>MAAC01018425.1_pt1 | contig 63793 bp, 58 predicted proteins | sample 1115981 | NCBI WGS metagenome assembly MAAC01 (sample SAMN04961126, study PRJNA320927) | seawater metagenome | isolation source: sample BD02T64 sea water enriched with oil for 64 days | place: USA:Gulf of Mexico | collected 2013-07-27 | reverse complement strand
CGACGCAGGCCATTACATAATCGGCACCATCAGCAGCCGCGCATGGGGTCGCTGCCCAGTTGCCACCGTGTAGCTGAGCCCAGGCTTCGGCCTTGGCGGTTGTCCGGTTGAACACCGTCACTTGATGCCCGGCAGCCTGAAGGTGTCCAGCCATCGGATAACCCATTACGCCCAAACCCAAAAATGCAATTTTTGCCATCTGCTTTCCCCTTGATCCCTGTTAGCCTATGTTGACGCGACCCTAACAGCCGCATCGAAAGGTTCAATCGCCTTCGACTTTGCGTGAACGATACTAAGGAACAAGCCGTATATGGGACTCCTCTTCCGCTGGCTGATGAGATTTGCCGCCGCGTTGATTATACTATTGGTCCTGAGCATTGGCCTAATCTACTTTCTGGCCTCACAATCGTTACCCGATTATGACAAGGACATCGCCCTGCCCGGGCTGACGGCTCCGGTCGAGATTGTCCGCGACAATGCCAATGTGCCGCATATTTTTGGCAGTTTTGGCGCCAGCGACGAAGATGTCTATTTTGGACTCGGCTACGCGCATGCACAGGACCGACTGTGGCAGATGACTGTGCTGCGCCGGACTGCGCAGGGTCGTTTGTCCGAGGTGTTTGGCAGTCGAACGGTCGAGGTTGACAGTCTGCTGCGGCGTCTGGATCTGTACCGGCTGGCACGCCAATCCGTCAGCGTACAAGACGCGGGCACCCAAGCCGCCCTGATTGCCTATGCCGCCGGGGTCAATGCCCGCTTAGGGGAGATCAATGATCGCGCGCTGGGGCGCGGAGCACCGGAAATGTTCCTGTTCAATGCCCCCATAGCCCCCTGGCAGCCCGCTGACAGTATTGCGGTGATGAAATTGATGGCGTTGAAACTCTCGGGGCAAATGCAGGACGAAGTTTTGCGAGCTCGGGCCACTCTGATGCTGGACGACCCGGCCCGCCTTCTCGACATTCTTCCCGACGCCCCCGGCACCGGAGTGGCGGCACTACCAGAATATGCCCAACTGTTTCCAGGCGTCGCCCGTTATGCCGAAGCCAAACCAATGCCGGCCACCGCGCTCTCGCCTTTTGCGCCACGTGGCTTGGCGGGGGCGTCAAATGTCTGGGCTGCGACCCGTGACCGCTCGGCGGCTGGCGGCACCCTGTTGGCCAATGACCCGCACATGGAATTAAGTGCCCCAACCCTGTGGTACCTTGCGCGGATGGAACTGGCCACCGGCGGGGTGATCGGCGCCACAGTTCCCGGCATCCCAGCAGTCATAGCGGGCAGGTCAGAAGTACTGGGATGGGGTATCACCTCGTCTTATGTGGATGATCAGGATCTGTTCATGGAAAAGCTGAACCCCGATGATTTTGAGCAATACCTAACGCCCAATGGCTATAAACGATTCACCTCTCGCCCCTCGATCATTCAGATCAAAGGTGCCCAACCGATCACCTTGACCCTGCGATGGAGCGAGAACGGACCTATTTTGCCGGGGTCACTTTATGGCCTGTCAACCGTGACACCGCCCGGTCACGTCGCCAGCCTTGCATGGACAGCGCTCAGCCCGGCTGACACCTCGATGAGTGCGGCCATTGGACTGATGCGTAGCCAAAATGTGCAAGACGCCATGGTTGCGGGCGAAGCTTTCATTGCGCCACCACAAAACCTGGTGCTGGCAGATCAAGACACCATAGCCCTGAAAACTGTCGGTGCCGTGCCGCAGCGCAATGCCCAAAACCAAAGCCGTGGCCGCCTGCCGAACCAGGGCTGGCGCCGCGAGAACCGCTGGCAGGGGCGTGCGCCTTATACCTCAAACCCACAGTTTGTCAGCCCTCGCGGCGGTATCCTCGGCAATACTAACAACAAGATTTTGGAGCGTCCGTTTCCCAATCACCTGTCCTACAACTGGGGTGACACCCAGCGTATTCATCGTTGGCAGAAACTGATGCAGACCCGTCAAGTCCACACGCGCGACAGTTTCATCGAGGCACAGCTGGACACTGTTTCTTATACCGCGCGCACACTGCTCCCGTTGATCGGTGCCGATTTGTGGTTCACCTCCAGCGCCGCCCCCGAAGGGACCCCGGAACGCCAACGTCAGATCGCGCTAAACCTGCTGTCGCAGTGGAACGGTGAAATGAACCAGCATTTACCGGAACCCTTGATTTACGCCGCTTGGCTGCGCGCCTTGCAGGTCCGCCTGATTGCCGACGAACTTGGTCCATTGGCCAGCGAGTTCAAACATGTCGAACCCTTGTTCATTGAACGGGTTTTTCGCAATATCGACGGTGCTGCCGCCTGGTGCGATGTCCGTCAAAGCGCGCCTCGGGAAAACTGTACCGACATGGCACGGTTGGCGCTGGACGATGCTTTGATCTGGATCGAAGAACGCTATGGTCCGGCATTGGAGTCCCTGCGCTGGGGCGATGCCCATCAGGCCACTCATGATCACGAGACTTTGGGCGCAGTGCCGCTATTGCGGTTCTTTGTCAATATTCGCCAATCCACCAGCGGTGGTGACAATACACTGCAACGGGGTTTAAGCTCGGGCGAAGGTCCCAACCCGTTCCAGAATGTACATTCCGCTGGCTATCGTGGGGTCTATGATTTTGCCGACCCTGACAGCTCGGTGTTTATCACTTCCACTGGTCAATCGGGGCATTTCCTGTCGCGCTATTACGACGACATGGCGCAGCTGTGGCGACGTGGGGAATACATTCCGATGTCGCTTGATGCTGATTTGGCGCGCGCTGCAGCGGTTGGAATTACTAGAATTCAACCGCTGCAGTAACGACAAGAATACCGGTGTTCGAGGCGGGTTAAAGCGCCTCGAACTGGGATTTCTGCCGGTCATTCCACAAAACGGTGATCTCAAACCCATTTTCGGTCTGCACTTCACCTTGGACTATATCTTCACGAAACAGCCAAGCCCGCTGTTTGCCGTGCGAAAACGCAAGATTTAGCGTCTCGTGATGGCGCGAACCTTGCAGGATTTCAGCTATGTCACGTAGAAGTGCTGGCAGCCCCTCGCCCGTCACTGCCGAGATCGCGTGTATCCCGTCTTCGCGGTCAGCGCGCTCACGACGTGCCTCAGCCTCGTCCTCGGGCAACAGATCCAGCTTATTCCAAACTTCTATCTGGGCCCGGTTTTCGTCAACACCCAGCGAGGTCAGAATATTTTTGACATCCATTGCTTGAGTATGGGTATCGGCGTGGCTGATGTCGCGCACATGCACAATCAAATCGGCTGCCAGAACCTCTTCGAGAGTGGCGCGAAACGAGGCGACCAACTCGGTTGGCAGATCCGAGATGAAACCAACAGTGTCAGACAGGATGATTTCCGGCCCGTCCTCCAGCTCGACCCGCCGCATGGTGGGATCCAGAGTGGCAAACAACATGTCCTTGACCATCACATCAGCGCCGGTCAGACGATTGAACAGCGTTGATTTGCCGGCATTGGTATAGCCGACCAATGCAACAACCGGAAAGTGAACTTTGGCCCGCGCCTCGCGGTGCAGAGTTCGGGTTTTTACGACTTTGTCTAACTGACGGCGCAAACGGACCAATTGGTCATCGATGGCACGACGGTCAGATTCAATCTGGGTTTCCCCAGGTCCGCCAACAAACCCCAAACCGCCACGCTGGCGTTCCAGGTGAGTCCAGGCCCTGACCAGCCGGGTGCGCTGATAAGACAACGCCGCCATTTCAACCTGCAACACCCCTTCACGGGTGCGGGCGCGATCCGAGAAGATCTCGAGGATCAGGCCTGTGCGATCCAGTAGCTTTGCGTCCCAGGATTTTTCGAGGTTGCGTTGCTGGACAGGCGTTACCGCCCCGTCGATCAGAACCAGATCAATCTCTTCGGCTTTGAAGGTAGCAGTCAGCTCTTCAATCTTTCCCTTACCAAATAGGTGGCCGGAATGCGCTTTGGGTAGGCGCACAACTGTGGACCCGATCACATCCAGATCGGGCAAGGCTTCGGCAAGTGCCACGCCTTCTTGCAATGCAGGCTCCGCTGGGCGACGCTTGCTATTTGATTTTATATCCGGATGTAGCACCCAAGCGCGGGTCCGGATCTTGTCTTGCTCCATCAAGAGGCGTCTTCACCCTCATAAAGGCTGATCGGCTGGGCCGGCATGATTGTCGAGATCGCATGTTTGTAAACCAGTTGCGACTGACCATCGCGGCGCAGCAGCACACAGAAGTTGTCAAACCAAGTGATCACGCCCTGTAGTTTCACACCGTTGATCAGAAAGATTGTAACTGGGACCTTAGTTTTACGCACATGATTCAGGAAAGCGTCCTGAAGGTTCTGTCGATCCGAAGCCATAGTTTGTTCTCGCTTTTGTTCTTGTTGCGCGCTGCAGATCAGCGCGACTCTTTATAATTTGAGTATGGACACAGAAATTCTGTGTTTCCAACCATAAAACATTGGGTAATACTGCCTTGTTACCTACAATTCCTCAGTTGCGCCATAGGTTTGGTGTCAATAGAGCAATAATGGCGAGCGTCTCAAGCCGACCCAATACCATCGCAAGACACAGCACCAACTTTGCGGAAGGCTTCAGCAGTGCCAGCGTAATCTGTGTCTCACCAGCAACCTCGATCAGTGGCCCAGTGGTGGATAATGTCGCAATGGCCAAGACCAGCGCCTGATCGAAATCTGAGCCCAGTGCTGCCAGACTGGTGCTGATCAGCGCAAGTGTCAGCGCAAACAGCATAAAAAACACCCAGGCGACAAAGGCCCCATCTTTTTGAAGCCGTTTGTTGCCAGCCCCTTCGCCGCTAACGGACGAGGGATGCACCAATCGCTCCATCTCTCGCAATCCATTGAGATAAAGCGCATAAACCCGCAGCAATTTGACCCCGCCGGCCGTTGTGGCAACGCCGCCGCCAACAAGTGCCAAACCTAACAAAATCAATCCGGGCGTCCCAAGACCTGACCACTGTTGCGCTGCTACCCATTCGGCGCTCTCAAACCCTGTGGTGGTCAGGAATGACATGACCGTGAACACCGCACCCCAGAATGAATGCAGTGCCTGCGGTAGGTTTTCTGTGGTGCTCACCTCATAAGCGGCCAACCAGTGACGCAGGAACAGCAGCAGCGGCACACCAATTACCAAAATCAGGCCAATACGGAACTCGGGATCCTTGTCCAGTCGGACATGGCCAGAAGTGGCCGTATCGGTCGAAAAAGTCAGCCGCGACAGAGCAAAAAACATGAATAAGAACATCACCATTTCACCACCCAGGCCACTGGTGGCATTCTCCACGCCGCCAACCGCCGAAATTCCTGACGTGGCCATTACGGACATCGCATGGCTCAATCCGGTCAGGCTTTTCTCGCCGGTCATCATCAACAAAACCCACAGCGCTAAAGTCAGGCCGACATAAATCGGCACCAGCGCCTGGGTGACCATCACCAACCGACGCCGAGGGTCGCCTTGCTGCATGTGGGCCGGGGTTGTGGTGCCGCGGCCCGGCTCTCCACGCGCGGTCACTTCGAACCCACCCAGTGACAATGGCGCCAGCACCGCCGAAGCTGCAATCCACATCAATAATCCACCCATCCATCCCACTTGGGCGCGCCATAGATGCAGGCTGGCCGGCAGGCGATTAGGATCCGCAAAAATGTCAGCCCCTGTGGTGGTAATGGCGCTGACCATGTCGAAATAGGCGTTCAGATAGCTGGTGTTTTGCAAAGCGTCATAGGTAGGGATTGCCAGGAACAACGGCAAAATCGCAAAGGTGGCCAGCAATGACAGCAACTGGCCCAGCATCCCATATCGTGGCACCCGGTTGGACAGCGACAAGCCGATCAAGGTCACCAGCATGAGCCCAACAATGCCCGAATAGAAAAAACTGCGCGAGGTCGGGTGATCGTTCAGGATGACGGCATGGGTGGCCGGCACCCACATCGCCAAGGCTGCAATGCCCCATATCAACAGAAACAATGGCAACCGAAGAATGCCAGGAGAGGTGGCGCTACCGGTCATCTCAGAAAAAGTCGATCGAGACCTGCATCAGGCGCTCAACCTCAGGCACGTCGTCAGCCATTGCAAACAGGGCGATCACGTCGCCTTCTTCGATCCGCATCTTGCCAGTTGGCCGCAGCACCTCGCCGTCTTTGTAGACCGCACCAACCAGCACCCCCTCGGGGAAATCAATATCGCGGATCATCTGCCCCGCCATCGGTGAGGTCGACATCACCTCGGCCTCAATCACCTCAGCTTCGGCATCGCCAATGGAATAGACCTGCCGCACCCGACCGTGGCGGATGTGGCGCAGGATCGAACTAACAGTGGTTGAGCGCGGGTTGATATAAGCGTCGATGCCCAGCGGCACCATCAGCGGCACCAGGGTTGGGTCATTGATCAGGGCAATCGCCAAACCGCAGCCTTCGGCCTTGGCGCGCACAGCTGCCAACATGTTGGTTTTATCATCATCAGTCACCGCCAACATGGCGTCCGCCCGGTCAATCCCTGCCTCGATCAACAGCGCGCGGTCCAGCCCGTCGCCGTTCAACACAATCGTGCGTTCCAGCACTTCAGCCGCCTGCTCCGCCTTTTTCCGGTCTCGTTCAATCACTTTGGTGCGGGTGCGCCCGGCGCGGTTTTCCATGGCCTTGGCCACTTCCAGCCCAACATTGCCACCGCCCACGATCACCACCCGATCTTGCTTTTTCTCTTTCTTACCGAAGACTTCCATCGTTCGGCTGACATCTTCGATATGGGTAAAGACATAGCAGTTATCACCAACAAATAGCTGATCGCCGGGATCGGGCGCAAACAGGGTCCCGTCACGCCGCACTCCGACTACGATGGACCGCAGAGTTGAGAACAGATCGGTGAGTTGGCGCAGCGGTGTATGAACCACCGGGCAATCTTCGTCGATACTGATGCCCAGCAGCTGCGCCTTACCATCCATGAAGGTTTCGGTGTCAAAAGCGGCCGGAGCCGATAGCCGTTGCATCGCCGCTGCTGCGACCTCGCGTTCGGGGCTGATCACCACGTCGATGGGCAAATGGTCCCTGCGATACAGGTCGGAATAAATCGCATCCAGATAGCTTTGTGAGCGCAGTCGGGCGATCTTGCGCTGGATTGAGAACACCGAATGCGCCACCTGGCAGGTGACCATATTCACCTCATCCGAATGGGTGGCTGCGATGATCATGTCGGCATCTGCCGCCCCTGCCCGCTCCAACACATCCGGGTACGAGGCAAAGCCCGCAACCCCTTGGACATCTAGCGTATCAGTAGCCCGACGCACCAGATCAGGATTGTTGTCGACCACGGTAACATCGTTGAGCTCACCCGACAGATGCCGGGCGATTTGCCAGCCAACTTGACCTGCACCACAGATGATGACTTTCATGATTTTTTGCCCCTAGGCGCGTTTTTGCCAATATTTTGCATGACAGAAGCCTAGAACTGGGTCAATTCAATTGTAACTATGAAATTGTAGCGGCACGGTTGTTCCATGATCAATCCAATCAAAATTCCAGCTCTTCTCCCATTGGTCCTCGGCTTGGTCAGCTGCGCGCCGATGACACTCTACTACAAACCCGGCGGCGAGGTGTCGCGCATGCAAACTGACAGTCTGGGCTGTGAGACCAGAGCGCTGAAAGATGCCCCCGTAGCCAATGAGATCCGCCAAAGCGCGCCGTTGTTCTATCCCGGCGGGCAGTATTGTAATGGTGCCAATTGTTATTACAGGCCCGGATACTGGATTGAAGGTAATATTTACACTGTTGATGTGAACCGCAGTCTGCGCCAACGGATCGAGTACCAGTGCATGTCGAACAAGGGATATCAGGTTGTGGAGCTGCAAATTTGCAATCCATCGATCGCTAAAGCCGCCGGCACTGCACAAACCACCAGGTTTCCTCAATTAAGCGAAACATCTTGTGCGATCCGAAACGACGACGGCAGCTTTCAGATTGTAGAACCTGGCTAGCTGCGTACCAGTAACAATTGAGATGCAGCGCTAGCCTTCCCCACTTCTTCATCACAGCGCATGTTTTTATTTATACAGAGAACAAACACGCCCGGGCAGCACCATGCCCTACCCCTAAAAACATTGGCGACATTTGCCAAATTCAGGCCAGTCGTCTACTATTTTAGCCTAGTTGCTTTGGTAGTTGGTTTTTAACGCGGAGGGAATTACCCATGCGTACTTCTATGGTCATTTTTCTATTTTCAACAACAGCTTTACTCGGCGGCTGCCCGCCTATCGAGAGTTATCAAGTAGACCCCACCCCTGCGACGGCAGCACCCGCCACCAGCGGTCCAACAGCCGGGACCAGCTCAGGCGGAGGCAGCAGTTCAGGTGGGTCCAGTGGCTCGGGCGGCAGTGATTCAGGCGGCGGTGGAGAAGTTTGCATTCCCATGCCCTGCGAGCCTGATGGAGGCGGAGGCGGAAGTAGTTGGGGATGACCTATCAGGGCGACCCACCGACATCTGGCTGTCTATCGATGATCACAGTGGTTGCCGCGATGACCGGACTCGGCTTCGCGGCTTCGGCTGACACCACAACATCCACCCAATCCACAGCAGTCTTTGAAAAGCCGATATCATCTGGCGCTACCGATATTGCCATTGTTGTTGGCATTCAGAACTACACGCATGTCTCCGATCTGACCAACACACTGCAGGACGCGCAAGCGATGTCTGCCATGCTCAAATCCTTTGGCTACACCGTTTATGAAGGTTACGATTTAGACAAACGCGGTTTTGAAACACTGCTGCGTCAGGCGGCGCTGAACATTCGGGTCGGTGGTCAGGTGTTTTTCTACTACGCGGGTCATGGCATACAGTTGGGGCGACGAAATTATCTATTGACCAGCGATGCCGCGCTGACTGACATTCACGATTTGCCTTTCCAGTCGGTGACACTTGATCGAATTTCCGCCATTTTGGGTGGCAAGGCTAATAGTCAAATCCTGATGCTGGACTCCTGCCGCGACAACCCGGTCCCCGACATCAAAGTGACCGCAGACATAGGTGCCGATCTGTTTGAAGCCCGCGAAGGCTTTGACGTTTTCCGTCCACCGCTGAACACATTGGTGGCCTTTTCCACTTCGCCCGGTGCCACCGCGCTGGACGGTGAACCGGGGTCAAACAGCCCCTATACCGCCTCGGTCATCCGGCAATTCCCTGCCAACCCACAGGAGGATGCAATTACTGTACTGTCCGCTGTACGCAGCGAAGTCTACAAGCTGACCGACAGCGCCCAAATCACTTGGGAAAGCTCGACCCTGACCGAAAAACTGTTTGTACGCCCCATCACCCAAGTGGTGGATGTTAAACAAAACGATGGTCCCCAGCGTGGTTTGTCCTTGGTCGAGATACCGCAAGCTTTGACAATTTCCGCACCGCTTGGGCGGTCATTGGAACTCGCACCTGAAATTCTACCCTTTTTGTCCCCCGGAACTGAAGTCTCAATTACAACACGCCCGCAGTCTGGGGTGTCGTCCATAGAACACTCCGCCGGCGGACCTCTTAGCCTTAGCTACACGCCGGAACTTGCTGAAATTTCATCGCAAAATGCTTCTGATACAAACCGGTCGGATAGTATGGTGTTGCGGCTGGCACAGGGCGAAATCGAGCGTGATATCACGCTGAATTTGGACATACGTGTCTCAGACTGTGATCTGCAGGCCGGGGATCTGTTGGATCTGCAAGGTGTTGGATTGTATCGGTTTCCAAATGAAATTGACGTAACCGCAGCCGAAAAATCTTGCCACCAAGCCATAGAGAACGCACCTGAAATTGGCCGATTTCAGTATCAATTGGGCCGTGCCCTGCAGGGCCAAACCCGCTTGACCGATGCTTATCAAGCCTTTCAGACGGCTGCTGTTCTGGGCCATGTGCGGGCCTATAACGCCTTGGCCTATCTGATGATCACCCCCAACATAGACCGTGCCACGGTTGCCATCCCGCTGGACCCGGAAACTGCGAATGCTCTGTGGGAGAAGGGCATCATCGCTGGCGACCCCTTCTCAATGCACGCGCGCGGCAAGCGGCTGTTGCACAGCTCCACCAGCGAAGACGACCGTCGACGCGGGTTTGAGTTGCTCAGCCGCGCCGTTGAACTGGGGCATACCTATTCCCTGAACGAATTGGGCGTATTTTATTTGTGGGGCCCTGAAGAGCTGGCCCAGCCCAAGCGTGGGTTATCCTACCTTAAAGCCTCGGCCGAGCGTGGTGACATCTATGGCATGGCCAATCTGGGTTTTGCGCATCGTGATGGTATCGCCGGCCTGGCAAAAGACCCAAAGGTTGCCCGAGACTTTTTCGCCCAAGCATCGGAGCTGGGTCACCCCTCTGCACCCGCCGAAATTGCCCGGATGATCATGAAGGGGGATTTACCCGGAAGTGACGCAGTTGAGGCGCTGAGCTGGAATGATATGGGGTTGGAACGCGGCGATGCTTGGGCCGGAACCAATGGCGCATGGATCGCCTTCAACAGGCTTTCATCGCGCATTCCATTACATTCAGCGGTGGCACGGGCGGGCAAGGCGATGGCCCTCAACAATGAAGAGGCCGCGGTCGCGGCGCAGCGTCTGTTGAACGACCTGTCAAACAGTGACATCGACGCCGGAACTCAAGCGATTTTAAAAGCCTTGGGTGGCAACGTGATTACGGACGGCCAATTTGGCCCTGCCTCCAGACGGGCCATGAACGATGCCGCCGCAAAGGCCGGTTTAACGCCGCAGACCCCAAGCAATGCCATTGATCGGCTCAGGTTTGCCGCCCAAATCCATTGGGCGCTTAACCCAATTCGCCAGGATCTGTTCTAGCGTCTCCACACTTTTTCATGTGACGTTTTGGTCAGGCCAAGGTGTCCTCGCTGTCCAAATGCGCAACTCGAGCACCAGACTTGTTTGATGTCACCACTCCAAGCGATTTCAGCTTTCGGTGTAATGCTGAACGCTCCATGCCCACAAAGGTTGCGGTTCGGCTGATATTTCCGCCAAATCGGTTGATTTGTGTTAGCAAATACTCCCGCTCAAAGGCTTCGCGCGCCTCTCGTAGGGGAAGGGTCGCCAGGGCCCCGGACAGCACCACACGGCCTTCCTCATTGGGTGCGTCATCCTCACGCGGAAGTTCACTGGCCTCAATTGGGCCGTTTCCATCGCCCAAAATCAACACCCGTTCCACCAAGTTTTTGAGCTGCCGTACGTTGCCTGGCCAGATCATTGTCTGCATCAGCGCCACCGCCTCTTCGCTTAAAGCGCGCAGCGGAAGACCCTGGTTGTCATTGAAATGGCTGATGAAATGTTCAGCCAGCTGCGGAATGTCCTCGCGTCGATCAGCCAGCGATGGCACCGCAATCGGCACCACATTCAACCGGTGATACAACTCTTCGCGGAACCGTTCTGATGCAATTTCAAGCGCCAGATCCTTATTGGTCGAAGAAATCACCCGGAGATCAACCCGGACCTTGTCAGCCCCACCCACACGTTGGAACTGCTGGTCGACCAAGACACGCAGGATTTTGGACTGCGTGCCCAAAGGCATATCCGCGATTTCGTCAAAATAGACGATCCCGTTATGAGCCTGCTCCAGCAATCCCGGCTCAATACCCCGCTCGGCTGTTTCACGGCCAAACAACACCTCTTCCATCCGGTCCGGTTCAATGCTGGCACAGTTAACCGTGATAAACGGAGCGGACGACCGGTTCGAATTGGCGTGAATGTAGCGAGCCGCGATTTCTTTGCCGCTGCCAGCGGGTCCGCTCAACATCACCCTACCGTTTGATTTGACCACCTTGTCCAGCTGACCAGTCAGTGCACGGTAAACAGCCGAGTCACCTATCATTTCGGCACTACCGGAATCAAGTCGCCGAAGGTCGGTGTTTTCACGCCGCAACCGCGAGGTTTCCATTGCCCGGCGGATCACCACCATCAACTGGTCAATATTAAAGGGTTTTTCGATGAAATCGTAAGCACCTTGCTTGATCGCAGCTACCGCGATTTCGACATTGCCATGGCCTGAAATGATTACTACCGGCACTTCGGGATTGTCGCGTTTCACGGCCTTCAGGATGTCGATGCCATCCATCTGGCTGTCCTTGAGCCAAATATCCAGGATCAATAGTGCTGGCACTTCCTCGTTCAGCGCCACCATACATTCATCCGAGTTGGCCGCTTTTCGGGTGGAATAACCCTCGTCCTCAAGAATATCCGCAACCAGTTCACGAATATCACGTTCATCATCGACTACCAGAATGTCACTCATGTCAGACCTGCCTTCTTTGTATTTCTGTTGTTTTGCGCAACATGCGCCTCGGCTGGCAATCGGATCACCGCCATGGCGCCCCGGTGTTGCTGACCGTCAAATTGCGGAGCATCCTCCAACACGAGGCTACCTCCATGTTCTTCAATAATTTTTTTCACAATAGGTAGTCCCAATCCGGTGCCCTCATCCCGTGTCGTGACATAGGGTTCAAAAAGACGTGCCCGGTCTTCGGGGAGACCAATGCCGTTATCAGCGATGGTAATTTCGAAGCAATTATCCCCGTCTTTGAGAGACACCCGGATCTGTGGGTCGTCGGATTTTCGCCCGGTTTTCTTCTCACGACTAACAATGGCTTCACCGGCGTTTTTGATCAAATTGTTCAATGCCTGGCTGATCATCGTGGCGTCCAACTCTGCCAGTAACGGTGACGTTGGCAAGTCGGCCGTCACATTATGATCAGGCTGCCCCGACTGCTGAAGCAACACAGCATCGTGCACCAATGCAACCAGATCTTCCTCGCGCCGATCCGGTTCTGGCATCCTTGCAAATTTTGAAAACTCATCAACAATGCGGCGCAGGTCATTGGTTTGGCGAATAATTACATCTGTCATCGCCTGCAACTGGTTGCTATTTTCCACGCCCAATTTTGGGGCAAACTTACGTTTGATCCGCTCAGCACTCAGCTGGATAGGGGTCAATGGGTTCTTGATCTCATGGGCAATGCGCCGCGCCACATCCCCCCAAGCTGCCATCCGTTGGGCACTGACCAAATCGGTTACATCCTCAAAGGCAACCACATAGCCTTCCAATTGGCCATCTTCGGACAGTCTCGGCGACATTCGCACCAGCAGGTTTTCCAAACGCCCTTGCCGGGTGACTTTCACTTCGCCTTGTACCACCTCACCGCCAGCCGCAGTCAGGTCTGAAAACAGCGCGCCAAATTCAGGCACTGCAACAGACAGGTCCAACGATTGTTGTTCCCCGTGCCAGTCCAGCAACCGTTCTGCAGACCGATTGACAAAAGTCACCCGGCCCTGTTCGTCAAGACCAACCACCCCGGACGTCACCGACGACAACACCGAGTCGAACAAACGGCGTCGGCCTTCGATGTGATGAGTATTGTCCAACAGTGCATCTCTCTGATCCTTAAGATCTCGCGTCATGTGATTGAAATAGCGACCTAAGTCCGCAATTTCATCATCGCTGTCTTCCTCAGGAACCTGAACATTCAAATCACCGCCACCGACCCGTTGCGCGGCCACTGTCAAACGGCCAACGGGCCGTGATAACCGTTCAGCGAACCACATGCCCAACCACATCGCAGCCAAGATTAGGATCACCGCAAAGCCCAGATAGAGTAGGCCAAATTCAAACAACACCCGGCCCCGCTCGTTCTCTAACTGCTGATACAAATGCGCTGTTTGCTTAGTTTCATCCAGCAGGTTCAACAGCTCGCCATCAACATTGCGGCTGACATATAGATACCTGTCAACGAAGGCGTCCAGGCGCACCAGAGCGCGGAACTCGTTGTTGTCCCAATCTTGTAGGATGGTCAGTCCGTCGATCGATGCATTGCTGATGTCGTCCCCGGCTGGCTTTTCGAAATCAAACTCATATGATCGCTCGCCTCGCACCCGGATTTCACCGTCACCGTCCACCACATAGGCCTCACGCAGCCCGCGTTGAATCTGCAGCTGGCCTTGCGTCAGTATTTGGCGCAATTCCGCGTCATTCATAAAAAAGCTGCGTGATCGGCTGGTGTCCAAAAAACGGGCCAGCGCCTTGGCGTCTTCGGACAGGTCCCGACGCTGTTGGGTTTCGTATGCCTCAGCCGCCGCCAAGGAACTGCCAACAACCTGTCGCACCCGGTCAGAGAACCAGCCTTCAAGCCCAACATTCACCGTCAAGCCAGCAAACACCGCCACTGTGACCGTCGGCACCAGTGCCAAAAAGGTAAAGGCACCGATCAAACGCAAATGCAGGCGGGATCCCGCCGATTTGACCCGCCGCGCGGCTACCAGCCGCCCAATTTGCGCCAAGACCAGGGCCGCAATTGTCAGCACGTAGACCAGATCAGCTAGCAGGATCAGACGCAGCGTCGGCGAAGATGCGCCGCGGCCAAAAGGGCCTAGAACCATAAAGGTAATACCCGCCAGTAGCGGCCCCAACACCACAAGCCCAAGCGTGCCAATGTTACGCGCCCGCCGGGTTCTACGCCATCGATCCAGGATTGCAAATGGACCGTAAGCCGAGCGAATATGTGACCTCTGCGCCACGCAGCTACCCTCATCCTAATGTATGGCCATACTGGCCAACCGCCATATATCGTGGACATCTACCAGTTGAGCGACTGGTCTGCCACGGCTATGTGACGATATTACATCAGTTTGCGGCGGCGTGTCACCTGAATATCCAGATCAGTTATCTTTTTGCGCAAAGTATTTCGATTGATCCCCAGTAAATCAGCACATTTGGCCTGGTTTCCACCCGTTGCCAGCAGTGAAATTTCGATCAGCGGCGTTTCCACCTCGCGCAGTAAGCGGGTATAGAGGCCAGGAGGTGGCAGGATGTCCCCGTGAAGGTCAAAGTACCGCTGTAAATGGCGTGCAACGGTTTCCGACAGTTTTTCCTCAGCACCTCCTCCAAGGGCTGGCTCGACTTCGGGTTGTGGCCCCAGCACCGCGGCAACCTCACTCTTGGTGATTTCCTCACTGCGCGCCGTCAGGCTGAGGCGGCGGATCACATTTTCAAGATGACGCACATTTCCTGGCCAGGAATAGTGACGCAGCATGTCCCGGCTCCCATCGCTCAGGTATCTATGCGGTGCGCCGTCGTTCTCGGCGCGGATCAGGAAATGTTCAGCCAACAAGTTGATATCTTCGACTCGTTCCCGCAATGATGGGACATGCAGCCCTGTCCCGCAAATTCGGTAATACAGGTCCTGCCTCAATGTACCGGCGTCGATGGCCGCAGAAAGGTCTTGCTGGCTGGTGGCCATGAACCGCGGACGGTATTCGCCTGGTGCATCGATCATGCGCACCAGTCTTGCCTGGGCCTCATCCGGCAGGTCGACCAATTCATCAATCAACAAAGTGCCTCCCTTGACCCTGGCCAATAGCCGGACCGGCCCCTCCAGCTCTGCCAAATCCGCTGATGATGCACAGATAAACGGCAAAGTGCGCCGATCTGAAAAATCGTGAATAGCCCGAGCAATCAATGATTTTCCCGTGCCGCTTTCACCTGAGATCAACAGCGGGAGGTCGGTGTTCATGACCCTGGCAATCAACTGATACAGAGATTGCATAACCTCAGTGCGCCCAACCAAAGGTAGGTCATCTGGCCGTTCAGGTCTCTCAATCCTAGGCGAAACCGTCCCGTTGTCCCTCTTCGCCAGCGCCTTGGCGGTACGTTTCATCAAGTCCGGCAGGTCAAACGGTTTTGGAAGGTAATCATAGGCCTCGGCCTCGGCGGCCTTGATCGCCGTCATGATGGTGTTCTGCGCAGAAATTATGATCACTGGCAGACCAGGGCGATCCTTCGCAATTTTTGGCAGCATTTCCAAGCCATTGCCATCCGGCATAACGACGTCGGATATGACAACATCGCCCTTTCCTTCGGCCACCCAGCGCATCAGCGTGGTCAGCGACGAAGTGGCGTGAACTTTGCAGCCGGCACGGGTAAGCGCTTGGGTCAAAACTGTGCGAATGGTGCGATCGTCATCGGCGACGAGGACAGTGCCGTCCATTGGGTCTTTACTCCTTAAGTCTTGGTTTCGCGTGGAACGCGCGACAACGAGAGGCGGAACACGGTCCGCCCCGGAGCCGAGCTTACCGAAATCCAGCCATTGTGATCTGAGATTATTTTACTGACCAGCGCCAGGCCAAGGCCCGTGCCGTTTTCACGCCCTGATACAAAGGGATCAAAAATATCGTCACGGATAGCCGGTGGCAAACCTGGACCGTCATCAATAATTTCAATCTGCAAGGGCAGAGTCTTGCCGGTCCCGTCGCTGCGGCGCAGCCGGAACGAATGCTCATAGAACGTCCTGATCTTGATCGTTCCGTGTGTAGAATCAGCAGCTTCCGAAGCGTTCTTCAGTAGGTTAAGAACCACTTGCAGCAATTGATCGGCGTCGCCCCAGGCCATCGGCAAAGACGGGTCGTAGTCTTCGGTGATGGTCATATGTGCGCCGAACCCCAATGCTGCCGACCGCCGGGCACGGTCCAGAACATCGTGTAGATTGACGGGATGGAAATCTGGTTCTGACAGATTGCCAAACTGTTCTACCTGTTCCAGCAACTTCACAATCCGTCGGCATTCGCCAACAATAAGATCAGTCAATTCCATGTCTTCCGGCACCAGGTTCATGCTCAATAATTGGGCCGCACCGGTGATCCCTGCCAGAGGATTCTTGATTTCATGGGCCAACATTTCGGCCATTCCAATGGCCGATTGCGCGGCGGATTTTGCGGAATGCGTCCTAGTCATCCGACCTGCCAGCTCTCGTGGAGACAACATCAGCAACATCTGCCCCGGATGCCCCGCAACAGGTGCCACCTGAATGCCGCATTGCAGTGGCGCCCGATTGCCCGACCCAACATCGATGTCATTCACGAACAAAGGTGCATCATCCCTTCTAGCGCGCGCAAAGGCCCCTTCGATCGGCGCATCAATGGCGATTTCGTCCCAAACCGGACGACCCAAAACCGATTTACGCGAGGAGTTCAAAAATCCCTCGGCCGCGGAATTCATTTCAATTATTCGGTCATCAGCATCGATCAGAAACGCTGGAATCGGCAACGAGGACCAAAGCGTGGCGTCTGATATCATGCTGCCACCTCGTGGCCTGTTGGAGCCAAAGCGTCAGGAAGGAGGCGCAACACTACATTCGGGTTTTTCTCTGTCAGGACCAAACGACGCAGGTTGGTGTCAGTCCCTGAAACATCCATGTACCAACCCAAGTGTTTGCGCGCCACTCGTAAACCAAAATCTTCTCTATAAAACGATAGCATCGCCTGGTAGTGCGTTGAAACCATATCAATTAAGTCAATTCCGGTGGGGATGTCAGCTGCCTTGGACCCCCAGATATCATGCGCCATTTGGGATAGCAGCCAAGGCCTGCCCTGGGCCCCTCGCCCCACCATCACACCATCTGCGCCGGACTGTTCCAACGCGGACCGCGCGGTGCCCAGATCAACAATATCACCATTCGCCAAGACCGGAATTGAGACAGCCTGCTTCACCGCTCGGATCGCCTGCCAATCGGCCACGCCTTTGTAAAACTGACAGCGGGTACGACCGTGAATGGTGACCATTTTTATGCCAGCATCCTGCGCTCGACGCGCAATAGAAGCAGCATTCAAACTGTTGTCGTCCCACCCCAGTCGGGTTTTCAAAGTCACCGGCACATCGACGGCGGCCACCACGGCCTCGATCAATCGCAGGGCATGATCAGGCGTTTTCAGCAGCGCCGATCCAGAATAACCGTTGACCACTTTTTTGGCCGGACAGCCCATATTAATATCAATGATCTTGGCGCCCCGATCCGCTACCTGGCGCGCGGCTTCGGCCATCCAATAGGTCTCGCGCCCCGCCAGTTGTACGGCGGTGCTCTCAACATCTGCACTCAACTCGGCACGCTCACGCACACCGGGTTTTGCTTGCACCATCTCCTGACTGGCGACCATTTCGCTGACCATCAACCCAACGCCAAAGGACCGCACCAGATCGCGAAACGGCCGGTCAGTGATTCCCGCCATTGGCGCCAGCGCAATTGGCGGCATCATGGATGTAGATCCAAGGGTGAAGGGCAAGTGCTTAATCCTTGTGCATGTGAGGTGATATTAGACGACAACGCCGGTATGCTACAATCAAACACCCCTTTTCAAGGTGCGCCGTAACATGCATTGCCTAAATTTTAAGCGCCCTACAGCAGGTGATTGCCTAGCCTTACATCATCCCATAACTAGTAGCGCACCTATCAAAGAGAGTTTCCATGACCTTAGCCGCCCTGATTGTTGCTGCCGGACGCGGGATTCGAGCTGGCGGTGAACTGCCAAAACAATGGCAGATGTTAAACGGGATGCGGGTGGCCGATTGGACCTTACGGACCTTTATGAACTCTCAAATGGATCACATTGTTCTTGTGTTGCCTCCAAATGACGTTGAGGTTTGGGAGATCTATTCTGCGATGCCCGGACTGATCCTTGCTGCCGGGGGACAAGATCGTGCAACTTCCGTCCTGAATGGATTACAGGCGCTGAAAAATTACAATGTAAGTAAGGTGTTGATTCACGACGTTGCCCGGCCTTGCATTAGCCCGACGTTGATCCAACACGTGGTGGCCGCACTGGATCATGGCCCGGCCGCTGCGCCGGCTGTGGCCGTGACTGATGCCCTGTGGACTGGCATTGATGGCCGGGTAACCGGCACCCGCAATCGCAACGGTTTGTTTGCGGCTCAGACGCCGCAAGGGTTTCACTATGACGCGATCCTAGCGGCTCATCTGGCCCACCGCGGCGGTGCGGCTGACGACGTTGAAGTCGCCCGGTCTGCGGGGCTTGACGTGACCATCGTTCCGGGCGACCCAGACAATATAAAGATCACAACCCCCGGCGACTTTGCCCGGGCAGAAAGAATTTTGGGGACATAACATGGATATCAGACTGGGCAACGGCTATGATGTGCATCGGTTTGGCACCGGAGACCACGTCACCCTGTGTGGAATAGAAATACACCACAACAAAGGGTTACAAGGACATTCTGATGCAGATGTAGGCATGCACGCCGCCACGGATGCCATTTATGGCGCCCTGGCTCGTGGCGATATCGGCCAGCATTTCCCGCCCTCAGATCCTCAATGGAAGGGGGCCGCCAGCGAGATATTTTTACGCCACGCAGCAGAACTGGCCAGCGAAATGGGTTTCACTATTTCTAACGTCGACTGCACGCTGGTTTGCGAGTACCCAAAAATCGGACCACACGCCGAACAGATGCGCATCGAGATGGCGCGTATTCTGGACATCCAGGTTGATCGCGTCTCGGTCAAGGCCACGACTTCTGAGAGACTTGGGTTCACAGGCCGCAGCGAAGGAATCGCTGCTCTGGCCACAGCCGCATTGGTGAAATTATGAACCGTTTAGCACAACTGACCGCAACCGTGGGTGGCGTCGGATACCTGCGCCCAGCCCCTGGAACCTGGGGGTCTTTGGCTGCCTTGCCGATGGCCTGGGCCTTTCACACGCTGGGAGGTTTTCCATTGCTGCTGATTGCCGTTGTGGGAACTTTTGTCAAAGGCATCTGGGCAACAAACGAGATGACCCAAGGATCTGACGACCATGATCCCTCTGAGATTGTCATCGATGAAGTAGCTGGCCAATTCATCGCATTGCTACCGCTCAGCTATGCATCTTGGGCGCATGGCATCGACATCCTGGTGTTGTGGCCAGGCTGGATTGCCGCCTTTGCTTTGTTCCGCCTTTTTGACATCACTAAGCCGGGTCCTATTGGTCGGGCCGACCGCCGAGGTGACGCTTTGGGAGTGATGCTGGATGATGTAATCGCCGGCGTTTTTGCCGCTATCGGCGTGATCATTCTGGCCGGTCTTTGGCATGGAGTTTTGGCACCGATGCTGGGCCAATGACCATCGACCTGCTGGACCTGATCACACGTGCTCGCGCCGCCGGTGTAACTATAGTCACGGCTGAAAGTTGCACCGGTGGCATGGTCGCCGCGGCCCTGACCGAAATTCCCGGATCGTCGGAAGTTTTTGATCGCGGATTTGTCACCTATTCAAATGCAGCCAAGACAGAAATGTTAGGGGTTTCCAACGATATACTTGCTGCACATGGAGCAGTCAGCCCCGAAGTAGCCGAAGAAATGTCGCTTGGAGCCCTCCGTAACTCCAAGGCAACTGTCGCTGTGTCAGTTACCGGCATTGCCGGCCCCGGTGGCTCTGACCACAAGCCCGAAGGCCGGGTCTGCTTTGGTCTGGCCCGATCTGGACACCAAGTAAAATCGGAAACCATCGAATTCGGAACCCTTGGGCGCCAAAATGTTCGTAAAGCCGCCAGTGATCACGCACTGATGCTGATACAAAGGGAAATATCAACACTCGAGACAATACACATTGGTGCTGAACCCAACACCTGAAGCGCTGCTGGTGAAAAGAAAACAGAGCGCCCAGGAGTGGTTGCGCCGTTGGTCTCATTGGGGTGTGGAGGTCCGGAACTGTCTGGTCTGGACTCGGGATAGAGGTTTGATCCCAATTGGAACAGAAAAGGCCCCGCAAAACTGCGAGGCCTCTTTTTGTTGGGCATATTGCCCTATTATAATTAGCGCTTGGAGAACTGGAAGCTCTTACGCGCTTTGGCCTTACCGTATTTCTTACGTTCAACCACACGGCTGTCGCGTGTCAGGAAGCCAGCGGCTTTCAAAGCGCCACGCAGGCTGGGAGTGTACAGCTGCAGGGCTTTGGAAATGCCATGCTTTACTGCACCGGCTTGACCGGACAGGCCGCCACCTTTTACGGTTGCATAGACATCAAACTGGTCTTCTGTCCCAGTAATCTGGAACGGCTGACGCAGGATCATCTGCAAAACTGGACGCGCAAAGTAAACTTTGATTTCACGACCGTTCACGGTGACCTTGCCGGAGCCCGGCTTGATCCATACGCGGGCAACAGCGTCTTTACGCTTACCGGTAGCATAGGCACGACCCAAGCTATCACGCACGGGCTCGCGCATGATGATGTCTTCGGCTACAGCTTCCACGCCTGCAACGGCGCTCAGCTCTTCGAGAGTGTTGATCTGATCAGACATCTACATTAGCTCCGCGTGTTTTTGGTGTTCATGGACTTAACGTCCAGAACTTCGGGGCTTTGCGCCTCATGGGGATGCTCAGCACCAGCGTATACACGCAGGTTTGTCATAATCTGACGGCTAAGTTTGTTGCCCGGCAGCATGCGCTTGACCGCTTGGATCATGACGCGCTCGGGGTGCTTACCCTCGAGGATCTGCTGCTTGGTGCGCGACTTGATGCCACCCGGGTGACCGGTGTGCCAGTAGAAGTTTTCTTCGCGCTTTTTGCCAGTCATCTGCACTTTTTCAGCGTTGATGATGATGACGTTGTCGCCACAATCCATGTGAGGCGTAAACATCGGCTTGTGCTTGCCACGCAGACGCATGGCTACAATCGAGGCAAGACGGCCCAGCACCACGCCTTCGGCGTCGATGATGATCCATTTCTTCTCGATATCTGCTGGGGTAGCAGAGAAGGTTTTCATGGCAGGTAAATCCTGTTTAACGTGAGGAACACCAGAACAAGTCCAGTATTCGAATTCGATGGATGGGGTTTACGGGGATCTCTGGGGGCAGTCAACTCCAGCAAACAAGATTTAATCTCTAAGTATCAATCGGTTACAAATTAGGTATTATATTACCCCACACTTAAACGCTGATCTGCTCGGGTGGGTTGTCCAGCAGCGCCCTGAGCCGCAGCATCGCGCCTTCAAACACAGCCAGGGACACGTGGGCATTGATGGCAATGCGCACCGCGTTGGGCGCGCGCCCATCACGTAGGGCAAATTCGTCCGCCGAGCGGATCTGCACGCCCTGCCCTTCGGCCGCCCGGGTAAAGGCGGCAGAGCGCCAGCCCGAAGGCAGCCGTAGCCATACAAACGGCACCTGATCGTCCCAGGTCAGATCAAACCCGCCCAAAGTGTTCACTGCCACGCGCACATACCGTGCCATCTCTTTCTGGACAGCCTTCGCCAAAACTTTGGTATGCGGATCGCCTAGAAAAATGCAGGTGAGTGCGGCCAGTGGCTGAGCTAGGCCAAAATAGCCATGTTCGGCTACACGCCGAAGATCTGGGCCGCGCCCCTGGGGTGCCAGCGCAAAACCAACTCGCAATGAAGGGGTAAGCGATTTTGAAATGGAGCTCACGTGCCAGCCTAATTCGGGCGCCAGTGCGCGGTAACTTGGGGCGCGGGGGTCGCCCATGCGGTAACAGTCGTCCTCAATAATCTGAATGCCATGACGGCGCGCGACTTTTACAATCTCCTGGCGCCGCTCAAGTGGTGTGTATAGCCCCGTAGGATTGTGAACTTCCGGACTGGTGCACAGAACCAAGGCACCGGTCTTGCGCGCTGCATGCTCTAGTGACTCTGGCAAAATGCCTTGGTCATCCATAGCCACACCTACCACTTTCGCGCGCAGCAATTCCGCAGCACGGCGGAAGCCGGCGTAGGATAGATCTTCAACCAAGATGGTTGGCTGCGGTCCTTTCAGCAAGGCCTGCATCACGACCATCAGCCCACTTTGGCCGCCATGAGTAAGTACAACGTCCTGCTCATTCAGGCTTCCCAACGGAAGCTCTGACAGCCAGTTCACCACCGCCTCGCGTACCGGCTGATAGGCACTTCGTGTTGGATAGCTGAGAAACGACAGATCCGGGCCCTCGGCAACTTGGCGCAACGCCTTTCGGATTGCAGCCACCTGCCCCATATCAGCGATTCGAGGACTGAACAGGCTAATGTGATCTGGGTTTTTCACTTCGTGCATATGAAGTTGCCTGGCCCAAACATCGTCCAACACTGGCTTTTGTTTGGCAGCGACATAGGTTCCCCGACCAACCTCAGCCTGCAGCACCCCTTCATCAGTCAGAATCGAATAAGCGCGGGCCACGGTTCCCGGCGTAATACCCAGTTGAAATGACAATTCGCGCACTGGTGGCAGCTTTGTGCCAACTGACAAACCACCATTATCCACTTCCGAACGTATTGTTTCGGCAAGCTTTTTATATTTTGGACCCTTGGTGCCACCCAAGTCTTGCGGCCAAATTGTACTCATTACAATCCTTTCGTGGACACTTTGTACCCCATTTTGTATCAACACACTGTAACATACGCATAAGATTGTATCAATACAATATTGGAGCATACCATGATACAGCACGCTCAGATCCCTCAGTCAAACATGACCTTCCTGGCCAGCCGTCCGGCGCTACCAGTTCTGGCTCAATGGGCTGTGACGTTTGCGGTGCTGATCACCAAATGGAGCCTGCGCCGCCGCACCCGAAAACACCTGCGTCATTTGTCCCAGGAGCAGTTGGACGACATCGGGCGTAACCGCGCCGAGGCGCATCATCAAGCCACTCTTCCGTTCTGGCGCCCTTGATCCCCAGGGACACTAGAACCACTTCAAGGCCGGGGGAAACCCCGGCCCTTTTTCATTGACGTCCTTCTATATGCTAGCGGAATGACCCTCATTCGGGTTTTGGATCGCGAGCAGGTGGAATTGAATAGGTCATATTGGCCCGTGCGACCGCCGCCTCTTGCCCGATTGAGTGGATCAATATATCGCAAACGGCCAGCGATCGCCCAAACTTCAACAATCTACAGTTGGCCATTAAATCAACTCCAGAAGCAGGCTTGCGCATGAAATCCATCGAGCAATTGGTAGTGACCGCCAGCGCCTGCCGACCTATCCGGGCAAGCACCATCGCGTATGCGGAGCAATCTGCCAATGCGAACATTGATGGCCCCGAGACAGTGCCACCAGGGCGCAGATGCTTGTCCTGAATTCGCAGTCGCATCAAAATCTCATTCTCAGACAAAGCCTCAACAGCAAATTCCTCCCGCACCTGCGGGAACACTTCATTCAGAAATTCCATCAGTTCCGCCGCGTCCATCTGCAATGCCATGCTTTTCTCCTACCTCGGTGCTGCCTAAGGTTGGGCAAGCACGCCAAGGAGAGCAAGATGACAATTTTGAAACGTCACGACACTGACGCAATCGCCCACCTGACCATGGATATGCCGCAGAAACTGAACGCATTGTCCGACGAGATGTTGGCAGCGCTACAAGTGCAAATCGAATCCCTGCACAATGACACCACTATTAAAGTGGTCATTCTATCCGGAGCGGGCAAAGGATTTTGTGCCGGCCATGACATTAAACAAATGAACACTGCCCGGTCTTCGGTGGATGGCGGAAAAAGTTATTATCAGGATCTTTTTGCACGCTGCACTGCTGTAATGACAGGATTACAAAATCTGCCGCAGGTGGTGATTGCACAGGTCCATGGTATAGCCACGGCTGCGGGATGTCAGCTGGTCGCCTCTTGCGATTTGGCCGTCGCTGCCGAGGACACAAAATTTGGTGTTAATGGCGTGAATATTGGCTTGTTCTGTTCAACGCCCATGGTTGCCTTGTCACGAAACATCCCGCGCAAACACGCGCTTGAACTCCTGACGACCGGAAACTTCATGTCGGCTCCCCGTGCCGCTGAGTTGGGGCTAATAAACCATGCAGTTCCCGAAGCAGAGCTTGAAACCGAGACCATGAAGCTGGCCACAACTATCGACAGTAAACTGGCTGCGGTGGTCAAGGTTGGCAAACAGGCCTTTTACAAGCAACTGCAAATGCCCCTGGATCAGGCCTATGCCTATACCAGCGGGGTGATTGTCGAGAACCTGCTGTACCGTGACACCATCGAAGGCATGGCTGCATTTGCCGAAAAAAGACCGCCAAACTGGCAGAAAGATTAGAATTTCCGGAGAATTTTAGTCTTTGTTTACGATTTGGTGCGTATTGTTTCCATATCGGGCCTTTCAAAAAAGGCAAGAACATGGCAAGGATTGGGCAGGGCAAAATAGCCCGGTCACAATTTGGGTCGCCGCCTGTGGAAGGTCCCTCCAAACCGGATCTCTCCCCGGTTCGACATTCCCGCAGCGGCGACCCCAAATTTCCCTTCCGAAAATATGGCGATCCTGTAGTGGCTTAGGCCAATTTGGGCGCCATCATGCCGTAGCTATCGGTGCTATTCTTTATGCCCCATATTGCGCCACCCTGCGCCCTGCCCTATGTCGCAGCTATGACACAAACATTGCATATCGTGGGCGGCGGCATGGCCGGGTCCGAAGCGGCCTGGCAGGCAGCGAACATGGGCGTCCAAGTGGTAATCCACGAAATGCGCCCTAAAGTGAAAACCTTTGCCCATCAAACTGGCAATCTGGGCGAGATGGTTTGTTCCAACTCATTCCGCTCGGATGATGACGAACAAAATGCGGTTGGCTTGCTGCATTGGGAAATGCGGGCTGCGGGTGGGTTGATCATGGCCACCGCGGACAAGCATCGTCTGCCCGCCGGCGGTGCTTTGGCAGTGGACCGCGAGCCTTTTGCCCAGTCTGTCACCGACAGCCTGACAAGCCACCCTAATATCTCGGTGTCTTACGATGAAATCACCGATCTGCCCGATGACGGCCACTGGATCTTCGCCACCGGCCCACTGACCTCCTCTGCCCTGGGCCAATCCATCCAGGCAGAGACTGGCGCCGAGGCCCTGGCCTTCTTCGACGCGATTGCGCCGATCCTCTATGCTGACAGCATCGACATGTCGCAGGCTTGGATGCAGTCACGTTATGATAAAGGCGAGACCGAGGAAGAGCGCACCGCATACCTCAACTGCCCAATGACCAAAGACCAGTACGAAGCGTTTATCGACGCTCTCCTGGCGGCCGAAAAAACCGAGTTTCACGAAGGCGAGACCGCCGGATATTTCGATGGTTGCCTGCCAATTGAAGTCATGGCCGAGCGTGGCCGTGAGACCTTGAGGTTTGGTCCAATGAAACCGGTTGGCCTGACCAATAGCCATAAGCCCGAAGAAAAGGCTTATGCCGTAGTGCAGCTGCGCCGCGACAACAAATTGGCGACGTTGTTCAATATCGTCGGTTTCCAGACCAAGATGAAATACGGCGCACAAACTCAAGTCTTGCGAATGATCCCGGGGCTGGAAAATGCTCAATTTGCCCGGTTGGGCGGCATTCATCGCAACACGTTCCTTAACTCGCCAACTCTGCTGGACAGCCAGATGCGGTTGAAGTCGCAGCCCAATATCCGCTTTGCCGGCCAGATCACCGGCGTCGAAGGTTACGTCGAAAGTGCGGCAATGGGGCTGCTGGCCGGGCGAATGGCTGCCGCTGAAATCCTGAACCGGGATCTACCAGAGGTGCCGCAAGACAGCGCCATGGGCGCCCTTGTCCACCACATCACTGGTGGTGCCGAGGCCAAGACTTTCCAGCCGATGAACGTCAACTTCGGCCTGTTCCAACCGGTTGAAGGGCTCAAAGGCGGGCGTAGAGGCCGCAAAGACCGCTACAAAGCCTATACGGATCGGGCAAAAAATGTATGGTCAGAATGGCTTGAGAGCTTCTCTTAAGTAATTTAGAGGGATTTTTTCAAGTGAAGTTTGTAACTCGGTTTGCCCCTTCACCGACTGGCCCGCTGCATTTGGGCCATGCCTATTCAGCTATGCTTGCTCATGACATGGCTTTTTCTGAAGGCGGGGATTTCCTGTTAAGGATCGACGATCTGGACCAATCGCGCGCCCGAGACCATTGGGAAAAACAGATCTATGATGATCTGCATTGGCTTGGATTGTGGTGGCAGGAACCTTGCCGCAAGCAATCAAAGTGCCAATCCCAGTACGACCTCGCCTTAGATATCTTGTGGGGGAAAGACATATTATATGAATGTACGTGCTCTCGCCGCGACATTCGTGAGGCTCAATCAGCTCCGCAGGAAGGTCTGCCACAATATGGGCCAGACGGCCTTATCTACCCCGGTACATGCCGCCACTCTAACAGGCCTAATAGTCCTTTGCATGAGCCTCGCCCCTCAAATGCAACACTAAGGTTAGATATGGCCAAGGCTATAGAGTACAGCTTTCGGGGTACGACACTTTTCCTACCTCCCCGTGCTATCGAGAGAAAGCGCTATGCATACTTTGGGGAGTATGGAGCCAGCGCAAACACGCACACTCAGTCCTACGAATTCACACCGGAAATTATGCTAAAGGAAATTGGTGACGTCGTCGTTTGCCGCAAGAATATGGGAGCAGCATATCACTTGGCGGTAGTGGTCGACGATCAAGAACAAGGGGTAAGTCATGTTGTCAGAGGCGAGGACCTTCTAGAGGCAACTATGATCCATCTTCTGATCGGTCATCTTCTAGACGATGAAATACATCATTATTGGCTCGAACCAACCTATCACCACCACAAGCTAATCCGCGACGACACCGGCAAGCGCCTCGCCAAACGCGATGACGCCCGCTCTATCGCCAAATACCGCGAAGAAGGCTTCACTCCGTTAGACATCCGCAAAATGGTAGGTCTTGACTGAAACAGGACTCATCGTCTGACGTTAGAGGTCCATGGGCTCCATCAGCTCAACTTCTTCGCCATCCCGCACAGACGTATAGAAACAACTGCGCCGGTTGGTGTGGCAGGCCGGGCCAGTCTGGCGCACCACAGCCAGCAGGCAATCGCGGTCACAGTCCACTCGAAGATCCACCAACTCCTGTACATGCCCCGAGCTTTCACCCTTGACCCAGAAAGACTGCCGTGACCGCGACCAATAGGTCACCTTGGCACTGTCCAGCGTCCGAGTGACGGATTCAGAATTCATCCAAGCCATCATCAACATCTCACCACTGTCAACGTCCTGCGCAATGCAGGGGATTAGACCGGCGTCATTGTAGATGAGACTATTTGGATCAAAGGACATGGCAAAAACCTTTTGCATCTGGATATTGGCACCCTATGTATTGTGAACGTCAAGCTAGGGAAAGCCCAAGGGATACTTATGTCCAGCGAAAATGATCTTATAAAACTCTACTCCTCACGCATTCTGGCGTTGGCGGCAGATATTCCACATTTGGACCGGCTGGATGCGCCTGATGCAACGGTCAAAAAGCGCGCGCCGCTGTGCGGATCTACCGTTACCGTCGATCTTCGCCTATCCGATGGAAAAATTTCCGAATATGGTCAGGATGTTAAGGCCTGTGCCCTAGGCCAAGCCTCAGCCTCGGTGGTTGGTGCAGCGGTACTGGGATGCACCATCGACGATATCGAACAGGCCCGAAACCAGTTGAAGCTGATGCTGACAAATGACGGACCAATTCCAGATGCGCCCTTTGACGGCTTGGAGGTTTTGATACCCGCGCGCGCATTCAAAAATCGCCACGCTTCAATCTTGCTGACACTTGAGGCAACGCTGGAAGCCATGCAGCAGATTTCACGCAAAAATTATGCTTAACACCTTTTAAGCATCTTCGGTTTACCCATGTGCCAACAGTATATGAGTATCCAATGCACCAGGTTCATAATTTTCCTACATCCAAAGAAGCTGATAAAAGCATAGATAGCTTGGCTCAGACCTCGTCTCAGCTGGGTTTCGAGATCGTTGACATTGCTGGTTTTCTCGACACGATCGAGAAAAAGTCTCGCGACCAGCTGCAGGCGTTAAAGGCCATGCAAAATGGCGCGCTACGCGTTATTGATTCCAATGCCAGTGTACTGGAAACCATTCAAACTGTATCAGGTTCGACCCAGAAGACACTGGAAACCGTGCAGAAGTCCGTATCTATAGTCCGTGACAGTGGGCAGCACAGTCAGTCCATGGCGGAATGGGTGCAAGTGCTGAATGCCCGCAGTTCTGGCGTCGAGCAGACCGTCGAAGCAATGCGTGCCGACAATGACCGCATCTCTTCGATTGCCACCCAAGTCAATATTCTGGCCATCAACGCCAAGATTGAAGCCGGACGCGCAGGAGATGCCGGACGCGGCTTTGCGGTTGTGGCCGAAGCCATCAACGACCTGTCGCACAAAACGGAACGCGCCGCCGCCGAAATCAACACCAACATCCTTGCCCTTGCCAAATGGATCCAGGAATTACGTGTTGAAACCGAATCCATGTCCAAGTCAGCCACGGTTGTTCTGGATCAGGCCCGCACCACTGATGACTCATTGGTGGAGATTGAACGCAATGCCCAAAGCGTCAATACTGAGACTGACCGTATTCTGACCGAAGCGATGGTCGTCAAAGAGTCGGTTGAAAACTTTGCTCCCAGCATCCAGAAAATTGGCAGATCCGTCGAGGAAACCTCCGCCGGAATCCAACAGACTCATGGTCGCGTTGAAAATCTAATTACATCTTCGGAGAGTCTGGTACAGGGAACCGTCGCATTGGGCGGGCGATCCGCTGACGGACGGTTCATCGCCTATGCCACCTCGGTCGCACAAAACGTCGGCCAGATTTTTGAACAGGCTGTTGAGTTGGGTAGGATTTCGCCGAAAGATCTATTTGATCGGCGGTACCAACCTATCCCAAACACCAACCCACAACAGGTGATGACCCGCTTTACCAACCTAACGGATCAGCTGCTGACGCCGCTGATTGAGGCCGCTTTGGAGTTTGATACACGGGTTGCATTTTGTGCGGCCGTAGATGTGAACGGCTACCTGCCGACACACAACAAGAAATTCTCGCAACCTCAACGGGACGATCCGATCTGGAACACCGCCAACTGCCGCAATCGGCGTATTTTTGATGACCGTGTTGGTCTCAAGGCGGGTCGCAATGCCCAACCTTTCCTAATGCAAGTTTATCGCCGTGACATGGGCGGAGGGGAATTTGTGATGATGAAGGATCTGTCGGTGCCCATCTTTGTCAAAAACCGCCAATGGGGCGGGCTTCGCTTGGGTTTTACCAATTAAAAAGGCCGCCGCACATTTGGGCAAATGGCGGCGGCAAGATCGCTCTCTTATGCGGGATCCGGTTGCTACCGGTGGATCACGGGACATGATCCGGTGTGGGAACAGGACAGGCAGTCAGTTCCCCACATCAATTGGGACAGGATGCAGGCGCAACAGGCACAAGAGCGCAATTCGAAATTTCGGAATCTAGACGAGCGCGGGCATATGTAGAGCGACCACCAGCATGACAATCAGTGCTGCAGCACCCACCGCATCTTGCAAAAGGGTCGTGGGCGAATGTTGGAATGTGTTCCTGATTTGTTCAATCATAACGCGAGCCTCCGGGCTGTCTTGGGTCTGTTGATCACACTCTCCGGTGTTTGTTGACCCTTTGTTCTCACTTTTAGCGAGCGCTGTAAAGAACTTTTTGAGAACATTAGCGAACAAAAGGGGGTTTCGACAGTCGGATTCGAGTTAACCCACTGAAATCAAACGAATTGCCTGATCTTGCCGCATTAGCCATAAAAGAACACGCGCAGCCTGTCCCCGAGAACTTTCAAGCCCGGGATCGGCTGTCAACAAGGCCCGCGCATCGCTCTGAGCCACCGCCATCAATCCGGCCTGCCGTTCCAGATCAGCAATTTGGAATCTGGGCAGACCGGATTGAGCCGTTCCGATCATGTCGCCAGCGCCGCGCATCTGCAGATCAGTCTCAGAAATCACAAAACCATCCTCGGTTTCACGCAATACCTCTAGGCGCTTGCGGCCGCCCTCTTTCAACGGAGCCTGATACATCAGCAAACAGGTTGACTGTGCACTTCCACGCCCGACCCGACCGCGCAATTGATGCAATTGCGCCAGACCAAAAATTTCTGCACGTTCAATTACCATTATCGTGGCATTTGGCACATTTACGCCGACTTCGATCACCGTGGTGGCGACAAGAACTGAGGTTTCGCCAGCCTGAAACGCCGCCATTGCAGCGTCTTTGTCTGCCGCCGGCATTTGTCCATGCACCAGCCCGACGATGCCTTCGCCCAGGACGGCTCGCAACCGTTTGAACCGCTCTTCGGCGGCCGTCAAATCCATAAATTCGGATTCTTCGACCAATGGGCAGACCCAATAACATTGTCGGCCTTCATCAATGGCGCCACGCAAGTGACTGATGACCTCGTCCATTCGTTCGGTGCTTATGACAGCCGTTATGACCGCCTTACGCCCCGGTGGTTTTTCATCCAGAACCGAGACATCCATGTCGCCGTATTGTGCAAGTGCCAACGATCGGGGGATCGGCGTAGCGGTCATCACCAGAACGTCTGCACCCTGCCCTTTATCAGCCAGTTCCATACGCTGACGCACACCAAAACGATGTTGTTCATCCACAATGGCCAATCGCAGGTCGTTGAAAACAACGTCCTGCTGAAAAACGGCATGCGTCCCGACCAGGATGTGAATGTCACCACGTTCCAAGGCTGCCAGCTTGGCCCGGCGTTCGGCGCCCTTATCGCGCCCAGTCAACAACTCCAACACAACCCCGGCATCTTCGGCAAGCGGCCGTAACCCTTCTAGGTGTTGACGCGCCAGAATCTCGGTTGGCGCCATCATCACGCCTTGCCCGCCTGCTTCAACTACGACCAGCAAGGCCATGAAAGCAACCAATGTTTTTCCTGATCCGACGTCCCCCTGCAACAGCCGGTTCATCCGTTGGTCTGATCCGAGGTCTACAGTGATTTCGCCAATGGCACGGTTCTGTGCCTTGGTTGCCTGATACGGCAGCGCCGCCAGAACTTTGGCCTGAAATCGGCCATCGCCAATGCTTGAAATTCCACGCGCCTTACGCTCCATCTGCCGAGCCAGTGCAAGTGTCAACTGATGCGCAAACAGCTCGTCATAAGCCAGCCGCGCCCGCGTGGAGGAATGGGCTTCCAAGTCATCTAACCCATTGGGGTTATGAGCCTCTACAATAGCTTTCTGCCACTGTGGCCAAGTCTCTTTTTTGACCTGCGCCGGGTCAATCCACTCCGCAAGATCCGGGATCCGAGTGATCGTATTTTGAGCCGCCCTAAATATGGTTTTCTGGGTAATGCCCTGGGTCAGGTTATAGACCGGCTCGAACTCTGGGATCTCCGCTGCTTCCTCTAATGGCACCATGTGATCTGGGTGCACCATCTGCGCCAATCCATCGAACAGCTCTAACCTGCCCGAAACCACACGACGTGCCCCTTCCGGAACTTGCGCTTCCAGATAACGGCTACGGCCATGAAAGAAGACCAGTTGAAAATCCATCTGAGCATCAGTGACATGAATGCGGTAGGCGCCACCACGATTTCGCGCCGGGCGATGCTGGCCAATTGTGACCTCAACTGTCACAACAGCTGGCAAATCGACGCCCTTGATTGTCTCCCGTCTACGTCGATCAACAATCGAATAAGGTAGCGTAAACAACAAGTCACGTGGTGTTTCTACACCCATTTGGGTAAAGCTCTGCGCTGTTTTGGGTCCAACGCCCTGCAGGGTTTCAACTCCAGCAAACAGCGGAAACAGAATTTCGGGACGACCGCTCATTCCGGGTTAATCAACGCCAGCCAGCCATCCTCGTCGAGGACCTCAATCCCCAATTCAGCGGCCTTTTTCGCTTTGGATCCGGCACCGGGACCGGCAACCAATATGTCCGTTTTCTTAGAAACCGATCCAGAAACCTTAGCCCCCAAAGACTCCGCACGCGCTTTGGCCTCAGCGCGTGTCATCTTTTCAAGCGACCCAGTAAACACCACTGTGTTACCCACTACCGGGCTGACGCTTGATGGCATCTCCGGTGGAACTATGTCCAACTCGTTGGCCAACCTCAAGATTGCAGCCCGCTCTTCACTGTTGGCAAAGGCATCGGTAAGCGAAAGGACAACAGAAGCTCCTATCCCATCAATACCAGTGAGATCGTCCCAGGCTGCTGTCGCTGCCAATGAGACATCACAGGCTGCGATAGCCACATCTCTGCTATCTTTAATTTTGGCACGGCGACCTTCAGATTTGGCGGTCAAACGTTCCGCTTCTTCAGATTCGTCAGCGTTACGCCAAGCCACAGCCGCAGGGCGCGCAGCATCTACGCCTTGCAGGAAGTTTTCCCAATTCATGAAATGCAGTGCCAGATCCTTGGCCGCGGCTTCACCCACATGTCGAATGCCTAGGGAAAACAGCATCCGGCCAAAATCTATACGTCGCTTATCCTCGATTGCCGCGAACAGTTTTGCAGCACTTTGGTCGCCCCAGCCATTTCGGTTTTTTAACTTGGTGAATTGCCCCTGATCCCGTGTCGCCAACGTGAAAATATCGGCGGGCTCCCGAATTGAGAGGTGCTCATCACCATAAAACATTTCTATCTGCTTTGCGCCTAAACCTTCGATATCAAAGGCTTTGCGCGCGACAAAATGTTTCATCTTTTCCTTGGCTTGCGCCGGACATATCATTCCCGCCGTGCAATACCGCACCGAGTCCCCATCTTCGCGCTCGGCTTGGCTACTGCATTCAGGGCAAACAGTTGGAAAGACAAAAGCAACCGCGTTAGCTGGGCGTTTGGACAAATCAACATCTGCAACTTTTGGGATCACGTCACCGGCGCGATACACCTGTACCCAATCGCCGATTCTTATGTCTTTCCCCCCCCGAATTTCTTCGCCTTTTGAATCCCGTCCAGCAATATAGTCTTCGTTGTGCAAGGTGGCATTGGACACCACAACCCCGCCAACCGTAACCGGTGCAAGACGGGCGACCGGGCTCAATGCCCCTGTGCGACCAACCTGAATGTCGATTGTTTCGATCCGCGTCCAGGCCAGTTCAGCCGGGAATTTATGCGCAATCGCCCATCGTGGTGTGGTTGAGCGAAAACCTAGACGGTCCTGAAGACCCAGTTCGTTGGCCTTATAAACAACGCCGTCTATGTCATAGCCAAGAGTTGCGCGCTGCACCTCAATTTTGCGATAGTGTTCGATCATTTCCGTGGGATTAGCGCAGAGACGAGTCAGAGGATTAGTTTGAAATCCAAGCGTCTTCAATCGCTTGATCGCTTCCATTTGGGTAACACCAAGAGGAGCGGAAAGTGCGCCCCAGCTATAGGCGAAGAACCGCAATGGTCTGGACCGAGTGATTTCGGCGTCCAGTTGACGCAATGATCCAGCGGCTGCATTCCGCGGATTGGCAAATGTTTTACCGCCCCGTTCTTGCTGGCGAATATTCAGAGCTGTGAAATCTTCATGGCTCATATAGACCTCGCCACGGACTTCCAACACGTCTGGGGCGCCAGTAATTTGCTGAGGAATATCCAAGATGGTTCGCGCGTTGGCTGTTACATTCTCACCAGTTGAGCCGTCGCCACGGGTAGCTGCCTGGCGCAGTTGACCGTTTTCATATCGCAAAGACAGCGATAGCCCGTCAATTTTGGGTTCCGCGGAATAGGCAAGCGGAGCCGTTGCTGCCAAGCCGAGATATTTGCGGATACTGCTGTCAAAGCCGACAACGTCTTCGTCATCAAAAGCATTTCCCAGGGACAGCATCCGTTGGACATGGGTAATTTTTGTGAACCCAGAAGAGACTGGGGCACCGACCTTACCGACTTCGGTGGCAATTTCAGTAAGCTGTGGAAAATTATCCAACAGATCGGCGTAGCGCTGCTTTGCTGCATCATAGTCAGCGTCGGACAAGATCGGCGAATCTTTCTGGTGATAGGCGAGATCAGCCAGCCGCAATTGTTCTTGCAGACGCAGCAAGTCTTTGCGGGCATCCTGTTCAGAAAGAGATACGGATATGGTCTTGTCGATCTGCTTCACGCGCATCCCCTGTCACCTGCTATTACGGTGATAGGATGTGAGACGCGTCAGGTCCAGATGCTCTAGTCACCTGGATCAGATTTACTGCAGTATGAAAATTGTAGCGATGCCTGGTGGCACCGCTACAACATTAATCAGGCGCCAACTGCCAGACGTGGGCCATTCGACATATGGTCTTCTTGTGGGTCACGCAGCACGTAACCGCGGCCCCAGACCGTTTCGATGTAGTTTTCACCTTCAGTCGCAGTGCTCAGTTTCTTGCGCAACTTGCAGATGAATACATCAATAATTTTCAGCTCAGGCTCATCCATGCCGCCATAGAGATGGTTTAGGAACATCTCCTTGGTCAGTGTTGTGCCTTTGCGCAGGCTCAGCAGTTCCAGCATCTGGTATTCTTTGCCAGTCAGATGCACCGACTTGCCGTCAACTTCGACCGTTTTGGCATCCAGGTTAACCGCAATCTTGCCGGTCTTGATGATCGACTGCGAATGGCCCTTGGAACGGCGAATAATCGCATGAATGCGTGCAACCAGTTCCTCGCGGTGGAACGGCTTGGTCATATAGTCGTCAGCGCCAAAGCCGAAGCCTTTGATCTTGCTGTCAGTATCATCGTCGCCCGTTAGGATCAGGATCGGCGTCTCGATCCGAGACAACCGCAGCTGACGCAGAACTTCATGGCCGTTCATATCCGGCAAGTTCAGGTCGAGCAGGATCAAATCATAATCGTACAGCTTGGCCAGATCGATACCTTCTTCACCCAAATCAGTCACATAGACGTTCAAATTTGCGTGTGTCAGCATCAATTCAATGCTTTTTGCTGTTGTTGGGTCGTCTTCCACCAGAAGTATGCGCATGGTCTTATATCTCCGCCTGTAAACTCTTTCCCTCAAGTTGCGTTAACCTTGATGGAAAAAGGTTAACGCCCCGTTACCATAATGGTTAATATGGGTCAGAGCCTAGGTCTGTCGATATTTTTTCAAGGCCGTCGTCTTTAATGCATCCACTCCGTGGTCTGCGACCGCCGAAACCCAGCTGCGAAACTCTTCTTCACTCAGACTATATCGCTCCATTGCTTCATTTTGTGGCAGCAAACCATACAGAACCCCGCGCACCACAGCGGCCTTGCGGGACGCAACCCAGCGCCTAGTGGTTTCTGGAGGCAAGTCTGCACGGGTCATAATTGTCCCGTCTGGCAAGTTTACTGCCCGTGGCCCGTCCACTTTCTTCAAAAACATTACAGTATCCCTTGTTATGCCTCCTCAGACTTGACTTCATCCACTTAATGATATGTGAACCATGCCTCTTGAGAGTCTGTAGGATTTTCCTATATTCTGCCACGTCTGCCCCAAGCCCCTAGGAGTCGCCCCATGGCGCTGGATAATTCCACCCCGCTGAACTCACTTGGTTTTGCCAAACCGCCATCTGAAACCCGCGTCGTCGTCGCCATGTCGGGTGGTGTCGATAGCTCTGTTGTCGCTGCATACTTGGCCGATCAGGGCTATGATGTGGTTGGCGTGACGCTACAGCTGTATGATCACGGCGCTGCACTGGCCAAGAAAGGCGCCTGTTGCGCAGGCATCGATATCCATGATGCCCGCCGGGTTGCCGAAGAACGCGGCTTCCCTCATTACGTTCTGGATTATGAGAACATTTTTAAGGATGCGGTGATTGACGAGTTCGCCGACAGTTATCTGGCAGGTGCAACGCCGGTGCCTTGTATTCGTTGCAATGAGCGAATCAAGTTCAAAGACTTGTTGCAGACAGCCAGGGATCTGGAGGCCGATTGTATGGCCACCGGTCACTACATTCAGCGCAAGATGGGCGCCAATGGTGCTGAGCTGCACTCGGCCACCGATGCCAACCGCGACCAGAGCTATTTCCTGTTTCCGACCACGCCTGAGCAGTTGGATTTTCTACGCTTCCCGCTGGGTCACTTGCCAAGCAAAGACGCGACCCGTAAAATGGCGGAACAATACGGGCTGGCAGTGGCGGACAAACCGGACAGCCAGGACATCTGCTTTGTGCCCGATGGCGACTACGCCAGCCTGATTGAGAAACTGCGCCCCGGTGCCGCGGAACCGGGTGAGATCGTGCATGCTGATGGTCGGATCTTGGGCAGCCACAATGGTGTGCTGCATTACACCATCGGCCAACGCCGCGGTCTTGGCATCGGCGGTCTGAGTGAGCCGCTCTATGTCGTCAAACTGAACGTTGACACAAAACAAGTGATTGTTGGCCCCAAAGAGTTATTGGCAACCCGCAAAATCCCAGTGCGCGAGATCAATTGGCTAGGAGATGAGCCGTTCATGTCGCGCGACGAATGGCACATGGCGGTCAAGGTCCGTTCCACACGTCCCCCGCGCGAGGCGATCATCCGGCCAATCTCGGACACCGAAGCCGAAGTTGAACTTCTAACTGCCGAAGAAGGCGTATCGCCAGGGCAGGCATGCGTGTTCTACGCCAGTGAAGGCAGCCGGATCTTTGGCGGTGGCTGGATCTGGCGGGGCTATTAGGCAACCGCCATACTAGAGCTTTGCCCGGACTCACCGCCGGGCAAGTGGGCTAGACGCAGAAAGTCAGGAACTACCCGCGTCTGACTGACAGGGGTTCAACCGATCCAAGACAGCACGCGCGGCGCGCAGCCCCGGAGCTTCGCCGCCCTGCCCTAACTGTGTCATGGTCAACGCCATTGCCTGCTGCTGGGTCTGTGGATCAGCAGCCACCTGCGTCAGTGCCGCCGCGATTTTTTCTGCCGTGCAATCTGGCCCCAGACACTCGGGCACCAGACGGCTGCAGGTGACCAGGTTGACCAGTGTCACCGTATCGATCAGCGCCAACCGCTTCATGATCTGCCAGGTCAACCATTGGAACCGATAAGCAATCACCATCGGAGTATTGGCGGCGGCCAGTTCCAATGACACTGTGCCGGAAGCCGCCAGTGCCAGATCCGCGGCAGCAAAGGCTGCACGTTTATGGGCCTGGGCGACGGCGGGCTCAAAATCATTGGGATCCAGCACCAGTGCTTCACCGGGCCAAGCCTGCAAGTTTTCACGCACCAGCCCCGCAACCGACGAAGCCGCAGGCACAACCACGCGCATCTGAGGGTGGGTATTCTGAAACTCCGCCAAAGACTCGCCAAAAACGGGCGCTAAACGGGTCACCTCTGATCCACGCGATCCAGGCAAGGCCAACACAAACGGTGCATCGTCCAGTCCTAAATCGGCGCGAAAACGCGAGATTTCATTCGGTGTTGCTTGCGGTTCGGCCACCACCGGGTGGCCAACAAAATCGCAGTCCATGCCCGCAACCTGCATGAACTTTGGCTCAAACGGGAGCAGCGCCAATACATGGTCGATGACCCGAGCCATTTTCTTGGCCCGTCCCGGTCGCCATGCCCAGACCGACGGTGCCACATAATGGACCGTACGAATGGAACTGGATTTTTTCACCAGCTTGGCAACACGCAATGAAAAGTCGGGCGCATCAATGGTAATCAGAACATCCGGCTTGGTGGCAATGACTGCGTCAGCAACCTCACGAATGCGGCGCTTCAGGTGCAGGTACTTGGGCAGCACCTCGGCAATCCCCATGATCGACAACTCGTCCATAGGAAACTGCGAAACCAGCCCCTGCGCCGTCATCATTGGCCCGCCAACGCCATCAAACGATACGCCATCAGATAGCTGTTTCAACCCAGCCATCAAAGCGCCACCCAACCGGTCACCCGAAGGCTCTCCGGCCAGAATGAACACCTTTAGGCTCATGCTGGGCGAAGCCACAGAAACAGACCCAGACGATCAGCGGTAGCGATCACCTCATCCTGCGCCAGTACAATGACACCGTCAGCCTCGAGCACGAGACCAGACAGGCCAGCCTTGGCGGTTAGTTCAACGGTCGCCGGGCCAATGGTTGGCAGGTCTGCACGCAGATCCTGTGCAGGTTTAGGGGCTTTGAACAATACGCCCCCTGATCCATCCGGACGATTCTGCAAAGATTGCAGCATCCAGTCCGTGCCAAATGTGTTTTCGACAGCAATCGCCTGCCGGGTCCGAATAGCGCAAGACTGACCAATGTCAGCGGCACTCATCGCCGCAACGATCTCCGCACCCCGCACCGCATCCGCTTTGTCCAACTCACCTGGCTGCACTTTAGTTACTACGCCAGCCGCCATCAGCAGATCAGGAGCAACTTCCTGAGCGGCCCGAACGGCGAAATCGAGTTGCTCGAAAATACCAATCACCGCGCGCAACGCGCCATCATCGCCAGCAAGCAAGGCCGCTTGCAGGATCGGCACCAAGGGCATTGTTGCCGCGTCAATCGCCGTCGGATTAATGGACGGGCGGCCAACACCGCCAACCATACAGATCTCAGTGACGCCACGAGACTTCAGCTCAATCAGGAAGCTACCCAATTGTTCCAATCTGAACGTCAACTCGGCCTCGACTGAGGTGGGCTCAAACCCGGACATCGCACAAATCAGCGGTCTATCAGACAGCCGCGCAACCAATTCAGCCGGCAAGTCACCGGACCCCGCAATCAAAGCCAACATAGCATCAGCCTCCTGGCGTCAAAAAGGAGCGATCACTTTGACCGGTGATAAAGCTAACAATATCCTGCACGTAGTCGCTATCGCTTTCGTCGGCTAGGCGGCGCGCGCGTTCCTGAAACGTCCCCTCGCCCTGAGCCAACATTTGAAACGCAGCACGCAATGCAGTGATATCCGAACGCGCCACGCCGCGGCGTTTAAGACCAACCAGGTTCAGCCCGTCCAGCCCGCCTCGCGGCGCCTGCACCAGGCCATAGGGAATAACGTCATTGGTCACCATGGTGACCGCGCCGATGATCGCGCCCTTGCCGATCCGGACCCATTGGTGAATGCCGGATAGTCCGCCGATGATCACATCGTCGTCAAGCACACAATGACCGGCCACGGCAGCAGAATTCACCACAATCACCCGATCGCCAATCTGAGCATCGTGGGCAATGTGACAGCCGGCCATAAACAACCCGTCGTCGCCAATCCGGGTCACGCCGCCGCCGCCCTCGGTGCCAGCATTCACCGTCACATGTTCGCGGATCCGATTGCGTTTGCCAATCACCGTGCGGCTTGCCTCGCCTTTGAACTTCAAATCCTGCGGCACCTCACCCAATACAGCAAAAGAGAACACGACAGTTTCATCACCAATCTCGGTCCTGCCGGTCAGCACCACATGGCTTTTTAAAACCACATGATCACCCAGCACTACCTCGGCACCGACAAAACAGAACGGGCCAATTTCGCAGCCTTCGCCAATGATGGCACCCTCTTCGATCACGGCACTGGGATGGATCTGGTTCATCGCATTCAACCTTTTTGCAAATCGACCATAGCGGTAAATTCAGCCTCGGCGGCCGCTTCGCCATCAACGGTGGCCTTGCCAGAGAATTTCCAGATCTTACCACCCGGCTTACCGCGTAGAGTTTCGATCCGCATCTCCAATACATCACCCGGTCCGACCTTGCGACGGAACTTACACTTATCAATGTTCATGAAATAGATCAGCATGTTGCTGTCGATCATGTCAAAGGCAGTGCCAATCATCACGCCGGCGGTTTGCGCCATTGCTTCGACGATGGTTACCCCGGGCATAATCGGAGTGCCTGGAAAGTGGCCCTGAAAATGCGGCTCGTTCATGGTGACATTCTTGATGCCAAGAGCCGAGCTGTAACCATCAATGTCGAGCACTTTGTCGACCAGAAGAAACGGATAACGATGTGGCAGGATCCGCTGTATCAATTGAATGTCAGCGCTTTTCAACTCGGCGGTCATAACGGGTATCCTGTTTTTCTTATGGAGAGTCTGCGCTGTCACTAGCAAGATGACACCAATTGGGCAAGCGGCGGCTAGGGCTGCAAATCTTCGTCTACAGGCGCGCCGTCGCCCAAGACTGCATCAATACGTGAGATCGCAAGATCGGTAATATCGGCCGCATCGGCACTGAGGAAAACCGTGGAATGCTCCAGAATGGCCCCCGCCCCGGTTTCGCGCATCAACTGTTGTAGAACCGGCAGCGAGACCGAGAAGAACTCGCGACGCGCTGTTTCGCCCAGCGAGTTGATGTCACGTAACTTTTGTTCTTGCTGGCGCCGGGTCTCTTGCACCTTTTCGTCAAAGGCATCTGCAAGGGTCCGAAACGCCGCTGGTTCCATCGTCAGGCGGCGCTTGGTAAGCTGCTGTTCTTCGGTGCGTAAATCAGACTCAATCCGGCGGTTCTCAGCCGTCAACACGGCGCCTTCCGCTTCGACCTCCTGGCCAATGCGTCGGCCAAAAGCACTTTCCGAAAACAAACGGTCCGGTTGAATCGTCAAAATCGCACTCTGCGGTGCACCCAATTGAATTCCGCCATCGTGGGAGAATTGAAACTGTGACTGACTGTGCACCCTAAGCGGCGTCAGCAATCCACCAAAGACCGCAAGTGTAAGGACCAGCGATCTGTATTGGTGTTGAATGCAGATCGCTGACATTAACTTAGAACCGCGCCTGTAGCGTCAGGTCAAAGCTCTGTTCCTTGTCAAAGTCTTCTTTCTTCAAGGCCTTGGAGAAGTTAAACCTTAATGGTCCAAACCCAGTTGTCCACAGCAGAGAAAAACCAACCACCTGCCGGAAAGACCCGCCTTCACCGACAACATTTCCGCCTGTCGTATTCACTTTGGACAGGTCCCACAGATTGCCCACGTCAAAGAACAAACCACCGCGAAGCCCTAGTTCCTCGGGTAGACCAAGTGGGAATTCCGCATCGAACCGCGCCACGGCATAAAAGTTACCGCCCAGGAAGTCATCATAGTTGGTACCCGACGTGCCAATACTAGACTGATCCCGCGGACCAATACCGCCTGGTTCAAAGCCGCGCATAACACTAGGTGTCAAAACGAAACGGTCGATTGACCGGCTGGTATCATTTCCCAACCAATTGAACGAGCCCGCTTCAAACGTTGCCCGCAGTGTAATTTCTTCATTGAATACAAGTCTTTGAGCAACAATCTTTGCCGTAGACTTCAAATATTCATTGTCTCCACCAAGTCCAGCATAATCAGCACCGACCTGAACCAAAAAGCCAGTGTTCGGATCAAGACCAGTAATCCGGCTATCGTAGGTATAGGTAAAGCCAAGTGAGCTGGAGGTCAGCTTTCCCTGGTCTATCTCGTTGACAACAACCGGTCCAGCCAGTGCATTTCCGTTGGTGTCGTCTCCTCGGCTTATCATCTCATCACGATCCCACGTATACCGGACCTGCAAGATGGTGTTGTCGCCGGTTTTGAACGCCAACGAAGGAACAAGGAAGGCACGTTCAGTGTCGTATTCCGAGAAACTGGAATCGGTTTCCGAAATGCCGAGATCAAACGAAAATGTCAGATCCCGCCCCAACAAGTGAGGTTCTGTAAAACCAAAAGTGTATTCTTCCGAGTCTTGCGCAGTAGAGATGTTGAACGACAACCGCTGCCCACGACCCAGAAAGTTATTTTCTGTCAGGCCAATAGACACCCCAAACCCGTCTTCGACAGAATAAGCTCCGCCCAAGTTCAATGACCCGGTCGGCTGCTCCTCTACATCGACATCAACTACAATTTGGCTGGCCGAACTGCCCTCGCGAACGTCAACTTCAGCTGTTGCAAAGAATCCAAGTGCGCGGATGCGCTCAGCACTTTCGCGAATTTCACGCGGGTTGAACGGATCCCCTTCAACGGTGCGAAACCTTTGCCGGATCACCCGATCCAATGTGGTTGTGTTGCCTTCAATGTCGATGCGCTCGACAAAAACACGTGGGCCTCGGATAAGTACGAAATCAATGTCGAGCGTCAAATCTCGATCATTTCGAGAAATCCGCGGCTCGACCCGTAGGAAATCGATGCCTTCTCGAATTGCTAACGTCTCCAGCCGTGCGATCGAATTCTCCACCAGCAAAGGAGAGTAAACTCCGCCTGGCTTGATTTTCAATGCGGCAAAGAATGTATCAGAATCCGCTTCGTCAATTTCACTGGCGACTGAAATCTGGCCAAATTTAAACTGCTGCCCTTCCACGATGTCGACAACCAGGAAAAAAGCATCGCGCTCGCTGGTCACTTCGGCGTTGGCACTATTAACGCGGAAATCGACATAGCCGCGTGACAGGTAGAAATCTCGCAACACTTGTTTATCAAACTGAATGCGGTCCTCGATCAAGGTGTCGGCCTGAATGAAGGTCCGCAAAAGACCCGCCTGTTTGGTTTCCAGAACCCGGCGCAACCGGCGATCTGAATAGACCCGATTACCCACAAAAGAGACCCGCTCGACCTCGGTTGTTGTTCCCTCAGTGATCTCAAAAACCAAATCGACACGGTTGTCGCTGCGGCGAATGATCCGCGGCGTCACCCGTGACGCCAACCGGCCCTGTGCTCCATAAGCTTCTGCAATATTGGCTGCGTCGCGCTCAGCTTGCGACGGGTTAAACACCCGCCGTGGTGCCGATGTTACCATTGCCAGAAGAGCGTCGTCCTTAATTCGGCGATTACCCTCAAAGTTGATTTGGTTGATCGTCGGAAACTCGGTCACTTTGATTGTCAAAACATTGCCACGCGGCACCAGTTCGACTGTCTCAAAAACACCACTGTCAAGGATGCGTTGATAGGCATCGTTGAGCTGGCCAGCGCTTACAGATTCGCCGCGCTCAATCCCTGTGTAGGCCACAATGGTCGAGGTCTGAATGCGTTGGTTGCCCTCAACCTGAACTGAGGTGAACTGATAATTTTGCGCCTCGGCAAATGATGGGCTTAAAACAAACCCCAGTGCAACTGCAAGCGATAGCGCCGACACCTGCCGATACAACATATTGGTGCGAGATTGGCACCCACCGCAGGATTTACCCGCGCTTGTCCCCCAGAACATATTTAACAACCCGATTTTTTTCAGCTTTAAAACTGCGTATCGGGTTTAAGCGCCGTTGTCAAAAACAACAAAAAGGCGCGCAGGCCAGAACCTGCGCGCCTCAATATTCAAGTTTCGAGAGGGAATCAGAAACTGGCGATCCAGGCACCCGCAGTCAGCGCTAAAAGAATCATGAATGACGACAGTGCGCGATCCCAGTTCAGCCGCATTAACAGCCCCAGACCGCGATAAGATTGTTGAAATGTCTGCATACTCCAGACCCCCTAGGTTTGAGTGTGGTACAACTCTGCATAATCGCCGTGCGGCGCAGAGCCCCTTACCAAAACATTAACTTGGGAATGTGGCGAGAGTTGGACGATAGCCAAATCAGGCAATCGTCCTTTTTTGAGTTCTGTCTAGCAGAAGATATCATTGCCCAAGGCAAAAACCATCAGTGTCAAAATTGCGGCAATGCCCAGCGTCATCAGCACGCGCATAGCCATATCGCTTGGCGGCTTTCTGACCACGGCCTCGTAGGCATAAAACATCAGATGCCCTCCATCCAGCGCAGGAATCGGGAACAGGTTCAACAATCCAACTGCCGCAGACAGAACTGCGATGAACCAAATAAAGCTTTGCACGCCCTGACTGGCCATCGCACCCGAGGTTTCTGCAATTCCCAATGGGCCGGACAGGTTACAGGTGCTGATCGCTCCGGTGATCATGTGTTTCAACCCAGACAACGACGTATCTACCACCATCCAAACTTGAACAGCGCCAGCGCTTAGCGCATCCACAGGCCCAACGGTTGTTGTGGCCGGCTGAAAGACCAGTCCCCCTGCAATACCGATCCGCCATTTGGTTGCAAAACTGCCATCCGGCTGCGGTTCGTCAATGCGCCGTGGTGCCAGGGCTAGCTCAATTGTCTGACCATCACGCCAAACATCAAGCAGCAAGACTTTGCCGGCGGCACTCTCGACAATCTGTTTGAGCTGGGCAAAGGCCACTACAGGCTCTCCATCGACGGCGGTGATCACGTCACCCGGCATCAACTCAATATCCGAGGCAGCGCTGCGCGGTGCCACCGACCGCACAAAAGGAGGTGCAAGGTTGGGGCCGCTGACAGTCATCTCTACCCCGTCGCGTCGGATCGCATAGTCCAACGGTTGTTCTGAGGGGATTTCGCTGCGGAAAATGTTCCAATTGGTCGAATCCAGGATGCTGGGAGCATCCAGACCAGCAATCGAAAGAATCTCGTCCCCTTCATGTAGTTCGTTAACCACACCCGGCAGAGGCACCAACTCACCAATAGTCAACGGATCACGCGGTTCTCCCTGAACCATAAAGACCCCGGCAAAAATCAACGCTGAAAAGACAAAGTTGAAAACTGGGCCTGCGGCCACAGTGGCCGAGCGCGCCCACAGGGGCGCCCCGTGCATGGTGCGGCGCAGCAAGGCTGGATCCGTTTCAGCCTCGGCCATCGCGTCCTCATCCTTGCCAGACGCGGCATTTGCATCACCAAGAAACTTCACAAAACCGCCAAAGGGCAGCAGTGCCACCTGCCAGCGTGTGCCGTGCTGGTCGAGGCGGCTCCACAACACCGGCCCGAATCCCAGCGAGAACACCTCGGCGTGAATGCCGGACCAACGGCCAATAATATAGTGACCATACTCGTGCACAGCCACGATCACCGACAAGGCGACTACAAAGCTGAGCAGCGTGTAAAGAAAGCCGCCAAACTGCGGAATGAGTGAAACTACGTCCAAAATACTACCCTGTTCGTTTTGTCATAGCCAAATCGGCTTGTTGCCGTGCCAGCTGGTCAATCTTCGACACGTTATCCAGTGTCATTGCGGCATCAATGAGACTGGCTTGTCCATCGAAATACTCCAGCACCTGTTCAACAATGGTTGCCATATCCAGAAAACCAATCCGGCTCGCGATGAAGTGATCCAGCACCCGCTCTTTGGCCCCGTTGAACGCTGCCCCCATCATGCCACCACGTGCCATGGTTTGATAGGCCAACCCAAGGGCTGGGAACCGCGCAGGGTCCGGCGTGGAAAAGTTCAACTGGCCGATTTTTGCCAAGTCCAAACGGGCAACTGGCAAGTCGCGACGTTCGGGCCAATGGAGCGCATAGCCAATGGCGTGGCGCATATCCGGCGCGCCCAAATGCGCCATCAGGGCGCCGTCACGGAACCCGACCATGGCATGGACCATCGATTCTGGGTGTACCAGCACTTCGATCTGATCCGGTGAGACACCAAAATACTCACGCGTCTCAATCACTTCCATGGCTTTATTAAACATTGATGCGCTGTCGATGGTGATCCGCTGTCCCATGTCCCAATTGGGATGCGACGATGCCTGCTCCAAGGTCGCGCTGCTCAACTTGTCCAGCGGCCAATCCCGAAACGCGCCGCCTGACGCGGTGATGATGATCCGCTCGACCGCCTCCATGTCCTCACCCACCAGGCCCTGAAACACAGCCGAATGTTCACTGTCCACCGGTAGAATACGGGCGTTGTGGCGTTTTGCGGTGTCCAGCAACAAGGCGCCGGCGCAGACCAGCGATTCTTTGTTGGCCAACGCCAGTGTCGTACCCTGTTGCAGGGCTGCAAGCCCCGGAGCCAGGCCGGCAGAGCCAACGATGGCCGACATCATCCAGTCGGCAGGCCGCGCAGCAGCCTCAACCAGTGCCACCTGCCCTGCGGCAGCTTCAACCCCGGTCCCAGCAAGGGCGGCACGCAGATCATCCAAGCGGTCCTCGTAGGCGGTAACCGCCACATCAGCCTGCAAGGCCAAAGCATCGGCAGCCAGTTGTGCAATATTCGCTCCACCCGTCAGTGCAACCACGTCATAGGCATCACAATCGCGCCGGATCAGGTCGATGGTATTTTGTCCAACTGACCCGGTGGCGCCCAATATCGAAATTTTTCGCATTACAGTGTCCCGCTTGGCAGGCCCCAAAGAGTAAGGAAGATCAGCACCATCGCCGCTGCGCCCAGCATTCCGTCAAATCGGTCAAATAATCCGCCATGGCCAGGGATCAAAGCACTAGAGTCCTTGACGCCCATCTTACGCTTAAGCGCACTTTCAGCAACGTCGCCAGCCTGGCTGGCCATGGCTACCAGAACGGATAATACCACCAAGCCCAGTCCAAGGTTCTGGGCCTGAGCAAACCAAAACCCAACCAGGGCCGCTGCAACCCAACCTGCTGAAGTGCCCGACCAAGTTTTCTTGGGGCTGACCCGCGGCCAGAATTTAGGCCCACCAATCATTTTGCCCGCAAAATATCCTGCAACGTCTGTGACAACCACTACGCCAATCAGCCACAACATCCACTGCATGCCCAGTTCACTACGCAGCCAAATAAAGCCGAAACCGGCAATCAGTGCCCAAAGCATAAACCCAAAGTAGTATTTTCGATGTTGCGACAGCTGAGACAAGCCTACCATCGCCGGAGCAACCAGCAATGGCACAGCCCAAATTGGCGGCAACACGGCGGCGGCCAATGTAGCAGCGCCGCCAAGCAGGCCCAGTTGCAACGCAACAGCCGACCGGTCAGGGGCCAGCATCCGGACCAACTCCCAGATCAAGCCACCACAACACAGGGCGATCAACACGTTGAAAAGCAGACCACCGGCCCAGACGGCAATTCCGCCCAGTATCAGCATAACAACAGCCGAGATTAACCGTGGAGCCAGATCTGACCAGCGGTCATTATTGCTCATGTTTTAACCGCCCCAAAGCGGCGATCCCGGCGCGCATAGCGGTCACAGAGACTCCCCAGTTCTTTTGCAGTAAAATCAGGCCACAGTGTTTCGATGAATTCATACTCGGCATATGCCGACTGCCACAGAAGAAAATTCGAGATGCGCGCCTCACCACTTGTGCGGATCACCAAATCAGGATCAGGCAAAACATGAGTATCCAAATATCGCGGCAGCGTCTCTTCGTCGACATCCTCGGGATTAAGCCGCCCTTCGGCCACATCGCAAGCCAGCCGTTTGGTGGCCCTGGCCACTTCGTCGCGACCACCATAATTTAGTGCGATGGTCAGATGAGTCCCGTCATTGCATTCAGTCGAGACTTCAAGCTTATCCATTAGTTTGACCAGCTTGGCATCCAGCCGCATCCGATCACCAATAAACCGCACCCGCACATTGCGCGTAGCCAGTGCCTTCATCTCTTTCGAGATGTAGCGTCGAAACAGACTCATCAAACCGGCCACTTCGGTCTGTGTTCGTTTCCAGTTTTCAGTCGAAAACGCAAACATTGTCAGATACTTGACACCAAGACCCGGGCAAGCTTCGACCACTTCCCGGACCCGCTTCGCACCCGCGTGATGTCCAAACAACCGCGGCCTACCGCGCGCCTGCGCCCAGCGGCCATTGCCGTCCATGATGATGGCAACATGTCCTGGTCCACCGCCCTCCTGCAGCAGAGGGCTGCTCTCTTGCAGGGTGATATCGGGGGATTTTGACATATTACAGCGTCAGACCTGCATGATTTCTTCTTGCTTGGTCTCCAGACCGGTATCGACCACTTTGATCATCGCATTGGTCATGTCCTGCACCTCAGTTTCCCAGAATTTCTGGTCATCCTCAGACATTCCATCAGCCTTAGCTTTTTTGATTTGGTCCATACCGTCGCGACGGATGTTGCGGATCGCAACGCGGCCGTGTTCTGCATATTGCCCAGCCACTTTGGTCAATTCGCGGCGGCGTTCTTCGTTCAGCTCAGGAATTGGCAGCATGATAATTGTGCCATTCAGTTGTGGGTTGATCCCCAAGCCACTTTCGCGGATCGCTTTTTCAACCTTACCCACCAGGCCCTTGTCCCAGACGTTGATCGTCACCATGCGTGGTTCAGGCACATTGACCGTTCCCACCTGGTTGATCGGCGTTTTAGTACCGTAAGCATCGACCATGATCGGCTCAAGCATTGAGCCCGAGGCACGACCGGTCCGCAGACTGGCAAATTCAGTTTTCAAATTGGCCATGGCGCCGTCCATACGGCGCTGCAGGTCGTCGGTGTCGAGAATAAAATCGTCAGACATGCTGCTCTCTCCCTGTCGTCAGGTGATGTTTTCTAGGCTCTTAAGCCATTCGTCAGGCCTTGTATAGCAATCTCAGTGCGGAATATTACTGATGCGATATGAGATTAGCCCCTTCAAACCCTTGCCTCACCAAGCAACAAAAGGACTCTCAATCCGTTTTCTTCAAAGAAAAAGAGCCGGAATTTTTGAAAATTCCGACCCACTTCAATTGCAACCGTGTTTACCCTTGGACTCTGGTATAGGTGCCCTCACCCGCCAAAATTCCCCGGAAACCACCTGGCTCATCCAGTGAGAATACGATGATCGGCAAGTTGTTGTCGCGCGCCAAGGCAATTGCCGAGGCATCCATAACGCCCAGACGTTTGATCAGAACATCATCATATGACACTTCATCATACCGCACCGCGTCATCGAATTTCATCGGATCTTTGTCATAAACCCCGTCGACTTTGGTGCCCTTGAAAATCGCTTCGCATGACATCTCACTGGCCCGCAAAGTGGCCGCAGTATCGGTTGTGAAATAGGGGTTTCCGGTCCCTGCTGCAAAGATGCAGACCCGCTTTTTCTCAAGGTGGCGTACAGCGCGGCGGCGAATATAGGGCTCACAGACCTGATCCATTGGAATAGCCGAGATGACGCGGGTGAACACGCCCACCTCTTCAAGTGCACTTTGCATCGCCAGCGCGTTCATCACCGTCGCCAGCATTCCCATGTAATCAGCAGTGGTACGTTCCATGCCCTGCGCCGAGCCAGACAGCCCGCGAAAGATATTGCCGCCGCCTATGACCATGCAAATCTCGACGCCCAGCTCGTGTACCGATTTCACCTCTTCAGCGATCCGATGCACCGTTGGCGGGTGCAAACCAAAGCCCTGATCCCCCATCAGCGCTTCGCCGGAAATCTTCAGCATGACGCGTTTATAGGTAGCAGCGGGATGACCGCTCGACTGATCAGTGGAAAGGGGCATATTGCACTCCGGAATGTGACGGGGTTAGTCTGCCGGGCAAAATGACGCAAAACGGCACCATGTTCAATGCAAGTTGACGCAGTTTCAACGCTAAATCGTGCCGGTTTTTCATAAGCTAGGACTACATACGTGATGTTGCCAAAGATATCCCCGGACCAACCGGTTCTGATCGCTGGTCCTACCGCCTCGGGCAAGTCGGCCTTGGCGTTGGAAATCGCCCAGCAACAGGGCGGTGTGATCATCAACGCAGATGCCAGCCAGGTCTATGACTGTTGGCGGGTGATCACCGCGCGTCCCACAGCCGCAGAAGAAGCCGGGACCAGACATGCGCTCTATGGCCACCTGCATTTTGATGCAGCTTATTCTGCAGGCCACTGGTTGCGAGAGGTCACACCATTGCTAAGCGGACCCGATCGACCCATCATCATCGGAGGCACGGGCCTATATTACACGGCCCTGACAATCGGCATGGCTGAGATTCCGCCGACCCCAGCAGAAATACGCGCCTTGGGAGATGATCTACCGATAGAAGACATGCTGCTGGTTCTGGATGTCGAGACCAAATCACGGATCGATGTGAAAAACCGCGCCCGGGTGCAACGGGCTTGGGAAGTTTTGCAGGCAACAGGCAAACCGTTATCGGCGTGGCAAGACGACACTCCGCCGCCGTTGCTACCAGTCAGTGCCTGTGCTGCGTTGGTGTTTGACGTTGATAAAGATTGGCTTGAGACGCGCATACGGCGAAGGTTTGACTTGATGCTGGACCAAGGTGCCCTGGACGAGGCCAAAGCCATGCAGGACCGATATGACCCCGCGCTGCCGTCGTGTCGAGCCATTGGCGTGCCCGAATTGATGGGGTATCTGAACGGCGAGCTGACGATGGAGCAAGCGCGTGAGCAGGCCTCGGTTGCGACGCGGCGGTTTGCCAAACGGCAGCGCACTTGGTTTCGCTCCAAAATGCGCGATTGGTTGCCATATACTCCAACTGAGTGACTTGCGCGCCCTTTGCCAAGAGCATCCTTGTCAGAATCGGTAATTCATGTGCAATTTCATGCACCAATTCAATTTTGAAAATAATATAATATGCCCTATGACCCAAGCCTAATTGAAGAAATGCAAGTTGTTCCACTGACCGGCTTATGCCCAAACGGGCCCTGGCAAACTGAATTGGCGCATGATCGCGACAAACATCTACTGATCTGGATTACCAGGGGGCAAGGCCGCGCCCTATTGGATGGATCGCGTCACGGATTTGGGGCACATCATGCTTTGTTCGTCCCTGCCGGGGGGCTGATGGCCTTTGAATTCGGGCGTGGTTGCCTTGGTCAGGCACTGCTTGTGCCGGTCTCAAATGCCATCGCGCTGCCACACCGGCCTCAGCATCTACGCATCAGTGATTTGAGCGAACAAACCCATCTGACTGCTCTGCTCGACGCCATGCTGCGCGAACAAAACAACCAGGCCACCATGTGGCACCGCGCCATGCAGGCCCATGGCGAATTGATCGGAATTCTGCTGCGGCGACAAACCCAAGGTGACGAGTTTGCTCAACCTCGACGCAATGCTGCGCGTCGACTGACCCAGGCCTACTGCGCCCGCATTTCGCAATTCCATCGTGATAACATGAGTATGTCAGATCATGCTGCTGCCCTGGGCGTCACTGCAACTCATCTGACCCGGGTGATCAAAGCTGAAACGGGCACCACGGCGGCAGGCCTACTGACTGAGCGCCAACACTATGCGGCACGGCGCATGTTGATCGAAAGTGATCTGCCGATTCAAGAGATCGCAACCCGTCTGAATTTCAGCAGCGCTGCCTATTTCACCCGGTTCATTGCCCAACACAGCGGCCAGACTCCGCGCAGTCTTCGTAAGCAGTCCAGAAAATGATTCCCCTGCAGCAGATGGCAGGGGGCAAATTGCAGTGCTTTTCGCCAGTAGTGGACACAGGTGACCAGAGCTAAAGCCCAAAAGCCAATAAACGACGGTCAAAGGTCGCATTTATGCACAAAAGTGTCGAAACTGTGCATTGACCTGAAGGGCTAAGTGAGGCGGTATAAACGCATGGGGAGAACAAAACTATAAACCGCATCTTATTTGGCCTGATCGGCACCCGAAACGGCGCCGATTACAGAGCTATTTATCCCATTGATGCGACAGGGAGAGTTTTCATGACTAACGACACTATCAGCGGTGCACCCGTCCATTGGGCGGCGAAAATGCACGCAAAAGAAGTTTTTGACGGCCAATTGGACCGCCGCGAGTTCCTGACCCGCGCCACAGCGCTGGGTGTAACTTCTGCGGCGGCTTACGGACTGATCGGCCTTCAGGCCCCAGCACAAGCAATGAGCCACGCTAAAGCAGGCGGTACTCTGCGCGTTCAGATGAGCGTTCGCGAATTGAAAGACCCTCGGGTTTATGCCTGGTCCGAAATGGGCAACCAGTCACGCGGCACTTTGGAATACCTTGTCGAGTATAACTCGGACGGTACGTTCCGCGGCATGCTGCTGGAGAGCTGGGAAGTTAATGACGACGCAACCGTCTACACTCTGAACCTCCGCAAGGGCGTTAAGTGGAACAACGGCGACGATTTCACCGCTGCTGATGTTGCTCGCAATATCGAAGGCTGGTGTGACAAAGGCCTAGAAGGCAACTCAATGGCTGGTCGTTTCTCCACGCTGATTGACGAAGCAAGTGGTGCAGCAATCGCCGGTTCCATCGAAGTTGTAGATGACCACACAGTCAAACTGAACCTGCCAAGCCCAGATATTTCCCTGATCGCTGGCATGTCCGATTACCCAGCTGCTGTGACCCACTCCAGCTTCCAGGACAATGACTACACAGCCAACGTAGGCACCGGTCCTTACCTGATCAGCGAAGTTGAAGTTGGTGTTTCCGCTATTCTGGTCAAAAACGAAGATCACACCTGGTGGGGCGACGAAGTTTATGGCCCGGCCGCTCTGGACCGGATCGAATACATCGATTTCGGCACTGATCCATCCTCGTGGATGTCGGCCATTGAGTCCGACGAAGTGGACATGCTGCACGAGTCGGTTGGTGAATTCATCGACGTTCTAGATTCGCTCGGATACCCAAAATCCGAAGTTGTCACCATGGCGACCGTCGTTATCCGGCCTAACCAGCTAGCCGAATTTGATGGCAAGAAAGTTTATGCTGACAAGCGGGTTCGTCAGGCCCTTCAGATGGCAGTCGACAATTCGGTGTGCTTGGAACTGGGTTATGGTGGCCGTGGCGCAGTTGCCGAAAACCACCATGTTGGTTCGATCCACCCGGAATACGCCGAGATTCCAAAGCAAACAGCCGATCCTGCCGCAGCGCGTGCGTTGATGGAAGAAGCTGGCATGATGGATTTCGAGCATGAGCTCATGTCCATCGACGATGACTGGCGCAAGAACACCACTGACGCAGTTGCCGCTCAGCTTCGCGATGCTGGCTTCAAAGTGAAGCGCACAGTGCTGCCCGGTTCCACCTTCTGGAACGACTGGACAAAATACGCGTTCAGCTCGACCAACTGGAACCACCGTCCCTTGGGCGTGCAGATCCACGCTCTGGCCTATCGCTCCGGCGAAGCCTGGAACGAATTTGGCTGGGCCAACCCTGACTTTGATGCGCTGCTGACCGAAGCTCTGTCTTTGGCAGATGCAGATAAGCGTCGCGAAGTCATGGCCAAGATGGAAGCCATGATCCAGGACGAGGCCGTTACAGTGCAGCCATACTGGCGTGCAATCTACCGTCACATGCGCGAAGGCGTTGTCGGCACGGATATGCATGTGTCGTTCGAACACCACCACTACAAGTGGGGCTGGGCGGCTTAACTCGCTTTTGTCCTAACAAATAACGGAACCGCCCCCGGAATGGGGCGGTTCTTTCCCGGCACCCGCTAGACCAGAAGGCCCACACCAGATGGGCCAAAGCGCAGCCAGACCAACAGGGGACTTAATGGGACCGTTCATCCTTCGACGGACAGCCGTAATGATTGTCACTGCTTTATGCCTGACATTCATTGTGTTTTTTCTGACCAATCTTTATCCTAATCTTGAAAAACTGGCCAAGACCCAGGGCAACTTCCGCATGTCGGATGAAGCCGTGGCAAGCTGGCTGGACAAGAACGGCTATGCGCAGCCAACATTTGTCAAATATGGCCAATGGTTGGGCGTGGTGCCTGGCTGGACCCGCACTTCTGAGGATGGCGTCACTGGTCGCTGTATGCTCGGCACCGTGACCGCCGAACAGGCGGCCCAGGCCCCCAGCTTCTGTGGTATCATTCAGGGCGATTGGGGCTACTCAACCGTATTCCGGGACGACGTCTCGCAGATCGTCAGCAAGCGATTGGGCATGACCGGGGCCTTGATGTTCTGGGTGCTGATCGTAATGGTCCCTTCGGCGCTGCTGATCGGAGTCTTGGCTGGAATGCGCGAGGGGTCAGTCACCGACCGGTCCTTATCAACGGTCTCCATTCTGACAACCGCCACACCGGAATATGTCTCGGGCGTGATCTTCATCGCTGTTTTCACCTCGTCGACGGTTGGACTGAAGTGGTTCAAAGGAACCGCAACCAGTGCCACCGCAAAGATGCCAAGCGACTATTCAATCGCATTTATGCCAGAATGGTTCGAGGCCTTCTGGTTCCGAGTGGCCGTGGCGCCTACCTTTGAGAACTTCTTTCTGCCTGTCCTGACCATCTCTCTCTATGGTATGGGCTACATATCCAGAATGACCCGCGCCTCGATGACCGAGGTGATGACAGCACAATATATCAGAACCGCGCGGCTAAAAGGCGTCAGCTTCTACAATGTCGTGGTCAAACACGCGCTTCGAAACGCACTGATCGCCCCTTTCACCGTCATCATGCTGCAATTCCCGTGGTTGCTCAACGGCGTGGTCATCGTCGAGACCCTGTTCAACTACAAGGGTTTTGGCTGGGTACTGGTGCAGGCGGCAAGCAACAACGACATCGAACTGCTGCTGGCGGTTTCCGTGGTGTCCGTCGTGGTGGTTCTGGTGACCCAGCTGATATCAGATATCGGCTATGTCTACCTCAACCCTCGCATTCGAATTACATAAGGGAGGAAGAGCAATGGAACCTCTCAGCACGTTTGAGATCATCACCCGCATTCTGGTGCAACTGTCACCGGTTTGGATTTCACTTATCTTACTCTATACAATGTCGATCGCCTTTAAGCGTCGGTTGGGCCTTTATGGGAAACTGTTTGACAGTCCAATCGGAATGATTGGATTTGGCCTGGTGATGTTCTGGGTATTCACCGGCGTCTATGGGGCGATGGATATGATCGTCACCCACCCTGACGTATTAGCCCAGGTTTCCGGAATGAAGAACAAGGTGCCCGGAACGCCCATGCGCGGCGCCGAAGAGGGCGAATATGCCTGGTATCTTCTCGGCGGCGACAATCTGGCGCGCGATGTATTCAGTCGCCTGATCAAAGGCGCCTGGGAAGTCATCAAGATTGCGCCGCTGGCTGCAATCTTTGCCTTTATGGTTGGGATCACTCTTGGCCTTCCAGCCGGATACTTCGGCGGCAAGCTCGACACCCTTTTGTCCTTCTTGGCCAACCTGATCCTGGCCTTCCCGGTGATCCTGCTGTTCTACCTTTTGGTGACGCCGGAAATCGTCGCAACCGGGGTGCCTAACTATATGGCCATCGTGTTGTTTGTCTTCCCGATCATCTTTTTGGCAGTATTGCTGAATTCCCGGTTCCACACCCGACCAAAGCTGCGCACGCCGCTGTTGATTGGAGTGTTGGGATTTGCCACGTGGATGTATCTGCAGCTGGTGTCCAGCGGTGGCTATCTGATCAAAACGCCCGAATATTATATCCCTGGCCTGCCCAAAGTGCTCGACTTCTTTGATATCGACTCTGGTCTTTTGGTGGTGTTTGTCTCGGTGGTGTTTGTCAACTCACCCACAGTGTTCCGCATCGTGCGCGGCCTGACCATGGATATTAAAACACGCGATTATGTGGCCGCAGCCCAAACCCGTGGCGAGGGGTCCTGGTACATCATGCTGTGGGAAATCCTGCCCAATGCGCGTGGACCACTGATCGTCGATTTCTGTCTGCGCATCGGCTATACAACCATCCTGCTAGGGACCCTGGGGTTCTTTGGGCTGGGACTGGCACCCGAAAGCCCGGATTGGGGGAGCACTATCAACGACGGTCGCAAGCTGTTGTCGATCTACCTGCACCCTGCCCTGCCACCTGCGCTTGCATTGCTTAGCCTGGTCTTGGGATTGAACCTGCTGGCCGATGGTCTGCGCGAAGAAAGCCTTAAGGATTAAGGCATTGGTCTGGGGGGCTGCCCCCCAGACCCTCGGGATATTTTTAGCCAGATGAACGGACCTCGTGTCCTGAACATCAGCGGGGAGATGACAGATGAGCAAGATGGCAGAATATGACGGCCCGATCCTCGAGATCGACAAGCTGTCGATTTCGTTTTTCACCAGGCTGCAGGAAATTCCGGCTGTGATGGATTTCTCGGTTTCAGTTATGCCGGGCGAGGCCGTGGGACTGGTCGGCGAGTCTGGCTGTGGTAAATCCACCGTTGCGCTGGGCGTGATGCAGGATCTGGGCAAAAACGGTCAAGTGGTTGGTGGCAGTATCAAGTTCAAAGGCCGAGACTTGGCTGAGATGAGTCCCGAAGAGTTACGCGACATTCGCGGCAACGAGATTGCGATGATCTATCAGGAACCGATGGCCTCGTTGAACCCGGCGATGAAAATCGGCAAGCAGCTGATGGAAGTTCCGATGATCCACGAGGGCGTCAGCAAGAATGAGGCCTATGCCCGCGCATTGGAAGTGGTGACGGACGTGCGTCTGCCAGATCCCGAACGGATGTTGAATTCATTCCCGCACCAACTGTCAGGCGGCCAGCAGCAGCGTATCGTGATCGCCATGGCGCTGATGTCCAAACCGTCGCTGCTGATCCTGGATGAACCCACGACTGCGCTGGACGTAACCGTCGAGGCCGCAGTGGTGGAACTGGTTCGCGACCTGGGCAAAAAATACGGCACTTCGATGCTGTTCATCAGTCACAATCTTGGATTAATTTTGGACACTTGTGACCGTCTTTGCGTGATGTACTCCGGCGAAGCGGTAGAGCGCGGTTCGATCAAAGAAGTGTTTGACGATATGCAGCACCCCTATACTCAGGCGCTGTTTCGCTCAATCCCGCTACCTGGAGCGGATAAGAACAGCCACCCACTGGTAGCGATACCGGGCAATTTCCCACTTCCGCACGAGCGGCCACCGGGCTGCAACTTTGGGCCGCGCTGTGACTATTTCGAACAAGGCCGCTGTGACGCTCAGGATATTTCGATGGAATCTGTGCCGGGCAATGATCGGCATCAAAGTCGCTGTCTGAAGTTTCAGGAGATCGACTGGAACGCGCCGATTATTGTCGGAGAACAAAAAGAAAAGGCCAAAGTTGGCAAGGTGGTCCTGAAAATTGACAACCTAAAGAAGTACTATGAGGTCGCTGCCAATGCTTTGTTTGGTGGCGGGGAAACCAAGGTTGTTAAAGCCAACGAAACCCTAAGTTTCGAGGCCCGCGAATCCGAGACACTCGCCATTGTTGGTGAGTCTGGCTGCGGAAAATCCACCTTTGCCAAGGTTCTGATGGGGCTGGAGACCGCCACTGAGGGTGAGATCCTGTTGGACGGCAGCAACATCGAACAAATTCCAATTGAACAGCGCGACACTCAGACCGTAGCAGATATTCAAATGGTGTTCCAAAACCCGTTTGACACTCTGAATCCCTCAATGACTGTAGGGCGGCAGATTGTCCGGGCCCTGGAAATTTTTGGTGTTGGTGACACAGATGCAGCCCGCAAAAAGCGGACGCTTGAATTGCTGGATCTGGTGAAACTGCCACGTGCCTTTGCGGACAGAATGCCACGACAATTGTCAGGTGGACAAAAACAAAGGGTTGGCATCGCCCGGGCTTTTGCTGGCGGCGCCCGTATTGTGGTGGCAGATGAGCCGGTGTCGGCACTGGATGTGTCGGTACAAGCAGCGGTGACCGATCTGCTGATGGAAATCCAGCGCAACGAGAAGACCACGCTGTTGTTCATCAGCCATGATCTGTCGATTGTGCGCTACTTGTCAGATCGGGTCATGGTCATGTATCTCGGCCATGTTGTCGAAATTGGCGAAACAGACCAGGTGTTCTCACCCCCGTATCACCCCTATACCGAGGCGCTATTGTCAGCGGTTCCGATCGCCGACACCTCGATCGAAAAGACGCATATTGTGCTCGAAGGTGATATTCCCTCAGCGATGAACCCTCCTTCTGGTTGCCCGTTCCAGACCCGGTGCCGGTGGAAGGGCGAAGTGCCGGATGGTCTATGCGACAGTGAAGTTCCGCCAGTTCGGCAACTGGCAGAAGGCCATCAGATCAAATGCCACTTGGCAGACGATATCCTGTCCACAATGGAACCGGTTATCAAAATCGCCGCTGAATAACACCGCGATAGATGGCTGCGGGTTTAGTGACCCGCAACCTCTTCATCCAATTTGTGCCACTGCTCAAGCCAATCATGCCCACCTAAGGCATCGATTAGCGGCTGCAACTGTTTCTCATAGGTTTTCCATTTCCCGAGGCCCTTGGCGTTGATTTTCTTGCGAACTTGAAGGGTTGATGCCGTCCGAACGGTTCCCTCACTCAGCTCTGGGTGCAAACAGGCATCCTGCCATGGCAGCCCGACTTGTTCGATTAACAACCGGATCTGTTCCTCAGGCTTTTGAACCAAAGCCCTAAATGACTGCATACGCATCTGCCCATCCAGTTTGTCACTGTAATCCTCGGCGGCACGATACACTTCACGGGTTGTTTGGCCGATCCAGGGCAATCGTCCGGAAAATTCGTTTCCTTCGTGGAAGTTGGTGAAATAATTCGACAATCCAACGTCCAGCGGATGGCGGACCATAAAAACAAACTTGGCCTCAGGTAGCAGCAACTGGGCAACCCCGATATCAAGACAGTTCAGAGGCATCTTGTCGACCACCACTGCGTGCTCATTCGGGAGCCCCTTGAACGCAATACTCAGGTAATATTTCCGAAGGATTTCAATCTCTTCATCGGACCTCCCCGCCAACCACTGCCACCTATTCTGACCCGGATCTAATCGATGCTCGATCAAAGATGTGGTTTGGGCAAGACCATAGCTCTCTCCCACGGTAGCGACTTGGTCGTGGCAATTGAGTATCTTTTCAACCAGAGTGGTTCCGGATCGTGGTAAACCGCAGACAAAAATTATCCGCGGCATGCCCTTTGGCGCATTTTGGCCGCCAGTGGGGCAAAAATGCGCAACCTGATCATCCACATTCGTTTTCAGACGCTCAAAATCGAACTTGCTAATCTTAGCTGATTTTGAGCGAGCAAAATGCCGAAACGCGGCCTGATGACGCCCCGATTTTGCCTCAACCTGCCCAAGGGTGGTGGAGACTAAGGCCTGCCCCCGTGGCGTGAGCTTTCCGGATTTTTCCAATTTTCGCATTCTGGCAACCAGCTTGGACTCCCGTCTGAATGGCTGTAGTTGGTTTAACTTGAAAAGTGCAAGAACGTGATTTGGATCGACTTTCAGCGCTTGGTGGAAGCTAGCGATAGCCCCATCCATGTCCCCGGAAAATTGCATCATCTCGGCCATCTTCACCCAAAAAACAGCCTTCTTCGGCCAGTTTTCCGTGATGAAATGAAGCAAGGCAATAGCCGTCGCCGTGTCCCCCAACTCAAAATAACAAATCGTCGCCCGATCCAGCGTTTCAATGCAATCTGCCTTAACCTCTAGCTTCTTGAGCAATAGTTTCAAGGCCGGGGCAAATTTACGGGTAGCAATAAGTTCGTCAACTTTGGCAAACTGCTCCATCTCGTCAGGCATGTCGCCAGTACCAGTGGGAAATTGAATTTTCTGCATTGCTGACATAGGATATCCATAGCAAAATTGATTGCGAACATGTCTTGAGACGGGATCAATTTAGATGGTTAAGATGAATTGTTGGTAAACTGTTCGGACTTACTCAACCAGCAGCGCACCTGCGAGCCCAGAGAACCGCAGCCTTCCAATCCAAGCATTTTGACCTATTGGCTCAAGAATGCGCCTATAAGAGCTACGGTTTTAATAGGTGCTCGTAGCGTTGGTCGGTCAGGGTTGTTAGAAACGCCACCAGCGCATCAATTCTTTGATCATCCAAGGCAGGACCATGTGTCAGCTCTTTGACAGACAGGCTGTGTGGGACATCAGGTGACCCAAACGGCTGGCCTGTTTCGGGGTTGATTTGGCGGGCCTCAGACAAGGAATTGTACCGATTGTAAAACAACACCACGGTGCGCAGTTCCTGGAACACTCCGTTGTGCATATAAGGGCCAGTCACAGCTACATTTCGCAGGGTTGGCGTCTTGAATTTCCCCCGCTGTACAAGCCCTGTCACCAACGGGTTGTTGAGCAAGCCCTCATCCACGGTTCCTAGTGCAACGCCATTCTGGCTGTGACCAGCCAGGTTTTCCGGGACACCGATATTGTGGTGCTCATAATTGCTAAAAGTCTCAGCCGGATCAATGGGGCTGCTTTTTAACTGATGACACAGGTTGCAGTTGGTGAATTGCTGGGAAAAGAACAACAGCCGACCCAGTTCCTCTTGGCGGCTTAGCTCTGCCTCGCCACGCAGGAACCGGTCGTATTTGCTGTCAAATGGGGCAAACACTTCACTGCGCTCAAAGCTGGCAATGGCCTGTGTCATGCTCTCAAATGCTGCGTCGGTTTGGTCAAAAATATCTGGCCCAAACAGAGTTTGGAATGCATCGACATACGCGGGGCTTTCCTGCAGTCTCTGCACCACCGATTGCCTGTCAGGCATCCCCATTTCAATCGGGTTTAGAGGTGGCCCTCCCGCCTGTTCTTCCAATCCCGAAGCGCGACCGTCCCAGAACATGCCGCCAACCCAGACGCCCTCTTTGGTCTGATGGAAGCTAGGCACAAAAGCGGCATAAGCGGCGCTGGGGGCATTGCGGTCGCCCAGCGACACTCCGTCATCGCCAAGTGAAAACGCTCCATCTGCGGAGCGCCTAGGATCTGCAAACCCGTATTCGGGGTCATGGCAACTGGCGCAGGATTGGCCGCGATCAAGCGATAGATTTTCGTCAAAAAACAGCGCCTCGCCTAGATCGCGTAATGCGGTCTGTGGTTCGGCAGCTACGCCGGTGCAGATCACAATAAGGGCGGCGGCAAAACTGGAAAATTTGATCATCACGGGCTCCGGTCACGGGGAATACCCCCCAATTGCGGGAAACCTCTAAGCCAGGCCTTGATTTAGCGCAATTTCTGATTTCTTTTGTCAGATATGCGACCGCAATTGCATCGAAGCGGCGATGCCCCGATCAGCTTAACAGAATAACCACGATCATCAGCAGGTTCATCGCGGACAGTGGCAACAGCCAAGGTTTACGCTGGTGCCAAAGCGCACCCAGAGTTGCCAAGGGCAGAGAAAGGCTAAAACCAGCTAACGCAATAGTGCCCACGAGAACTCCAAACTGACCACTGTCCGGCCCCCATGGTGTACCAGGAATCACCATTCCCTTTAGGCCGACGCCAATCAGAATACCCAGTATCGCTCCAATCAAGGACATCAGAGCCCCGTGCAGGTTCACCGCTGGGCGTGCACCTAAAACACCATCCACGATCTCGCGTGTTGGTACTGCGCTAGGCTGCCACTGCAGGCGATCAAGGCGTTCGTCAAAGCTCTTGGCGATCATGGCTATTCCTCCAAAATTTTAAACAATATTAACTAAGAAAAAGGCGGATTAATGTCTTGCAGGCGGCGTTAACGAGGATTTAAGGCGGCCCTAACATTGGGTTAACGCCACGGCAAGATGTGGCTAGGAATTCAGCTGCCCCAGATCTTCTTCACGTAATTCTGTGTCTCACGGTACGGCGGAATGCCACCATACTTTTCAACAGCTTTGGGGCCGGCGTTATACGCGGCAAGCGCCAGTTTCCATGACCCGAACTTGCGGTACTGTTTGGCCAAGTACCGGGCGCCCCCCTCCAGGTTTTGCTGAGGTATTTTGGGATCAACGCCAAGTGCGCGCGCTGTAGCCGGCATCAACTGCGCCAGTCCCAAAGCACCTTTGTGGGACTTGGCATTAGGGTTCCAATTGCTTTCTTGCTGAACCAAACGCAGGAACAGATCTTCGGGCACCCCATGCTGACGCGCTGCCGAGCGAGCCATATCAAGATATTCACCGCGATAACTGCCGTCGAATGGCAGGGTGCCCCATTTTGTCGGCGTGTAGATGCTGGGAGGTTGCAAGCGAACCGAGTTATTATACTGACTTGCTGCGCGTCCATCCAGCACCCGCGCATGAGACGCAAACAAGTTACGCTGGCTTTTTGTCCCAAAAATATCTGCAGTGGCCCCTTGTCCCACGGACAAAGAAGCCAACACTATGCCAACAGCCAGCTTGCGCATTTAAGTCCACCCTGCCCTGTTTCCTCACCTCGTGCGCAATATATAGGAACTGTTTCAAAATGAAAGCGCACAGGCAAATCCTTGCCGGTTCCGAAAAGCGAGGCAATGTCGTATTCGCGAACTCACACAAGTTCATCCACAGATGTCTGCTTTTCTCGCCAGCGCTCCGGCTATACTGTGCCTCACCAAGAGGCGTGATTAGATTCGCGTCACCACAAAAAGACAGCAATAAGGACACGCCCACATGGCCGGCTCAGTCAACAAAGTTATTCTCATCGGAAACCTGGGCCGCGACCCCGAAGTCCGCAGTTTTCAGAACGGTGGTAAGGTTTGTAACCTGCGAATTGCCACCTCAGAAAACTGGAAAGATCGCAGCACCGGAGAGCGTCGCGAAAAAACCGAATGGCACTCGGTGGCGATTTTTAGCGAAGGCTTGGTACGGGTTGCCGAACAATACCTGCGCAAAGGCTCCAAGGTTTACATCGAAGGCCAGCTGCAGACTCGCAAATGGCAGGATCAATCTGGCCAGGACCGGTATTCCACCGAGGTTGTTCTGCAGGGCTTTGGCTCAACACTAACCATGCTCGATGGCCGTGGAGAAGGTGGCGACCAGGGTTCTGGTGGTGACAGCTACGGTGGCGGTGGTGGCGGCGGCGGTAACTTCGGCGGCGGTAGTGGCGGAGGCGGCGGCGGCGGTTATGACAGCGGCTCGCAAGGAGGCGGTGGTAACTTTGGCGGCGGCGGTCAGCAAGGTGGTTCGTCACATAACATCGATGACGACGAAATTCCGTTCTGAGGTTGACCAAATCGCATATGTAAACTCTTAACGATTATTACTAATAGAAACAAAAGGGCTGGCACTTGCCAGCCCTTTTCGTTGCGCAAGTTAAATTGATTTATGGCTGACCATTAGACATTGAAAATTACGCATCTGCCCATCCTCACAATCAGACCTGGTTCAAGCCCGCTACCTAGCCTAAGACGTTGTAACCTCGCCCGCTCATACAGTTCTTGACGATATTCTCTCGTTCAGCATTTTTACGGATCGCGCTCGATGTTACTCCCGCTAAGGCCCCAATAGCTGCTGCCTCTCCAGCGTTGCTGCTGTTGCCGTTCCAGATCACCGACGACGCTCCCGCCACTGCCGCACCAGTGGCCGCCGACCCGACCGCTCGGCCATCGATCGTGGCTCCTGACGCTGCAAGCGTTTGACATTCAGCTAAGTCAGAGGAGTAGTTCGGGTTACTTGTCCCATCTATGACCGGCGTGTAGTTTGCGCCCGAATTATCGCAGGCTGCAGCCAAACCAACAACTGAAACGAATGCAAATTTATTGACCCAATACATGGCAAATCCTTTATGAATAAAATTGACTGATAATAGATTTCCTTACATCCCTGAAAATGTCTAGTAGAGATCTGTTGGCTTGCCTAACCGTGCAGTACTCGGTGATGGCTGGAAGGGCTGAGCAACTGGACACCAACGCCATACAAAACCGAGAACTGGTCAAACTATAACAAAGTCCCCTGACGCAGATAAGTCGAGGGCGACGGAGAATGGATTGCGCACAGCGATCCTCAATGGTTTCACGGCTCTTGGTCTACCCGAAACTGTTTCGTCCAGATAAGTCCGTCCGAGGTAGTGGAAAGTCCCGCATGGCACCGGCGCATACCGGTAATCCCCCCCGGAACTAAGGGGATGCGAAAGTAGAATTTTCTCGGCAAGAATGACTGAGGAGATTTTGATGAAGAAGACGAGATATAGTGAACCCCAAATTCTGGCGATCCTGC
>MAAC01009545.1_pt1 | contig 63809 bp, 54 predicted proteins | sample 1115981 | NCBI WGS metagenome assembly MAAC01 (sample SAMN04961126, study PRJNA320927) | seawater metagenome | isolation source: sample BD02T64 sea water enriched with oil for 64 days | place: USA:Gulf of Mexico | collected 2013-07-27 | reverse complement strand
GTCACTTTACCGTCCTGGTGGCCACATTGCTTGGCGTCAGATACCTGATTCTCAAGCTGGATGCAGCAAGCACCGGCTTCAATCATTTGCTTGGCCAGCAGGTAAGTGGCTTCTTCGTTACCGAAACCGGCGTCGATGTCAGCAATAATCGGTACAACATGTGTTTCGTGGTTGTCGATTTTAGACTGAACAGCGGCTTCAGCAGCGGCATCGCCAGCTTCGCGGGCAGCGTCGAGTTCGCGGAACAAACCACCGAGCTCGCGGGCATCAGCTTGGCGCAAGAAAGTGTAGAGCTCTGCAATCAATGCAGAAACCGACGTTTTCTCGTGCATAGACTGATCGGGCAATGGGCCGAAGTCAGAACGCAGAGCAGCAACCATCCAACCTGAAAGGTAGAGGTAGCGTTTGTTAGTCGTCTGCAGGTGCTTCTTGATGGCGATCATTTTCTGTTGGCCGATAAAACCGTGCCAGCAACCCAAAGACTGCGTGTAGCTAGAGGAGTCAGCGTCGTACTCGGCCATATCTTTACGCATGATGGCGGCAGTGTACTTGGCGATGTCGATGCCAGTTTGGAAGCGGTTCTGGGCGCGCATACGAGCAACATACTCGGGGCTGATGGCGTTCCATGCACTGCCTTGCTCTTTGATCAAGCTAGCAGCTGCGTCGATGTCTGATGAATAGGACATGGTCGGTGACTCCTTAAATAAGGTGGTAGTGAAGTAGCCGCTTAGCTGAAGCTGAGTGTCTTGCTAGAGATCTAGCCAAACGCTCAAGCTTGCTGAACGGCTGTTGTTTTCTAACGGTGAGCATATTAACCAAAGCGGTGGAATAAATTAAATCAATAATTTCTATGTTCGGTATTTATTGGCTGAATGTGAACTGTGTTCGATAGTGGCATTGAATACCGATCAATGGGCTCAACGCGGGTGTCGTCCACGCTCTTAATGGACTGAGGAAAGATCCAAAAAATGCCGAGAGCGACAGAAATAGTGCTGTTTTATCCCTCGCTTGAACCCATAATAGCCGCCCACTAATGAACCTGCCTATGGGCCGGTATCTGCGGTGGTACAGCCAGGCCCCCGAATCGAGTTCAACAAACGAAGAGTGAAGAAGTGTATGGAAAGTATTACCCAGCGGATTGCTAATGAAATTGGTGCCAGGCAGGAACAGGTCGTGGCAGCGATTGAAATGCTGGATGGGGGGGCAACAGTGCCTTTTATTGCCCGCTATCGAAAAGAAGTGACCGGCGGACTCGACGATGGCCAGCTGCGTACCCTTGAAGAGCGTCTGCGCTACCTGCGTGAACTTGAAGAGCGCCGTGAAGCGATTCTCAAAAGTATCGATGAGCAGGGCAAGCTCACTCCTGAACTGGCTCAGGCCATAAAGGCCGCTGACACCAAAACTCGTCTCGAAGATCTTTATCTACCCTATAAAGTGAAGCGCCGTACCAAGGGCCAAATTGCCCGTGAGGCCGGCCTTGAGCCGCTGGCTGATGCGCTGTTAGCTGAGCCTACGCTGAATCCAGAAGATGAAGCGACGAAGTATCTCAATGGTGATGGCGAAGAAGGCAAGAAAATTACCGATGTGAAGGCCGCACTGGACGGTGCCAAATTTATTTTGATGGAACGCTTTGCTGAAGATGCGGAGCTGCTCGGTCGCTTGCGTGCCTTCTTAAAAGAGGAAGGCCAGGTCAGTGCCCGACTGGTTGCCGGCAAAGAAAATGAAGGTGCGAAGTTTCGCGATTATTTTGAATATGACGAGCCACTGAAGAAGGTGCCTTCGCACCGGGCGCTGGCAATTTTCCGGGGGCGCAATGAAGGTGTGTTGAGCATTGCCATTACGGTTGGCGATGCCGAAGAGGCCGAGTCCTTGAAAGTGGCTCACCCCTGTGAAGGCATGGTCGCCAATTTCTGGGGTATTAATAATGAAGGCCGAGCCGCCGACCGCTGGTTGAATGAAGTGGTGCGCTGGACCTGGCGGGTGAAATTACTGACTCACCTCGAAACCGACTTGCTGGGTGAAATTCGCGAACAGGCGGAAGAGGGTGCGATACAGGTCTTTGCCGATAATTTGAAAGACTTGCTGCTGGCCGCACCTGCGGGGCAAAAAGCTACGATTGGTTTAGATCCCGGTTTGCGGACCGGCGTTAAACTCGCTGTTGTCGATGGCACCGGTAAAGTGCTCGACCATTGCGCTATTTTCCCTACGCCGCCGCAAAAACGTTTGCAGGAAGCAGAGGCGGTATTGGTGCAATTGTGTGAAAAGCACAAGGTCGGTTTAATCGCTATCGGTAATGGTACCGGTTCCCGTGAAACGGAAAAGTTTGTTAAAGATGTACTCAAAACCCACAAGCAACTCAATGTGCAAAGTGTCATGGTGAATGAGGCGGGGGCATCTATTTATTCGGCCAGTGAATTTGCCGCGAAGGAATTCCCCGATCTCGACGTCACCATTCGCGGCGCTATTTCCATCGCTCGGCGCTTACAGGACCCCCTGGCCGAGCTGGTGAAGATTGATCCCAAATCTATCGGTGTTGGTCAGTACCAGCACGACGTGTCGCAGTTTCAACTGGCCCGCTCGTTAGATGTGGTGGTGGAGGATTGTGTGAATGCGGTGGGCGTAGAAGTGAATACGGCGTCGGCACCGCTGCTGGCGCGGGTCTCAGGGTTGAGCCAAAGTATTGCCAATAATATTGTCGAGTTTCGCGACACTAATGGGGCTTTCAGCAGCCGCAATGATTTGAAATCGGTACCGCGCCTCGGTGCTAAAACCTACGAGCAGGCAGCGGGATTTTTACGCATTGCCAATGGTAGTAATCCGCTCGATGCCTCCGCGGTGCATCCCGAGTCCTACGCCGTGGTTGAGAAAATTGCCGAGCGCAATAGCCTCGACATGGCTAGCCTCATCGGCAATACGACCTTTCTACGTAGTGTTAAAGCCCCCGATTTTGTCGATGAAAAATTTGGCCTGCCGACGGTGACCGACATTATTAGTGAGTTGGATAAGCCCGGCCGCGACCCGCGCCCCGATTTTAAAGCAGCACAGTTTCAGGAAGGCGTCGAAAAAATCAGCCACCTTGAGCCGGGTATGACGTTGGAGGGGGCAATTACTAATGTCACCAATTTTGGTGCCTTCGTCGATATCGGCGTACATCAAGACGGTCTGGTACATATTTCTGCACTGTCGAATCGTTTTGTTAAAGACCCTCGCGAAGTCGTTAAAGCCGGTGATGTGGTTAAAGTGAAAGTGATGGAAGTCGATGTGAAGCGTAATCGCATTGGTTTGACCATGCGCCTTGACGATGAATTACCCGATCCACAGGAAGAGGGCGCTGACGCTCGTCGGCCGAGCCGAGGAAAGCCAGCCGGGCAAAAACAGCGAAAACAGGGGCAGAAACAACACGCTGGCGAGGCGAAGGGAAAAGCCAAAGTCGGCAGCATGGGTGCTTTGTTGCAACAGGCAATGAAAAATAAAAAATAGTGGGTGTGGTCTTCCGCCTGTATGGAAAACTCAGGTGGTATACGGCCCACAGCTGCAAACTCAATATTAAATTTTAATGACACTTTTAAGTAGCGAAAACTAAGTAGCGAAAACTCACTATGCGTCTATTCGATATTATCGCCATTCTTATCAGCCTTTCAGCCGTATTTAGCTGGCTTAATTACCGTGTGCTGAAATTACCGACCGCTATCGGTTTAATGCTCAGTGCTCTATTAATGTCGCTGGTATTACAGTTGCCTTTCTTCGGTGGGCTTGAGCATCAGGCCGAGGAGATGTTGGCGAGTATCGACTTTGACCAAACCCTGCTCCACGGTATGTTGAGCTTTTTACTCTTCGCCGGTGCACTGCACGTTAATCTAAATGACCTGGCCCAGCAGCGCTGGGTGATTGGGATACTCTCGACTGTCGGAGTTGTGGGCGCCACCTTTTTAATTGGTGGTGGCGTATATTATTTATTTGCCTGGCTCGATCTGGACGTGCCTTTTATTTACTGCCTGTTGTTTGGTTCTTTGATTTCACCCACCGACCCCATCGCCGTATTGGGCATTCTTAAAAGTGCCGGTGCCCCGAAAACCCTGGAAACTAAAATCACCGGGGAATCTCTTTTTAATGACGGTGTTGCCGTCGTGGTATTTTTAGTGCTGGCTGACATTGCCACGGGTGATGCCGATGTTAGTGCTACATCGATCGCGACGCTGTTTTTTAAGGAAGCCGTTGGTGGGCTGGTGTTTGGCCTGCTCGCTGGTAGCCTCGCCATCTATATGTTGAAAAGGGTCGATAACTACCAGGTTGAAGTACTGATAACACTGGCGCTGGTCACTGGCGGTTACGCCGCCGCAGAACATCTGCATTTATCAGCCCCCATTGCCATTGTCGTCGCGGGTTTATTTATTGGCAATCACGGCCGTCGTGCGGCGATGTCCGACAAAACCCGCGAACACCTGGATACCTTCTGGGAGCTGGTTGACGAAATATTGAACGCGGTGCTGTTTGTGCTGATCGGTCTTGAAGTGCTGGTGATATCACTGCGTGATGATTACTTGCTAGCAGGTGCATTGGCAATACCCTTAATACTACTCGTTCGTTTATTTAGCGTCGGCTTGCCGATAGGATTGATGCGTCCTTTCCGCACCTTTACCCCGGGTGTAGTGAGTATTTTGACCTGGGCTGGTTTGCGTGGGGGTATCTCTGTGGCCTTGGCGCTTTCACTACCCAGTGGTGAAATGCGCGATTTACTACTGACCGTAACGTATGTGGTTGTGGTGTTTTCCATTGTGGTGCAGGGCTTAAGTTTAGGGCCGTTGGTACGACGGCTTACAGGCGATAAATAAAGCGATTGTAGGCGCAGAGATTACAGCTAACCTAAGTATGCAGATGAAAATAAAAGAGTTGATGCTTGTGCCGAATGCTGGCACTCGTAAAAACGGGGCATAACTATTTATAAATAGTTATGCCCCGTTGCTGTTTTTCTGAATTAATAATTAGGCTTTATGGCGTGACAATATTGAACCAGAAGTTAAAGTTGTCAAGCATGGAAAGGAAGCCATCAAAGACTGCTTTATCACCATTAAGCTTAACTTCGCCGCTTTTAATGGCCTCGTCGAAGGTGGTTTCTTTTAGTTGAATAGCATTCATCGTTGCCATAGTCATCGAGACGCTAACATCAGCTTTCTTGACTTGTTTATGGCTGTGATTTAACACTGAGTTTTTAATACGAAGCATGTGATGACTGTCAATATCAGTAAAGTCAATATTGATAGTGAATGCTTTCCCGGCTGCTTTTTCTGCATTTAAACGAACCGCCATATAGTCAAATAGCATTTCCGGACTCATGGCCCGAATGGTATCAGGTGTGGCAGTTACCAGGCCGCCACCATCAGGTACGCCATTACGCAATTCGAAAGCGCCCTGTAAATACACTGAGCGCCAGGGGCCTGATTCAGACTGATAACCCATTTGCTCTAATGCGTCGGCGAGTAGCTCTTTTGATGCTTTGCTTTTTGGGTCGGCAAAAACGGCATGTTTCATAACTTCTGCGACCCAACGATATTCACCTTTGTCAAAAGATTTTTGCGCCATTTTGACGACTTTTTGCTCGCCGCCCATAAATTCAATATATTTTTTTGCAGCCATTTCCTGAGGTAAATTATTCAAATCAGAAGGGTTGCCGTTATACCAGCCCATGTAACGCTGGTATACGGCGCGGCTGTTATGGCGCAAAGTGCCGTAATAACCCCGTGTTGCCCAGTTATTTTCAAGCTCTGGTGGCAGGGTGATCATTTCAGAAATTTCTTCACCGTTGAAGCCCTGGTTCATTAAGCGAACGGACTGATCGTGAGTGAATTTATAGATGTCGCGCTGCTTCTCGAGGTAGGGAATAATGTTGTCATTACCCCAAACTGGCCAGTGGTGGCTTTGAAACTTGACCACAGCCTTATCGCCCCAGGTCTCGATAGTTTCATTAATAAAACTTGACCACTTGAGGGCATCACGGACTTGCGCTCCTCGCAGTGTCAATATGTTATGCATGGTGTTGGTGGTGTTTTCAGCCATCCATAATGCATTCCATTGTGGAAACCAGGTGTTCATTTCTGCTGGCGCTTCGGTCCCCGGTGTCATCTGGAAAACCATTTTAACGCCATCAATGGTGAGTTCTTCACCTGTTTTTTTGATCTCGCGGGTAGGGACTAGCAGGCCAGCCATACCAGTCGAGGTGGTCATTCCTAAACCACCAGATACACCACCCCTGTCGTTGCGTGGCAATAATGCGCCGTACATATAGATTGCCCGCCGCCCCATGGCGTTACCCGCGATCACATTTTCCGATACGGCGTGCTCAGTAAAGTGCTCGGGGGCAATAATTTGCACCTTGCCGCCATCAATATCTGCTTTGGTGACTATGCCGCTTGCACCACCGTAATGATCAAGGTGGGGGTGGCTATAAATTATGGCGACAATAGGACGTTCCCCCAATTCTTTATTGACGAGTTCCAGCGCTGCTTTGGCTGTTTCTGGGGAGATCAACGGATCAAAGACGATCCAGCCTTTTTTACCTTTAATAAAGGTGATATTCGAAAGATCATAACTTCTAACCTGGTAAATGTTTTCGGTAACTTCAAACAGGCCGTATTGCATCAGCAGCTGGGCATTGCGCCACAAGCTCGGGTTCACTGTGTCGGGGGCGGCCTTGTCTAATTGAATATACTTTTTATATTCTTCGAGATCCCAGACGGGCTTGTCGTCACTTGATTTTATTGTCAACACATCAGGTTTTGCAATGAGCCCTTTTTGGGCATTTTCAAAATCTGTTTTGTCGTTAAAAGGTAATAATTTTAGAACCTTAGCATTAGCTTCAATTGTATATTTTGTAGCTGGTTTGGCTTGTGTTGATGCAATTGCATGCGGGGAGGAAAAGACAAAGGCTAATGCCAGTGCCAATGGAGCTGTAAGCTTTTTCATGGGCATCCATATCTCAGTTATTAGAGTTTTAATAAGGTGTACAGATAAATACTGTGAATTTAGGATGGGGGAGGTATATACGATTTCCATCCTTGGATTCACAATCCATGTATATATAGATGCAGGATATTAGTCAATCGTTATCAAAGGGTTGTAGAGATGACTTTTTGTAAGAAGTCGGTCTATGATGAAACCACAAATAAAAAGCTATAAATTTTATGAGGGTAATCTAATGCCTAAATACAGTGTTGGTAGTGTCAATGATATTCCACCGGGGCAGCGTAAAGTCACAAAGATAGAGGGCAATAAAGTGATTGTCTTTCATCTCGATAGCGGCTTCTTTGCGACAGAGGCGAGCTGCCCTCACTTGCGATTGCCGCTGGGTAAGGGGGATATACTCGATGGTGATGTATTGCAATGCCCCATTCATCGCGCCAAGTTTTGTGTCAAAACAGGTGATGTAAAACAGTGGGCCTGCTTTCCGCCGGGCATTCAGTTACTGAATGTAGTGCGTGGTGAAAAGGCGCTGAAGACTTATCCGGTGCGCATAGAAAACGACGAGGTGTTTGTCGAACTTTAATTCTTTAGCTCGAATGACTTCGCAACAGGCTTAGTGCCGGTTGTTGTAATGCTTTACGACTGGCTAGCAGGCCACAAAAGGTGACGATTAAAGCTAGCACCAGGGGTAGGGCTTGCCACGGAGAAAGGCTCAGGCCTTGCTGAAATAAACGTTCATTTAAGGGGTAGAGGGCGAGCAGTGAAATAATTGTTGCGCCCAGGGCTGCGCTGCCACTGAGGCAAAGAAACTCTATCCACAGGATACGTTTGATCAATTGTTGTTGACCACCCAGTGCCCGTAAAAGGGCATTGTCACGTCCCCGTTGTTGCTGACCACCGAGCAAACCCGCCGCTAATACCAGCAGTGCCGAAAACATCAGTAATGCACCCAGCAGGGCACTTGCCTGACTGGCTTGAGCGATAATGTCCTGCGCTTTATCGAGCAGGGTTTTGACATCGAGCAGGGTGATATGGGGTAGCTCGTGCAGTAGCTCTGCGAGACGAGCGCCGTCGCCATCGGGTAGCCAGAAACTGGTAATCCAGGTGATATCTTCGTTGGCCAATTCATTACTGGCGAAAATAAAATAAAAGTTGGGCTCGAAACTATTCCAGTCGACCTCACGCAGGCTGGTGATAGTGGTGCTGAGCATGCCCCTGCTGGTGACAAACTCTAGCTTGTCACCAAGTTTTAAACCGAGTCTGTTGGCAATTTCCTGCTCCACGGAAACCTCATGCTGTGTTGGCTTCGTCGGCGATGCATTCACTGTAGTGATGCCGTGCCATTGCCCGCTGTTTATTTGATTACTGGCAGGCAGCGTGCTGGCCTCAGTGAGTATTAAATCCCTGTTTAAATGCCGTTGGCTGGATTTTTTCTCTTTCGTTACCGCTTCACGTACCGGCACACCGTTGATCGTACTCAGTCGGCCACGCACCACGGGATAGAGAGGCTGGGCGAGGGCTTCGTGCTGTTTTAGCCACTGCTCAAAGACGGGCATGTCTCGGTCAAACAAATTGAGCACAAAATGATTGGGGGCCTGGCTGGGTAGTCGAGTGCGCCAGTCTTTGAGCAGCTCTGAGCCCGTTTGCCCCGCTAGTGTCAGTACTGTCATTGCCAGTGTGAGTGATACCAGCAGAGGGAGGGTCAATGCGGGGCGACGGCTGAGGCGGCGAATGGCGAGTCGGGCGGGCAGGGATAGCCGGGCACTGGCCAGATCGAGTCCTTTAATCAAGGGCCAGAGCAGGGCGGGTAGCAATACGCCGAGGGCGGCAATTAATCCGAGTACTTTGCCAAGCTCGCCGAGTGAGTCAGTCAGTAAACCCGCGAGTAATACCGGTGCGCTGAGGGCGGCGAGCAGCTCAATATTGGTGCTGAGCAGGCTGCCTTGCTCACGCTGGCGTAACACTTCAATGGCTGGCACACGTACCAGCGCGCTGAGCCGGGGCAGGGCAAAAGCCAGCCACAGTAGCAGTGGCGCGAGCAGAGCGGTAAGCCATTCAAAGGGAGTGGCGGCGATTATTGTCGTAGCTGCGTTTGAATTTCCACTGCCCATTGCGCCGCTAATCAGGCCAATGCCGAGTGCGCCACCGACGATAACGGCGGGCAGCACGGCGAGAAACTCCCAGCCCAGCAGTCGCGTCATCACCTGATAGCGACTGGCACCAAAGCTGCGCAGTAGTCCGGCCAGTTTTGCCCGGCGACGCACCCGCTGGGATGTCGCCAGATAAATGGCCGCGCCGCAGAGTAAGCTAATTAAGAGTACGGCGAGATTCGCCCACAGGCTGAGTTGGCGCAGGGGCCCCATGCTGCGCAGTGCAGCGTCGTCGACAGTTTCCAGGGTTTGGTCTGGGCGTAAGTTAAGGTCTAGCTCAAGGCTGATTCTTGCGATGCTGCTGTGCTCAGCGGCGACGACAGTTTGTTGTCGAATACGCGTGCCGGGGCCCATTACACCAGTGGCGGCAAGGTCGGCACTATTGAGAACAATACGCGGATTCATGCTGTAAAAGCCGGCGTTTTGATCGGGCAGCTGGCGAATAATAGCGCTGATTTTAAGTGATTTGTTACCCACAGTAAGCGCTGTGCCAACGCTGATTTTTAGCCGGTCGATAACCTGATCAGCCACCCAGAGTTCGCCGGGGGCTGGGCCGTGTTCCTGTGTGTATTCATCGGCAAAGCGATTGTCGGCAAGCTGTATTTTTCCGTAGAGGGGGTAATTTTTATCGACGGCCCGGGCGCTGACCAGTAGCAGGGTATCGTCGTGTACCAGCACGGTGGAGAAATCGATAATTTGCGATACTCGAAGCTCAGCCAGTTGTGCGAGTTGTTCGGGTTCGGGTGTTCGACTACTGGCCAGCACCAAATCACCGCCCAGGGCTTCAGCGGTGCTGACGCTAAAGCGGTGTTCCAGCTCGGCGCGCAAAAAAATCACGGCGCTCAGAGCGAAGGCGGCAATAGCGAGGGCCAGTGCCAGCAGTTGAAAGCTATGATCTCGCCAGGGGCGAAACAGCTTGCTCATGTGTTGCTGCTTTTCTGGATGTGTTTTTCGATCACAGACTTGTCCTGAAGGTTTTTATCGGCAAAGGTTTTATTAATGATTTTACCTTCGTGCAATTCCAGATGGTGCTGACAGAGACTGGCGAGTTGCGGGTCGTGGGTCACTAATACCAGTGCCGCACCGCTGTGTTCATTTAATTCAAATAAGAGGTCGATGATCCGCTTGCCATTGGCATGGTCGAGGCTGCCGGTGGGCTCGTCGGCGAAAAGTAGCCGTGGCTGCACCGCAAAGGCGCGAGCCAGAGCAACGCGTTGTTGCTCGCCGCCTGACAGGGTCGCCGGGAAATGCCGGATTCGATGGCTGAGGCCAACTCGCTCGATCCAGTCTTTGGCGATGGCTGCAGGTTTCTCCCGGCCCGCCAGCTCCAGTGGCAGCATGACGTTTTCAAGCACGTTCATATCGGCCACCAGATGAAACTCCTGAAACACAAACGCGCAGGTGGCACCGCGTTGGCTGGCCCGCTGGTCTTCGCTGAGTGCGCTAAAAGCACTACTATTAAGACGTATTTCACCCTTCGTGGGGGTATCGAGTCCAGCGAGCAAGCCGAGTAGTGTGGTTTTGCCACTACCCGAGGGGCCGGTAATGGCGAGGCTTTCTCCGCGAGATAGCGTAAAATCAATGCCTTCAAGAAGAGTAAGTTCCCCTTCTGGCCCCTGCACCTGTTTGGCAATGTTGCTGACTTCAAGCAGGGGCGTTGCCTGCTGAGGCATGTCGGAGGAGGGAGCGGCAGACGTAGAGGGTGACTTCATGGGCTATCGGGTCCTGGTAACAGCATTGTTTTTATACGGGCTTTTGTTCGGTTCTGGTTTGTGGGCCAGCAGCGAATCTCAACACCCTGATACTGGCATATCAGTACTGGTGCTGGGCGATAGTATCAGCGCAGCCTATGGAATAGACAAGCGGGATGGCTGGGTGGCGCTGTTGGAGCAACGCCTGGAGCCACAGTGCGCGAGTGTCAAAATTCACAACGCCTCGGTGAGTGGGGAGACCAGCGCCGGTGGTTTGCAGCGTTTGCCGAGTTTATTGGCTGCGCATCAGCCCCAGTTGCTGGTGATTGAATTGGGCGCTAATGACGGCCTGCGAGGTCTATCGCCTAAGCAAATGAGCAGAAACCTACAGCACATGGTTGATCTGGCGGAAGCAGCAGGTGCGCGGGTTGTATTGCTGGGCATGTTGATGCCGCCCAATCTTGGTGCCGCCTATGTGCGTCTGTTTGAGCAGGCCATGAGTGATGTCGGAGACGATGAGTCGGTATTATTTCTGGCATTTTTTCTAAAAGATGTGGCAGGTAATCGACGTTTGTTGCAAGCCGATGGGCTGCATCCTACTGCTGCTGCTCAGCCCCGTTTGCTCGATAATGCCTGGGAAGTATTGCAGCAGCCCCTGACGGCAATATGTCACGCCACTCTTGCTGTTACCCGCTTGTAGTAGCGGGAGTTAGTGGCGGGATTTAGCAGCCGGGTTCGCTGGAAAGGCTATTGAATGAGAGAAAGAAACTCGCTGCGAGTCGGCTGATTGCTACGGAACACGCCGCGCATGGCCGATGTTTTCATGCTTGAGTTTTGCTTCTCAACACCGCGCATCATCATGCACATGTGCTTGGCTTCGATAATCACGGCAACGCCGAGAGCGTCGGTAATCTCTTCAATCGTTTTGGCAATTTGGGTGGCGAGATTTTCCTGAATTTGCAGACGCCGGGCGAACATATCGACAATACGAGCAATTTTTGACAGGCCAATCACTTTGCCGTCAGGAATATAGGCGACGTGACACACGCCGACAAAGGGCAGCAGGTGGTGCTCGCACAGAGAGTAGAGCTCAATATCTTTAACGATGACCATTTCACTGGAATCGCTGGGGAACAGGGCACCGTTGACCACTTCATCCAGATCGAGGTGATAGCCCGAGGTGAGAAATTTAAAGGCCTTCGCGGCGCGCTTGGGGGTATCGACAAGGCCGGGTCGGTTTAAGTCTTCGCCGATAGCTTCGATGATTTTAGCGTATTGCTCTTCCATAATTCTGTCCGATCATAATTGTAAAAATTTTCGTTATAATTTACTGGCTACCTTTGCGATCACTCCGCAGGGCTTAATAAACGCACTTAAATAAAGTGCTATAAAATAAGGGGCTATTCAGCCCTGCGTGACTAATCTTTTGGTATTGATGTGATTATAATGGCCGCCTCTGAAAAATTACAGTGATGGCTTGTTGTCATCGTTTATTGAGGCAAATTCCTATCTTGAAATCAACAGTGACTACGATTGCGAAAATCACCCCAGAACTTGTCGAGCACTTACACAGCGTACGCGACTATATTCGTTTTGGCACGAGTCGTTTCAACGAGGCTAAATTATATTTTGGCCACGGAAACGATAATGCCTGGGATGACGCACTGGCGCTGGTTCTGCATGCCTTACATTTGGGGCGGGACGGTCGCGAAGAAATACTTGATGCCCGCCTGACACCGGGTGAGGGCCGGGCGATACTGGCCCTGTTTATTCGTCGTATTGAGGGCCGTATGCCCGTCCCTTATTTAACCGGTGAGGCCTGGTTTGCCGGGCTTAAGTTTACGGTTGACGAAAGAGTGCTGATCCCGCGTTCGCCCATTGCCGAATTAATAGAAGCTGGGTTTTCACCCTGGTTGGCTGATGAGCCCACGGCTATTCTCGACCTTTGCACCGGCGGCGGTTGCATCGGTATTGGCTGTGCCTATGCTTTTCCCGCTGCAGAGGTCGTGCTCAGTGATATTTCTGCCGATGCCCTGGTAGTTGCCGGTGAGAATATCGAGCAGCATGAATTAGCCTCGCGAGTGACGGCGGTCGAATCCGACCTGTTTGAAAGCATTGATCAGCGCTTTGATCTTATCGTCTCCAATCCGCCCTATGTGGATGCGGCTGATTATGGCGCGATGCCAGCGGAATACCATTGCGAGCCGGCTCTGGCTCTTGAGTCGGGCGAAGATGGTTTGGACTTTACCCGTCGACTTTTACGTGAAGCGCCGACCTATCTTAATGACGGTGGTGTGCTGGTGGTTGAGGTGGGTAATAGTGCGGCACATCTGGAAAAGGCTTTCCCCGATGTGCCTTTTACCTGGCTGGAATTCGAACGCGGTGGCTACGGTGTTTTTGTTCTTACGCAAGCTGAGCTGGTCGAGCACGGGGCCATTTTTGCTGAATGACAGTAAGTAGTCGCTAGATAGCGGTAAGCCCCATTTTTGTTGATGCGGGGTTTATAATAGCCGCATAATTTTTACGCAATATATGATTTGGAGTTACTCTTGCCCGGCAATACGTTTGGAAAATTGTTCACCGTTACCACCTTTGGCGAGAGTCACGGGCCTGCACTGGGTTGCATTATTGATGGCTGCCCACCGGGGCTGGCACTTTGTGAGGCTGATTTACAGGTAGACCTGGATCGGCGTAAACCGGGCCAGTCACGCTACACCACTCAGCGCCGCGAGGCTGATCAGGTGCGGATCTTATCGGGTGTTTTTGAAGGTAAGACCACTGGCACTTCTATCGGCTTGTTAATTGAAAATACTGATCAGCGCTCAAAAGACTACGGCGATATTAAAGACATGTTTCGCCCGGCCCATGCGGATTACAGCTATTTTCAAAAATATGGCGTGCGTGACTATCGTGGTGGTGGGCGCTCATCGGCCCGTGAAACCGCGATGCGTGTGGCTGCGGGTGGCGTCGCCAAAAAATACCTGGCTGAAACCCTGGGTATTAGTGTGCGCGGTTATTTAAGTCAGCTCGGCCCCATCACTATTGATAAAGTCGACTGGAATGAAATCGACAATAATCCTTTCTTTTGCCCCGACGCTGATAAAGTCGATGCAATGGCAGAGTACATGCAAGCCCTTTCTAAAGAGGGTAACTCCATTGGCGCAAAAATTACCGTGGTCGCCGAAGGTGTCACCCCAGGTTTAGGCGAACCGGTGTTTGATCGACTCGATGCCGATATTGCCGGTGCTTTAATGGGCATTAACGCGGTGAAAGGCGTGGAGATTGGCGACGGCTTTGCCACTGTTGAGCAAAAGGGTACTGAGCATCGCGATGAGATGAGCCCCGAGGGCTTTTTGTCGAACCATGCTGGCGGTATTGTTGGCGGCATTGCTACCGGGCAGCGGATTGTTGCCCACCTCGCCTTAAAGCCAACGTCGAGTATTCGTCTGCCCGGCCAGTCGGTGAATGTGCGCGGCGAATCGGTTGAAGTGTCGACCACTGGCCGCCATGACCCCTGTGTCGGTATTCGCGCTACACCTATTGCCGAAGCAATGCTGGCACTGGTGCTGATGGATCACGCCCTGCGCCACCGCGGGCAAAATCAGGATGTCGATAGTCAGCTCAAACCACTGCCGCCTGAAGTTGCTGAATAATTGCCGACAGTTAAGGGTTCTTTAGAAAAAGGTTCTCAAGAATCGTCGCCCGAGAATAATAATCTAGCTCTACCGTACTGGCGGCTTTCTGGTTTTTATTTTTTCTATTTCGCCCTGCTGGGCGGAATGTATCCCTACTGGCCACTGTATTTACAGCACCTGGGTTTTACGCCGGAGCGAATAGGGCTACTGCTCGCCGTGCCGATGATCACCAAGTTGATCGCACCTAATCTCTGGGCCTGGTTGGGTGATGTCACCGGCCGCCGCCTGGCGATTCTTCGTCTCGGCTCCTTTCTCGGTTTATTGTGTTTTTTAGGCATCACTATCAACCAAAGTTTTTACTGGTTAGCGGTGGTGATCGGTGGTTATAGCTTTTTCTGGAATGCCATTCTGCCCCAGTTTGAAGTGATTACCCTGGGGTTTTTACAGGATAAACCCGAGCGTTACAGTCTGGTGCGAGTGTGGGGCTCGATCGGTTTTATTTTCGCCGTTATTGGCGGCGGCTATTATTTCGAACACCTCAGCATTGATCTTTTCCCCTGGGTGGGTATTAGCCTGCTGGCCTGCATTTTTATGAGTAGTTTAGTCATCCCCCCGTCGAGTGTTGAGGTACGTGAACACAAGCGCGAAAGTCTCTGGCAGGTGGTGCGTCAGCCAACGGTTATCGCCTTCCTCATCGCCGGTACATTGCTACAAATGGCCCACGGTGCCTACTACAGTTTTTTCAGTATTTATCTTGAAGAGATGGGGTTTTCCCGTACTGCCATCGGCTTTTTGTGGTCCATTGGCGTGGTCGCCGAAGTCTTTATTTTTATGGTGATGCATACGCTGTTATTAAAGTTTGGTGTGCGACTGGTGCTTATCGTTAGCCTGCTGCTGGCGGCCCTGCGCTGGTATATGATCGGTAACGGCAGTGAGTGGCTATGGGTGTTAATACTCGCCCAGTGTTTGCATGCCTTTACCTTTGGCACCTTTCATGCGGCATCGATTGAATCCATTCGTCGTCTGTTTAAGGGCGGTACGCAAGCGGGAGGGCAGGCGCTGTACGGAGCGATTAGTTTTGGCATTGGCGGTGCTAGCGGCTCTTACCTGGCTGGTCATTTCTGGCAAGAGGGGGCGACACAAATATTTAATGTGGCTTCGGGGCTTTGCCTATTGGCGGCGGTCATCGCCTGGTACGGTTTTCGCGATCCACGCTTACATCGCAGTGTTAGCGGGGTATAAACAATTAAGCCGTTTTTATATTTCAAACTATTGGAGAATCATTGATGAAACGTTTAAGCCCATTATTTTTTTTCGTACTAGCCTTCAATTTCATCACACTACCAGCCGTCGCTGAAAACAAATCACCCGCTGTGGATAAACGCGAGGTCTTAGTACTGACGCCCATGCAGCGGGAACACGTACTCGATGAAATGCGGGCTTTGTTAACGGGAATACAGAATATTCTTGGTGCGCTGGCCGAAGATGATATGAAGGCCGTAGCCGATATTGCCCGCCCTCTGGGTTCTAGTATGGCAGGTAAGGCGGAGGATCATCTCAAGGGTATATTACCGAAGCATTTCATGCAGCTGGGTATGGCTGCTCACCAGGATTTTGACAGCATAGCCACACTCGCAGAATCGGGTGCGGATAGTAAAGCCGTGCTGAGTGAATTAAACCGTTCGATGAATAAATGCCAGGCCTGCCATGCGCATTATCAAATATATCCTTTAAAAAGCAGTGCCAGGGAAGAGAAAAACTCACATCACGGCCATTGATCGATGGGAGCCTTTTCTTTTAGAGGCTCAATTAGTGGGTCAATCGCTACAACGGCTTAAAGTATTCTCGTCGGTGTGCTTGAAAACCTTACCGTAAATATCGAGCACGGTTGTCTCTTTGTAACGCAGTGCAGTGGCATCGACATTGATCTGGTGTTCAAAGCCGATGGTTTTGGCATTGTCGCGCATAAAGGGCGACTGGACGATTGACCAGTCAGGATCGTCAATTTTGGCGGCGACCTTTAATTCAATATCTGTCGCTGATCTGTCGCCGGTAAAAGTACCCCCAGCGAGAATACCCACGGCACGGGGTACGAACAGGGAATGCATAATGATCTGCTGTACTGCATCCCACATCCAGTAGCCAGTTTCATCGTGAAATACGGCATCGTCGCTAAGTCTTTTCACCACCTGGTGATAGCGCAACACAGCCAGGGTTTGCTGCCCGGCATTGGTGACAGTTCCCGCCTCTGCAAAGTCCAATGTTTCGTAATAGGGGGTGCTCTCTTCACCCTCGGGTTCGGGTGCCAGGTCTGTGCCTTTGTTGCCCTCCCAGCGACCGATCAATAATTGAAGCGGGCCGTAGTCCATTGTATTGCTGCTATCACTCATGATTTTCGTCGTCCTGAGGTGTGGGTGGCTGTTAATTGTAGCGCTTATTGTTCTGCGTCGAACGGATCATAAAATCAGTGGGGATTGCAGTGCTAGACTATCCTTTTAACTGGGTATTCGTTACTCCGTTATTGGCGGCTCACGGACGCCCGTATTTAAAAATCAAGTACACCCTGAAATACAACGTTTTTGAGAGGATAAAATAATGACAGATCAACCTAATGCGGGAATGGCTGAGTTCTGGAACGGTAAGGGCGGGGAAAACTGGGTCAGCCGGGAGGCGAGACTTGAGGCCAGCTTACGACCCTTTGGCCAGCTAGCCATGGTTGCCGGCGCAATTAAAGAAGGGCAACAAATTTTGGATATCGGGTTTGGCTGTGGTGACAGCACTATTGAGCTGGCCGGAAAAGCGGGGCCAGAGGGGAGCGTACACGGAGTAGACATCTCGGTCGCTATGGTCGAAGCGGCAGAAAAGAAAGCGACACAAAAGGGTGTCAGCAATGTCTCGTTTGAATGTGCCGATGCGCAGATAAAGCCCTTTCCAGTTGATCATTATGATTTGGTTTTCTCACGTTTTGGCGTGATGTTTTTTGATAATCCCATTAGCGCTTTTAAAAATATTTACTCAGCTTTAAAGCCGGGTGGTCGCCTGGCCTTTATTTGCTGGGCACCACGGGCGGAAAATGCCTGGGTCGGTTTGCCATTACAGGTGGTGGCCAAACATCTGAGTTTGCCAGCACCTCCGGGGATCGATGAACCGGGGCCTTTTTCTCTGAGTGAAGAGGCTCGTGTTAGCGGCATTCTTGGCGCAGCAGGCTTTGCCAATATTGCCGTTGAGCCATTTCAAACACCCTTTGTATTGGGTGGGGGTGTTGATGAGGCGTTGAGCTTTTTGATGCAGCTTGCCCCCTCCGGCAGCGCTATTAATAGCGCAGAGGCTGATGAGGAGACTCGAGCACGGATTGCCATTGATATGACGGAATTACTCAAGTCCTATGAGAGCAGTGGAGGTGTGAGTATGAATGCGGCAGCTTTGCTGGTGACTGCTACGAAGGTCTGATAAATAGGCATTCTCTGGAGAGAGCCTGATCGGAAAAATAGTGGCGCATTTATCAGAGGGGGGTTTTAGACAGGGCGGGTTTGCTGTTAAGTGATGGGCTAGCGCCGAGGGAGCTAGCCCATGATGAATTATTTCTTGTCGAAATCTCTGGCGGTGGGCGATAACTCGCCAAACTCGCCACCTGTCGGCAATGCAGGTTTGAAGTCGAGATGACAGCCTTCACAGATCTCAACAATACGATCACCTACCGTTGAAATCTTATCCAGATCGCGAGCCTTGACAGCAATTACGGCACCGGCTCCAACATCACGTAGCTGACGTGACCACTTTTGCCACTTTTCGCTACTGGCCCATTTGTCATCCATTGGTCCTGTACCCGGTATGCCTAACAAAGTACCACCAAGTTCAAGTTGTACAGCACGACGTTCCAGCTCGCGCCATTCTTTATCTGTTTCGGGGTGATGCCAAGCTGCGACCCATATCGGATCCGCAGCCTGATTTACCATCGCCACCATTACTGAATTTAGACTGACTGGTAAGCGCATGGTGGCTTGCTCTGATGCTTTTGGCTCCGCATGTGCCACTGTTAAGAAGAGACTGGCGGCCACCAGAATCAAAGACTTTTTGCATATATGCTTAATTTTCTTCATCGCTCTCGCCTCTTTATTAACGTTGCTTAGGTTTTGTGTCCCGGTGCAGTTATAAAGCTCTGGGTGTTTAAACGTGTAAATTGCATTAGCCTAAAGACCGCACAGATACCAATGATAAGAATAATTACCCTTTCTACTTAAGGCAAGCTGCTATAAATATAAGCACTGGCGAGTTGATATGTGTCATTTTAGGGGATGCTACTGATTACCGAATAATAAAGTTTCTCTATCAAGTACATTGTTGGGACGTGTATATTTATTTTAGTAGAATTATGAAAGTCAATAATAAAAGAGGCTAACAACAATGAATCAACCCCCAAGCTATACACCGCCCAAGGTCTGGACATGGGATGCCGAAAGCGGAGGTCGTTGGGCAAGTATTAATCGGCCAATAGCGGGTTCGACCCATGAAAAGTCTTTACCTGTGGGGCAGCACCCAATACAACTTTACTCCCTAGGCACACCGAATGGCGTAAAAATCACAGTCATGCTGGAGGAGTTATTAGCTTTGGGTAAAAGTGGGGCAGAGTACGACGCTTATTTAATTGATATCAGCGAAGGTGATCAATTTAGTAGCGGTTTTGTAGAAGTGAATCCAAACTCCAAAATTCCTGCCATGCTTGATCAAAGTACAACGTCACCTACGCGTATTTTTGAATCCGGCGCCATGTTGCTTTATTTAGCGGAAAAATTTGATGTCCTGTTGCCCTCTGATCTGTCTCAGCGTGCGGAATGTCTGTCATGGCTATTTTGGCAAATGGGTAGTGCTCCCTACCTGGGTGGTGGCTTTGGCCATTTCTACGCCTACGCGCCGATCAAAATTGAATACTGCATTGACCGTTATGCCATGGAAGTTAAACGGCAGTTAGATGTGCTGGATCGTCATCTTGCTGACAAGCAATACATGTGCGGTGATGAATACACGATTGCCGATATTGCCATTTGGCCCTGGTATGGCTTATTGGTACTCGATGGTATTTATGATGCCTCGGAATTTCTCGACACAGATTCTTATCGTAATCTCAATCGTTGGGCGCAAAAAATAAGTGAACGAAAGGCCGTACAACGCGGAAGAATGGTGAATTGCACCTGGGGGCCAGCGGAAGGGCAGCTTCATGAGCGGCACAGTGCCAGTGATTTTGAGCATGAAACCCAGGATGAAATTGCCGGGCAATAGTGACTGCGGGACGAAATCAGGGCATTGCCGGCCCGTACCCGAGGGCGAGAATGGATGGAATAAAAAGGTTTCGCGGCGAGAGGTTTTAGCAATCCGTAGCCTGTGTGGAACAGGCGTTGCGGTGGGCTGTTAGGGCTTTGACGAGGGGTAGGGCTTTACCGGGTACGTTGCTCTTAAATTTTTTAGGTGGGGCTTGTCACGGCATTCTGCCCGGTAATGACAGACGAATAATTGACGGCTATGTCAATTCAATCCAGGCCCCGTAAAACAGCCAAATAATGGGACCCTAAGTCTCGTATAATTAGACCTGTCATTTTCAGCAAAACTATGAGGTCTACAATTGGCAAAGAAATACTACGTTGTATGGGAAGGAAGAAAAACGGGGATATTCACGGATTGGAATGCCTGCAAAAACCAGGTTGAAAAATTTGCCGGTGCGAAATATAAGTCCTTCAAGACATTGGGGGAAGCTGAAGCCGCTTTTCATGGCACGAGCGCAACTCCGGTGAAACAAACCCCGACAAAAGATGCCTTATCGAAAGGCTCATCGACCAAGAAGAAAACATCGGTTCAAGGCCTTAAAACGTATACTGCTGATGAAATTGCGGCCTTGCTCATCGATACAAAAATATTTACCGATGGCGGCTGCGAACCTAACCCGGGTGAAGCCGGTTCTGGCGTTGCGGTGTATCGTAACGATGCCGTCTCTGAGCTTTGGTATGGCTTGTATGACCCGAAAGGCACTAATAATACGGCGGAGTTAAATGCATTAAACCAGGCACTGATCATGGCGCAAAATGAAATTGAAAATGATCAATCTGTCGCGATTTTTTGTGATTCCAAATATTCCATTCAATGTATTACCCAGTGGGCTCTTGGCTGGCAGAAGAAGGGCTGGACAAAGAAGGGCGGTGAGATTAAGAATTTGGCGCTGATCAAAGAGATGTTCGCTCGACACCAGTTGCTGAAAGATAAGGTTCAAGTACTACACGTCAATGGCCATGTCGGGGTTGAGGGCAATGAATTAGCTGACCGTATGTCGATTGTAGCGATTCAGTCCCGAGATACTCACTTTACACGCTATCGTGAAGAACTTGATATCTGCGCTATTTTGGCAATGCGAACCGGGTGATTTGTACCGCGTTTTAGAGCAGGAGCTAGGGTCGCGATGCCATTCTAGCCATGAAAAAACTCTAATGCTCGAGCCGTTTGCCTGCATGGGGCTACTGTTAAGGTTTATGGTGAGCGGCAATGTGATTGATGGCGTAGGGAGTTCAAGGGCTAAGGTTATCTTAGCCCGGTGCTTACATGCTCTCTATTTTCAGTGCTCAAACGTAGTAGCCCCAATACTCGATTGGTTTAATCCTTAAATTGAGGCTTGCGCTTGTCGATAAAAGCCCCCACCCCTTCACGCCCGTCGGGGCTGCCGGCGAGTGATGAAATAGCTCGACCCTCAAGCTCCATTTGCGATTCAAGACTTTCGGTGGCACCCGCCAACATCAGCCTTTTAGTTTCACCGTAAGCTGTCATTGAACCCTGGGCCAGCTTGCGGGCCATTTCCATTGCGCTGCTCATCAGCTCGTCATCGGGAACCACTCGATTAATTAAACCCCAGTCGAGAGCTTGCTCAGCAGTGAGCACGGTATTGAGCAGAGCCATTTCTTTGGCACGGCGCATGCCGATCATTTTTGCGAGGTAAAAACTGGAGCTACCATCGGGCGCTAGCCCCGCATTGGTATAGGCCATAGTGAATTTTGCCGATTCGGCTGAAATGGCCAGGTCGGTGGTAAGTGCCAAACTCAGGCCACCACCGGCTGCAGTGCCGTTAATAGCCGCAATCATTGGCGGTGCCATGCGATTAAATTTGGAAATGGCACCGTGAAATAACTGGGTCACCAGTTTTAAATGACGGGTGATATTGTCGCCCTGTTCGGCAAAATCTTTGAGGCCACCGCCGACACAGAACATGCGGCCCTTGCCGGTTAGCACTACAGCGCGAATGGCGGGGTCTTCGTCGCAGATGATGGCTTTGTCGAGTAACTCTTCGACCATGCCGTGTACGACGGGGTTGCCTTCATCGGGTCGGTTGAGGGTGATTAGACCAACGCCGTCGGCGACTTCCAGGGTCATGTGATTATCGGGCATTTTTACAACTTCCTTAAGTCAGTATTTTGATGTCAACTTTCAACAAAGGATTTATATTCAGGTAAGCCTTCATCGAGCTGCACGCCAGTTGTATTTAAGGCCATGGAAACCATGTTGTACTGGCCGACCGCAAAGACGATGTCGAGTATTTGTTGTTCATCGAAGTGTTCTTGCAGCTCTGCAAAGGAGGCATCGCTGATAAAGGCGTCGGCATGTAATTCGTCGGTGGCTTTGATTAAAGCTTGCTCGGCTTCAGACCAGTTGTGGGCATCGGCACCGACCGCAATGGCTTTTATCTCGCCATCGTTTAAGCCGGCATCGCGGCCGATAACAATATGCTGACCAAATTCATAACCTGATTGGCAGAGCCAGCCGATACGTAGAATAACAATCTCTCGATCTCTGGGTTCCAGACTGGAGTTGAAGAGCACATGGTTGGCAAAGCCAAGCCAGGCTTTAAAAAGAGCGGGATAACGGATTAATGTTTTAACAATATTAAATATTTTGTCGGGCGATCCAATACTGGCCTGCAGGGCTTTAATATCCATGCCTAATGCCTCTAACTGTTCTTTCGTCCAGTTTTCAGGCTCAACAGGGGTGATGCGAGGTGTTGTTAGTCTCATGGTTTTCTCCTTGGTTTTATTTATGGTGACGCTAATTAATTTTGTTTTTTAATGAGTTAGTGAAACTGACTGGTCGCTTTTATTTAAAGGTTTGTCGACTAGCTGGTGTGCTAATGAGTTCGAAGAAGGCAGTGGCTTTGCGTTTTCGAGCGTCTAAATCCCGCAGACTCTTCGCGTTCCTGGTTTTTTATTGTGATTTTATATTTCACTTAATTAGAGAGCTTTTTATCGTTTTAATCAAGTGATTGGAAATAAGCTGGAAAGGGCGGGCAAGACGATTAATGCGGAATAGTATTGGGTTGTGTAGGCGTTAAAGCCTGGAGTTATATCAAAACCCCTCTAGATTCGAGGCGGGATAAAAAGGCAAAGAGGGCTGGAGAGCCCTCTTGTTACGTGATCTTGTTACGTGATCTGAGTTGCCTGAGTTTTAAGTAGGCTGGGAATTACATCCCCTCTAGGATAACACCTAAATTAGCGGCATCTGAGCGAGTCAGAGTAATGCCGTCTGGGTGTTCATTGCGCGCACTTTGGTTGCTGTCGACGGGTTGAATATCAGAGTCAATGCTGGTGACAATGTCGCCGTTTTCATCTTCAAGGGTGACGTTTCCGTCGAGGTCCATGCGTCCGTACAGTTGGCCGGTAGTTGATCCGCTCATTTTCAGTTTCCTTAATTAGGTGTATTGCTACTGCAATATCAGTTTTAGTGGGAAAATTAATAGTTATGGGTAGCGCGATCATAAAGGTGCAAGTTGGCTTGAACAAGGGAAGGGTGTGTCGGATTTGATCCGCATCAATGCTGACTTTGCGCGTGTCTCTATTGTTTGAAATATGCCAAATGGCAGGGGTAATCACCACAATAATATCCTTTCAGCCCGAGCGTTTTGTCTAATCGTTTCGAGAGTGGTGCTGAAACACGCCATTGACCTGTTAACGCCTGTCGCGTCATAATCGTGCGCTAATTATAAATTTAAGCCATGCGTCTATTAGTTTGCGTTCCGTGTTCGTACCTGCTCTCAAGTACCTGTGTCGCCTGCAACACAGAAGCTTGGCTTAACCATTTACTCACCGAATTTTATAACCTTAAGGTAGCTATATTATGGCGAAATCAAAACAGGAGTCTGGGAAAGATGGTGTTGCCCAACTCAGTTCTTTCGAACCAACATCGGACAAAGGGGGGAAACCCCAGTCCTATTACGATGAAATAAAGCAAAAGTTCGCTGATGAGCGTGATCTGCGTTTGAACTATCGCCCCGAGGGCACAGGGCAGTTTAACTCTAATCTGGACGGCGATTTATCCCACTTTGGTGAAGACACCTACAATCGCGATGTTAAAGAACGCGATGTGCTCATCGATACGGTTGAAGTGCTGTTTATTGGCGGCGGCTTCTCTGCACTACTCACCACGGCGCAGTTGCGTGCCGTGGGTGTTGAGAATATCCGTATTGTCGAGCGCGGTGCTGATGTGGGTGGCACCTGGTATTGGAACCGTTATCCGGGCGCGGCTTGCGATGTGGTTTCTTACGACTATCTGCCTTTGCTTGATGAAATGGATTATGTCCCCAAAGATCGCTATGCCAAGGCGCCTGAAATTTACGAGCACTGCCAGGCGATTGCGAAGAAATATGACCTCTACGATCTCGCTGTTTTCCAGACAACTGTCACCTCGACCGTTTGGGATGAGGACGAGAAATTGTGGCATGTGAAAACCGACCGTGGTGATCACATGAAGGCGAAATTTGTGGTTTGTGCGAACGGTCCAATGTCCAAGCCCAAACTGGCGAAGATTAAGGGTATTGAGCGATTCAAAGGCCACTCTTTCCATACCTCGCGTTGGGATTATGAGTACACGGGTAAAGACCTTGAGAACTTGAAAGATAAGCGCGTTGCCATTATTGGTACCGGTGCAACAGCTGTTCAGGCCGTGCCTCAGTTAGCGAAGATGGCGAAAGAGCTGTACGTCATCCAGCGCACGCCATCGTCCATCGATATTCGCAATGACTGGCCGACCGATCCCAACTGGGCGCGTAAGCTGCAGCCAGGTTGGCAGGCTAAGCGTCGTCAGCGCACCATCGACGGGCCAAAAATGACGGAAAAGCAAAAGAAAGTCCGTGATGAAATGTCGAAGGATGAAAGGGTTCAAAAGCAGGAAAATGCCAACATCGATTACATGATGTGGATTCACTCGCGCATTGATGACATCGTCACTGATAAGGCGACGGCTGATGCATTAAAGCCCTGGTATATGTTTATGTGTAAGCGTCCGTGCTTCCACGATGAGTATTTGCCTTCTTTCAATCAGCCTAGTGTGCATTTGATTGATACCCATGGTAAGGGTATTCATGAAATTACTGAAAAAGGTCCCGTGTTTGACGGCAAAGAGCTTGACGTTGATTTGATTATTTATGCCACGGGCTTTGAGGTACAGAAGACGGGTATTTACAACAAGATCGTTGGTCAGAATGGCCAGGAAATTAACGATAAGTACAAAGACGGTATTCGCACGCTGTTTGGCATTCAGTCTGCGGGTTATCCGAATATGTTTATCATGGCCGGTTACCAGGCCTCGTTCCAGTTCAATATTACCGATGTGCTTCAGGTGCAGGGTGGTCGTATTGCGGCCTGTATTGATTATGCGCGTAAGAACAATTGTGCCTCCATTGATATCAAGCCAGAGATAGAGGAGTGGTGGGTACAGGAGGTGATCAATCATCGTGGTAAAACAGATCGCAATAAGGACTGTACGCCAGGTTATTACAACTTTGAGGGCGAAGATAATCGCCGTCAGGATGGTACCTATAACGGTGGTTTCAAGCGCTATATTGAACTTATCGATGAAATGAAGGGTAAAATTGGTGATGCTTTTGTTACCACTTAAGCTTTTGTGTTCAGTGGACTAATAGGCCTCTGAAATCAAAAAGCGCGGACAGTCGTTGACTGTTCCGCGCTTTTTTTTGCTTGTAATTTTGATCGATAGCAAGTGACAACCGTCTATAATGCGTGTGCTTGATGTCAGTCCCGCTAACATAGCTTGCCCCGTCTTTGTATTTTCACCATAAGGGTCTATGAGTGGCTGTGATACGTTTCTTCAAACGCCGAAATAAGGTATAAAAAGCCTATGAAAATACCTAAACGAATTAAGCCTCTGGTTGAAGATGGCATAGTGGATGAGGTCATCCGCCCGTTAATGAGTGGCAAAGAAGCTGACGTCTTTATTGTGCGCTGTGGCCAGCATATTCGTTGCGCCAAGGTCTATAAAGAAGCGGCTAAGCGTAGTTTTAAGCAGGCGGTTAAATATCAGGAGGGCCGCAAGGTTCGCAATAGTCGTCGTGCTCGGGCCATTGAGAAAGGCTCCAAGTTCGGTCGCAAGCAGCAGGAGGAAGTGTGGCAGAACGCTGAGGTTGATGCCCTCTATCGCCTTGACCGGGCTGGGGTGCGAGTGCCTGAGCCTTATGGTTGTTTTGATGGTGTACTCCTCATGGAGTTGGTGACCGACGGCGACGGCGATGTGGCTCCGCGACTCAACGATGTCGCTTTAACTGAAGAGCAAGCGTTGGAAGATCACGCGGTGATGATGCATTACGTCATGTTGATGCTGTGCGCGGGTTTAGTACACGGCGATCTTTCAGAGTTTAATGTGCTGGTCGATGAATACGGCCCAGTGGTTATCGACTTGCCCCAGGCTGTTGATGCGGCCGCTAATAATAACGCGGAAGCAATGCTGACTCGTGATGTGGACAATATCACCAACTACTATGGCCAGTACGCACCAGAGCTACTACAAACTCGTTATGCAAAAGAGATATGGGCGCTGTTTGAAGACGGTGCTTTACATCCAGAAGTAGAGCTCAGTGGTGAGTTTGAGGACAGTGATGAGCTTGCCGATGTTGATGGCGTACTACTGGAAATTAAAGAGGCTCTGGCGGAAGAACAAGAGCGTCAGGAGCGTCTTCGAGAGGCAGAGGAAGTCTGATTGTCAGAGCGGAGAGGCGCTAGTCGACTTAACTGACAGCGCTTAGTGATCCAGATTAACCGGCTTTCTGAGAGACTTCGTTCTACCGTGTTTAGTTTTACTGTCCATGCGTTTGCGCTGCGAACTACGTGTTGGTTTTGTAGGTCGTCGGGTTTTGGGTGCCTGGGCTCCCGCTGCGATAAATACCTGTAAGCGTTCTAGTGCTGCAATGCGGTTTTTTTCCTGGGTTCTAAATTGCTGGGCTTTAATCACCAGCACACCTTCTTTGGTAATTCTGTTATCACGACTGTTCAATAGACGCTCTTTCACCTCCTCAGGGAGTGATGAGGTCTTGATGTTGAAACGCAAATGCAGGGCGGAAGACACTTTATTGACGTTTTGCCCACCGGCACCCTGGGCGCGGATGGCTGTGAATTCCACTTCCTGCAGAGGAATACTGAGTCGGGGTGTGATGGTTAACATGGGATTCGAGGCCTGCTTACCACATTAAATCGTCGGGAATTTTGTAATCCGCGTAGGGGTCATCTTCTTTGACTATTTCCGGGTCTTTATCGGCTTTAAAAATGATGCGCTCAAGATCGCGTTCAGCAATTCTCTCGGCAACAGGGCTGGGTACGATGATGTATTTATCACCCAGTTTCACAATGGCAACAACCCCGCGACTTAAGCGGCCGATCTGGGCGGTATCAACGTAAATGCGTTTGATGTGCTTACCATCGGTGAAGTTGAACGGCTGATCGCCTGTTGCTTCAATAGCATTCATTTCGATTAACTGTTTTATCTGTGCAGCAAAGGCTTTGCGCTGAGCTTTTTCATTGCGCTGCTGGTTGAGTAGCTTATCTTTCGCTGCTTTGTCCGCTTTAGCCTGGGCTGCCTGTGCCTTATTGTCATCGACTATCGGCTGTTTGGTGTTGCGCTGGATTTTATCTTGCTTACGCTTGGCTTTGACGGCCTGCTTGGCCTTTTTGCTATCAACCAAGCCAGATTTTTGCAGTTGATCGAGGAGTGAATTTGCCATGTGAACTCAAAGCGGGGACGGGGCTAGCCATTGTAATTGAGATTGCTACACTTTTTCTAATACACATTCATTTACGGCGTGAATATTTCAATATCTGCCCGGAACAGCGAGGTTGATTTCAACCAGCAATAATTGAGACGGCAAGTAATAATGGCGTCAATATTGCTGCGGCGACATTACTTGCAAGGTATTTTGGGTGCTGGCCAATTTGGGAAGAATGCCGATATGCACCCGTCAGTGCATACAATGAAAGTATTAATGGCGCTACGGCAATTAGACAAAGTTCAGGTAGCTCTCCTGTCATCACAAGTAACACAATTAATGAATACGCGACTAGTATAAAACCCGCATAAGCCTGGCTGCTTTTTCGAGTGCCGTAGGCGATAGGGAAGGTTTTTCGCCCCACGCTCTTATCGGCATCGATGTCGGGATATTGGTTCAATAAAAGAAGGTTGTTTATCAAGCAAAAGGGGGTAAGGGACACGAGCCAGGGCAGGATCGTGAAGGAGTCGCTGATCAATACGTGAGTACCGACAACCATTAATACGCCGAAGCCCAGACCGGGTGCAATGAGGCATAAAAGAGGTGAGCGATTGATCCAGGGCGTATAACTAATGATAAGGAGGGTGCCGATTAAACCCATAGGCAAGATGTGAATGCCATAGGTCTGAATAAAATAGAGGCCAATGCCAATCGTTAGTGACAGCGTTAAAAGTCCAGAAAAGAGGACTGCAGCGGCCATTTTTGGTTGCTCAGGTAATGCACCACTGCCGCCACTGAAAGCTGTTTTTACCGTTAAAAAATCGAGACCGCTTTTATAATCAGCGTATTCATTCAATGTATTGACACTGATATGGGCGGATATAGCCCCGATCAATATGAGTGCTACTGACAAAATATTTATCGGTGTTTGTGCGGTGAATGCAGTGCTGAAACCCAGAAAAACACAAACGGGAGTGAGGATAAGGAATGAGGGGCGAAATGTCTGAAGTAGAACGTTTAAGGCCATATTCGCTTTAAGCTCTCAGTTGAGCGTGTATATTAACGGCTTGAGGTCTTTTCTGCACATAGTAAATGTAGGTAATAGAGCTGTTAAAAAACCCTTGTTCTAAAATACCCCGTCAATTCAATCCAAATAATTAATAACCCTTCAAATGGAGAAACCCAATGATTACAGGTATGCCTCGCATTGCTATTGCTGTCCATGATTATCCCGCTGTTGTGAATTTATTTAGAGATAAGTTCGGTATGCCCGTTATTGATTTGTCGAAAAGTAGTGCCTCTGAATACGGTGCGGCGCTGGGTATGTGTGTGCCGGAGGGTGGCAGTAATATCGAACTAATGTCTCCCGTTGACCCGAATACGCCGCTGAGTAAGAGTCTGCAAGGCTTTCTCGACCGCCGGGGTGAAGGGCTCTTTGCCCTCATGCTAGAAGCTCCCATTCCTGACGAGGAGGCCGAAGTGCTGGCGGAGCGGGGCCTTAATGTCATGCCCCTAATGCCTGGGGCTTTTGGCCGAGATGTTCACCCCAGTTCGACCCATGGCGTGTTGATTCGTGTTTACCCGGTGGACTCTTTCAACGCTCAATATAAGGGGCCAGTTGACAAGCGCGTCGGCCCGCGTGTGTCGGGTGTTAGTCGCGTCATCATCGCGGTGGAAGACCTGGATCACGCCGTCGAGGCCTACGGCAATCAGTTTAATATGGCGATGGACGAAACCCAGCGCGATACTGAACGTGGTGTGCGTTCGGCGATTTGCCGTCCGGCATCCGGTGGGGTGATAGAGCTAGTGGCGGTCGATGATCCCGCTCGTCCCTTCGCCAATGCCATTGCCGCGTTTTTGGACAAGCGGCGAGAGGGTATGTATGCGTTGGTACTGCAGACCAGTGACGTGCCTGCGACTCAGAAGATGCTTATTGAGCGGGGGCTGAAGGTGAGTGTTTCTGCCGACTCCGACAATGTGCTAGAGGTGGATCAGCAAGCGACATTTGGTGCTTTAATTCGCATTGAAGCCGAGTAGTTCAGGGCTAGGCATTTTGTTATGACGCCATAAAAAACGCTAGTGCCTCGCTTGTCCGTTGTCACATTATTGTCACGAAAGTGGACTTAATATGTAGGATTTAGCTGGCTTTTTTTGTTCATTGCTTGCGATTAAAGCACTGTATTTATACGGACAAATGCTACGTTTTTATTACTTGTAAGATACAAAGTCGGCGGGGTTTTAGTCTTGTTTTTTTACCTTAAATGTTGGTTTACATGTGTATTTTTTCATATATAGTGAATGCAGCCTGAAAATATAACTTTTCTTGTGACTGGAATTGTGATTTTTTTATTTATTGTTCGATTACTAGTCATCAATAAAGATTGCGTTTAACGGCTAAGGACAGCCTGACAACGGCTTAAATAAACAGTTTTTTACTCCTAAAGAGTAAAACTTAAAAAGGTTTTAGAATATGTCTAGTGCAACTGGTACGGTAAAATGGTTTAACGCTGATAAAGGTTACGGTTTTATCGAGCAAGAAAACGGTCCCGATGTTTTTGTTCATTTTCGCTCTATTGTTGGTGATGGTTTTAAATCACTCAATGAAGGCCAGCGCGTTGAGTTTGATGTGACCGATGGTCAAAAGGGTCCACAGGCGGAAAATGTAACACCTCTGTAGTTTTTCAAGGGTTCCACTATTTTCAACGGTTCCAATAATAGTTCTCTTGTTGAACAACCTATCCGGGTTGGGCTATTTCAGCTAGCCCGGATGTATGGTTTCATTCGGAAGAGATGTTGTTTTAAAGTACTCACCAAGCAGGCGGTATTCACTGTCTCTGGGGCTTTCGCGCCATAAAAGTTAAATTTCACGCCATATAACACTCTCCGTAAACTCTTTTGTTGAGACACTTTTTGTGCCTGACAATATACCCTCATTCAGTGCCATTTCAGGCGGTAGTAAAATCCCCAACCCGTTGGCCACCATGGGTACGATGGTGTGCAGGCTCGTTGCATCAAAACTCAGGGCTGGTAAAACAGTACGTCAAGTTCGCTTTGCAGCAGTAAGCTGGCCAGGTTTTCTGATAAATCCTCGTGTACAGGTTGGGTAGTAACTAGGGGAGAATAAAAGATGCGATTGCCGGGATGTGCCAATTCGCACTGAGTTACTGAGAGGGGTTCGAGCTTTGACTACGTCTTCTTTTAAGGCTTCGATTTCACTGAAATTATACGGTTGGCGCGCAACAACTTTGGGATCCATATCGATCAGTACACCTACTTATTACTGCGTTCAAGCAGGACAGCAACTAGGGCTTGTTCGAGTTTATTAATACCTGCACTGTAGGGTTGATCGAGTGACAAAATAGGCTTCGGCCGCCTTGCCAAAATACAGGCTTTGCGCCACGGTAAAAAGGCAGCGGAGTTGTTTTAGAGTGGGGTGTGATGCCATTGAAAAAAGCGATCAGTTACTATCAAAAAATTCATTTTACCGATCGTAGGTCAGGCGGATATTGTGCCGCAAGTTCATTAAAGAGCTGGTATGCTGATAAAGCTACACAAAAGCTTTATCTCTGAATAACAACTGAAAAAGGAGAATCTTGATGTCACTTAAAGACACTCAAACCGAACAGAATTTAAAAGATGCCTTTGCGGGTGAATCTCAGGCTAACCGTCGCTACTTGTACTTCGCTGCCAAAGCGGATGTCGAAGGCTACAATGACGTTGCTACTGTTTTTCGTTCAACTGCTGAAGGTGAAACTGGACATGCTCACGGCCACCTTGAGTATCTTGAAGAGACAGGTGATCCTGCTACTGGCCTACCAATTGGTGCTACTTCAGATAACCTGAAAGCAGCGGTTGCTGGCGAGACTCACGAGTACACCGACATGTACCCCGGCATGACCAAAACGGCTCGTGAAGAAGGCTTTGACGAGATTGCCGACTGGTTTGAGACGCTGGGTAAAGCGGAGCGTAGCCACGCTAACCGTTTCCAGAAAGCGCTCGATACCCTCGACGACTAAGACCAATTTAAGGCTCGCCAGGTTTCTATACTAGCGAGTTTTTAACTGATCGATTACAGGGCTTTGGTGTTACACCAAGGCCCTGTATTTTTTAAGGCACAAATTGACACACAATTTTGATAGGTAACTGGAGGGGAATAAAATGCGAGAAGGTAGCCTGGAAGCGCCAACAAGACATCCACTCGACTGGCAGTCAGAGTCTTTTTGGGATAAGCAAGATCTTGAGACCGAACTTGAGCGCGTTTATGATATTTGCCACGGTTGCCGTCGCTGTGTGAGCTTATGCGATTCCTTCCCGACCTTGTTTGACCTTGTTGATGAGTCCGAGACCCTGGAGGTCGATGGCATTGATAAGGGCGATTACAACAAAGTTGTCGATCAATGCTTTATGTGTGATATGTGTTACATGAGCAAATGTCCTTATGTGCCTCCCCATGAATGGAATATTGATTTCCCCCATTTAATGCTGCGCGCCAAAGCTCACAAATTTAAGGAGCAGGGTGCCTCTTTCCGCGACAAGGTGCTCACCAGTACGGATACCGTGGGCAAGCTTGCGACTATCCCCCTGGTTGATATCACCGTTAACGCCTTGAACAGTAATACGCTGTTTAGAAAGGCCTTTCAGTCGGCCATGGGTGTACACAAAGATGCGCCTGTTCCCCAGTATCACAGTAAAACCTTGCGTAAATCGGTAAAAAAAATGGGTGATAATATTAGTCCCAAAGCCGTTGGTGAAACGACCGGTAAGGTGGCTTTGTACGCGACTTGTTACGGCAACTACAACAGCCCTGAACTGGGTGAAGATTTTTACCGGGTGTTTCAGCACAACAATATTCATATTGAACTGGTGCCCAAAGAGCAATGCTGCGGCATGCCCAAGTTAGAGCTGGGTGATCTCGAGGCCGTTGCCCGCGCCAAAGAAGTCAATATTCCGGTACTGGCAAAGTTAGTTGATCAGGGCTTTGACTTGATTGCCCCGGTGCCGTCCTGTGTGCTGATGTACAAGCAGGAATTACCCCTTATGTTCCCCGATGATGCGGACGTCCAAAAGGTAAAAGAAGCCTTTTATGACCCCTTTGAATATCTTCACCTGCGCCACAAAAAAGGCGAGTTCAATACTGCGTTTGTTCGCAGTCTGGACAATATTAGTTATCACGTCGCCTGTCATTTACGGGTGCAAAACATCGGCATGAAAACCCGCGATATTTTGGCGTTAGTGCCCGACACCACGATACACCCTCAACAGCGCTGCTCCGGTCATGATGGTACCTACGCCGTCAAAGAAGAAACCTACGATAAAGCGGTAAAAATTGCCCGCCCGGTAGTACGTAAAGTGAATGCATTGAAGTCAGAGCACTTGTCCAGCGATTGTCCGATGGCGGCTGCCCATATTGCTGATCTGGCTGATACTGGTGAAAAACCCGAACATCCCATGACGTTGTTACGCATGGCCTACGGTATTTAGGAGTAGTCAATGAAGAAGTTAAGTAGAGAAGATTTATGGTCGCTAGAAGAGTATTCCGAGCGCCGCATTCAATTTCGAAGTGAGGTAATGGCTCATAAGAAAAACCGTCAGGTGGCCCTGGGTGATCACGCCCGTTTGTATTTTGAAGACCAGACAACCATTCGTTATCAAATTCAGGAAATGCTGCGCATTGAAAAAATCTTTGAAGCGGCTGCCATTCAGGAAGAGCTTGATGCTTATAACCCCCTGATTGGTGATGGCAGTAATTGGAAGGCGACTTTTATGCTTGAGTATACCGATCCTGAAGAGCGCGCCATCGCACTTGGTCGCCTGCTGGGGATCGAAGACAAAGTCTGGGTTCAGGTGGGTGAGTCGGCCAAAGTCTATGCCATTGCCGACGAAGATATGGATCGACAGAACGACGTTAAAACATCTGCTGTGCACTTTATGCGTTTTGAGTTAAGCGCCACGATGGTTGCCGGTTTGAAGAGCGGAGGGCAACTACAAATGGGTATCGACCATGCCAATTATCCTCTGCCACCCGTGACAGTAGCGCCTGAAGTGAGCCTTTCTTTGGCAAGTGATCTCGATGATGTTTCCATTAACTGATCATTAAATTGCCTGCAGTCCTTCTCTGTGAGGGGCTGTAAGCACGGGTGATATTTGTTTTACAATTTCATATAAATTTATTTATTCCGTTTTATAGCTCGAATTTGTTTCTCCCTAAAATTTTTATTATTGCCGCCTATTTTTACTAATTTAAAGTGAGTGTCATAACTACGACCTCTGCTGATAATTATTTTGTCTATGCCTTTATTCTCCCGCTCCAGCAATCATTGAATGGCTGAACTACACTCAAGTGAATGCTGAATTTTACAGGGTGTTTGAAAATAAAAAGGGGATAAATAATGGATCGATATTTTTTTATAAGTGGTGATCTCGATGACATGGGTGTGGTTGAAAAGGAACTTGAAAATGCCGGTGTAACTACCGCGCAAATTCATGTGTTGAGTAAGGATGATGGCGGGGTGGCGCGTCGTGATTTACATGAAGTGCATGCTTTTATGCGAACCGATGTCGTGCGCTCTGCTTTAAGAGGTGCCTTACTCGGTGTGATCGCGGCAGTAGCTGTTCTGCTTTTCGCCCATTATTCATCGGCAACGGAAAATGTAGGTTGGTTACCCTTTGTGTTTCTGTCGATTGTTTTACTGGGTTTTTGCACGTGGGAGGGCGGCTTCCTTGGTTTTCAGATGCCCAATGTTCAGTTTAAACAGTTTGAGGAGGTATTGTCTCAGGGCTGGCATGTGTTTTTTGTTGATGTCAATGAACGTCAGTTACCCGTGCTACAGGGTGTAACCGGTCGTCATCGAGGTTTGAAGCCTGCAGGTATTGGCAGCTCTACACCCCACTGGCTTATTGGCTGGCAGAATCAATTTCAGAGATTCATTCGCTGGGCGCCATGATTATCCATAGATAGACAAACTATTGTTAAGTAAAAGGGTGCATATTTATGCGCCCTTTTACTATAGGGAGTTTATATAAAGTATTTGTTTGTTGATGGTTGTGTGAGTCGATACTCACTACTCAACAGCAAACAGGGTTGCTGATTGAGTTGTTTTTTACTTTCAAGTATCTTTTATGCGCTTTTCTGTAAAGCATATTACAAGGATATATTCTCTGAATGCCTATTGTTTACTACAGTTGGCTAATCAACATAAGGAATGGCACCGCGTGGCTATGGATAATTCAAGCAATGATTCAAATACCGTATCAATAGCAGTTGATACTGAGACGACAGATTATGACTTTAGTATCGGGGTTGTACTGAGTGAGGCCTGGGAAAAGACCAGTGGCATAAAAGGGTCTTTCTGGGCGGCAGGGGCAATATTTTTTGTAGTGGTACTAATTTTGGCTACTGTTGTTGGTGGTGGTAGTGCTTTGCTCTTTGGTAACGGAGAAACGGGTGCTGGGATGCTAATGCCACTGATCATACAGCTTGTGATGATGGCCGTGATGTATCCGTTTATGGCGGGTATTGTGATGTTGGGTATTGAACGCTCGGTGGATTTACCACTGAGCTACAAAAGCGTGTTTGGCTATTTTTCATATACTTTGCCTTTGCTCGGGGTTGCGGTGTTGATGTCAATTCTGGTGGCTATTGGCTTTATTCTGCTGATTATTCCCGGTATTTATTTATCGTTGGCCTATATGTTTGCCGTACCACTGGTGGTAGAAAAAAACCTCGGTATTTGGGAGGCAATGGAAACCTCTCGAAAAGCGGTAACCAGCCATTGGTTTAAGTTGTTTTTTCTCTTTTTGATTATGGGCATTCTTGTAATGATCAGTGCTATACCCTTTGGTATTGGCCTTATCTGGACCTACCCGATGATGGTTGTGATGCTGGGGATATTGTATCGTGATATTTTCGGCGTTGACGCTGAGGGATCTTTGATTCAGGAATAGTTTTCGGTGTTTCGGCCGCTAGTGGTTTGACTGCTAGCGGCTTTTTTTATGCCAAAAATTAGTCCTCAATGTTTGTTCCAATTTCCTTCCCCGTTCAGCGCGTTACTCGAGGGGGCGAAACCTCAAGGCTTAGATCTGGTGCCAGTTGGCTTAAATAGCGGGTATGGCCTCAATCATCTCGCGAATACGTGGTGCTGGGTGGTGAAAAATATTTCTCGATATAGGCTTTTATCTGAGTGGTGAGACTGCGAATAAAGCGTCCCCGAGAATAACCATTGAGGTCGTTGCCTATTGCCGTAAGGTTGAGGGGGTTATGTCAAAGGCTACGGCTATAGAGGTCATTGGGTCGTTCGCCATCAACTGTCATCCTTCTTTTTCTTTTAGTTATTGTTTTACAGGTAGCTTGCCGCAGGCCAGATGATCCTGTCCTGTGGCTGGTCTGCTGACAAGACCTTGCTACTTAATGTCATTCTGGCTGCGATGACAATATGGTTGCTCCATGTTAGATTACGGCACGGCCAATGAGGTCGTACTCATTGAATTATGTAGATTTAAAACCAGTATTGAGGAGTAAATTATGGGACGCGTTCAAGATAAAGTTTGCCTGGTAACAGGTGGAGCATCTGGAATAGGTCGTGAGACAGTTTTGTTAATGGCTGAACAGGGTGCGCGCATTGTATTGACGGATCTTAATGAAGAGGCTGGACAGTCAGTAATCGGCGAAATTGAAGCCATTGGCGGTGAGGCTATTTTCATTAAACATGATGTGTCCTCGGAAGAAGACTGGATACGCGTTGTTAAGACGGCTGTTGAACGTTTTGGTCAAGTTGATGTGCTGGTCAACAACGCGGGTGTGTTCGTGGTTAAGCCGATTCAGGAAACAACAGAAGCCGATTGGGACTTTGTTAACGATGTGAATACCAAAGGTCTGTTCTTCGGTGTTAAACAAGTACTACCGGCAATGAAGAAGTCTGCAGGCGGCTCAATTATCAACATTTCATCAATCTACGGTATTGTCGGTGCTTCAAGCGCTTCGGCCTACCAGGCTTCAAAAGCTGCAGTGCGCGTATTTACCAAGTCTGCTGCTGTTGAGTATATCGAGCACAACATTCGTGTTAATTCCGTACACCCTGGTGTTATCGCAACACCTATGACGGCCGATATTATGGCTGATGACGCGGCGGGCGAGGCTCTGTTAGGTGGTGCTATTTTACGTAGGCCGGCACATCCTAAAGAAATAGCCTGGGGTATTTTGTTTCTTGCCACGGATGAATCTTCTTTCATGACGGGTTCAGAGCTAGTTATCGATGGTGGCTATACAGCTACCTAAGAAGTATCGACAGACAATGCTTTCGATAGTGTGCCTGCTTTACTGGGCCGCTATCGGATACCCCCATCAGCCCGTCTTCCTGACAATAGAAAAACCATATCCACTCCTTTTGATCTTTGCTCAAGATGCTATCTTTTATTTTGAATAAAGGGTCAAATAACGCATTACTCTGTTGAGTCATGAAGGCGAAGTTGAGATGCTGGCTAAAACAAAACGTCTTTTTTTACGGCCCAATATTAAGTTGTTCATTGCTTTTCTGCTCTATCTGAAAGACAGGTATAAGCGTGATGGCTGCCAGGAAAGCGCAGCTGCCTTGACGTATATGACGCTTTTTGCCGTTGTCCCTCTGATGACTATGATGTACAGCATGTTTGCTATCGTTCCTGCATTTCAGGGCTTTGGTGATCAGGTTGAACAGTTGATTTTTGAAAACTTGGTGCCTTCCAGTGGTGTTGAGGTACAGGCATATTTACGCGAGTTTTCCACTCAGGCACGTCAGTTAAGTGCCGTGGGCGGTTTGATTCTTATTGTTACTTCCTATCTGATGTTGTCGAATATCGAGAAGACGTTCAATCGTATTTGGCAGACGGCGGGTGGCCGCGAGGGTTTGAGCGGTTTCTTGTTGTATTGGGGCGTGTTGAGTTTTGGACCCTTATTGATTGGTATTGGCTTGCTGATGCACACTTATCTGCTGTCATTTCAGTTGCTGGTCGATGAGTTCGATAGGTTTCAAGTGAGTGCCGCTCTACTCCAGTATCTACCCTGGCTTATGACCTGGGCAGGCTTTACTTTATTGTTCGTTGCCATGCCCAATTGTCGTGTTAATTTCCGCCACGCTTTGTTGGGCGCTTTTATAACCACGCTGTTTTTTGAAATTGCCAAAGGGCTTTTTGCACAGTTCGTGGTGAACTCTACTTATCATACTATTTACGGTGCTTTTGCCATGGCACCGATGTTTTTATTGTGGGTCTATTTGTGCTGGGTGATCGTCTTGGCTGGGGCAGAGTTGATACGTGCATTCGAGACGTTTAGTGCAAGCTATAAACCGTGTTACTTTCCCGACCTGATTGCGCTGTTAGTCATTTGTGTGCAGTGCTTAGACCTTCAGAGTCGTGGTGAAGCGATTGCTGATCGCGATATGCTAAAAGCAGGTCTTGATGAGGATCAGTGGTCCCGTTTACGTGGCTTGCTATTGCAGAAGAAAATTCTCATGTCCACAGCCAGCAACCGCTATGTCTTCACCCATGATCCAGCAAAAATGACCTTGTGGGATCTTAACAGCTTGCTGGGTGACGGAATTTTTAGTCCGCTTTCAGACCTCGGTGGTGAGATACTCGAAGAATACCCCTGGTCTAGTGACTTATTGGCGAGGCTTAATACGGTGAATAGTCAGGCCGATGGGCAATTTTCTCTTTCATTGCAGGAGTTGTTTGATGCTCAAGGTAACGTGTCTATCGGTAGCGATGCTACGTCGTAAAGCTGAAGGGCTTCTTTTACTGCTGATCCTGTTGTCTTTGTATGGCTGTGGGAAAGAGGAAATACGCTATGGTTTACTTGCCGGTGGTTCAGTCAGTTTTGAGGAGCTACAGGGCAAGGTTGTACTCATTAACTACTGGGCGGAATGGTGTCGCCCCTGTCGTATAGAAATCCCTGAATTAAATCACTTTGCTCAGCAGCACCCTGACAATGTACGCGTTTTGTCCGTTAATTTTGATGGCGTTGTCGGCGAAAACTTATTTGAACAGGTGCAGGCACTGGGTATTGAGTTCGATACCCTTCTGCAAGACCCGCGTATTGATCTTGCTGTACTGGCTAGTAGTGGTCTGCCGGAAACGATTGTTTTGAATCGTAAGGGTGAAGTACAACAGGTCTTATTTGGGCCGCAAACGCTACAAAGCCTTGAAGCTATTTTGGACGCGCCTCGCTTATAATAGCCCCGGTTTAGCACATGTTTTGTGTTTTACGCTTTTATAGCAAAAAATATCTTAGTTCGTCATAAATCCTTAACCAAGTGAGCCCAAACAACTGATGACACCAACAACTGTAAAATTTCATAAAGGGGAAGGTAGTCTCGAACTGGCTTACAGTGATGATAGTCACTTTACCTTGAGCGGTGAGTTTCTGCGAGTTCATTCGCCAAGTGCTGAGGTTCGAGGGCATGGGCCGGGTGAAGAGGTTCTACAGCACGGTAAAAAGAGCGTAAAAATCTCTTCTTTGGAGGCGGCAGGGCACTACGCGTTATTGATCCATTTCGATGATGGACATAACACCGGGATCTATAGCTGGAGTTATTTGAAAGAGCTTTGTGATCAGCAGGTTGAATATTGGGATAAATATTTACGACTGTTAAATGAGGCTAGTCTAAGCAGAGACCCAGAAGAACAAGCGTTGAAGTTTTTTACCCCCTGATATTACTCGTGGGAGGGGTACTCTGCTCGCTTAGTCTTCTTCGTTGAAGTCGTAGTCCATTTTAGGGCTAGGGGTTTGAATATAGTGACCTTGAATATATTCGATGCCGCTCTGCCAAAGTGTTGGTATTAATGTTGGGCTTTCAATAAAAGGCGCAACACAATGTTGTTTCATTTCTTTGAGTAGAGCGATCAGTTGTTGTGTTTCTTCCTGCTCCTCCCCTCCGGCTTTGATTTTCTGTATAAGCTCTCGATCCAGTTTGACGAAGTCAAAGTCTAGTTTTTCCAGTACCAGAAGCGGGCTGCTTGATAATCCAAAATGCGTCATCGCAACTCTACAGCCCATTGTTCTTAGCTGTGATATCAGGGTTTCACTTTGTGCTATGTAGCGTCCGGTATCACTTTCGCGCAGTTGAAGGGTAATGTTGGCCGGGGGCGTTTTAGATGTTCTTAGAGCCAGTTGTAACCAGGAGCAAAATTTTTCGTCTTGAATACTGGCGGCACTGAGGTTAATAAAGAGGCAGGTTCTCGGTGCGGTTTGTAGTTTTTCAGCAAGACTTTTAATAGTTTCCAGGATTACCCAGCGGTCAATTTCTGTTGCAATAGCGCTATCAAAAACCTTGCTGATAAAATCTGGAGGAATATTCTCTGGGTATTCCTCAATTTTTGGCCGCATTAATACTTCATAAAACTCTGCGGAATCATCATTGAGGCCGACAATCGCTTGAAAGGCGATGCCAATAAGTCTTTTTTCAAGCAGCTGTTGGCCAAACAGAGTGACCTTTTCCTCGGAGTTAACACTGAAGTCAGTTTGACTCATTGCATCCATGACATAGACTTTCATATCAGTTTCAGATGCGTTTGAATCAGCTTCATCAAGTGTTTTCAGACACTCGTTAATGCAGACTTGTGGGGAGGCTGTATTTTTAGTGATTAAGCCGATGCTGAGGCTAATTGACATGAGAATACTTTGCGCACCCACTTGAAACGTATGCCCGGCAACTTGCTGGCACAGGGTTTCAGCAAATTGCTTTCCTTCCTGTAAGTTAAAGTCGGCGATAACAAAATTGATAACATCTTGCTTATCGCGGCTAATGGCAACCGGTTTGTTCGTTTGAGCCACGATGAAATCGGCTAGTGCTAATAGTATTTGATCTGCATTACTCTCATTTGTGTCTTTACGGATCTGCGCATCTTGCTCAGCAAGAGCACATAGGATTAGGCTATCTTGTCCGTCACTGCTCTGAGCCGAGCTAATAGCTAGCCCAATGTTGTCGAGAGTAGCTTGTGGATTGATGGAGAGAGGAGTTTGCTCTTGAGTTGGCATTTCTATAGGTGTCAGCAATTCATCAATTTCTAGCACTTCGTCAAGCTCTAGTACTTCCTCAAGCTCGAATACATCGCTTTCTGCCTTAAGGACGGCCGGACTATCCGTGGTTACAGATATTTTGTTTTTAACAAGAAATTGTAGTGCAGTATCGCCCTGGTATTCGACTTGACAAATATGTGTCTGGAGGTCGACTTTTTTACCATCTGTGGTGACGAAACTGAGGTTGATAGCTAGTTTGTTGAATTCACTGTTTGGGTCGAGGGGTTTAAGGAAGGGTTTTATGTCTTCCTGAAAACTAGAGTCGATAGTATCAATGACGGGTGCCATGAGCATGTCATCGGGATCGCTGTAACCTATCAGCTGGCTAAAGGGTTCATTGGTGTAGATGTAGGTGCCATCCTGAACAAGGGCAATGGCATTTTTTGAGGAGTCCATCAGCTCTTCACAGCGGATTTCGGCTGAGCTATAGCGCTGTTTCCAATCCTCTTGAATACGGCGTTGTTCGAGTTGTTCCAGAGTGCTGGCTGTGGCGAGTAGAAAATACTGGTCTTCATCCATCGGGATGACATGGGTAGCCCCCATACGAAGACCTTCAACCACATCGACGATTTCACGACTATTACTGATCAGTATGGCGGGGATATCAAGTTTCTGACTACGGATGCCGGCCATCAGCTTTTTTGCGGGCAAGTTGTTCGATTGTAGCTGGCCAATGGCCAAATCCCAGGAGCGGCTTTTTAGTAACGGGGCCAGGTCTTCATCAGAATCAATTATGTGTGCATCCACCTGATAGGATGCACCTTCAAGTAAGCTGATTAAACGATCTGCATCATCGCTATTATCGTGTGCGATGAGTAGATTCAAGTTTCCCTCTTCTACCATAGATGGTCTTCTCTAGCCTATTATGATGATATGAATGGCGCCAGTTCTGGCCGCTATTACCCCTGCGGTTATTCGAGCATTATACGATTCATTAGAGGGTTCTTGTACGCCAACTGGCTCACATAATGCCTGTTGTTTAGCAAAGTGAGGACTAAGTAGCTGTAAATATATCGATTAACTGTATCGGGGGACTGAAAGAATTACCTGGCAGTGGCCTCTGTTGATAATGGCAGAGGGAGTTTCGATAGCGCCCCCGCTTGTTCACAAACAAATCGTGGTACTAGATAGCCGGGTAAAGCGTTCAATAGCGCCTGTTGTAACTGCTGTATCTTGTTGTCACTAACCTCAAAATGGGCGGCACCGCTAACCTTGTCCAGGCGGTGAATGTAATAGGGCATGATGCCTACATCAAAAAGCTTTTCGGATAACTCGGCTAGTGTGTATACCGAGTCATTAACCTGTTTTAGCAATACTGTCTGATTGAGTAATTCAATGCCGTGGCGCTTTAAGCGTTGTGCCGCTTGGCTGACCGCCTGATCAATTTCATTGGGATGATTGATATGCCAGACCATCACGACTTTTAAGCGTGTCGCGGTCATCCAGTGTAGGCAGCTTGGGTCGATACGAGAGGGGATCACCAGGGGTAGGCGAGTGTGTATACGCAGGCGTTTAATATGGGGAATGGTTGCTATTTGCTGAGTGATCCACAGTAAAAAATTATCGTTGGCGGCGAGGGGGTCACCACCACTGTAAATCACTTCGCTGATGCTCTTATCGCTGGCCAGGTAGTCCAGCGCCATCTGCCATTCTTTCCTGCCAAGTGTATTGTCCTCATAGGGAAAATGACGGCGAAAACAGTAGCGACAGTGAATGGCACAGGCGGGACTGATGATTAACAGGGCGCGCCCTTGGTACTTATGGACAACACCGGGAACTGGGTTGGCATCCTCTTCGCCCAATGGGTCACGACTAAAACCGGGTGCGGCGAGCATCTCCGCGCCAAGGGGCAAGACCTGTTTGAGTAGGGGATCGTCGATATCGCCTTTGTTCATGCGCTGTACATAGGGCAGGGGTACACGCAGAGACCAGGCTTGTTGAGCGACGGGACTAGCGTCTAGTTGCGCCGGGTTTAATTCGAGTCGCTCCAATAAATCAGCGGGTGTGCGGATGGCCGCAGCGAGTTCTTCCTGCCAACATGGCTGATGCGCTTCGGTGCTCGTGTGGGGTATGATGTCGGCCGTCAAAATGGTCCCTGAATAACGTAACGAGGTAATAATGGCCAACTATTCTACCAATGAATTTCGCTCCGGTCTTAAAGTCATGCTCGATGGTGATCCCTGCTCTATCGTTGAAAATGAATTTGTAAAACCCGGTAAGGGCCAGGCCTTCAGCCGTGTGCGCTTGAAGAACCTAAAAACCGGCCGTGTTTGGGAGCGTACTTTTAAGTCGGGTGAAAGCCTTGAAGCTGCCGATGTCAGCGAACAAAACATGCAGTATCTCTATAATGACGGCGAATATTGGCACTTCATGGAGCCCGATACTTTCGACCAGCACCAGGCCGATAAAACCTCGGTGGGGGATACTGCGCTGTGGTTGCGCGAGCAGGACACCTGCATCGTCACCCTGTACAACGGCTCTCCTCTGGCAGTTGCTGCTGCGAATCATGTTGATCTTGAAATCACTCAAACTGATCCGGGCCTTAAGGGTGACACTGCTCAGGGTGGTACTAAGCCTGCGACCCTCAGCACCGGCGCAGTGATTAAAGTGCCGCTGTTTTTAAATGAAGGCGAGATCGTGAGTGTGGATACGCGCACCGGGGAATACCTCAATCGCGCCAAAAAATAGTCGATTTGTTTTAAACGGGCAGTTTTTCTCGTGAGCGATCGCCAGATAAAAGTGATAGTAAAAAGGGCTGCTTAATCATGCCGAATGATGGCGATATATCGACTGAGTGGCGGCCAACAACTTCAAACGACACCTTGATTAAACGGGCACGCCTACTGGCGCAAGTGCGCGAATTTTTCGCATTGCGCCGTGTTCTTGAGGTCGATGTACCGGTGCTGGGTGAACGTACGGTCAGCGACCCCCACCTCGATAGTTTGTACACCGAGGCCCCTCGGCGTTATTTGCAAACCTCTCCCGAATATTTTATGAAACGCCTGTTGGCTGCGGGTAGCGGGCCAATCTACTCCCTTGGCAAAGCCTTTCGTGCCGGTGACAAAGGGCGCAATCACAACCCTGAATTTACTTTGCTGGAGTGGTATCGCCCGGACTGGGATGAAAATCAGCTGATGGCAGAAATAGCGGAGTTGCTGGAAAGTGTAGGTTGTGCGTCCAGTGCCGGTGCACAGCGTGTCACCTACCGCGATATTTTTCTGGCCACGGTAAATCTCGACCCCCATCAGGCAAGTCTTGTGGCCTTAGCCAAATTGGCGAGCGATATTGCCCAGCGAGACATGAGCGATGAAAGTCGGGCCACCTGTCTGGATTTAATTTTTAGTTTTGAAATCGAGGCGCGTTTGCCCCAGGGAATCGTGTTTGTACACGACTATCCCGCATGTCTGTGTGCCTTGGCTCAGCTCGGTGTCGATGATCAGGGTGTGACAGTGGTGCGGCGCTTCGAGGTTTTTCTTGACCGTACAGAATTGGCCAACGGCTATTTTGAATTGCTCGACGCCGCTGAGCAGCGCCGTCGTTTTAGTGAAGATAATCGTCAACGTAAAGCGCTGGGTAAGCCTGAAATGCCTGCTGATGAAAAGCTATTGGCGGCCCTTGATGCGGGCTTGCCATCTTGTGCGGGTGTGGCGCTAGGTATTGACCGTCTTTTAATGTACCTCGTCGGCGCACAGTATATCGAAGAGGTTATTGCCTTCCTCGATTGAAGAGCCGATTAAAAGAGCTGATGAAATCAGTCGGGCTATTCAGTCGGGCTATTTTCTGCAAGTAGGAGCAGGCTACTCACTGCCGCAGCCTTCAAGGCCATGATCCATTTTTTCTGCCGGGTCGTCATCACTGGTTGAACCGACCACTTTTGCCGGTACACCGGCGACAATAGAGTGGGGAGGCACATCTTTCAAAACCACGCTAGCAGCAGCAATCTTTGAACCCTCGCCAATCTCTATATTGCCCAGCACTTTTGCCCCCGGGCCGATCAATACACCGCGCCGGACTTTCGGATGGCGGTCGCCAGATTCTTTGCCGGTGCCGCCCAGCGTCACCGATTGCAGAATTGATACGCAATCTTCCACCACCGCCGTTTCACCGATCACCAGGCCCGTGGCATGGTCAAACATAACGCCCTTGCCAATTTCTGCGGCGGGGTGAATGTCGACGCCGAGCACCACAGAAATGCGGTTTTGCAGTACTAGCGCTAAGGGTCGGCGCTGGTTATGCCATAACCAATGGGCGACCCGATAGGCGGTGAGGGCGTGAAAACCCTTGTAATACAAAAAGGGGGTTGAGAAGTCGTGACTGGCTGAATCCCGCTCGTAAATAGCAATAATATCGCAGCGCGCTTTATCGATAATAGAGGGGTCACTGGCAAAGGCATCGTCAAAAACTTCTCTTATTAGTAATGCCGGGGTGATGTCGCTGTGCAATTTGTTGGCGAGATGAAAGCTCAGCGCTGCGCCCAAATTATTGTGATTTAAAATGGTCGAATGCAAAAAACCCGCGAGCACAGGCTCGTGGCGGGCGGTCACCGAGACCTCATTAACCAGCTGCTGCCAGAGGGTTTCGTTGCAGGGCTTGGCGAGGGTTTGCTTTGCAGATGTCATCATGGGGCCACTATTCTGATCAGTTGTGCATTATCCGAATCCTTGGCCTAATTATCCAGTGGTGTTCGAGCCAGCAGCCAAACTTCCACCGACTTTGCCCGCTGTTTTATTAATGTGCGGCTCAGTGCTTCTACGGTACTACCCGTGGTTAATACGTCATCGACTAAGGCAATACGGGCTCCTTGTAGCAGTTGGCTTTCTCTACCGGCGACAAATGTATTATGGGGGATTTGTTGGCGCTCTTTGCGCGAAAGGTGATGCTGGGCTGGTGTGTTGATGACGCGCTTTATGGCATGCCGGGAATAATTAATATTTAGTTGCCCGGACAGCTCGCGTGTGATTATTTCACTTTGATTAAAGCCGCGGGAAAAACGTTTTTTCCAATGTAGAGGAACAGGAATCAGTAGGTTGGGCAATGGGGATTTTTCACTCTTCATTCTATCTTTGATATGTTGTATTAAGAGTTGTGACAGTACTTTCCCAGCAGCGAGTTGGCCGCCAAATTTAAAGCGTTGTAAAAGTAGATCGACGGGGTATTGATAGAGTAGGGGCGTTTGTACTGTGCTAAATGTTGGGCGTTGACTGAGGCAGCGTCCACAAATGCCGACGGTATTGAGAGGGTTGGCGCAAATATCGCAATGTAGCCCGAGCTGGGGCAGGCTTTGCTCGCAGGTGCTGCAGAGATCGATATCGTGCTGTGCTGATAAGCCACAAAGCAGGCAGGCCCCGGGTAAGAGTTGATAGCTGGCGGCTGTAAAGATGCGCGGTAGACTAAACCCCCAGCCCGTGTCAGTGGGTGTTTTTAGCATGCGGTGTAAAGCCGTCTTCCTTGTATTCATATCAAAAAATCCTTTTTTTGATGCTTGTTGGTGATGTTCTTTTACAGGTTTTACTGGATCGTGGCCAGGCTATCTATTGACGAAAAAATGATCCTGGGAACTCCTTTCCCGCCAGTCTCTCAAAGGCTCTATGAAGTACTCAATACATAATAGCTTAGTACAGAATTCATATTGGCGACTAGCCGCAGATAATAAGCGGACGAAACTCGTTTTGATTATTTGCCTGTTTGTTTTGGTGAACACAGTGACAGCAGAAACCAAAAATGGTTTTGATCTGAAGGGTAGCCTGGTACCGGTAGAGGGCATCCTGCGGGGCGGGCCACCCCGGGATGGTATTCCGGCAATCGATAAGCCGGTATTTATAAAGGCAGCCCTGGCAACTCTTGCCGTCAACGAAAGGATTATGGGCGTGCATTTTAAGGGTGTCGCCAGGGCTTATCCCATCCGCATGCTCAATCGTCATGAGATTGTTAACGATACTTTTAATCAAACAGACGTGGTTGTTTCTTATTGCCCGCTGTGTGGCAGTGGTGTGGTGTTTCTCTGGCCTCAGAGTGAGAGGAGAAATACCTTTGGAGTTTCGGGCTTGCTCTATAACAGTGACGTGCTGCTCTATGATCGCGAGAGTGAGTCCCTTTGGTCGCAACTTATGTTGAAGGCAATTAGTGGTTCGCGTCGCGGTGAAACGCTGACCCTGCTGGCGGCCACTTATACAACCTGGGGTGAATGGCAAACGCGTTATCCCGAAAGTTTATTGCTTTCCGAAGCCAGTGCCCCGGGTGTCAGCTACCACAATAACCCCTATGCCGATTATGAAAAGTCAGAGCAACTGTGGTTTCCCGTGCAGCACAAGAGTGCTGACTTGCGAAACAAAGAGCGAGTGCTGGGGCTTTCCATTAATGGTGTTGATAAAGCTTATCCCTATTCAGAACTGAGCCGCTCAAAAGGGACTGTTGACGATGTTGTGGGTGGCCAGAAAATACGGATAGTTTGGTCAGAAGCTTCGCAAAGCGCCTATGTGCTCGATAGTGATGGGCAGCAGTTACCGACGGTCAGTGCTTACTGGTTTGCCTGGTTTAGTTTTCACCCACAAACGCAGGTTTATCGCGATAGCCATCAATAGGGGCATAGCTAGGTTCGTTCATTACTACGGTATTAGCGAAGCCCTTTACCCCATGGCATAATTCGCAGAATTTATTCTATCTGCCAAGCTTATTAATATTATGAATATACGTCGTATAGATTTAAATCTGCTGGTTTATCTTGATGTTCTCCTCCATGAGCGCAACGTTACCAAGGCGGCAGCGCAGTTGGGTATTACTCAGCCAGCGATGAGCAATGGCCTGCGTCGCTTGCGTGATTTATTTGAAGACCCACTGTTGATTCGCACCAGTGATGGTATGAGTCCCACTCAGCGCGCATTAGAGCTGCAACCCCAGGTACGGGATATCCTCGCCAATATCGATAGAGCGGTGCAGCCGCAGAAAGACTTCGATGCCCTCACCGCGCAGCGCGTGTTTCGCATTATGGCCAGTGACTACGCCGAGTCGACGTTGATTGCGCCATTGCTCAGCGAGCTATCCCGACTGGCACCGGGTATTACCCTCGATATTCTCACGCCCAGTGATGTGCGTCTGCAGGACGTGGAGCAGGGTCGGGTCGATATGTTATTGAATCGCTTTGACGAAATGCCCCAGTCCTTTCATCAGCTCACGATGTGGGAAGACGATTTTTCCTGCTTGCTGAGTGTCGATAATCCCTTGCTGAGTGAATTTAATCTCGATAATTACCTGCTCGGCCGCCATGTCTGGGTCAGCAAAACGGGCATGGGTGCCAGTGTTGGCATGAACCCCCGTGACGCCCAGCGTGTTGGTCGGGTCGATGAGGCCCTTAAGAATATTGGTAAAACGCGGCACATCGCTGTGTTTACCCGCCATTATCAGGTGGCGGCCCAGCTTGCGCAGCAGCCGGATTTAATTGTGACTATTCCCACACGACTGGCACGGCTGCAGTTGAGTAACCAGCGAGTCGCTTTGCGATCTCCGCCTTTTGAAATCCCCAGCTTTGAATTGAAAATGGCCTGGAGCCCCTTGTTGCAACACAACTCAGATCATCAATGGATACGGCGTTTGTTGGCCGATATTGCTCGTAGAGAGGGGCAGCTTTAATCGATAACTGGCGAGGCAGAATACGCCTCGTGAATACCGAGAATAAAAACGATAAATTAGATAAATCACCCCACTGCGTACTAGAATATGAGGTTAACGTTACAGAAACGCCACAGCGGAGAGCAGAGCCCATGAACGAACGAGTCCAGATCGGCGGATTACAGGTCGCCAGTGAACTTTACCAACTTGTTAATGAGCAGGTTATTCCGGGTACAGGAGTCGATAGCGAAAAATTCTGGGCGGATTTTGAGTCTATTCTCAACGACCTGGGGCCGCGCAATGCCGAGCTGTTGGCTATTCGCGAGAGCTTGCAAACGCAAATTGACCAGTGGCACGAGGCGCGCGCGGGCCAGGCCCATGATGCTGCGGTTTATCGTCAGTTCTTGCAGGATATTGGTTATTTAGTCCCCGCAGGCGAAAACTTCTCTATTACCACCGAAAATGTTGATGCCGAGATTTGCTCCATCGCCGGCCCGCAATTGGTGGTCCCGATCACCAACGCACGCTATTCACTCAATGCGGCTAACGCCCGCTGGGGAAGTTTGTACGACGCGCTTTACGGTAACGACGTGATTAGTGAAGAGGGCGGCGCTAGCAAGGGGCCAGGTTATAACTCGGTGCGCGGCGCCAAAGTTATCGCCTACGGTCGTGATCTACTCGACCAAAGTACGCCTCTGGCGAGTGGTTCTCACCACGATGCGGTGGCTTACAGTATTGAAAATGGTGCTCTTGCCGTGACGCTGAAAAATGGTGATGCCACCACACTTGAGCGTGCAGAACAGCTATTGGGCTATCTGGGAGAGGCGACAAGCCCCGACAGTATTCTACTAAAAAACAATGGCTTACATATCGAAATGCAATTTGATGCTAGCCATTATGTCGGCCAGGACGATGCGGCAGGCGTCAAGGATTTATACCTTGAGTCGGCCATCAGTACGATTCAAGATTGCGAAGACTCCGTTGCCACGGTTGATGCCGAAGATAAGTGCATGGCCTACGGTAACTGGCTGGGCTTGATGAAGGGTGACCTCAGTGACTCCTTTGACAAGGGCGGTAAGACTGTCAGCCGTACTCTGAATGCTGACCGTGTTTTTACCGCTCTCGACGGTGGCGAATTGACCCTGCCGGGCCGTAGCTTGTTGTTGATTCGCAACGTTGGCCACTTGATGACCAATAATGCGATTCTGTATGACGGTGGCAAAGAGGTGCCCGAAGGCATAATGGATGGCGTGATCACGTCATTGATTGCCCTCCACGATTTAAAGGGTAATAGCCCCCACCAGAACTCGCGCACCGGCAGTGTTTATATTGTTAAGCCGAAAATGCATGGCCCCGACGAAGTGGCCTTTACTGTGCAATTGTTTGCTCGCATCGAGCAGGCATTGGGCATGGCCGAGCGCACGCTGAAAGTCGGCATTATGGATGAAGAACGCCGCACCACGGTGAATCTGCAAGCCTGTATTCGCGAAGCTAGCGACCGGGTTATCTTCATTAACACCGGCTTTCTCGATCGCACCGGTGATGAGATGCACACCAGCATGGCGGCGGGCCCCATGGTGCCCAAGGCCCTGATGAAGCAGCAAGCCTGGATTAATGCCTACGAAGACTGGAATGTCGATGTCGGCCTTGCCTGTGGTTTAAGTGGCAAAGCGCAAATTGGTAAGGGTATGTGGGCCATGCCCGATTTAATGGCCAATATGATGGAGCAGAAAATTGCTCATCCACAGGCCGGTGCCAACTGTGCCTGGGTGCCATCACCGACAGCGGCGAGCCTGCATGTTATGCATTATCACCAGGTGAGCGTTGCTGCGCGTCAACAGGAGTTGATCGGCCATCCTCGTGCCAGCCTCGACGACATTCTAACCATTCCTCTGTTGGGCGATATTCAGCTGTCTGCTGAAGACATTGAACGGGAGTTGGAAAATAACGCTCAGGGTATTCTTGGCTACGTGGTGCGCTGGATCGACCAGGGTGTGGGTTGCTCCAAAGTCCCCGATATCAACCATGTCGGCTTGATGGAAGACAGGGCGACTCTGCGTATCTCCAGTCAGCATATTGCTAACTGGCTGCGCCACAATATTTGCTCTGAAGAGCAAGTGCTCGCGGTGCTGAAAAAGATGGCCGTGGTGGTTGATGGGCAGAATTCTGGTGATGCTGCTTACCAAAATATGGCGCCAGACTTCGATAGCAATATCGCCTTTCAAGCCGCTTGCGAACTGGTCTTTAAGGGTTGCGAGCAGCCCAGTGGATATACCGAGCCGGTATTACACGCCATGCGTCGTCGCGCCAAAGCGTCTGCTTAATACCCGGTACTTCCTGACCCCGTCGTCTATGTCAGGCATAGCGGCGGGTTTTAGTTTGTTGAAAGTAGCGTGTTGTTTTCTGCGTCAGCTTGAATGTTAGCTTTTTTAGAAGCTGACCTTAAGGCTCAGGAAGCTCATTTGTTCAAACAGATTGCCCACCTGGTATTCAAGATATTCTTCATCGGTAATATTTTGCAGAATAAGCGCGAGATCAATATTGGCTCCATTGATTGCCCATGTCTTACCAATCTTTAGGTCATAGCGGTGCCAGCTAGGTACCTTGCTGCCCCGGTGCCAATTTGTTGCGGATTGATGGAAGTATGTGCCGCTAAGGCTCCAGCCCTTTGGTAGCTGTTTGCTCACGAGCATACTAGCGATGTGGTTTGAGTGGCGTTTAGTCTGCTCTTTTCGGGTATTGCGATATTGAGCAGATAACAGCCAGCTTACGTCTGGGTGCCATTGGATTTGCGTGTCGTAGCCGCTGGTTCGATCACTTTCGGCATTTTCTAATTGGCGAAATTTGCCATTAATGTCATTGTTGGGGTGTTTAATGTATTTGACGCCATCATCGAGATATTCCCTAAAAAGGCGATAATCAACACTGAGTTTATTGTCAAACCAGTAACCGATATAGGCAAGTTCGTAGGTTTGGAATTTTTCTGAATCAAGCTGAGGGTCGCTGACGAAAAGCAGGTCGGCTACTGCCCCTGAATCGAGTTCACGTTGAATAAGCCGTTCTTTCTCGTAGAGGGAGGGCTGGCGGTAAGCGACGCTGCCGCTGATACGAAAATGATGGGCCTGATTGAGATGGTATTTAAGGGAGAGCCGGGGTGAAAACTCTGTGTCGTTTTGTTCATGATCTTCGGCCATCACGCCCAGGTTGGCCCCCCATTGCTGATTGAAATCCCAATTGACATTGCCAAACAAGAAGTAAATAGTTTCGCTGGAATCTGAATCGTTACCGAATTCAGCAGGCGCTGTTAAATCTTGATAGCGAATACCGACACCCCAAAGAAAGTCTCGCCCGGTAGCGATATTAATATGATGCTGTAATTCGAGGTCGTACTGCTTGTATTTGCGTTCACCGTCTTCTATTTCGATGAGTTTGTCTGTTTGTCCGGGGTAGAGGGTCGACAGTTGCAAGGGAGTAATGTCCAGCTCTGTACTGAGTAGCACCCGCTGGCTGCGGTCATAGCGGCCAAGATTGGCTGAAGTATTGAGCCTGACTTCATTATTTTCCCACTGATGCTTCCAGCTGAGCGTAAACCATTGTGTGTCTATTTTTTCATCGGAGAAATCTTCGGGTCGGTCACCATCGCCGAAGCCGAAATTGCCATCGCTGTAGCCTAGCTCCCATTGAAATTCATCGAATAAAGAGGGGGTATAGACACCTTGTAGTGCCGCGCTATCGACATAACTTTGATCATCTAAGGTCTCAAAACCCTGGTTTTCTCGGTAATGTGCACGGAATGTGTAAGCGGCGGCATTCGTTTTGACCGAGTGGCGTACACCGATATTGTGCGTTTGCCAGTCGCCAGCGGTATAGCTGATTTCAGTGCCGCTATCGGTAAGAGGGTTCCGTGTGTGTATATTCACGGCCCCTTGCACGGCATTGGCGCCGTAAGCGGCAACATTGGAACCTCTTACGACTTCGATATAGGCGATATCATTGCTGGTGAGGCCTAGAGACTCCCAGGACACGGATGAATTGATGGGTGTGTAAACTGTTCTACCATCTACGCGAATTTCTAGCCGCCTTGGAAAGCGACCGCTTTGGCCATTCACGGTGACGGCTTGAAGGGAGGCATTGGCAAAAAAAACTTGAAATCCGGGTACTAATTTCAAGAGATCGACAAAATTGACCATGGGCATGGCATCGATCATTTCGCGGGTGATCAAGGTTACCGAAGAAGGTGATGACGACAGTGGCATACTGTAGCGGGTAGCGGCTTCGGTCGTGGGGATGTGATCTAGAAAATCACGTTCAGAATAGGCCGTTGTGTCATTTGCCAATGCAGCCTGCGTTGAAAGGATAAGGCTTGTTAGTAGAAATGGAAGGAAAGATCTAATCACTATTTTACTGACCGCCGCTTAAATGTTCACACAATTCATGATTTGAGGGAGCATGTAACTATAACGTATCCCTATAAAGAATATGACTCTTGTAGATTAATGGTCGTTAAATTGAAAAGGCGTTTTTTATTTGTACTCGTTTTGGTGCTGTTGGGCCACATTGATCGCTCCTTCCAAAGCGTAATTTTTTGACTCAGGGGTAATTTTCTTGCGTAAAAAGGCTTGCTGAGACAGATTCACATAGGCAGGTTGCGCAGTTCTGGGTCAGGTTCGCTGGCATTCCATAACCCATCAAATTCATCGGCCAGCTCTGTCGCGTCAAGTGGCGACCAATACACGGCGTAACCTGTATAGCGGTTCAATGACTGTTTATAAAGAATGCCTGTCTTATCAATGAGCATGAACTCGGTAGGGGAGGTTTTACTTTCTGGTTTGAGGGTCCGCATCTGCACGCGGCTCGGTAGCCGGTGGTAGAGATGTAATAAACGATGGCTGTTTTGCACCAGCGATTGTGGGTTTTGTATCAGAATATGAATTTCAGCATAGGGATGCTGGCTGGCGAAATTGAATAAACTCGCTCGTAACTCTTCGTTGTCGAAAATAGCGGGATCCAGTCTCGGGCTGAAAATGCGCACTTGGCGCTGGGCTCTCTGAGCGAAGATGTTGGCCTGGTCTCGGAAGTCATCAACGCCATCCAGGCTGATATGGCGACGTTCTTCTTCACTAATGTTGGGGGGTGTGGGGGCAACGCAGGGGTTTAAAAAGTGCTGCAAGGCGAGGGTCATGTGTTGATGGGGAATGCCAACATCGTCAAATACGGGGCCGTCGACTTCAAACTTCATGCCTTCGTAAAAGGGCAGGGCATGAACCTGGGCATCCAGTTGAAGACTATCGAGGCCTACGGTCTCTGCATGGCGAATAATGTGGCGTATCAGTGCAGAGCCGACACCCTGTTGCCGGTATGATTTTATTACCGCCATGCGGCCGACTTTGTCGTCCAGTAATCGAGCTGTGCCCATGGGGATATTGTCAGCGCCATAAGCGATCCAATGTGTCGCGCGCTTATCTTCCTCGCCGAACTCCTCTGACTCTGGCACACCCTGTTCGTCAATAAAGACCTGGCGGCGGATGTCCATTAATACTTGTTGGGATGTCTCCCAGTCACATTGCTCAACATCAATAGGGAAAAACTCGATGTCGCTTACATGGCGGTCACTCACAGCTTATCTCCGTTGTTACTTGTTTAGTTGAACAGATTTTATTGAGCCGGGTACGGGCTAAACTCCATAACCGCGATTATTTAATAGTCGTGCTTTTTATAGCATGTTTCCACGAATCGCTGGTTTGCTCTTTATCACGAAACCGGAGCTCTCTTTATTACAGCGGGCATGCTGTTGCTGGCTGATCATTTCCGGGATAATGCGCCAATAAAATAACGCCCTACAGGTGCCCTGTGTCGACATTACTTCACCGTTTTCTCTTTCTACTTATACTCCTGCCCATAAGTCTTAGCGCTTACTCGCAAGCCCCTGCGATTATTGATTATGGTTCACGCTTTCACCCTGTTGTCAGCAACAAAGGCATGGTGGTTTCGCAGTCAATACTAGCCAGCCAGATCGGTGCCGACATGTTGGCTCAGGGCGGCAATGCGATTGATGCAGCGGTGGCCACCGGTTTTGCCTTGGCGGTGACTTTACCCCAGGCCGGCAATATTGGCGGTGGTGGCTTTATGCTGGTTTATCTTGCCGAGCAAAAACGTACCATTGCTATTGATTATCGTGAAGTCGCACCACGCTCTGCTGGTAAAGATTTATTTCTCGATGAGCTGGGTGAGGTTGATGTGGCCAAAGCGCGCTTTAGTCATGCGGCGGCGGGAGTGCCGGGCAGTGTCGCTGGCCTGGTTCACGCTCTTGAAAGCTACGGTAATTTGCCGCTAGCAACAGTATTAAAGCCTGCTATTACACTGGCTGAACGGGGCATTACCGTTACCCAGCCCCTGGCTTATTCTCTGGCCCATGCCGAGCAGCGCCTGCGCAAATGGCCTGTGTCACAGGCTTATTTCTTTCACAAAGATGGCAGTTTGCTGCGTCCCGGTGATCACTGGCAGCAAAAAGACCTGGCCGCAACGCTGGACAAAATTGCCCGCCAGGGAAAGGATGGTTTTTACAAAGGCGAAGTGGCCGATAAAATTGTTGCCGAAATGGGCCGGCACGGGGGCTTAATTAGCTTAGCTGACCTCGCTAATTATAAGGTGATTGAGCGTGAAGCTGTCACGGGTACTTATCGTGGCTACACCATTGCGGCTATGCCGCCGCCCTCATCGGGGGGCGTACATTTGGTGCAGATGCTGAATGTTCTCGAGGGCTGGGAACTCGATAAACTGGGCCACAATAGTGCCGATTATTTACACCGTTTAATTGAAACTATGCGCCGGGCTTATGCCGACAGAAGCGAATATTTGGGTGATCCTGATTTTCATCCCGTGCCTGTAAAAGCGCTGACCGACAAAGCTTATGCAAAAACCTTGAGGGCGGGTATAGATTTGAATAAAGCGAGTGCCTCCAGTGATATTGCCCCCGGATTAAAACAGCCTTACGAAAGCCCACAAACCACGCATTTTTCTGTTTGGGATGATGCCGGTAATGTGGTGAGTAATACCTACACCCTCAACTTTTCCTACGGCAGCGGTATTGCTGTTGAGGGCGCGGGGTTTTTACTCAACAATGAAATGGATGACTTTTCTGCCAAGCCCGGCGAACCTAATGCCTACGGTCTGATTGGTGGCACGGCTAATGCTATCGAACCGAACAAGCGGCCTTTGTCGTCGATGACACCGACCCTTGTTTTTAAACAGGGCAAGCCCGTATTTACTACCGGTAGCCCGGGGGGCAGTACGATAATTAATACGGTGTTGCAGACCGTGTTAAATGTTGTCGATTTCGATATGAATATTGCTGAAGCGGCTGCAGCACCGCGTATTCACCATCAATGGCAGCCCGACAAAGTGTTTGTTGAGCCGGGTTTGAATATTGATACGCGCCGTTTACTTGAGGCGAAAGGACACAAGTTAGTGCCCTCATCGCGGGTGATGGGTCGTACACAAACCATCAGTAGTGATGGTGAGTATACTTATGGGGCCAATGATACGCGCTGGCCCGGAGGTGGGGCAGTGGCACAGCCTTAGTACTCCAGCAATTTTGTATTGATGGAGTACTGGCTATCCTGCTATTCGAGCTGATGTGCTTTCGAGCTTAAGAAGTGGCTTCGTCCAACATCCGATTAAGTTCTGATATAGCAACTGAGCCCAGGCCGCTGGCAAAGTTCATCATTGCGTCGAGATGAGTACGTCGACTGTAAGCCACACGAACACTGGTTGCTGCAGCGATAACAGCGATTTTGTAATAAGAGAAAACGTGGAAATAGAAGAGCTTCTCCATGTCGACCTTATTGCCACTAGCGCGCTCGTAACGAGCGAGAAAGTCTTCCTGAGGCATGAGGCTGCTTGACAGGGGTTTGCCCTCTTCATCGCTGCCGCCAAACAAGGACAGGCTCGCCCAGGCCAGGTCGTCGTGGTAGTCGCCGTAGTAGGCTAGCTCCCAGTCAAAGATGGCGTTAATTTCAAGATCATCCGTGTACATGAAGTTGCCAGTGCGGTAATCGCCGTGAACGATGACTGGCTCGCCTACTTCGGGCATATTTTCTTTTAGCCATAGTACCGCTCTTTCCATCACGGGATGGGCGGATAAGGTGTCTTCATTCCAGGCGCGCTCCCATAGACCAATGGCCCATTCGTTAGCTTGTGTTGAGTTTGACTGAGGGATGTCGAAGGTGGAAAGGTCTTTCGTGCTGCCATCAATAGAGTGAATCTTTGCCAGAATATCGACAAATTGCTGGCTGAGGCTGGCGCGTAGTTCGGGATTGAAATACATGCCGATGCCGCTCATCTTTTCACTGTCTTCAGGCTGCTCTGGTTGAACAGTGCCTTCCAGAAAGTTGGCAATGAGTGCGGGGTGCCCCAGTTTTTCACCGAGAGGGTCTATCCATAGCACCTGTGGTACTGGGACTTCACCCGACATGGCACGTAATACCTGGCACTCGCGCAGTCGATGGGTTTCGACAATAGACTCGGTCGGATCCATACGGATCATTAAGTGCTGGGTTTCCTGTTTTCCGGGTTTAGGCTGCCAGGTGAGATCAAACGTAAATTGCTCTTTTGATGCGCCGCCCGGAAGACGTTTCAGGTTTTCGGCTTTAATATCAGCCTGACCTGTTTCATCTTTTAAAAAACGCTGCAAACGTTCCTGTAGCTTGCTGAAATCCATCGTGTGCTCAACGGGTTTGAGCCGATTGTGCAGTTTGCGCGTAAAGACTTCGTCAATAGCCTTTTCGACGGGATAGCGGGCACGTATCTGCTCTATCCATTGCTCGGAGGGCTGAGCCCGTTCAGCCAAGTTGGGGGTATAGTTATTCATTATTTGTACGCCCTTGTTTACTTTTATTATTGATAATACGTTGCTTTTTTAACCGCCCTGGTCGAGCAGGCGTTGTAGTGCGGATGTTCCCGTGTAGCCAAAGCCACTGAGTAAATTCATCATCGCATCGAGATGGGTTTTACGTCCGTAGGCCGCTCTTGAACTTGTGGCGACAGAAATAACGGCGACTTTGTAATAGGAAAAGACGTCAAAATAAAACAGACGCTTCGGGTCAACGGTATTGCCACTGCATTGCTGGTATTTATCGAGAAACTCATTTTTCGATAATAAGCCGCTGGTGAGAACGGAGCCGTCATCCATCGGGGTGCCGAGTATTTGGCAGGTGGTGTAGGAGAGGTCCTCATGGAAGTCGCCAATATGTGAAAGCTCCCAGTCGAGAATGGCATTGATTTGGTGATCGTCGGTGTACATGAAATTACCGGAGCGATAATCACCGTGCACAATGACGGGCTTTTCGACGGTTTGCATATTCTCCCGTAACCAGAGAGCCGCATTTTCGATGATAGGGTGAGCTTCTACCGCATCCTCATGCCAAACGCGCTCCCACCAACCGAGAGACCACTCATTGGCTTCCAGATGATTTTCCCGTGGGGAATCGTAGGAAGTTAGCCCTTTATTGCGCCAGTCGATGGTGTGAATTTTTGCCAGATGCTGAACAAATTGTTCTTTTAAGTCGGCTCGTAAGCGGGGTTCGAAAAACATACCCAGGCCGCTGGCTTTATCGCCACCCTCGGGCTGGACGGTGCCTTCAAGAAAGCCGGCGATGAGGAAGGGGTGGCCCAGGTTTTCGCCTGCGGGGTCGACCCAATGCACCTTTGGCACAGGTACTTCGCCCCACATGGCATCGAGCATTTGTGACTCGCGCAGACGGTGGGTTTCGACAATGGATTCAGTAGGGTCCATGCGCAAAATTAGTTTTTCACTGCTGCGTGCTCCGGATTCCTGATTCCAGGTCAAATCAAAAGTGAACTGTTCTTTCGAGGCGCCACCGGAGAGTCGGTGTAAGTTCTCCATGACAATGTCATCTTGCCCTGTGGCCTTTTTCAAATAGGCAAAAAGGCGGGTTTCCAGATCACTGAAATCAGTTTTGTGTTCTGCCGTTTTACTGCGGTTACGGAGTTTTTTGGTCAGTACTTCGTCGAGAGTGGTCTCGGTCGGGAATTGCTGGCGGATGCTTTCTATCCAGGCATCGCCTGGTTGTGCTCGGTTTTTTAAGGTCGGTGTGTAGTATTCGCGCATGAGTTTGACTCAGAGTTTATTGCTTAACAACGATCAATAATGATGTCGATTAATACGGTTTTTTTAGATAAAAGTTAACTAGGGCTTGTCGGTGTTAAGAAAACCATCTTTGTAGAGTAGGTCGGCAATATCAGCCTGTTGTTCGGCCTCGGGGTCAAATCCCAGGGCCTTAACCCACGAGCGCTCGCGTAATTCGATGGATTTAAAGAAAGGCTTCATCAGTGCTTCGAAGGCGGCTCGTAACTCGGCAGACATTTCGGGCTGTTGCTGAATAAACTCGCAAAGTAGTTCTTTCATGACTTCATTGCTGCCACGAATAAACTTGTAGGGGCGTAGGTGAGTAGGGTCATCCACTTTGTCGGTGACAAAGTGCTCGGTGACTTTACTTGTCGTCTCTACGATCGACTCGGGTGCTGAAAAGGTATTATTAAGTAGCTCGCAAACGTCCGTTAATATGCGCTTATATTCCTGATTTTCGAGTAGTTCATAGTGGAAGGCTTTATCCTGAATAAGACCGAGAAAACCGAGGGAGGCGGCGACAATGCCTGCTTGCTCCTGGGCGAAGCGGTCGGTGAGATTGGGCATGACAACTTCTTCAATCGTTTTTTTCATGCCGGATAAAAACTGTTCTATTTCAGGGCTCATGAGGCTGGCTTTTCCCGTTATTTATTGTGTTTGTTCGAGGGTTTGTTCCCCCATGCCTATCATTTAATTAAGGTAAGTCAATTCAGGCATGGGAAACAGAATGGCGAGATTTATTTGAGCTTGTCGTTCACTGTTTCTTTACAAAGGTCCTGTACTTCACCCCAGCCGATAACGCCCTGCATATCCCAGCGGCACAGTGACTGAACAAGATACATCAGCGGCCATGCCATCCAGGGATTAGAGGTCATTGGCGTGCCGGTGAACTTGTGAACTTTGCCGCGTACATCTTCGACTTCCAGTTCGAAAAAGTGATGCAGATAGCCATTGCGGCGGATTTTACCGGTGCCGCGTTTCAGGCCGTAAACTTTGTCACCTTCGCGCACATAGCCGTGGACGATGGCGGGGTAGGTATCAAGATTCTTTGGGTCGACGAGATAAAGGCAGTGGATGCTCATGTCGTTTTCAAAATTGGCGTTCATCCAGCAGAAGTTTTTCAGCTGCTTTTCATCGCGCAAGCCCCAGCTGTGATCCATGCTGGCGACACAGTCAACATTGTAGGTTTTGTCGTTGATGGTGAGGCTGCCAGTGACTCGACCACTTTGATCCCAGTGCCCGGCGTAGGCGTTGTCACTAATAACATCGCCAGACTGGTGCTGGTTGGCGAGAGGGTCCATGTCGGGATCGTGAATATCGTAGGGAGCCATCAGCCCTTCATATTTAACATCGAGACTGACACCTTCGCCGCCATCGTAGCGAATGTGATAATCCATAACCGGCTTGGTGCATTTGATTTTAAGGCCGTTTTCCAGCTCAAAGTCATCGAGGTTGCCTTTGGGCATGGGTAAAAATACGTGGCAGTCGTCATAGAGTACTTCGTGGGGTGTGTTAGAAAAGCCGTCGGTGATGTGTATGCTTGATAGTACAGAGCCCAAATTGGCGCGGGGCTGGGCATAAACGCCAACCAGGATGTTTTCCTCAGGGATATAAAATCCGAAATAATTGGTCTCTGCCCAGCTGTAGTGGTCAGATGTGGGCGTGTGGAAGTACATGTCATTATCATTAATCACGGCTTTTTCCCTTTGGTTTTGTAAGTGTTCGATTTCTAAAGCTTACTTTGTGCCGCCTGGTTTATTAATGCTGGTTATTGACGGCATAAGCCAGGAGTATGCCCTCATCATAAACCGAAGGGTCGTGGCGGGGTCAAGAGAAAGCTGACTTTTTATTGCTTTGTTAGCGACAGCAAAAAGATGCTTTCGGCCTTCTTGCGTAGGGTGAGAATAAATTTACTTATCATCTGTTCGGCATAACAGTTACGCTATCATTTGTGAACAGCCAAAATTTATAACAACTTTATAAAATTTTAATACTGTTAATAATCCAGGGGAAGCAGGCTCTATGACACGTTTTGTGCCTATTGGGAAAACCATGAACCTCCGCCATATGGGCGGCTATGACACCGACAATGCCCGTAGAACGAAGGAAAATTATCTCTATCGTTCTGGCTTTTTACACTTTACGGGCGATCAGGATTTAGAAAAATTTGAATCTCTGGGCGTCAGTACAATCTATGATTTTCGCAGCCCGATGGAGCGGGTAAAAAACGATCTGCAAGTTGGCGATAGTATTGAAGTTGTCGAGCTTGGTATGTTGGTTGCCAGTGTTGAAAATCTCTGGGATATGCTGATGAAAGAGGGCTTAAACCCCGAAGGCGCAGAAAAAATCATGGGCGATCGCTACCGTGAGCTGACCGAGGAGGAGGTGCCCGGTTACCGCAAAATGTTTGATCACATGATGGAAAGTGAGGGCGGTATTCTAGTGATGTGCTCCTTTGGTAAAGACCGAGCGGGCATTGCCTCTGCTCTGTTACTTAGCGCTCTTGGTGTTAAACCTGAGCAGGTTGAGCAGGACTACTTGTTGTCGTCTGAAGCCTATGCCGACAAAGCCCTGGCCATTGGTAAGTTTGAGCAGTTTTTCAATTCTGAAGGTCTCTCTGTCGATGAGAGCATCGTCGTGCCGATTCTTGATGCGCGCACTAAATACCTGGCAACAGCCTGGCAAGTAATGCGAGAAAAGTCAGGCACGGTGGATAACTTTATGCGTGAAGAGCTGGGCATTGATCAAGCGGCTAAAGACTACCTGCAGCAACGTTTTACTTTATAAAATGAGAGGCGGTGTCTTCATTGCAATGCTTAATAGCAATGCATATATGTGCTGAATGATGGTGCCTTTGAATTCCGTCGCACTGGCTATGGCTTGTTTGAGCTGGGTTGTCGCCTTGGTGCAAATGTAAGGCACGTGTTCGGGTTATTATGGGCGGCGACGAAATAGCCCCTGTTTCATAGGCTGAAAATTCAAATAAATACCCGTAGGGTAGTAAAGAAACCTTGTAAATTTCCAGGCTCGCTGCTACATTGTGCGCCCTTCGTAGCAGGCACGTAGCTCAGTTGGTTAGAGCACCACCTTGACATGGTGGGGGTCGGTGGTTCGAATCCACTCGTGCCTACCAATTCTTTTGGTAGCAACACCCTTGAAAGTAATTACCCCGGGTCGTCTATGACTTCGGTGTTTGCGAAGTTGTTACCTGATTTTGAATGACGCAAGTGGCCTTTAGTAGGGGTCACCACTGAGATAAAGGAAAGCAAGATGCCGCTTATTACCCTGCCTGACGGTAGTCAACGTAGTTTTGACGCCGCCGTGACTCTTCACGATGTTGCTCTCGATATTGGTCCCGGCTTAGCCAAGGCTGCCCTTGCCGGCAAGGTCAACGGCTTTGTTGTCGACACCTCCTTTTTGATTGAGCACGACTCCGATGTCGCCATCATCACCGAGAGAGATGAAGAAGGCCTTGAGGTTATTCGCCATTCCTGCGCCCATCTGCTGGCGCAGGCGGTCAAAATTCTGTATCCCGAAGCTCAGGTCACCATCGGTCCAGTCATTGACGACGGCTTCTATTACGACTTCGCCTACGAGCGTCCTTTTACCCCGGAAGACTTGCTGGCCATCGAAAAGAAGATGAAAGAGCTGAGCTCTGCCAGCCTTGAGGTGACGCGACAGGTCAAGAGTCGCGATGAAGCGGTCGAGTTTTTCCGCGATCTCGGTGAGGACTATAAAGCAGCTATTATTGAATCCATTCCCAGCGATGAAGATCTCTCGCTGTACAGTCAGGGCGATTTTACCGATCTCTGTCGTGGCCCCCACGTGCCAAACACCAGTAAAATTAAAGCCTTTAAACTGACCAAGGTGGCCGGTGCTTATTGGCGCGCTGATTCCAATAATGAAATGCTGCAGCGCATTTACGGCACTGCCTGGGCTAACAAGAAAGAGCTTAAAGCTTACCTGCACCGCATCGAAGAAGCGGAAAAGCGTGACCATCGTAAAATCGCCAAGAAACTGGATCTCTTCCATATTCAGGAAGAAGCGCCCGGCATGGTGTTTTGGCACCCCCGTGGCTGGACGGTTTACACGCAGATTGAAGAATACATGCGTAGTGCGCAGCGGGCTGCGGGCTATAGTGAAATTCGCACCCCTCAGTTAGTGGATTACTCATTGTGGGAGCGCTCGGGCCACGCCGATAAATTTGGCGATGACATGTTCGCACTGCACATCGACGAGCGTGACTTTGCCGTTAAGCCGATGAACTGCCCCTGTCATATTCAGGTCTACAATCAGGGCTTGAAAAGCTATCGCGACCTGCCATTGCGCCTTGCGGAGTTTGGCTCCTGCCACCGCAATGAGCCCTCGGGTTCCCTGCACGGTATTATGCGTGTGCGCGGTTTTACTCAGGACGATGCCCATATTTTCTGCACCGAAGATCAGGTGCAGGCAGAAGTGTCGCAGTTTATCGACTTTCTGCATGAGATTTATGCCGACTTCGGTTTCAGTGAAGTGATTTATCGCCTCTCGACGCGGCCTGAAAAGCGCGTCGGTGCCGACGAGGTGTGGGACAAGGCGGAGAAAGCCCTGGCCGATGCCCTCGATGCCAAAGATTTACCCTGGGAGTTGCTGCCGGGAGAGGGCGCTTTTTACGGCCCGAAGATCGAATTCTCACTGAAAGATTGCATCGGCCGGGTCTGGCAGTTGGGCACAATTCAGGTTGATTTTTCGATGCCGGGTCGCCTCGACGCACAGTATGTTGCCGAAGATGGTTCGCGCCAGGTGCCGGTGATGTTGCACCGCGCAGTGCTCGGTTCTTTCGAGCGTTTTATCGGTATTTTGATCGAACAGTACGAAGGCGCATTTCCTGCCTGGTTGGCGCCGGAGCAGGCCGTTATAATGAACATTACGGATAAACAGGCCGATTATGTGCATTTAGTGACCGAAACCTTGAATAACAAGGGCTTCCGGGTGATAAATGACTTGAGAAATGAAAAGATCGGTTTTAAAATCCGCGAGCACAGTATGCAGCGCACACCTTATCTTCTGGTTGTCGGTGATAAAGAGGTCGAAACACAGACCGTCGCCGTACGCACTCGAGGAGGTGAAGACCTCGGTAGCCTGGCAATTGATGCCTTTGCCGAATTGTTGAATGGGGATGTGCAACGTCGCGGGCGTGCTTTAGAATCATAAGCGCCTGAATCAAAGAAACAGTGGAGAAACACTATTAAGAAAAGTTACGCCAAGAGCTCAAGCAAGCGATCCAAACTGAATGATGAAATTGAAGCGGCTGAAGTACGCTTAGTCGGGGCGGAAGGCGAACAGATCGGTGTGGTAAGTTTAGAGGAAGCAAACCGTCTGGCGGCTGAAAAGTCCCTCGACCTGGTTGAAATTGCGCCGGATGGCCAGCCGCCCGTATGCAAGTTAATGGATTACGGTAAGCATGTGTTTGAGGCCAAGAAGCAACAGGCCGCGCAGCGTAAAAAGCAGAAGCAAACACAAATTAAAGAAATGAAGTTTCGCCCCGGTACCGATTCGGGCGATTACGATATCAAGAT
>MAAC01017477.1_pt1 | contig 63811 bp, 55 predicted proteins | sample 1115981 | NCBI WGS metagenome assembly MAAC01 (sample SAMN04961126, study PRJNA320927) | seawater metagenome | isolation source: sample BD02T64 sea water enriched with oil for 64 days | place: USA:Gulf of Mexico | collected 2013-07-27 | reverse complement strand
ATGCCTTTACCGGCTTTGGAGCTCTTCTGTCAGAATTCCCTTCTCTTAAGACTGGGTTTACTGCACTTCCTTTTATTTTGTCGTAAGTAGCTTTTATACTTTTTTCTTCCTCATTCGTTGCCTCATCTGGATAGCTTGGTACAGCGAATCCGCTTGCTTGCAACTCTTCGATAGTTGCCTTCAACTGTGGTAAAGAAGCTGAAATATTCGGTAATTTAATGATGTTTACTTCTGGTTTCTTAACCAATTCAGCCAACTCAGCCAACGCATCAGCTACTTGCTGTTCTGGCTCCAAGTAAGAAGGAAAGCTAGCAAGAATTCTTCCAGCTAATGAAATATCTTTTGTTTCCATTTCGATTCCACATTGTTTTGCAAATGCCTGAACAATGGGAAGAAGGGATTTTGTAGCTAAAGCCGGAGCTTCGTCAGTATGAGTATAAAGAATCTTAGACGACATGTGTCATTATATTAAAATTCCGAATAGTCGGAATGGTGAACAATCATAACTTATTTGAGTCCGCAAATATAGTAATTTGAACGAAAATTTTCTAACTATATACCCTTGAAATACCTGTTCCTTCTTTTACCTACTTGATTATCCATTTCCATTCATTTGATTTTACAGAATAAGTCCTATTCAAATAGGGTTTAATCCCCCTCCCAGTCACTCGTAGAGGACTGGTGTTTCCCAAACCCTTTTTTAATTAAGAGGTCATGTTCTAATTTATAACATTACCCTACCCTCATTTTCTATAATTGGACAATAAAGGAAGTCTTAATAACAGTTGTACAATCTCAAACGAAAGTAAAATAGATATAAGGTAAAATAGAAAGTTTATAGGGCCATCTACATCAAATCCTATGAGAATATAATTAGAATTAATATATAGGAATGCAAAAAGCAATCCACTATACAAAAGGGTTTTCAACAATATCATAGAAAAAGAATCCTTATACAATAGACAATGAATAATATAACCAAATACAAGTCCAATAGAAACACCCCAACCTATTCCAGTTGTTCTACTTGAAGATATTAGAATTGACAATAAAATAGCCGAAAAACTTGCTAATACTGTTAAAAAAAGTAATACTCTATACTGAACAATTCTAGCTTTTGATTTAACATTTCTATCGATTTCCGAACATATTTTATTTCATCAACACCTTTGATAAACTACCTAGCTACCATTTAGAATCATAAAAGGCAGCTGGTTTTATTTACATTCTAATTTCCATTTATTATAGCCAAATCAACTTTTTGATTTATTTCATTCAAATAACTTTGACAAGCACTATTGAATGCCTACTTTTCATTTTATAATTAGACAAATATGCTTTATAGTAAAAAAGTTATTAAAGCCTGGACCTTTTACGATTGGGCCAATTCGGTTTATTCATTGGTGATCTCCACGGCTATTTTTCCCATTTATTTTACTGCTGTTGCTGACAAGGAATATGTAATTTTTGGTAGCTCATTAAAAAGCACAGCTGTATATACTGGAGTTATTTCCATTTCCTTTATTATAATCGCCTTACTCTCCCCTATCCTTTCATCCATAGCAGATGTGAGTGGTAATAAGAAATCGTTCATGAAGTTCTTCTGTACGCTTGGGTCATTGGCTTGTATCTCGATGTATTTCTACGATGCAGATCACCAGGTTTTAGGGTTAATATTGAGTGTCTTAGCGAGTATTGGTTTTTGGGGAAGTTTGGTATTCTACAATGCCTATCTTCCAGAGATTGCTCCCTTGGAAGATCAAGATAAAATATCGGCTAAGGGGTTTGCCAAAGGATACTTGGGCAGCTCTATTTTACTTATTCTTTGTTTAGCTATGATTATTTTCCATAAAGAATTAGGTATTGCCAGTGAAGGCGAAGCTACCCGAATTTCATTTATCCTTGTAGGGATATGGTGGTTAGGGTTTAGTCAATACACGTTCAAATATTTACCAAGCAATATTTATAAGAAAACGGTACCTAAAAACTTTATTCGCAAGGGATACCAGGAATTGGCCATTGTTTGGAATAAAGTTCAAAACCTTCCAAGATTAAAAATATTTTTGTCCTCTTTCTTCTTCTTTAGTGTAGGAGTCCAAACTATTATCTTAGTAGCCACCTTATTTGGATCGGAAGTATTAAATATGGGGCAGAATGAGCTAATCACTACCATTCTAATGATCCAGTTTGTAGGAATTGCAGGTGCCCATCTATTTGCTAATATCTCCAAAAAGAGAGGGAATTATGTTGCTCTGATGATAGCTATTAGCATTTGGATGATTGTCTGTATAGGAACCTATTTCGTTCAAAATAGTTATCAATTTTATGCCTTTGGCGCTTTGGTAGGATTGGTACTAGGAGGAATTCAATCTCTGGCAAGAAGTACTTATTCAAAAATTCTTCCTAAAACAGAGGATCATACTACCTTTTTCAGTTTTTTCGATGTTACAGAAAAAGTAGCGCTTGTAATTGGTACTTTAACATTTTCCGTTGTAAATCAAATGATTGGAATGAGAGCTTCTGCACTTGCTTTAGCAGTATTCTTTATTATAAGTCTTGGCTTAATGTATAGACTTTATACCAGGGAAAAAACAGTCTATGCCAACTAGCTTTATTATCTTTGCATAAATTTTTATTACAATGATGAGTTCACCTACTGTTGAGGGAAAAGTATACGATATAATAATTGTTGGAGGAGGTTGTGTTGGTTTAGCTTCAGCCTATAAAATCCAAAAGAAATATCCACATCTCACTATCGCCGTTTTAGAAAAAGAAAAGGAGCTTGCCCGCCACCAGACAGGAAGAAATTCAGGTGTCATACATTCAGGATTATATTATAGACCGGGTTCCTACCGCGCCAAAAATTGCGTGGATGGAAGAAAACAACTGGTAACCTTTGCCAAAGAACATAATATCAAACACGATATATGTGGTAAAATAGTAGTTGCTACTTCCGAAGAGGAATTTCCAAGTATGGAAAAAATCTTAGCCAATGGTATCAAAAATGGATTGGAAGGACTTGAGATCATTGGAAGGGATAAAATAAAAGAAATTGAACCATATATAGAAGGACTACGAGCAATTTGGGTACCTGAAGCAGGAATTATTGACTATAGAGGCTTAACGATCAAATTAGCCGAACTAATCCATGAAATAAATCCAAATTCAGAAGTAATTACATCTTGTAAGGTCGAAAATATCACAAACGGTTCTACCACCATCCTAGATACGAACAAAGGTGAAATCTATACCAAACATGTTATTTTCTGTACCGGGCTTCATGCAGATAGAATGGCAAAAAAAGACCATGTTGATCTTGACATGCAAATAGTAGGTTTTAGAGGTGATTATTATGACCTATCTGAAATTGGGATGAAGAAGATAAAAAACCTTGTTTATCCTATCCCTAACCCGGAATTTCCATTTTTAGGAGTCCACTTTACCCGAATGACAGATGGAACCATAGAGTGCGGTCCTAATGCCGTTTTCACCTTTAAAAGAGAAGGATATGGTAAAACAGACTTCAGTCTAAAAGATACTTTACAAGCGCTTAGTTATAAAGGTACCTGGAAGTTATTCTTTAAACACTGGAAATTTGGTCTTGACGAATACAGAAGAGCATTTTCTAAAAAGCAATTCTTAAAACAGCTACAACGAATGTTACCTAGTTTGACCATGGAGGATATCGTTCCTGGAAGATCTGGAGTTCGTGCTATGGCTTTGGGTGACGACGGTAATGTAATTGATGATTTCAAAATAGAGTACAAAGATCAAAATATCCATGTGCTAAATGCACCGTCACCTGCAGCAACGGCTTGTTTATCTATAGGTGATCAGGTGTGTTCCATGGCGGAAAGTAGATTTCAACTTTAAAAACCAAACTCAGAGGGATGGCAACAAGTACTTACCTCCATCCCTTTGTGCCAAATACCTTATCACAAATAACTTGTCACTTGTTACTTGCCACTACCCTCTGTTCTTTTGCCTTGATGCAAAATGAACCAATCCCGGACGTCCGGGACAAGACTTATTTAGAAAAGTAGTATAAAGTGTCAAGTGAAAAGTATAAAGTGATTTTTTTGCTACTTGCTACTTGCTACTTGCTACTTGCTACTTGCTACTTGCTACTTGCTACTTGCTACTATTCACTTGTCACTAGTTACTAAAATATCATTCCCATCTTACCCATTTTATAATCTCGCAGGGCTTCTAATATTTCCGTTTGACTATTCATCACATATGGCCCCCAAGAAACTACTTTCTCATCTATTGGTAATCCTGACAAAACGAGGTACTTACTATCCAGTTCCGCTTCAAAATTTATAGTTGTACCTTCTAATTCAAAGGCCACTAGCTCTTTTGACAAAACTTCAATAGTATTCAATTTTGAAGCTCCACTAAGCTGATAAATAAGCACTTGTTCTCCTGCTTTAAAATTCACACTCAATGAACTTTTAGCTTTTATATCAACATTTAGTGCTGTAATCCCTGTCAAACTGTTTATAGGACCTTTTAAATCCTTATACTCTCCCGAAATTACTTGAATTGTCCCATTTCCATCATCCAGGGTAAAAACAGGTATATCTTCCTTTTGAAAGGGTTGATAATTTGGCTGATTCATTTTTTTTGATGCAGGCAAATTAATCCATAACTGGATAATTTCCACCTTGCCTCCGTTTACAACTAAGGACTCAGGAGCACCTTCTTCATGAACTATGCCTCTGGCTGCTGTCAACCATTGAACACCGCCTGCGTCTATAACCTCATGATTTCCCAAAGAATCCTTATGTTCTACAGATCCCTGATAAACAAAAGTAATGGGTTCAAATCCTCTATGAGGGTGTGCTCCAACATAAAAGGGAGGTTTATCTGGGCCTAATTGTTCCGGTCCAAAATGATGTAACAATAAAAATGGGTCCAACTGATCAATAGTATTAGACGGTAAAGGTTGCCCAATTTGGTGACTCCCCATTTGCACATTTACACTTGGTAATACACGTTTTACCCTTTTCATACTAACTCCTTTTTTAATATTTGACTACTCATTTATTGATAGCACAAATTTACGAATAATTATTGAATTTTTCCGATTTCCAAAATCATCGATTAGGATTGCATTTTGGTATTTTTATCTTTGCTTTATCACTATGGAAAACGCATACAGTTCTATCAAAGAATACCGCATCTACCTTAAAATGGAAAAGGCCCTATCAGACCTCACCATTAAGGCGTATATAACTGATCTTGAAAAGTTAATAGCATTTTTGGATACCTATAGTTATACCAAAAATCTAAACGACTTAGCAGCGTCGGATATAAGAGAATTCTTATACCAATTTAGGGATCATGTGGGACCCAGGACATTGGCAAGGACCATTAGTTCACTTAGGAACTATTATGATTATTTGATTTATACAGATGTACTTGATAAAAATCCTCTGGATCAAATTGAAAGTCCAAAGTATTTATCTAAACTTCCTGAAATATTAAATACCCAAGAAATAGACTCTTTAATAAGTCAAATAGATCTAAGCTCAAAACAAGGAGAAAGAAACAGACTTATTATAGAATTACTCTACTCTTGCGGATTACGTGTTTCTGAATTAGTCAATTTACAATTGGCCGATCTATATTTTGAGGAAGAGGTTATTATAGTAAAGGGAAAAGGAAATAAAGAACGAGTGGTTCCCATTTGTGGTTCTTTAAGGAGATATCTATTGATCTATTTAAATGATATCCGCTCACAAATCATTTTAAAAAAAGGAAATGAAAATAGTGTCCTCCTAAATAACAGAGGTAGTAAGTTAAGCAGAGTAATGATATTCCATATTATCAAAAGTTTGACCAAAAAAGCAGGAATTCAAAAATCAATTAGCCCACATACATTTCGTCATTCTTTTGCCAGCCATTTAATAGAAAATGGTGCTGACCTTAGAGCTGTGCAAGAGTTATTGGGACATGAAAGTATCCTTACCACAGAAATATATACCCATCTGGACAATAGTTTTATTAGACAAGAAATCATTCACCACCACCCCCGAGCTAAGAAATGAACCAAGCTGCCGCTAATAACGTAAAGCACTTATTGGTAATTAGGACTGGACAATGGTTCCTTATCTTAATGCCTTTTATATATCCTTATTTTCAATCCAAAGGACTTTCCATAGGAGAAATTTTAAGCTTACAGAGTATATACTCCATTACCTGTGCTTTAATGGAGGTTCCAAGTGGTTACTTCTCAGATAAACTTGGAAGAAGAAAGACCATGATTCTGGGCTGTCTATTTTACCTTATTGCCTATCTGTTTTTCACTTTAGGATTTGGCTTTTGGCAAATCGGAATTGGAGAAATATTTTGGGGTATTGGTGTCAGTTTTTTATCGGGTACCGACAGTGCATTATTGTTCGAAAGCTTACGAGTAAACAAAAGATTGGGAGAATACAAAAAGGTAGAAGGTAAAGCAGTATCCATAGGTAATATATCGGAAGCGTCAGCAGGAATAGTAGGTGGATTACTTGCAAGCTTCGCTATAGATCTTCCAATGTATGCGCAATGTTTAGTGACACTTACCGTGTTTATCTATTCCTTTCGTTTAACTGATACCCATGAAGCATCTTTGAGAAAGACCAGCTTCTCTCATGACTTTAAAAAATTGATCTATCATAAAATTAAAAGGAATCCTACCCTCTTCTGGACCTTAATTAGCTCAGCAATTTTTGGTCTTACCACACTGTCTTTTGCCTGGATGGCACAGCCCCTATTTTTACACCATGATATCCCAATTAAATGGTTTGGAATAATATGGACCATCTTAAACCTGATTGTGGCTTTAGGAAGCCGATTTGCCCATCTATTGGATCAAATCATGGAGAGTCACTTGTTGTTTTCGATAGTCTTACTGGTATTTAGTATAGCGACCTATTCTACTGGAATTTTCAATAATCTCTGGGGATTGGCTTTTATCTTATTTGTTATCTATTTGTTCCGAGGTATTGGAACACCACTATATAGAGCTTATATATTGGAGTTTTCTGATGATTATGATCGTGCAACCTTATTGAGTATACGAAACCTAATTATCCGAGTACTCTTCGGTATTTCTTCCTTTTTCCTAGGGATTATTTGTGATCTATACTCTATTAAAACAGCATTTCAACTATTAAGCATTCCTATTGTTATTGGATTAATTATAGAATTACGACTACACTTTATCACAAAAAAAAAGGCCTCTAAAATTTAGAGGCCTTTTATATTCACAGGATTAATTATTTATAATTCTAAATTCCGTTCTTCTATTAGATCGGTGTTCAGCCTCTGTACAGGAAACGCCATTAGAACATCTGTTCTGTAGTCTAGTTTCTCCATAACCCATAGGCACCAATCTACTGGCGTTAATTCCTCGTTTTACCAAATAATTCACAACGGATTGAGCTCTTCGTTCCGACAAATCCTGATTTGATTCCTTTTTTCCTCTAGAATCTGTATGGGAAGCCAACTCGATAGAGACATTATTACTTTGCTGTAATACAGGTAGCAATAATTTATCTATAATTCCCTTTGCTGTAGCCGTTAGAGTAGCACTATTTAAATTATAATTGATGGGTAAAATATTATAATTCGTTAATTTACAATCTACCTCTTCCCAAACAGTAAGTCCTCCTTTTTCAACTAAAACCTCTTTAGCTACCATTTTCGATACTTCAGGTATATTTACCTTCTCCTCCCAGGCATCTCGAGAAAGAACCGTTTTTGTAATGGTCTTATATTCTGCAGGAACTGTTTCTTCTTTGGTATAAGCAGCCGTTTTAACCACTCTTTTTTTATAACTACTATTTTGGGAGGAAATATCACTAGAAATAGAATGCCCATCTATATTCAATATTTTCTTTGGTATCTCGGTATATTCTGCCGGATAACCTTTATAACACCATACTCTACAGTCATTAGGATCACTTGAAGAACAATCGGGCATTTTTTCACCCATTTCCCATTTGGATGTAGCACCTTTTACTTCAATTACATCAGAATCATCCTTAAATGTTGCAGGTAAGGCAGCTAATTTATGAGAAGCATCTTTCGATTGATAGGAAACGGACTCCCAATCAAAAACCGCTGGAACAACAATTAATCTTTTGTATTCCTCTTTGACCAATACTTTTTCCGTGACCGTTTCAAACTCAGCAGGGTGTGTATTAACCTTTGTATACGCAGGTTTTAAAATAACCTTTTGCTCTACATTTTTGTATACCACAGGTGTAACACAACGAACATAACATTTTCCTGGCTCTGGGTTGGGCGGAAGATCTTGCCCCTTTATTAAAGAACTCCCCAACAGAAATAAACCTAACAATACCTTTCCTTTTCTCATAGTCTAATACTTTTCTATTATTGAATAGTTAAAGTAAAAGCTAAAAGAAAAGATTGCTATGCATAATCGATAACTAAACCGGTTAGCTCGTTAATCCATGTGTTCAATGAGGATAAGTATTTATCAATCAATGCGCTCATAAGCACCCATATCTGGCCCCTCATCTAACCAACGTATATTGTTCAATAGATCGTAAGGTAAAAGCAAGGCAATGGAGTCATGCGCCATATTTTGGACGGCAGACAAGGTATCCAACTGATAGTTTGATTCCCGAGATTCGTATCTCTTTATAAATGACGGATTTTCATTGAAAAGACAGGATCTATAATGTAATTCATCATTAAAGTCGAAATCTTCCTCATCCAATCTAAGCAGACAATGATTAAAATGGTAGTCAAACTGATTTGTTTCATCGTTATCAAGTAACAATTCAGAATCAAAGCCACCAAATATGATTGAATTGTGAATATTTATGGAAAGGTCTCTGTGAAAATCAATATTCAATTGTTCATCAGTTACATAATTTGTCAAAACTAAAACTGGTGAATTTCTTCCTCCGAAATAATTGGCAAAAGTACAATGTCTGAACTGATATTCTCCTCCTATATAGGCAAATAGATTCATCTCACCACAATCACTAATTTCTGAATTATCTACAGTTGCTTGTGCACTTTGAAACAACAACCCATGTCTTAACATATTGGTAACAACAGTCTGTTCAATACTCAATTTTGGAGTGAGTGAAGTGTTAAATTCTTCTGCCAAATAAGGTCCCCCTAAATATATCCCAGTAGTACCATTCCTAATTTCAGCATTGGTTATGGTGGATGGTCCTGCATCTTGACAATACCAAATTCTACCCCACTGTCCAGGTAATTTTTTATAGAAATCATCTAGACGATCCCCTGTTATCAAAACTTTACTTTCTTCCGTTACACCTCCTAAAATATTAAGCTTAGCATTATCATGGACTATGATATTTGAATTTGAATGAAGGTAAACTTTTGCTCCTGGATCAATCGTTAATGTTGCTCCATTTCTTACAATTACTGTACGAAATAGTAAATGAGGCTTATCATTTTCCCAATGAGTATCTTCTTCTATGAGGTAATGACTAAACAACAAGGTATCCCCCTCACCATTAAAGAAAGTATCCGCATTATTTTTATAATAATAATGGGCATTTTGTCCCCAAGCTATTAAATCCACATCTTGAGCGTTACCATTGAAACTAAATACAACGGAATCCTTCACATAAAATGGAGCATTCTCTGATGTAACATCTATTAACGCTTCTAAGAAAATATAAATACTATCGTCTGGAAGAATTTCAATATCATTTAGGGATGTACCTTGTTCCCCATCAACATTCATATTGTAAACTCCCGGAGAATTTCCAGCAATGGAAATATTCGATATTTTTATCGTTTTATCGTGATCGTTGTATACCTTCAAGCGCTTGGTAATAGAACCAACAGTGGCAAATATAGTATCAAACACTACTGTATCTGTTGAAAACCTAAGCAAAGATGAAGAAGAATCCTCAAAGCCCTCTCTTCTACAAGAGGATTGACTTAACAATACAACCAATACCGCAATAAAACACGCTGGTGCAAACCGTTTATAACTATTTCCTTTGAAATTCACTAATCCTTATTTTTTAAGAAATTGGTATATAATAAAAGTAAGGCGGCAAAAACACTCTGTTCTTTTACCTTTAGACGATTACCTTTAAAATGACAAACTTTGGTAAAGGTATCATATCCATCTGTAACAGCCAACCAAACCATTCCTATAGGTTTATGTTCTGATCCCCCACCTGGACCAGCGATACCAGATGTTGCGAGCCCAAAATCAGATTGATATTTCAATCTTGCAGCTTTGGACATTTGAATAACAACAGGTTCACTTACTGCTCCGTTTTCTTCTAAAACCTGCTCCGATACTTCCAATTCATTTGACTTCACATCATTATGATAAGCTATCGTGCCTCCTTTAAAAAAAGATGAACTTCCAGCAACATTAGTTAAAGTATGCGCAAGTAATCCACCGGTGCAACTTTCAGCTATAGAAACCGTTTTACCGGCAATTTGAAGTAACTCAACAATCTTTTCCAAGATTTCAGTATCATCCTCAGAAATAATAGCTTCTTTTACCATCATTTTTAGAACGTCAAAATTGCGCTTCATATTTTCCTTCAGAAAAGATTTATCCTTCCCCTTTGCAGTGAGTCTTAATTTTACCTTGGCAAAATCGGGTAAATAGGCCAATTGAAACCCCTCTGGAAGTGTAGCTTCAAAATGTTCTAATTTCATTGATAATTCCGACTCAGGAACACCATAGGTTAAAACCGTCTTATGTTCTATAAAAAAATCTTGTTTGAATTCCTTCAAAAATGGAATAAGTCTATGTTCTGTCAGATATTTCACCTCATAAGGAACCCCCGGAAAGAATACGAAAATCTTATCGTCCCTTTCAAACTTCATTCCAGAGGCAGTACCCGTTTCATTAACCATTATCTCACATTTACTGGGTAAATCTGCTTGTTTTTTATTGAGGTCATTTAAGATCAATTTACCGTGAGCAGCATTTAGTTTAACAAGGTTATCATATGCTAAGAGGTTAAACTCTAAATAGTCATCAAAATAATCACAAACTGCATATTTCGTGATATCATCCTTCGTTGGACCTAATCCACCAGTAATAATTATCAGCTCAGCTCTTGACTCTGCCAGTGCCAGAGCTTCCAAAATACTTTCCTTTTTATCAGCAATCGCTGATTTCCAAAAAATATCGTGACCCAATAGGTTCAAATGCTTTCCTAGGTAAGCAGAATTAGTATCAATAGTCTGGCCTATGAGCAACTCATCTCCAATCGTAATTATTTCAACAACCATATAGTTGGTTTTAATGTGGAAAGGTATCTAAAGCCTTATTATAAGCAGATTCAAAAGCTAAAACATTTAAGTTTGAAGGTATTTTCATTTCCTGTATAAATGAAAGTACTTTTTCTGTAGGCATATTACCAACTAATTCGTCATTTGCCATTGGACAACCACCATATCCTTTAATAGCAGAATCAAATCTTCTACATCCACTATTGTAGGCAGCTTCCAATTTTTCATGAGCCGTACTTATATGCGTATGTAAATGAGCACCCCACTCTATATGTGGAAAATCCTGTATCATATTAGAAAAAATCTCTTGGATATTTTTTGGATTAGAGATGCCAATTGTATCTGAAAGAGCCAATATATTTACATCTAGTTGATTTAATTTTTCTGCCCATTTGGCAACAATTTCAGGACTCCATTCATCCCCATAAGGGTTTCCAAATCCCATGGATAGATAAACTACCAATTCTTTGCCATTATCACCAGCTAATTTCTGAATCTTTTCGACCTCCAATAACGATTCTTCTATACTCTTATTGGTATTTCTTTGTTGAAAGGTTTCAGAAACAGAAAAAGGAAATCCCAGGTATTTTATTTCATCAAAAGAACAAGCTTGATTTGCACCTCGCTCATTAGCTATAATCGCTAAGAGATTAGGTGAATCCTCCGTTAAGTTCAGCTTACCTAAGACCTCGGCAGTATCCCTCATTTGTGGAATAGCCTTGGGAGATACAAAAGATCCAAAATCTATGGTATCATACCCTACACGTAACAAGGCATTGATATACGATGCTTTCAAAGCAGTTGGAATAAAAGTTTCTATACCCTGCATGGCATCTCTTGGGCATTCAATTAATTTAAAAGGCATCATTTAATAATTTTTAATTCGGTACGTCTATTCCAATTTCGGTTCACTTCAGAATCATTGGACATAAAAGGCATCGATTCTCCATAACCTTTCACCTTTATTCTATCTGTACCAATTCCCATATTAAGAAGAGCCTTTTTTACACTCATTGCCCTTTGAAAGGACAATTTTGAATTATATGCTCGCTCTCCTACATTATCAGTATGTCCACCAATTTCGACAATTATTGCCTTATTATTACTTAAAAAACGATAAATTTTACCCACTTCCCTTTGTGATTTCCCATCTAAGACGGAAGAATCAAATTCAAAGAATATATTTTCTAATACAATATGTTCACCAGTTGAAATTGTCTTAAGCATAAAATCACGCTCCACTTTTGAGTTAATGGACAACGTATTTGCTAATTGAAGGTTCTCAGAATAAAAGAAATGCCCTTGTTTTTCAATATGAACAGCATATTCCTTCCCTAATCGCATACAAACGAAAAAACTACCTTCCATTTCATCTGTTGTACTTTCATAGTATAATGTATCTGATGAAAGGTCGTAGATGGAAACTTTTGCATTAGCCAGGGTCCCTTTCGAATCTTTAACAAAACCTTTTAAATAGGCTACCGGATTCGCTTTTACCTGTTCTTCCAATTGATAGGTATAGATATCTAAGTTTATCTTATGGTCTACAATATGTTCACTTACAAAATAAGCCGTTTTTCCATCTTGTTCAACCATCAAGCTATTATCATCGAAAGGTGTATTAATAGGAAAACCAACATTTTTAGGTTGTGACCAGGAGTTTTGATCAATTTTCTTACTAACAAATAAATCAAATCCACCGACTCCTTGCCATCCTTTTGATCCGAAATACAAGGTTTCAGCATCCCAATGAATAAAAGGTGACATTTCATCTTCACTGGTATTTAACTGACTGCCCATATTTACGGGTCTATACCATTCACCAGAAGTGCTTTTTGTAGATTTCCATAAATCCATCCCTCCAATTCCACCTGCTCTATTGCTTACAAAATACAGGGTATTTCCATCGGGAGAAATTGCTGGTTGTGTTTCCCAATAAGGACTATTAATATTTTCACCCAAATTCGTAGGTTGTGTCCAAACACCGTTAATCTTGTAACTAGAGTATAAATCACAACTTCCATAGCCATCGGTCCTATTACAAGCAGTAAAAATTAAAAAATTTCCATCTGCTGAAGTACATTGAGCCCCTTCATTTTCAGTAGTATTAAAGGGGCCTTCTAAATAATTCGCTTTCTTAAAACCGCCACTTTCATCTTTTTCACTTAAGAAGAAATCTTCTACTCGTCTACCATAATTAGGATAGGCTCTGGTAAAAATTAAGACACCACCATCTACAGTGATGGATGGCAAATATTCATCGAAAATCGTATTTACGGAATCTGAAAGCCTTTCAACTTCCACAGAAGACTTGTTTTTATTTAATTTTAAAGCAAAATCAATATTTGATTGTAATAAATAAGCTGGGTAGTAACTTATTGAGGAGGCGTCTACCTTGTTCAAATAATTAGAAATATATTTTTTCGCCTCTTTAAAGCGGTAAGCCTTATGCAAACATCCGGCAATTTTAAAATCTAAATACTGGTATCTTCTACTATCAAAGGCCCTTACCTTTTTGTAGTTGTTAGCGGCCTCCACATAATCTGATTTAGCCTTGTAAATGTCACCCAGTGCTACATATGCCTCAAGAAAATTCTTCTCTTTCACAATGGCAGCCTTCAATAATTCCTCAGACAAGTCAAAATTTTCCTGCTTATAAGCTTCTTCAGCCTGATGGTATAGCTTTATTGCTTTTCTTGAATAATTAAATTTTTGAGCATAAATAGTAAAGGGAAGAAATAATAAATAAATTAGGATAGATCTCCACCTTCCCGACAATAATTGAAAATATGAATTGTCTACATTGACCATTTCTATTAAATAATAAACTAAGGAATATCCATATATTTATGCGTTTGCAAAGACATTTTCCATTTTGGATTAGCCTTGATATAATCTATAATTTCGGGGAGAATTATTTGTTCTTTATCCCATTCTGGCTGAAGGTAACATAAGCAATCTTCTCCAACTTGTTCTGCGCATTTCTCTGCAAAATCGAAATCATTTTTTCTTGAAATTACCACCTTTAACTCATGTGCTTTTTTCCACGAAGATTCGACTGGCATTTTTCGTTTTTTTGGAGACAAACAAATCCAATCCCATTCACCAGTAATTTCATGGGAACCAGAAGTCTCCATATGCCTTCTAACACCTCTTTCTTTCAACAAACCAGATAGTCTCTCCAGAGGATATATACTAGGCTCTCCACCAGTTACAACCACTACATTAGCATTTCCAATAAGGCCTACTAAATCTTCCAGTTGCATAATTGGATGCTCGCCAATCTCCCAACTTTCCTTTACATCACAAAAAGTACATCCGACATCACAACCTGCCAGACGAATAAAATAGGCCGCATGTCCTGTATAAAATCCCTCTCCCTGAATGGTATAGAAATGCTCCATCACAGGGAGTTTTTCTATTCCAAAATCTGCTATATTACTTTTCTCTACAGTCATCTTCAAAAAAAAAGCTGTCCCGAAATATCCAGGACAGCTTTAAACTATTTATTTAGCGTAATTGATTGCCCTTGTTTCCCTTATAACGGTTACTTTAACCTGTCCGGGATAGGTCATCTCATTTTGTATTTTTTGAGAAATTTCAAATGATAAAGCAGCTGCTCGTTCATCATTCACTTTCTCACTTTCTACAATCACACGTAATTCTCTACCTGCTTGGATAGCATATGCTTTCATTACACCATTATTGGCCAAAGCTAATCCTTCCAATTCTTTTATTCTCTTGATATATGACTCAACAATTTCTCTACGAGCACCTGGCCTAGCTCCAGAAACGGAGTCACAAACCTGTACTATAGGAGAGATCAAAGAAGTCATTTCAATTTCATCATGGTGAGCACCAATGGCATTACATACCAATGGTTTTTCACCATATTTCTCAGCCAATTTCATACCTAAAATAGCGTGAGGCAATTCTGGTTCGTCTTCAGATACTTTACCAATATCGTGTAATAAACCTGCTCTTTTAGCTAATTTCGGATTCAATTTCAATTCAGATGCCATGGTAGCACACAGATTGGCAACTTCCTTGGAGTGTTGTAATAGATTTTGACCATATGAAGAACGGTATTTCATTCTACCAACCATACGAATCAACTCTGGATGTAATCCATGGATTCCCAAGTCAATGGTAGTACGCTTACCAATTTCAATAATTTCTTCTTCAATCTGGCGTTTCGTCTTAGCAACTACTTCTTCAATCCTAGCTGGGTGGATTCTACCATCCGACACTAGTTTGTGTAAAGCAACTCTAGCGATTTCTCTTCTAACAGGATCAAAACAAGAAAGGATAATTGCTTCTGGTGTGTCATCTACGACAATCTCAACACCCGTAGCCGCTTCTAGGGCACGAATGTTACGACCTTCTCTACCGATAATTCTACCCTTAATATCATCACTTTCGATATTAAATACAGAAACAGCATTCTCTATAGTATGTTCAGTAGCTACTCTCTGAATAGTTTCAATAACAATTTTCTTAGCATCTTTACTAGCAGAAAGTTTAGCTTCTTCAACCATTTCCTGTCGATAAGCCATAGCCTCTGTTTTGGCCTCTCCATTTAATGCTTCTATAAGTTGTTGCTTAGCATCTTCTGCACTCAAGCCAGAAATAGTTTCCAAAGCATGCACTTGCTTAAAATGTGCTTCTTCTATCTCCTTTTCTTTGACTTCAAGAACACCTAATTGTTTTGTTAGGTTCTGACGAGTTGCTTCAACTTCTTTGAATCGTTTTTTATTCTCTTCAACACGCTGATTAACCTTCATATCCTTATCTTTGATACGAGCTTCAGCTTCAGCCAATTTACGATTCTTGTTATTCAGTTGTTTTTCATGCGCAGTTTTCAATTCAAGAAATTTCTCTTTTGCAGATAATTCCTTCTCTTTTCGAATTCTCTCTACTTCTTTTTGTGCATTTTTAATAAGATCTGTACTCTTCTTCTCAATTTGTTTTCGAAGCACAGTAGAGGATATTAGATAACCAGCTCCTAAGCCGGCACCAACACCTCCAAGTATTTGTAAGATATCCATCTTCTCTTTTAAATTTAAACAAAATAAACCCGTACCAACCAGTATGTTTTTTGATTAAACTCCAGTTTAATCATGATTAGACCCACCGCATTATTTTCAAACTTCCACTGACACCACAAGGGACCCGAAGGCTGAGGCTTGTTTTCCAATATGCGAGATTTAGTCTAAGTTGTTTAATGTTGAGTTTTACAAACTAATACTGTATTCGCACGGGCTATACTAAGTAGACCTCAATACTTCCGATAATAGTACATCTAAAGTATCTAACTGATTTTGCAACTCCTGATCATCAATATCTGCCCTGCCCTGTAACTTTTCTAATTTCGATGCGAACTGGACACAACACATGGCTAAAACATCTTGTTTATCTCTTACCGCATATTTCGATTCAAAACTTTTTACCATTTTGTCAATCGTACTTACCGCATTTCGTATAGATTCTTCATCCTTGCGATCTATATTCATCGGGTAGTTTCTACCGGCAACAGCAACATTGATTTTTAATTTGCCCAATGTCTTTTGATTTATTATTGATTCAGCTGTGCAATACAGCGGTCTATTCCTCTAATTAACTCGTTGACTTTAGATCGAACATTTGCCGGATCCTCACCAGATTCGCCTAATGTTTTAGCTATCCTCAATTTTTCGATTCTAGACTCAAGATAAAGTATTTTTTCATCTTGTTCTTTTATCTTTTCATGTAAACTTTTAATCTTTAACGTACTTTCAGATAGCTTTCCTTCATTCGACTGATACTTCAGTACGAATCTTTCCAATTTTACCTGGATACCAGTTATCTTTTTCTGTAGGTTACTCATTAAACATGAAACTATATACAAATATATATATACCCACTGGATTATCATAATATTCAATCCACCATTTCTTACCAAACGGACAGCAACTTCTACTAATTACTGAACATCAGTTAAATCCCAAAAGACATTCGAATAATTAATATATAGAATGTTGACTCCATAAAAAAAGCCATTCCTAAAAGGGAATGGCTTTTTTTATATTTTATCTATTATCTTCTAATACAGTAATACTACAGTACCTTGGATTAGTTTTTCAAAACCTCTTGAAGTAATATAGGTGAACTCGTATATATACACATCCTGAACAGCCTGTTCTCCATCAACAGTTCCATCCCATCCTGGACTACTCATGTCTTCAGTTTCAAACATCAATTTCCCCCATCTATCGTAAACAACAAAATCTAAACTAACGAAACAGTTAATTACTGGGAAGAAATAATCATTTCGACTATCTCCATTAGGCGAAAAAGCATTCGGCACCCAAACTACTGTAGCATCTGGCACAAACTCAACAAGCTCTTGTACCTCACAACCACTTGTATCCGTAGCTAATATATAAAAATATCCAGGCTTTATATTTTCGGGATTCGCTCCAACAAACTCAACATTTAATTCTCCTGACCCACCAAAGGCATCTGCTGTACCTGTGGCTATTAATACATTACAAGAATCTTGAACAAGTTCGTACTGAATAATAATCTCATCTGGTTGATCTAAAGAGAAAGTCTTTGTCAATAGACAACCATTATCATCTTCAACTGTAACTGTATGTACTCCAGCAGGGAAGAAAACGCTGGTTTTATTATCACCATTAATCAGATATGGAGGACTTCCACCTTCAATATCCCAAACTTGAATTTCAGCCAAATCTCCATAACACATAATTTCCATTACGGTATCCTTAAACAACAATTCCTCAGGACCAACTACTTCATATTCGACAATCTCGGTACAATTATTAACATCACTTATTATCATATAATGCAGACCTATAGGAGCACTATTAGGATCTACACCTAGCCAATCAAAAGAATAAGGAACAATTCCACCTTGAACATCCAATGATATTTGAACACCGGAATACGAACAGTCTGCATCTTCCACATCAATAATATATTCAATTGGTTGAGGTTCTGCAATATGAATCATTTGGAAGAAGAATGAAGTTAAACATCCATCATCTGTTATCTCTAATGGATAAAAACCAGGCTGTAAATTATCAAAAATCAGCTCTTCTGTAACCAGATTATTCCATTTAATTTGATAAGGTGGAATACCACCTTCAATATTAATCTCTAACAATCCATCACCACCACCATCACAAGAAACATCAGTTTTCACAATATCAATAGAAAGTAATGAACCAAAAACATCTGACTGAATCACATCACTAATTCCTCTACCAACTCCTGCCAATGCAATATCCTCAAATTGAGGAGAGAATGAATTCGAAAAATTAACTTCAATAATATTACAAATAGATGCACTAGCTGTTGAATTACCAGCTATATACAACTTGCCATTTTTCGCTAATTCTATTTGCCCTAAGCCAAATCCACCTACAACAGTATCTCCGGAACAGTTAGCTGCACCCGCATTGTGGTACAAGAAAAGACCATCCGATAATCGATATTGGAATAGATTGTCGTCATCAGCTTGAGCATTATACAAACTAGAATACACGTATTGACCAGAAAAAGAAAATTCCAACCCATAAGGTTTATCATCAACATCTATCGTAGCCACACTGGTCATTGATCTAACACAGGGATCAAATTGTCCGAGGTAAATTTTATCAGCTCCGGTATGAGCGTAACCAAGCATCTCATTATAGTAATCTAACTCACCACGCCCTCTCATGAAGACATTTTGAACTTGCGGATTAAAGGCTTTTAAATTCTGTACGGTTGTAATTCCCGTTTGTTTAATATCCAAAGTTTTGAATCCCCAGTCACAATCGTATATAACCAACCAATATTCCGGAGATCCAGGTTTTCTAACTATTTCCTTCCCCTCAGCATAAGGACCTGCCAATAGCAGCGTATCCAAAATAACATCACCAGTACCGGCAGACTGATTCATATCAACAATAGCGTAATACAAATCTGAACAACCTACAGCCTCTGAATAAATCACATAATATTTAGATTGTTCTCCAGGAACTTTACAAACGCTCACCTCAGTTACAGATTCATCACCTAGCATACCCAATGAGCCGGGCATTTGCACACCGTTTGGTCTGTAAACACCATTCCCTGTTGCGTAAAACAGCAAATTTCCATTTACATCTTCTGCGTGTGAAATAGCCTCTACATCAGGCGTAGTGGAGCCAGGGATTAAAATTGGACCTGTGACTGGATCACTAGTAAAATCTAACCGACCAATTTGATTTGAACTGTTAACTAATAGATTCTTTACCGTTTGTGCTGAAATAGTCTGGAAACCAATCGCCAACATTAGGGCTAGAAAGCAATTCTTAAAACTTGAAACCATTTGGGATTCTAATTAATTTAAACTTGCACAATATACGATTAAATTCAAATGTATTATAGCAATTTGAGTATACTTTTTCATTTTTTTAACTGGGCACAATATGTCCAGACTGCCTATTAACAAACCCCCTCATTATGAATCTGTTAAAAAGAGCTAATTATTTTTTTTCATTTCAATCAAATTATTTTTTCACCTTAAATGGTAGGGAAATCCGATTTTTAACGTTCAAAAATTGATTAAAACAATAATCCAGATTAACCCGTAATCAGTTTTTCAATAAAATCTCTTACCAAAAGGCAACAATTGCCGCTACAGTAGCCATTGATGCCGTTTCCAACATATTTTTGGGAGCTTTGTTATTATCTATCTTCCTATTCTTCTTTCATATTAATAGCTACCAAACTACGCTCATTGGAGTATACAGTGTTTCCACAAAAAACATTAAATACAACAATTCCCCCCCCCTAAGGAAGGTGAAAAAAGTACATTATATAATTCAGCATGACTGACTTATATCAGTGTTTATTACACAAGACTAGCATAATTTTGTCCTACGAATTGAAAGCTCGAAACATGAAAGATCAACTGATCCAAAAATACAATGTACCTGGCCCAAGATATACTAGTTATCCAACAGTACCCTATTGGAATCCAGAAAGTTTAGATAGTGAAATCTGGAAGGAAAGTTTACAAAGAAGCTTTATAGAAAGTAACCATAATGAAGGAATAAGCCTGTACGTTCACTTACCATTTTGTGAAAGTATGTGTACTTTTTGTGGCTGTAATAAACGCATTACAAAAAGACATTCGGTAGAAGACATTTACCTCGATTATTTAGAAAAAGAATGGAAGATGTATCAAGCATTTTTTAATGATAAACCAATCATTAAAGAATTGCATTTGGGAGGTGGAACACCTACTTTTTTTTCTGCTGAAAACCTAGAAAGACTCACCAATATCATCAAAAATGGATCTACCATTCATCCCGATGCAAAATTCAGTTTGGAAGGCCATCCTAATTTCACCAGTAAAAAACAACTGAAAACCCTATCTAAAGTTGGGTTTAACAGAATTAGCTTTGGGGTTCAGGATTATGATAAAAAAGTGCAAATAGCCATTCATAGAATTCAGTCTTTCGAACAGGTTAAATCAATTACAGAATACTCAAGATCACAAGGTTTCAATTCCATCTGCCATGATTTGATATATGGTTTACCATTTCAAACTTTGGAAGCACTTCAAGACACAATTAAAAAGACACTATCCATTCGTCCGGATAGAATTGCACTGTATAGTTATGCTCATGTCCCATGGATAAAAGGAAATGGTCAACGAGGTTTTAAGGAAGAAGACATACCCAAGGATGCCGAAAAGAGAAGCTTATACGAATATGCAAAAAAAGCTTTGTTAGCTGAAGGTTATATAGAAATTGGAATGGATCATTTTGCTCTTGTATCCGACCAGTTATATCAATCGATGGTAAACAAGGAATTGCACCGAAATTTCATGGGGTATTCCGAATCCAAAACGAAATTAATGATAGGCTTAGGCGTTTCCTCTATTGGAGACAGCTGGTATAGCTTTGCTCAAAATGAAAAAAAGCTTGAAGACTATTATTCCCGATTGGATAACAATGAATTACCCATATTTAGAGGTCACCATTTGAACGAAGAAGATATCTGGATTAGAAGACAAATTTTAAACATCATGTGTCAAATGGAAACCGACTTATCCAATGCACCAATCGATAAAGAAGATTTCCTCAGAATAACTGATGATTTAGATGAGATGAAAAAGGACGGATTTATAAGCATAAATGATGCAAAATTAACTGTAAATGAATCAGGTAAACCTTTTATTAGGAATGTTTGTATGAGTTTTGACCTTCGACTGAAAAGAGATCAACCAGACAAACCGATTTTTTCATTAACTATATAGAATTATAACTTACTGAAATACAAGATCAATCATCTCTAATACTCCAAACAGTTTTAGTCCACTTTTTCAGGAAAGTTCCGACTTTTAAAAAAGCGTATATCTCGCTTTATTATTTTGACAAATCCCAGCCAGAAATAGTATAATTATTCTATTTTTGCGCTAGTGCTGCTAATATTATAGTTTTAGCACACAATAAGGTTCTTAATTACCTTGTTCAAAAGCAATTTCTAAAAGAAAAAGGTCATAACAACATGTTTGAAAATTTATCCGATAAGTTAGATAAAGCGTTTAGTGTCTTAAAAGGACATGGGAAGATTACTGAAATCAATATTGCGGAAACTCTAAAAGAAGTAAGGAGAGCATTATTAGACGCCGATGTTAACTTTAAGATTGCCAAAACTTTTACTCAAAATGTAAAAGATAAAGCAATTGGAAAGAATGTACTGACCAGTCTTCAACCTAGTCAGTTGATGATAAAAATTGTCCATGATGAACTAGCCGAATTAATGGGAGGAACTACCTCTGAAGTTAATTTGACTGGGAATTTGAATATCGTTCTTATGGCCGGTCTTCAAGGATCAGGGAAAACTACTTTCTCTGGAAAACTTGCTAATTATTTTAAAACAAAAAAGAATAGAAAGCCCTTATTGGTTGCCTGTGATGTTTATAGACCGGCAGCAATTGACCAATTAGCTATCTTAGCTGAACAAATTGGTGTTGACATCTATTCGAATAAAGAATCTAAAGACCCGGTAGCCATTGCTAAAGAAGCTATCCAACACGCGAAAGCCAATGGTCACAACCTGGTTGTAATTGATACGGCCGGTCGTTTAGCTATCGATGAACAAATGATGAACGAGATTGCAGCTATTAAAGATGCTGTTCAACCTCAGGAAACATTATTTGTTGTTGATGCCATGACGGGTCAAGATGCTGTAAATACTGCAAAAGCATTTAACGATAAATTGAACTACGACGGTGTTATCCTAACTAAGTTAGATGGTGATACACGTGGTGGAGCTGCACTTACTATTAAATCTGTTGTAGACAAACCTATCAAGTTTGTTGGTACAGGTGAAAAAATGGATGCCTTAGACGTTTTCCATCCAAACAGGATGGCAGATCGTATTTTAGGTATGGGGGATGTTATATCCTTAGTTGAAAGAGCTCAAGAGCAATTCGATGAAGAACAAGCCCGTAAACTCCAAAAGAAAATTGCAAAAAACGAATTCGACTTCAACGACTTCTTATCTCAAATTGAGCAAATCAAAAAGATGGGTAACGTGAAGGACTTGGTTGGAATGATACCAGGTATGAATAAGGCAATGAAGGATGTGGACATTGATGACGATGCTTTTAAAAGAATTGAGGCCATCATCTATTCAATGACTGCTGAAGAAAAAGAAAAACCAGCTTTAATCAACGGAAGTAGAAGAAGAAGAATTGCAATAGGTAGTGGTACCAACATCAATGAAGTCAATCGCTTGATGAAACAATTTAGCGATATGAGTAAAATGATGAGGATGATGCAAGGAGGTGGAGCTAAAAACCTGATGAAGAAATTAGGTGGTATGCCTAAAATGCCATTCCGTAAATAAGCACAATAACAATACAGAATCATGGAAATATTAGACGGTAAATTCACTTCTCAGGCTATTAAGGATGAGATCAAGGTTGAAGTGGCTAACATGGTAAAGGCAGGAAAAAGAGCTCCACATTTGGCAGCTGTTCTTGTTGGAGAAAATGGAGCTAGTAAAACTTATGTGAACGGAAAGATTAGCTCATGTGAGTATGTAGGTTTCAAATCTAGCTTGATAAAACTAGATGCAGACACTACTGAAGCTGAACTTTTGAAAGTAATAGATGGCTTAAATAATGATCCGGAATTAGATGGATTTATTGTACAACTTCCCCTACCTAAGCATATCAACGAAAGTAAAGTTACTTTAGCTATTAATCCAGAAAAAGATGTAGATGGCTTTCACCCGGTAAATATCGGTAAAATGGTATTAGGTGAAGATTGTTTCCTTCCGGCAACTCCTGCAGGTATAGTAGAATTACTTAAAAGGTATAATGTTGAAACCGAAGGAAAAGACTGTGTTGTTGTAGGACGTAGTCTAATCGTAGGAACTCCTATGAGTATTCTTTTAAGTAGAAATGATTATCCGGGAAACTGTACAGTTACATTAGCTCACAGTCGTACCCAAAACCTTAAAAAACTTACTCAGAAAGCAGACATCATTGTTGTTGCTTTGGGTAAACCAGAGTTCTTAACTGGTGACATGATAAAAGAAGGATGTACTATTGTTGATGTTGGTATTACTCGTGTAGAAGATGCCACAAAGAAAAGAGGATACGCTATCAAAGGAGATGTAAATTTTGATTCTTGTAAAGAAAAAGCAAGCTTCATTAGTCCAGTTCCAGGTGGAGTTGGACCAATGACCATCGCCTCTCTTTTGATCAACACATTGAAATCAAGGAATAAAGCATAAAAAAAAAGAGCCATTATTTGATAATGGCTCTTTTTTTATATCTCCTCACTGTACTTAGAAATGAAGTCAAAAACTTCTTCCCTCAACAATTTCGGCTTTATTATTTTCACTTCATCCAATTGAGATAAAACAAAGCGTTTTACGGGCTCCAAACTGTAGACATCCACACTTAACTTATATTGATCTTTACTAGCATCTAACTGCTTTATATATCCTTGTATTTTTGGATACCGCTCCCTAAGCAGGATAACCGATCTCAGTTTCAAATGTAACTCTACGGCTAGTAATGTATCTCCTGAAAATCCAAAAGGATCCATCTGGATAACCTCTTCCCCTTTTGTATATCGCTGCCCCTCCTCCATCAATTCTACTTGATCCATTCGGGACAATTTAAATTTCTTTTTGATTTCCGGATCTCGAATATCCACAGCATGAATGTATTCAAAATTGTCAGAAATTGAAAAAGGCTCCAGCACTCTGTCGGAAATTACCCCTGAATGTAAAGAATGATAATTCACCAATACTACACGTTTCTTTTCCCTTATAGCCTGATCAAAAACCTGAACTTTTTTATTATTCCCAACCTCTAAAATATTATTTGCAACCTGGCTTTGCTCAGAATAGAAACTTAGCTTTTTAAGAATTGTTCCTTTTAATTGGTTGCGCTCACTTATAACACTTAGGGCTTCTTTTATCAGAATACTTTCATTGACATCGAAGGTGACATTTTCCAAATCTTCAAAGTTAGAAGCAATAAAATACCTGCCTTCCAAATCGTAATCGATATCGAAACCCAACTCATCTAATAGGTTAAAATAGCGAAACATAGACCTTCTGGAAACTTCTAATTTCTGTGCAAGTTGAAGAACCGTGTACCCTGGCTTACTTTTTAAATAATTTATCAGTCGAAATACGCGAAGTATCTTTTGCTGTGCTACCATATATGAACCAAACTATTTCTTAAAATTCCTTAATTCCCTACCTTTATTGAGTATTTACTCCCATTGGTTGATTATTTTTTAAAATTAGGATATTAATAACCAATTTTGAAGTAACAATTAAACTAAAATAAGATGAAAAAGATAATTTACAGCCTTTTGTTTTGCACAAGTTTAACATGGGCACAAGAAAGAAACATTGATCATCATAGGGAAGAAAGCAGACTTGAAACCCTTGCTCAAGAACTAGAATTGGACAAAGATCAAAAAGAGAAATTAGTGGTGTTGACCAAAAAATACGCAACACTTCAAAAAGATTTAAGGGAAAAACATCGAGAAGAAAATTGTGAAGTTCGGAAAGATAAGTTGGACGCGATGGCCAGGTTTCTGAATAAAGACCAAATGAATACCCTCCGAAATAAAAGAACCTCCTCTCATATGAAACGTATGAAGGAGAACCACCCTAAGATGTACGCCGTGGTACTTAACGAAAGAATTCAGTTCAATTCAAAATTGAACAATTCAGAACGAAGAACCATAAAGCAAGCAAGAGAAATCATCAGAAAAATGAAAAACGATGCCTATCCTTGCCGAGCAGATAAAACTTCCTATATAGAAGTAGCTAAATTATTAAAGCCAATTATGGAAAAGCATAAAGTGGACTTGGAAAAAATACAAAATACAATAAAAGCCCAGCATCATGGTGCTATGGAGAACAGGCAGGATGAAGAAAAAATGCACAGGAAAAGAATACATAAAGGAGAGCACAAACATTTAAATGGCCATAAAAGAGGCCATAGGAAAGATAAAATGATGTTATATTTCCTTCTAATGAAAACCAAATAAAAAAAAGGGCGATTTATTCGCCCTTTTTTATTTTAAACTTTTCAATTCTTCATTCAAGCATTTGGCTTCAAACCTTTGCTAGATCTCCTATCTGAAGCTCTTGAACGCAACCTAGGAGATACGTATGATTTCTCGTCGTATAACCTAGGTCCAACGGGCTGAAGTAATGTTATGGATTTATTTTCTGGATTTGCTATTGATTTGTCAATTGGATACGCATTAAACAAGGAAGCATCAAATGGTTTCATTGTATGTACTACATCGGTAAGATGCCTACCATTCATCCACACTCTTAATTTAAAGTCATTAAGAATGAGTGGAGCCCTATTCTGTTCCAAATCTTGAAATAATTCATTCGTAACAGTTGTAATAATAGCAAATGACTTCCTTAATTCACCCGTCAGAGGATCTAAGAATTCATTCCAAATACCCGCCATAACAAAGGGGCGTTTTTTATTCTTTGGATAAACCAAAAATGCATTGACCTTGTTCCATACTAAAAGTGCATCTGCTATAACAATACATCTTCTGGATTTTATGGCTTCCTTAAATTCCGGATGAGTGATAATCCCCATGGATCCGGCATACAACTGATCATTATCTGGATTTAGATTTCCTTCAGCGCATACATAAGGATTTCGGAATTGCTCTAATGCATTATTCGCATTCCATCCGAATTCAAAATATTGCAAAGATTTGGGTTGATTGGAAGTAATTACAGGAGTTAACTCCCCTGTCGAGACATTATAATTGGTGAAGTCTCGAATTTTAGAAATAACAGAGAATTTTCGCTCTATCCTTTCCACACTAGTGATTACTGAAAACCTGAACGACATGACTAAAGATAGAAAATATTAATGGCTTTTCATAATATAACATTATGTAAAAACACTATGTATTTTTCATTAAAATATAAGCCAACAACTTTAATATCAGAAAAAAGACCTCCGTTTTGGAGGTCCCATTTCAATTAATACCACATGTCTTCAACTATCTTTTAACAACCCTTTCCGATTTCAAAACCTGATTATCAGATAGGATTTCTATAAAATAAACACCATCCGGAAATGCTGTCATATCAATAATATACTGCTCCTTCCCTGACTGACCTTCCAAGCTGAGTAACTTTCTACCCCACATATCAAAAAGTTTTATTCTCTGAACGGAAACCTGATCCAATGTTATCGTTAATAAATCATCCACTGGATTTGGGTAAATTTCAATTAACCCGTTGCCAATTTCATTGGTTGAAAGATTATTTAATCCTATACATTCAGTTGTATCAGTACAATTAACATCATCATACGTGACCAAATAGAAACTCCCATTATTGCTAGGGTAAAAGTCTTTACCCGATCCAATTAATGAATTGCTTGAACAATCGTACCAATTATAATTCAACCATTCACCAGTACTTCGGAAATGATCATTGGAAATCCTATCTATAAACAAAGGTGGATGATGCATTAAAGTAGTATAAATAATCGAATCTAATAGGCCGGAACTATTATAAATAGTATCTAAATATATACCTTCTTTACTTTGCATTTGACCATAAATATTAACTTGATCACCAGAACAAATCTCTATTCGATCTCCATCAACTTGAATTTTTATATTATCCAAATAATGCTCAGCTGGATATATCTGTGAAACAGGATTTGAAAAAAGCCAAATTGGTAAATGGATATTGTCATTACCATCAAAAGGCTGAATACTATAGTCTTCATTCGTGATATTACTATAAAGTAATCCCCATTGATCTTCAATAGTACCATTTTCGAATTGTGCAGAGACATAATATGCCTTACCATGTTCACCTACACCAACATGCCCCAACAAAATATAAGAATTTATCAAAAAATTTAAACTGATTTTAAATGGTATATTTTTTCGAGCTGCCAAAAAGTCCATACTCTGGATAGGGATAGAATGATCTTTATATATAGGAAATTTAAGTGAGGTATTACCATTTTCTTTAGTCAAACCAGATAATTTATTATAATCCCATCCGCCATTGTTATTATAATAAAATGCGTTTACAGCATAAAACGGAACGTAATACAATCTGTTTTTTTGATACTCAAAATCCTCATAAATTTCTAATAATTCTCTGGCATCCTGAAATTCACCAATAAATTTATCACAAACAAACAATTCATATTTTTGATTATGATCTAATCCGTCTAAGGTAAAATCTACCTGCTGATTCAATTCAGTAAAATACACCTGATATCTTTCCGAAAGCTCACTATTAGGCTCTTTAGATCGATATCGAAATTCAATGCTATACTTCGCCTTATCGCTTTGGTTAAAAAAAGACAAATCTACTTTATTCCAATTTGCTGAATCCAATGAGTTTATTGGAGTAGAGTAAAATAGATAATATTCCCCTGGACATTGTTGTGCCTGTATTTTAAATGCCATGATCAGGCATAATAAAATTAAATTCTTTATCGTTTTCATATCTTTAATTTTTAGTGTGGTGAAATTATTACATCTCCATCATCAGATTTCTTTGGCTCATCTCCTAATATAATTTGTCGTCTATTTAAATGATCACAATTCAAACAATCTACTTCTACATTAGAAACATCCAAATTTTTAGGGTTGTAAATATCGCTTCCTTCTTCCTGATTATTTGGAATTCCATCTCCATCTGAGTCAACTAGACTTGTAGCACTATGGTCTGTCCCTAACGTCATTAAAACAGTAACACCGTTACATGGAATATAGGTAGCCATATTTGCAAATTTAACGGAATATTTAGGGTTCTCTTTTAAGCCAGGGTCTGGGTCTGGTAAACGAATTCCTACTCTATATTGATTAGTATTATATTGACTAGGAATTGTAGCACTAACTACATGATACGTATAAGGCTCATATTCAATATCTAAAGGAAAATGATGCCATTCGGACTCAAACTCCCCTAAAGGGATTCCACCAATAATCATATTATCAAGATCTTTACCTTGATCTGCCCATGCTGAATCCGCATTTTGCCAATAAGAATCATAAAAATAATTACTCCCATTACTCCCAAGATGTGCTACTGCAAATTTATCAGGTTGCCATGTTCGCCATTCTTCATCGGAACTCTTTTTTTGTGCTACAACTTCATGCACTATTTCATTTTCAGAATTTAAAATTGAAAAATAAATCGTACGCGCGTTTTGTGGAGCTGCAAATCCTCTGTTAATAATATCAACATCGACCTTTATACCAAAAGTAGATGAACGTAATTTAGCTTTTTGCAACTCTAAACGATAACCTAAATGATCTCGGATATATTGATACGCCGATCTCGTTTGAGTTTCATTATCAAAATATTTATCAGAAACAGGCATTCCAAAAGCTTGCACTTGCTGTAAAGAAATAAAATCTTCATTTTTCCAATCCATTATAGCAGTATTGTATCTTTTAGGTATTCCGTCACCTTCATAAGTATCTTCACCAATCTCTGTTCCGCCTTCATAACCATGAGGCATTTCATAAGGTGAACGACCGTCCAATAAATAATTGTGCATAATACCTAAAGAGGTAAAATTGAAATATCTCATTTTTAAAGCCGAGAAAAAACCATCTTGTAATTCACCAGATGAAATACCTTCGCCAATCTGATAATCATATACTTCATTATAACCACCAGGGTTGTTATCTTTATACCATTCATTTCGTCTATTATAATGGGCTGCAAAAGTGGATATTTTTTCTGCTAAGTGAGGATCATAAAATTGACGATTATCGGCGGGGTCGCCTGTTTCATAAATGGGCAGATCACCATGTTGCCACATATTATGACGATATGACCTTAATTTATAAGAATCTGTATATATTGCTTGATCATCATAATCTCCCCCGAGATGTGGGAGGGTGTCTTTATATCCTTTTAACCAGTGTATTTCTGCTGTTTCGGCATTCGCTATTGTCCAGGCATGTGAATAAGTATCACCGCCAAAAGCTCCATCATAATATCCAATTCGCAGAAAATAATCTTTCTCTGAATACAACTGTTTTAAACTAGTATTACCTGACCACCAATCTCCTCCAGTTGAGTGATAAGGCCCTAAAAAATGCTTATGTATTAATTTTCTTGGATCATATCCTGTACCATTCCAATTCGTCGCCTGAGTCATCATATAAGTTCCCCAAGGATTTAACGAATTCGTTAATAATTTTTGATATGGAAAAGCATCGAAAATTTCATTTATTACCATTTTTCTAAGTTCGCTAAAATCAGACATATTAGCAATATGTGGATGACTATAGGAATGTGCAACATTCCAGTCAAAACGTTGCGTACTTTCTACAAATTTGCCGTGATAATTTGGGAAAATTGTTCCAGAAAGTTTTTCATCATACCAAGGATAATTATCCCATTTTCCAAAATTTTCCCTATTCCATTTCCCCGATAATCGATAAGTATTGACGTCATAAGGTGCAGAAATCCAACCCAAATTAGCAACTGCCACATAAGGACTAATTGAATCATATAATGGCTGCATTTCACTTATAAAATGTTTCAACCCCAATACTCTTTGTCCTCCTGGAGAAACATCAGCATAATCTGGTATAAGTGGATTATAATATGCACCTGGCAAAAACTTAAAATCTGAATTCATAATAAAATTAGCTTTTAACCCTAATCTATTTAAATCAACAGTAAATAATTTTGCAGCGTCGTCCAGTTGTGATATTGGTACACTTGCTTTATTTTTTAATTGATCTTCATCAAAATGTACATATTGTTCTAATTCTACTAAGGTAATTCCATCATCACAGAATTTTCTCATATATTCCCCTAATGGTTCTATTTTAAGGGCATTATCTCCTTTTACGTTTTCATAAAAATTGTTTACCCCCTCAGCATACACATCAAAATAACCTGCCCTAACTTGGAATCCTCTTTCTGGATTAGCTATTCCGAATGTCCCTGTTTTTTTTGACCAAGGAGCCAATGGTTGACTTGGCACATCTGGCCCATAATGGGGAGAATCTTCTTCTGGGGAAATTCCGTTAAAATAAATTGTCACGTAATCTCCTAATACTTGAGCGGCGCTATCTTGCGCTTTCGCGCCATACTGTATAACAGTAAAAAGACATAACATTCTTATAAGGAATGCTCTCATTTGTAAAATTTTCATAATTCTGTATTTATCTAATTTTAATTGATTCAATTATTGGATAATAAATTATGTAGTAATTAAGCTTTATTAGTATTTCTCTTTTCAGTGCTTTCGTTCTCTTGCTTAATCCTTATCCGAAATAAATGTAGCAACTTTTATCGCTTATTCAAAACGATTTCAGCAACTTAATTCGTTTTATAACATTGTGTAAATCAGACGATTAATTACAAATACATAGAGATCAATGAATTAATCACAATATGGGTTCCAAGAGGTATCTAGAAAAAAAAATCAATTTTTTTTGCATTCTATTTCCCTTTGTATTCAATACAAATGGAGTTAATCGTATAATTTGAAGTGGTCCGAATTAAAAATCAAACCTTCAAATATGAAAAACAATTTGTATTTTTACATAACACTAAATACTGAAACATAAGTATTTACGAATTATTTTTATTTAAATCCTTTATTGAATAATTTATATAGTATGATCGAAATACATCACCAACTTTATATAGCAGCTCCCTGCTCAAAAGTTTTTGTGGCCATCAGTTCCCAAATAGGACTATCCAAATGGTGGGGTGATACAAAGGACATTCGCACTGACTTTGGAGCCCTATTACCATTTTCTTTAGCCAACGGAACGATTCAAATTTTAAAGATTATTGATGTCAAATTGGCGGAACAGCTTGTTTGGGAATGTGTAGAGGGATCTTCAGAATGGTTGGGGACAAACATTATGTTCCAATTGAAAAAGAAAGATTCTGGTTGCGTACTCTGCTTTAAACATATTGGATGGGTAGGAAGTAATGAAGCCTATGCCTCCGCCAACTATCTATGGTCTAGACGCCTTAGTTATTTAAAAGAAGTGTGTGAAACTGGGAAAATTTCAAAAAATTATCTGGAAGAATTAAAGGAAATCAAACAACAATTGTAATTTGAACATTATTAAACGATAAATAGCGTATTTAATACTAATTATATGGCCTACGATCTTTACTTAGCAGATAGAATAAAAAGAATACTACAAGACAAGCACATCGTCTTTGAAGAAAAGAAAATGATGGGTGGTTTGTGTTTTATGGTGGATGACAAAATGTGTCTGGGTGTTGAAAAAGAAAATTTAATGGCCAGGGTTGGTGAAGAAAATAGAGAGCTAGCTTTCCAACGGAATGGCTGTAGAGAAATGAACTTCACCGGCAGACCTATGAAAAACTTTGTTTTTGTAGATCCCGAAGCAATTGATTTAGAAGAAGATTTGGAGTTTTGGGTAAAGCTTTGTTTACAACATAATCCATTTGCAAAGTCTAGTAAAAGGAAAAAATAAAATAAATAATTCCACAATCTACTTAAAAAAATCACCTACAAATAAGAATGAAAATACGCTATATATTTTATTTCTAAACATTTGAATTCCATTTATTTATATTGTAAATTTATATTTATTAATTATAATTCAAAGCTCATGGTTAAATCAATAATCTACCATAAAGTGGCTAACTTTAAGGTATGGAAGAAGGAATTCGATAGCTTTTATGAGGATAGAAAATTAGCTGGAGAAAGAAGTTTTAGTGTAGGTCATCTAGAAGGTGATCCGAACACTGCTTATGTTATCAATGAATGGGATGACTTGGAGTCTTATCAAGCATTTTTAAACTCTCCCGAATTATCTGACAAAATGAAAAGTGCTGGAGTATTGGAGGCTCCACATTCACTTATTTTGAACGAATTGAATAAAGGATAGTATTCAGCAATCACAACAAGATAAAAAGACTCTAGACAGAAATCTGTCTACGAGTCTTTTTAAAGGTATCCCGTACATTAAGTTAATTAACTCATCGTACTACTTGCTTATTAACTCAGCCATCTTCCATCATGTTAAAAGAGACCATTGAAAAATACATGCTGGAACCCTTTGAACAATATTTCAAATTAGAAAGTTCCAGTGGAGTAGTCTTATTTATAGCTACGCTCATTGCGCTTGGCTTATCCAATTCTGATTTGGCGGAACAATACCACAATTTTTGGATACAGGAGACAGGGATAAAAATCAACCAGACATTTCAATTACAAAAACCACTTATTCATTGGATAAACGATGGTTTGATGGCTATATTCTTTTTTGTGATAGGATTAGAAATTAAAAGAGAATTATTGGTAGGTCATCTGAGTAGTTTTAAAAAAGCGAGTCTACCTATCGTAGCAGCCTTTGGTGGAATATTGGCTCCAATTTTAATTTATATTATTTTCAATACAAATCCGGCAACTGAAGGAGGTTGGGGTATTCCTATGGCTACAGACATTGCCTTTTCTCTGGCTATACTAAAGCTGCTAGGAAGGCACGTTCCTATAGGCTTGAAGGTATTCCTTACCACCTTTGCCATAGCAGATGATATAGGAGCGGTATTGGTTATTAGTCTATTTTATAGTACAGAGATTCATTGGGATTTAATCCTAATTTCTCTTCTTATTTTAACCTTTCTTTTAACACTTGGTAAATTAGGTTTCTACTCAACATATATTTTTCTTCCTGCCAATTGTATTATATGGTTGCTTTTCTTAGAATCGGGAATTCACCCTACTTTATCGGGAATATTAGTTGCATTTACCATCCCTATTCAAAGGCGATCCAATTTTAATCAATTCTTTAAAAAAATATCTGAATCTATATTCGAACTAAATAAATCGAGGTCAGCTTCTCCTCAAGTTAATTTACCGCTCTCAAAGACTCAGGTAAATATTGTAGAGAACTTAGAAGTTTTGATTAAAAACATTCGATCTCCATTGCAACATCTCGAAGTTAAATTACACTCCTTTGTAGCATTTGGAATACTTCCATTATTTGCTTTAGCCAATGCCGGAGTTAATTTTTCTATAGACTCCACAGAATCTTTTGACTTAGCATTTCTGATAAGCTGTTCCCTCATAATAGGTAAATGTCTTGGTATAACCCTACTTTGCTACCTTGCTGTAAAATTAAAGCTTGCTGAACTACCAAAAGGTGTGAATTTTGGACAAATAATAGGGGTTGGTGTATTGGGTGGTTTAGGTTTTACCATGTCCATCTTTATTACCAATCTGGCATTTTTCGACCCTTCTATAATCAATGCATCAAAAATGGGAATTTTAATTGGGTCACTCATTTCAGGCATCTTGGGTTATAGTATTATTCGCTACTATATCCATCCTAAAAGACAATCTAAGAATAGCTGAAAATTAGTTTAAAGAATCTAATGCCATTTTAATTTTAGCCTTATAGGCTAATACCTCTTGACTTTGATCTGCGGTAATTGCCGGATCAATAGTAAATATTGTTTTTTCTCCATTATGTAAGTTTGAAAAATAATATCCACCTTGATCATAACAATCCGGACAACCCAAAGTAGAAGATCCTCCACCTAACAAATCTACCGGAATGTCATTCAATAATTGGTGAGCATAGTTATACATCTCTTCAGATAGCTGCATGGAAGGGTGAAATGTATATTCACCCATATAATGCGCTACAGTGGTATCCTTGTAAAGACTACCATCGGACATTTTATATACTTGAAAGCAGTTTCCACCACACAATCCATAGTAATTCCCAAAAATCACATAATCACTTGGAACCGAATCGTCACTAATCGAGTCATTACTACAAGAATTTATGCCAAATGCAACAAACAATAGCCCAACTATCCATAATCTATTTTTCATAATACTTCCTTTATTATAAGATGCAATAAGCTACAAAAGGTTGCTTGTTCAAGGTGGTTACGGCTCAAAACGCTCTCAATTTACACTAACTGAATTTGGTTATTTTGGAATATCACTGAATTCCATGATACTATTAATAGTTCAATATCAAGTACTTACATTGAAATATTTTTATTAATTTCATGTATCAAATTGCCTAAGCTAAAATATTTATAACACCACTTATTTTTATAAATAATGAAATCAGCTATAATACTAAAGTTAGTTAATAGGTCGGAGGATGCAACTAATAATGAAATAGTTGTATTCCAGAAAAACATAGGAGATATTCGATGTCACAGGCCGGTTGCATGGCAGGTATTTAAAAATTTACCCTTTGGTGATCAGCAATCTTTTAATTTTTCATCGGATTTTCAGGTAAGTACTAAAGATGGTTGGGGTCAACCTCTTACCAAATCTATGGATGTAACAAATGGACATCGCTATTCTTTATATAAAGACATTTATGGTAGACAGCTACAACAAAGTGGGGCTAGTTCGCACTATAAAACAATTGAAATACAAAACAATCTGAACAAGGGAAACATCTTGGCTGAATTGTATAAGGGTGGTAAACTTCTGGCTAAAAAAACACATATATCACCAAAAAAAGCAGCAAATTTTCGTTTTCGCCACTCCATATGGCTTGGTGTAGTACAACATGTTAATGAAGGAGAAATTATACCTGTTAAGGTACTGGATGCCATTCAAAATGAGATTTACTTAAGGGGAGTTTTATCTGCAGATATCATTCTTACTGGAAATGAACAAACTGGTTATCAATTTCAATTAGAAAATATCCTTTTTCAAGGATAATTCTCATAATCAAGATAAACTTAGGCTAACCTCACTAATTTACACCGCTTTACCTCTGGTAATAAGCTTGTTTTTTTGTATTTTTATTAAAATTCAATGCTATGAATTATCCGTTAATTTTAAAGTTGGCAATCATTGTATTGCTGGCATTGATTGTAAATTTAATTGCACGCAAGGCCATTTTAAAAGTAAAGCGCATACAATTGTCAAAGGGATATGACACTACGCAGCTAAACTTTATTAAAAATTCTTTGGGCTTTGTCATTTTTACGCTTGCTCTATTTTTAATAATCTACTCCATTCCTTCCTTAAAAACACTGGGAGCTTCACTTCTGGCTGGGGCTGGTATTTTGGTTGCCGTTATGGGGTTTGCTTCTCAGGCGGCCTTTTCAAATATCATTAGTGGTCTTTTCATTCTTATTTTTAAACCGTTTCGTATTGGTGATATTTTACAATTCAAGGACGGTTTAAAAGGCAAAGTTCAAGACATCACCTTCAGACATACTGTTATAACCGATTTTGAAAACAAGCGCATAATAATCCCCAACAGTGTCATTAGTAATGAAACAATAATCAATAGTACCATTGAAGACGAAAAAATCAGAAAAAGAATCAATTTTTCAATTAGTTATGAATCCAATATGGACCTGGCGATAGCTATTATTAGAGATGAAATTTCCAATCATCCCTATTGTTACGATAATAGATCGGAAGAAGACAAAATCAATAAAAACCCAAAGGTGGATGTATTTGTTCTTGATTTAGCTGCCTATGAAGTTACTATACAAGCCATTGTATGGACTGAAAATCAATTACAAGCCTTTAAGCTAAAATGCGCTGTCTTAAAATCCATTAAGGAGAGATTCGATAAAGAAGGAGTAGAAATTCCTTATCCGCACCAGGTAACTATTCACAAATAGGATTTTAAAAAACTATCATTTCTAAAGGTCAAATAACTATATTCCTTCATTATTTCTATATTTGAAGAGCTTGTATCTTTCAAATAATTCAATTCATGAAATTCACTTGTAGCGTAGAGATCAACTTACCAATAGATAAAGTCATAACACTCTATGACAATACCGACAATTTAAAATATTGGCAGGATGGCTTTGTCAGCTATAAACATATCAGTGGAATACCTGGTGAAAAAGATGCCCAATCAGAATTTATTTATAAAATTGGTAAGCGAGACATGGTTTTGATAGAAACCATCCTTGTTAAAGATTTGCCCAGGGAATTTACTGGAATTTATAGCACCAGGGAGATGGTCAATCGAATGACCAACAAATTCACCAGTATAAATGAAAGCACTACAGAATATAAAGCTGAATTGGAATACACGGAATTCAATGGTTTTATTCCAAAGCTGATGGCAAAGCTATTACCCGGCATGTTTAAAAAACAAACGCAAAAGTGGCTCAATCAGTTTAAGGCTTTTGCAGAAGCCCAGTAATCTTTTGCTCATTAGCCAAAGTAATGGTAAAAAGACATCCCCAAAAATAGGTAGAAAAGAAACCACAAATTAGATGATTTATATGCCCTGGGCTATGAACTACCTTTACAAAAGGAAATTTATTAATCTAATCTTAATCTTTTCGTTATGAAAAAACTTTCTACCCTAATGGTGCTTTTCACCATTTTGTTCTCTTTTAAAAGTGTGGCTCAGCTCACTACCATCCAGGGAAATGTTTCCAATATCAGCGGAACACCAATTGGAATGCCTGTTACAGTTACTGCAGAAGTTAATGACTTTTTGGGAAACATGGTGGTTTTTAATTCCTCCGTCGATAGTCTAGGTAATTATTCCATAAGTAATATTGACTTGGACTCTTTATTACAAATGGTATCCCCTGTATTGAATGTCTATATTATAGATTGTAATATGGACACCATTTTGCTTTCATTTAATGGTTTAATGCCTACAGGTACTATTATTCAAGCCGATTTTGACTATTGTCCTGCCAATCCAAATCCTTGTAATGTAACGGCTTCATTTAGCTATAGCCAAAATAACCCGGTTACACAGACCTTTGTTCCAAACTTTGCGTACATAATAAATAATTCCATAGGTACTGGTCTTACGTATACATGGGACTTTGGTGATGGTACAACGGGAACTGGGGCAAATATCAATCATAGTTATGCTGGTAATGGTCCTTATGCTTTGTGTCTAACTGTTGCTGATACAGCAGGTTGTACCGATACGTTTTGTGATACTTTAACGGTAGATACAAACGGGGTTATTTATAAAATGGCTCCTGGATTTATCTTACAAATTGGTGAAGGTTCACTGAGCACATCAGAATTGGAAGAACAAGTCAACTTAACTATTTATCCAAATCCTGCAAAAGACCAATTAACTATATCTATTGATCTGGATATTTTGGATAATATGAGCTATAATTTAACAGATATATCTGGAAGACAAGTAGCGCAAAATACTATTGGATCAAAAATTAATACAATTGATCTTTCAGGAATGGCTAAAGGAACCTATATCCTGAACATTTTATACGGTAATGAAGTACATACCGAAAAAATACTCATTCAGTAATTTTGTAGTTAATTAAGCCTGAACATTTACGCTGTTAAGAGGAATACCACCTTTTAACAGCGTTTTTTTATGATTATAAATAGCTATGCATGTACCTTCGAAGGTTTGATATTCATATTGACATGAAATAAATTAGTTGGATCCCAAATATATTTTAAATGCATTAATTTATCCCAATTATCATGTGAATAAGCTTCTCTTACACGGTCTTCACCCAAATCACTTATGAAGTTGACATAAACTCCCCTACCAAAAGGATTGGTAGCTGTATGAAAGTCCCTTGCCCATTTCAAACAGACTTCATCTTGCTCCTTATCTCGCCAGCGCGTGTGTAGATTAATTGAAAAGGGTGCAAGGCGATGTGGAAAAGCAGTAGCATCTGCTGAAATTCTAGCAGTTGCCCCTTCTAAATGCGGAATTAATATCTCACACTCGTCGGTAGGCAATTTATCGGCAAACTCTTGAATAACGTCTATACAACCATCCGTTAGATCTGTTAAATAGTGGGATTTCCAATAATTTCTTGCCCCATGACTATTTAAACCATCAAAAGCAGATTGCCAGACTGTCCAGGGGTGCATGGCTGAACCATCCCCTAAGGTTTCACCAAAATCTCTAATTGGCTGCATCAGGCGCTTACCTTCCTCTGGGTCACCTAGCCAAACAAATGGAACCAATATTACCATTTTTCCGTGTATTTCTTTTGGTAAAAAAGGCAATGGTGGCGCATGACGAATGACCAACCAAATGGTCATATCATCAGGCATCGTTCGAACATATTCTCTGTGAAATTTCAAGTAGTTTTTTAGGTTATCAAACCGTTTTACAATAGGTCCGGAATAGACTTCTGTACCTATTTCAGCTCCTTCGAACTCAAAACTCGTGATAACTCCAAAATTACCTCCTCCACCTCTTATGGCCCAAAATAGTTCTGAATGCTCATATTCGTTTGCAGTAACCATTTCCCCTCTAGCTGTAACCATTTCTACCGCTACCAGATTATCTATGGACATTCCATATTTTCTGCTGATCCATCCGAATCCTCCACCAAGAGTCAATCCGCCAACTCCTGTATGAGAAATAATTCCGGAGGAAACGGCTAGACCATGCTTCTGGGTAGCTTCGTCTACTGTGCTCAATAGACAACCGCCTTGTACTTTTATTCTTTTAGTTGCTGGGTTTACTTCCACTTTATTCATCAGAGATAGATCAATTTGAATTCCATCGTCGCAGGAACCTGTTCCTGCAGAATTATGACCTCCTCCTTTTATGGCCAAATCAACCTTTTGTGCCTTCGCAAATTGAACTGCTGCTATAACATCCTTGGACGTTGCACACTGAATTATTAATCCAGGTCTCTTGTCGAACATTCCATTCCAAAGACTTCTTGCTTCATCGTATCCTTCTGCATCTGGAAATATTAATTTCCCTCTCAATTTGGCCTGTAATTCATCAATATCTTCTATTGAATAGTGCATGATATATCGTATTTAATGTATGCTACTGAAGGTACAAAAAATGAGCTTAAATCACAATTCAATATTTTGATATTTAGTTAGTTATGATGTTTTTTAATATTACAAATTGGAAAAATTGAACGAAATATATGCGATGTTTTGTGTTTAATTTGGTATTAGCTTCCATTTTCATTTCCCATACAAATTAGATCTTCTTCTGCGCTGCCTTTCTTCAAAACTGAGTTTCTTAGGAACAAGAATAGTTTCTTTATATATTCTTTCTCCGATTGGATTCAATAACTCTAACTCCTTATTTCCAGAATTCTTTATGGCATCTGAGATAGGATAAGCATTGTAAAAATGTGGATTGAAAGGTTTCATTATAGCTGTAACATCTGCCAACCGTCCGCTATTCAGCCAGGTATTCTCCAAATAAGGAGGTAATACCAATGGAGATCTGTGATGCCCTATCTTTTGAAGTAAATCATTTGCTACTGTAGTAAGTATAGCGAAGGAATGAATAGGCTCACCAGATTTAGGATCTTCCCAGGTATCCCAAATGCCAGCCATGGCAAAGGGCCTTTTTTTATCTCTAGGAAAAATAAGATATGGTTTTGACAATTTCTCAAGTTGTGGACCTTCCATAAAGGCGTCTGCAACCACCAGACACCGCTGTCTACGGATCAAACCTTTAAACATGGGTTTCATCATAATGCCCATGGTTCCTCGGTAATCCGAATCATTCTCTTGGTTTCTATCTCCTTCAGATCGGGCATTGATAACATACATTTGTTTTTTTGCCCATGAAGGAGTAAGTCCAAACTGGAAAAATTGAAGTTCTTTTTTCCGATCTCCTGTAATGACTGGTGCAAATTCTCCAGGTCCTATATTGGGATTGGAATAAACAGGTTCCTTTGAACGTACATTGAAGCGTTTTTCAATTTGCTCTATGGAACTAACAATGGAATATCGTCCGCACATAACCTATATAATTTAATCAATTAATGGCTAAGTGCAAAACAAATAAACTTGAGAGACAATTAATGACACTGTCAAAATTGTCTTTGTTATTTTTTAAAAAAGTCTAAAATATAATAGCAGATGAATTAGGCTTATTTCACTTCTAATTTTGCAATTTTATTCTTACCAGACATCCAGGCACTATTTCTATTGGCAAATTGGATAGATAAGAAATTGCTATTTGGAAAAGATTGAGCCGTATCCATTTCATAATGTAAATAGCTCATAGAAGAAGGACCATCCATAGCACGCCCCTTTAAGAGAAATAGTTCTTTCCCCTCACTATTGGGAATAAATTGCACACAAGACACATAACCATCGTTGCTGCCATCCACCATTAGGTTCCATGTTTTGCCTCCATCTTTTGTGTAAGCAATATTTTGTGTATTCTCTGCAACCAGGTCCCAATTTCCGCCTGCAATAATTCCTTCCAGGTCGTTGTGAAAATCGATAGAATAGATACCAGTCATACCTTGCCCACTTACTATGGGTGTATTGAACACTTCCCAGGTTGCTCCCCTATCTGCACTGTGGTATACTCTAGCCTTTGATTTACCACCGGTACCAAACCAGGCATGACTTCCAGATAAGGCTATATTCGTATTACTGGCAGCAAAAGGATATTCATCTGCCAAAGAAGGAGGAATATTAGTACAGTCCACCCTATTCCATGTATCTCCACCATCTGAGGTTAAAGCAATATAAAAACACTTATTTTCCGGATCTCCTAAAAGCATCCCATTATCCTTATCCCAAAATTCTACTGCATCAAAAAAGGAATCTTCATTGGGTCCTTCATGGACCAGTGTCCAATTTTGCCCTTGGTCAGAAGATTTAAATACCGCAGCAGGTTCTGAAACAGCAACTAGAAATACATCTCCATTTTCCTGCACTGAAATGGAGCGAAAATTGGGCTTTTTACCTTCATGTTCCAAAACTTCTATCGTCCAATTGACTCCATTATCCACGCTATAACCCCATTTCCCTTTCGATCCTGCAAACCATACTGTAGCGTCATTCAATACTTCCAAAGCACGAATAGTTGTTCCAGGAATGGAAAATTCCTTCATTTCTGTGCTAACAGATTCTCTAACTTGGTATTCCGGCTTCTCCTGTTTATTTTCACAGGAAACAAAGGCCATCATAACTATACTAAAAACAATTTTTCTTACATGCATGGTATCAAATTTGAATTTCCAATTTAACATTATAATTCAATTCATAAAATTCATTAATACCTCAATTCATTGTTAGAAATAATTGTCTCAATACTGCTACATCTTAACAAAAAAGCCATTTATCCAAACAATAAGCATACCTTTGCGCTTGATAAATACACTATATGACGTTTAAAGCGCTAGATTTAATAGATCCAATCCTTAGATCTCTAAAAGAAAAAGGATACACCGAACCGACTACAATTCAAGCTGAGGCAATCCCTATTCTACTGAAAGGAAGAGACCTATTAGGATGTGCTCAAACGGGAACAGGGAAAACTGCAGCCTTTGCAATTCCTATTATTCAAATGCTTAGCGAAGACTATCCGCAAGGAAATAGATCTCGTAAGATTAAAGCACTTGTAGTAACACCAACCAGGGAGTTGGCCATTCAAATTGCAGACAACTTTACAGAATACAGTAAATATACAAACCTTACAAATACGGTAATTTTCGGAGGAGTAAAACAAGGAGCTCAGACCAATGCATTACGCAAAGGAATAGATATTCTTGTTGCTACACCAGGTCGTTTATTAGACTTGATGAACCAAGGCATTATTTCTTTGAGAGACATTGAATACTTCGTATTGGATGAGGCGGATCAAATGTTGGACATGGGATTCATTCATGATATAAAGAAATTGTTGGTGAAATTGCCAAAGCGCAGACAATCCCTTTTCTTTTCTGCCACCATGCCTCCAAGTATAGAAAAGCTTTCTGCATCCATCTTATCGAATCACGATACGGTAACTGTTAAGCCAGAGCAAGCTACAGCGGAGAAAGTAGAACAAGGATTATACTATGTTACCAAAAAGAATAAGGGGAACCTACTGATTCATATATTACAGGAACAAGCATTCGATTCGACCCTGGTTTTCTCTAAAACCAAACACGGAGCCAATAAGATTGTAAAAGTTCTGGACAAAGCAGGAATTAAAGCGGAAGCTATTCACGGAAATAAATCACAAGCTGCTCGACAAAAAGCATTGGGGAATTTTAAAAATGGAGATACCAAAGTTTTGATTGCTACAGATATTGCGGCACGTGGAATTGATGTATCCCAATTATCTTTGGTAATTAACCATGATCTACCTAATGTTCCAGAAACCTACGTGCATAGAATTGGTAGAACAGGTCGTGCTCAGGCAAGTGGAATAGCAATTTCATTCTGTAATATGGAAGAAAGAGCCTATCTAAAAGATATTCAAAAGCTAATTGATCAAAGGATTCCTGTAATTGACGAGCATCCTTTTTTAGATGATATCGAGGATGAAGTAATTCCAAATAATCCAAAGCAACAGGGAAGACGTAAACCACAAGGTAGAGGTAATTCAAGTACTAAACGCAGATCGAAGGGTGTAGATGATAGTTCTGGTAGATCGAGAAACAATAATCGTAGACCAAACTCTTCCAATGGACGCTCAAATAGTCCAAAGCCAAGCAACGGAAATAGAAGACAAAGATCTTAAACATAGACAGCAAGTAAGATAAATTAGGATTTTATATTCTCATCCTCTATTTAAATCTTAACTTCGCAAAAAAAATAATCTAATGACTGAAGTTAACCATAAAGTAATAGCTGTAGATTACAAGCTATACAAAGATACACCAGAAGGTGAAATGATCGAAACTACTGAAGGGAAAGAACCTTTGGCATTTTTATCTGGAATGGGACAAATGATTCCTGAATTTGAATCAAATGTTGCTAACCTAAACGTAGGAGATGATTTCTCTTTCGGGATCAAAGCTGAAAACGCTTACGGGAAAAGAACAGACGATGCAATCATCGAATTGCCACAAGATATGTTCATGAAGGATGGTAAATTGGCTGAGGAAGTTGTTATGGGTAATGTATTGCCTTTACAAGACAAAAACGGTCAAGTACACTATGCAAAAATCGTTTCTATCAACGAGAATACGATTACTGCTGACCTTAATCACCCACTAGCTGATCAAGATCTTCACTTTACTGGTAAAGTAGTAGAGTTAAGAGAAGCTACTGCTGATGAAGTAAGCCACGGACATGTTCATGGACCTAACGGACACGATCATTAATAGTTGACTAAACTATATATAAAAGCCTTTTAAGATATCTTAAAAGGCTTTTTTTTTGCCCTAATACAAATAGCGCCTTTATCACGAACAAAGTGGAACGGAATACTGTTCGAATTATCATTCAATAACAGACTATCAAGTCACAAAAAAACGGTGTATCCAAATTGGGTACACCGTTTTTTTTTATGCTTAGTCAAATTTCTTAAGTCCTTTAATAGGAAAGGCCTTCTTTTCTGTGAAATCTATTTTCATGGAGTCCTGTTCTTCATCAAATACAAATGGATAACCCATCACCGTATCATCTGGAATACTCGATTTCCCTTTATACTTTTTCCAAAACTTCTTGATTGTACTTAAATCAGCTTTTTCGATAGCCACCAACAATCCCTTTTCCTCGTATTCGTAAATAAAGTGTTGGGTTCCTAATTTCTTAATATCAGCCATATATTGTTAATGAAAGGGATTAACCTTCTTGTTCTTTAGCTTTAGTGATTATCGCCTTCAAACGTTCCTTTCGCAAAGTCTTTTCCTTTACTAACTTCCGCTTTTTACGATCCATCAGCTTGTTATGCTTCGCTTTGTTCTTCGTATTCTTATCTCGTCCTGTTTTTGCCATGAGTAGAGAATCTAATTACCTATTGAAGGTACAAATATAGAAAAGATATCAGGATAGGTAAACCTATTCACAGGCATTGTACATAGCCATAACAACAAATACATCCTTTTACCGAATAAATATTCGATTAATTTATATACCTTTGTCTTGTGAAGGTGAAAGACGAAAATAAAAGAACCCGCATCATTGAGAAGTCAATGGACATTGTTTACACTAGTGGAATAGCAGGTGTAAAGATGGCTCAGCTGGCTAAAATGGTAGGCATTTCCCCTTCTACGCTGTATGTGTATTTCAAAAGTAAAGAAGAATTACTGGCGTCCATTTATTCGGAACTAATGGTTCAGGATTTGGATATGACTCATATTCAATCAGACTTGGAGTTACCCTATAAATTGAAAATGAAAAAACTCTGGCTACAATGGGTGAATTACGCCATTAACAACGCCAAAGAGATGAATTTCATTACTCAATACAAACAATCTCCCTACTATGACAAACTACCGGAGGAGATTAAAATGAAGAACAAAAAAATAGCCTTCGAACTATTCGATGAAGGTATAAAACAAGGCTTGATAAAAGATCTTGATATGACCATTCTAAGTGCAGTCATGATGGGAATGTTAGATCAAACAGTTCAACTGGTTCTTCTTAAAAAAATTAAGTTCAATCAAGAAAATTCTGACCTTATGTTCTCCCTTACCTGGGATGCCATTAAGAGCTAATTTTTTTATTCATTTATCGAATATTTATTCGGTAATAAACCATAACATCCCACTATAACTAGCAAAAGTAACCGAATAGATATTCGGTAATAAAGATAAAAGATGAAAAAAACAACCTATAAATACCTCAAAAAAATGGCTACAATTATTGCGATTCTCTCAACGCTTATTATTTCAGCTGGCGTATTGTTTGTTAACCTTAGTCCACAATTTGGCGGGAAGGTATCCAAAAAGCAGAAACAACTATTTGAACAATCAGTCAATTATTTCGACGGAAAGTTTAAAAACCTTGGAAATGTAAAAATGAAAATGAGCACTGCTGATTTCTTTAAAATATCAGGAGCTTACCTTCAAGCACCAAAAAATACAAATCCTGAAAATAGTTTGGATGTTATAAAAGTAGACTCCATAGACATTGTCAGAAACGGTTTAAAGGATGCTAATATCATCTGGTTTGGACATTCTTCCTTCCTACTACAATTGGATCAGAAAAACATTCTGATTGATCCTATGTTCAGTGAAACTCCAGCCCCTCACCCATTATTGGGCTCTAAAAGGTTTAACGACGAAATGCCTATCGAAATTGAGAAATTACCCAAAATCGATGCAGTCATCATCTCACATGACCATTATGATCACCTGGATTATAAGACCATTCAAAGGCTGAAGGAAAAAGTAGATCATTTCTATCTACCATTGGGTGTTGGCGTTCATTTGAGAAAATGGGGAATTGATGAAGAGCGTATCCATGAATTTGACTGGTGGCAAGGAACAACAATTGATGATATCAACCTGGTGTGTACTCCTGCTCAACATTTTTCTGGACGTGGACTTACGGATGGAGGATCTACACTTTGGGCTTCATGGGTTATTCAATCAAAAAAACAATCTATATTTTTCAGTGGAGACAGTGGATATGGAGATCATTTTAAAGCCATTGGTGAAAAATATGGACCATTTGACCTTGCACTTATGGAATGTGGACAATACAATGAATTGTGGTCTGAGATTCACATGATGCCGGAAGAGACCGCTCAAGCTGCATTAGACATCAATACCAAACATATTATCCCAATTCATTGGGGAGCATTTAAATTGTCTACTCATCCATGGAAAGAACCTATAGAACGCGTATCCAAAAAAGCAAATGAATTGGAGATTAAAGTTATCAGCCCGCAAATTGGTGAACGTATTTTATTGGATAGTGTGGATGCAACAAATAATTCATGGTGGAGAACAATTCAGTAATCAGTAACAAGTAATTAGTAATCAGTAACCACTTGTTACTGGTTACTGGTCATCCGTCATTCGTCATTTACCGCTTGCTACTACTCTCTGTTCTTTTGCCTTGATGCAAAATGAACCAAAAGATCAAGACTTCTTTTAAATAATTAGAAAATACTACGCTTCCTTCCAGACTGTAAAAATAACTCGCTCCGCTCAGACAGATTTTTACAAAAAGTCCTTCAGTCTTCTTGATTTTCAAACTATTTAAAAAAGGTCGTAATGATATTACTGATTTTGATGTCGAAATATGCAAAAGTCAAAATGCAGCTTAAGCATACGTAGAAACGGAATGGCGTTTATTTTGACCAAAGGGAGAAATAAAAGTAGCCTGTAGTTTCGTAGAATGTTGTCCGAAGGATAAGCATCATTTTGACAAGATTTTTTGCTTTCTTTTTTATCGAATGAAAAAAGAAAGAGCCTAGCGGCTTGAGCGAAATATCAACGCGGTTTGTTTCTTAAAAATCACGAATTACTTGTCCCTTGCCACTGGTTACTAATTACTGGTTACTAGTTACTAGTTACTAGACAAAAGTATAATTCATAAAAAAAAATACATACGATAAACGATATACGAAATGAATTTGTAGCTTAGTTTAAATAAAATATATAAGCATGAATACTATACTTAAAATCATTAGTTTATCTTTTCTTCTTTTATTTATTTCTTGTGAGAAAGATTCATCAGGCGACAATTCATCCAACTATCAAACCATGGAACCTTTAAGTTATTTCCCTGTCTACCCGGGTTCCCATTGGGAATACATGGTTAATAACAATCAGCTGAGTATCCAATATTCGGTTGAAGAATATCAATTGGATGCCTATTCACATGATATAAATGCCTTCCAATCCGACTCTGTATATGTTCCCTTTTACAGAGGTATTCCTATTTGGGGTTATGAAGCCCATACAGGTCCAATTTCACATGCTGGATCTTATCCATTAACAAGAATAGTATCAGAGACCTTATCTATTGGTGCACATTGGATCATCTCATCTTTGTCTGGAACTGAAGTAAGTAGAAAAATAGTTGACATCGATGCTACACTAACTATTTCAGGGACGGATTACTACCCTACCATTGTAGTTGAAGAATACTATTCTCAAGGTCCATCAGAATATATTTGGATAGCCAGAAGGTACTTTACCAAAGATATTGGTTTAGTAAAAGAGGAATTAAAAGATCATAATGCGAATACTGTTCAAACTAAAGACCTTGTAAGTTATTTTATTAATAAGTAAAGGCACAAGGATAGTGGAAAGTTTCAAGTGGATAGTGGAAAGTTTCAAGTGGATAGTTGATAGTGGATAGTGGATAGTGGATAGTGGAAAGAAAAGCCCTCTATCCCCTAGTGCCTATTCCCCACATTCATTGTATATCTCGACAACGGCAAAAATATCGCTTTTCCCGTATCTTTTATTTTTCAAATCGCTTACCAGTTCCTGACAATTTTCAAATAGTTCTTTGGATTTATTTCTGAAAAACCGGTCCCCTCTATTCCCTATGTAATGAACGGCTTTATCGGCACTGTCCAGCAGTATAAAGTAATCCGTAAAGGTACTTGAAGTTCCAGCATCCCAATGTACCGTACTACCAAAACCACCGTGTCCGTGATGATGATTGCCACCTCCATTAGATATCTCTGCCTTCCTTGAGTAGAGCTTTGCACGTCCTTCCACTATCACTTCTTTGAATAGGGAGGTCTTATAGGTGGTTTCCAAATACACATAAGTACTGTGATCACCGAACACTATCTTTTCTACCACATCCGGCCCAAACTTGAATTTTTCAGATTTACGATCTTTTCTAAAACGTATGCGCTCCTTTCCATTGAAGGAGAAAATATTTTTATTGTAGTGCGGAATTTTTATCTGTCCTGTTTGTTCGCTTCCGTCTTTAAAATAAATGGTCCCATTCATCCAGGAATGTTGCGCAAAGGAAATACTGAAAATAAATAAGAAGCTGATATAGAGTAATTTTTTCATTTTTTTTGTGTTGGATTAATTTGCAGGTGAATATCGGATTTTTTGTTGGGTTTGAGGAATATTCAGTAGTATAAAGTGTCAAGTGAAAAGTATAAAGTATTTTTTTGCTACTTGCTACTTGCTACTTGCTACTTGCTACTTGCTACTTGCTACTTGCTACTTGCTACTTGCTACTTACCACTTGCTACTTGCTACTAAACTCTGTTCTTTTGCCTTGATGCAAAATGAACCAAAAGATCAAGACTTATTTTAAATAATTAGAAAATACTACGGCTCCTTTCAGGCTGCCAAAAATAACTCGCTCCGCTCAGACAGATTTTTAGACAAAAAGCCTTTCAGTTACCTTGATTTTCAAACTATTTAAAAAATGTCGAAATAGTATTACTGGTTCTAATAGTTTTGTACTTGTTATTTGTCACTTTCCACTAGCCACTTTCCACTTGCTACTTGCCACTTACCATCCCTATAGGCCTAGTGCCTAAAATCACATTCATTGTATTTATCTACAACCTCAAACAGGTCGTATCTGGTGTATAGCTCATTATTTAAATCCGCTACCAGTGTCTCACAATCCTGAAATAATTCGATGGATTTTTTTATAAAATATCGATTACCCCGATTTCCGATATATGGTATCACTTTTTCCTGTGAAGGAAATTGAAGATAGTATTCAATATAAATTTTTAAGTAACTATATATTCTGCGCCCATCACCAAAATAAAAGTATCCTACACCAGGTTTAACCACCTTTCTGGAGTACAATTTAGTTGGGCCTTCTCCTATCAATTCCTCGTATAAAGAAAACTTATTTTTTGTTTGCAGATAAACAAAGGTGCTATTATCACTCAATATCACCTTTTCTACCACATCGGGGCCAAACTTCATTCGCTTGGCTTTCTTTCCCTTCTTAAAACGGACTTTCCCCTTACCACTAAAGGCTGATACCCATTTCGCATGCCTGGGTATTATTACCAAACCGGTTTTTACCGTACCATCCTTAAAATAAACAGATCCACTCCTCCAGGTATTCTGAGCAAAGGATAATGAGAAAATAAATAGGAAGCAGATAATGAGTAGTTTTTTCATTTTTTTCAATTAGTATTTTGTTACTAATTATGATAGGACTAAAAATAAGGAAAAAAGACAATAATCAACAAAATACAAGAGCTTTCAAACACAATTTTGAAAGCTCTTTTTTAGTATTAATAAAATTGAATCTAAGTCCACTTAAAGTACACTAATACAAATCAAAAGAAATTATGAATTATAGCGCCATAGATTATATCTCAATATCCATATGTTCGAATAGGCTAGTCTTTGATTTTCTAACCTTTACTTGATGTTGATTTTCATCTGTTGATGATCTGTAACCAATTGCCGTAACAACCACAGATTTAAGTCCTTTTTCCTTCAATCCTAAGATGTCATCATACTGCTCATTTTGAAATCCTTCAATTGGACAGGCATCTATTTTCAACTCAGCACAACCCATTAACAAATTCCCAAGGGCTATGTAAATTTGTTTCTCCATCCAATGTTCTATTTCCTGAACGGACTTATTGGACAGTTTTGACTTGATAAAATCGCCATAGCCTTTTAACTGATCCATGGATACATTCTGAACCATAGCTTTCAGAAAAATAAAATCATCGATATGCTGATCTGTCAGATTATCATAACGACAAAAGACCATCAAATGGGAAGCATCGGTAACTTGTTGCTGTCCCCAAGAGTGATTTTTTAGTTTTTCCCGAATAATTGGATTTTCAATAAAGAGAATTTTATAGGCCTGTAGGCCATAAGATGAAGCTGAAAGCTTTACCACTTCCTTCAATTTTTCCAATTCAGATACCGTAATTTCTTTTGACGGATCGAAGCTCTTTGTAGCATAACGCCAATTTAGATTCTTTACTAATTCCATGATAGAATACTAAAAAGTACCCTTTAATAAAAAAGGTACTTTAATTATGTTTTAATTTAGTTCTGTTGTATAAATTGGGCATCAATAACCAATTTTATTTTATCCGATACCACAATGTTACCAGCTTCAGTAACAGCACTCCAGGAAAGACCAAAATCCTTTCTATTGATCTCCCCTACCAATTCAAACCCAGCTTTGGTTTGACCATATGGGTCAACGGCTATTCCATTGAATTCTGTCTCTAAAACTATTTCTTTGGTAACGTCTCTAATGGTTAAATCTCCAATGAGTTTTTCGCCTTTATATGACTTAGATTTAAAAGTCATTTTTGGAAATTCCGATGCATTAAAAAAGTCATTTGACTTTAGATGTCCATCGCGATCACCATTTTTAGTATTGATGGAATCTGTGAATACAGTCACATTTAAGTTCTTGAATTCCGCTCCTTCTTTTTCAATGGATCCTTCAAAGTTTTCAAAGTGACCTGTAACGGTCGACAACATCATGTGTTTCACCTTAAATGCCACATCTGAGTGGGCAGGATCAATTTGCCATTGTGTTTTTGTTGCTACGCTCATTGTATACTTATTTAGTTGATTAAAGACTCATGGGAACTTCCATTAACAGTACTTTTGAATTACTGGTGGCTGTTAAAGCGAATTGCTTCACATTCCAAATTCCAAAGCCATCCCTTTTATTCAGGTCTTGTCCAGCAACCTGAACATCCCCTTCCAGTACAAATAGATACACCCCATTCGTAGGATCCTTCAAAGTATAGGATTGTTCAATTCCTTCTGAAAATTCTCCTATGTGGAACCAGGCATTTTGATGTACCCAAACTCCTTCATCTTCAGGATTAGGTGATAAGACTTGATAAAACTGATTCTCTTTTTTTAAATCAGCTGTACTTAGCTGGTCGTATCTTGGTTTCACCCCTCTCTTATTTGGCAATAACCAAATCTGTAAGAATTGGACTTCCTGGTCTTTATTTTTATTGTATTCACTATGACGAATTCCTGTTCCTGCACTCAACACCTGAATGTCTCCTTCGCGAATAACCGCCCTATTATTCATACTATCTTTATGCTCTAAATCTCCGGAAAGTGGAATGGAAATAATCTCCATATTTTCGTGGGGATGGGTTCCAAAGCCCATTCCAGGAGCTACTCTATCATCATTTAGTACACGTAATACCCCAAAATTCATTCGCTCGGGATTGTGATAATTTGCGAAACTGAATGAATGATATGAATTCAGCCATCCATGATTTGCTTGCCCTCGGCTATCAGCCTTATGTAAAATTGTATTCATGGTTATTATTTCTTTATTCGGTAAATGATTAAACCCTACACTACTGTTCTTGGTATTTTTCAATTCAGAACCTTTATCCTTCTCACGCCCATAAGAGGAGAAAATGGATAATGCCGCAGCGGATAACAAGGATTTCTTTATAAACTCTTTACGTTTCATTATTCCGTTATTGTTTGAAGCAAATATCACATAGAATACTGCTTAAAAGAATATCAGAATACCGACAAGACTTATGAAAATCCGATATCAACCAATTTTTTTAAACTGAGAAGGAGATTGATCGGTGCACTTTTTAAAAAAAGCACTAAAATTGGCGGGTTCGGAAAAACCCAATTGATAACCAATTTCTTTTGTAGTTAGGTTCGAAAAATACAATAGTCGCTTGGCAGCAACTATTATTCGTGATTGTATATACTCTTTGGCTGTTTTCCCTACCAATGATTTGACCGTTCTATTTAAATGATCTGGGCTAATGTGTAGTTGATCAGCATAAAAGGAGGTAGCATGCCTTTCTTGATAATGAGCATTTACTAATGTTTTAAAATTCTTTAAGATGATATGCCCCGACTCCATTTTTTCTTCATCAAAGGGGGGTAAATCACAACTGTTATTACAGAGAAGCAAAAACAATTTAAGATAAGAACCAATAAGCAATTCTTTATTCCTTTCTTCAGAATGATAATAGTTGCTCATTTCATCACAAAAAACAGTCAGCTGTTCTGCTTGACTTTCATCCAATCCTAAAGCCGGAGAATAACCATAATCCTGAAATAGATTTAAATCTTCAATAAAGCTAATTGGAATATTATTCTTGACCAGGAATTCAGATGAGAAGACCATGGAATACCCCTTTGGCTTTCCCTTTTCAAGTAGCTGATGAACCTGTCCAGGACTGATAAAAAAGACCTCATTATTTCTTAAAGCATACTCTCTGAAGTCAATATTATGAATTCCTTCCGCCTTTTGAATGAACAATATGGTATAAAAATTATGCCGATGAGGTTTATCTGGAAGACCTAAATGTTTCTCATATATATCTTCCATTTTGGAAATACCAAAATCTTTTTTGGGATCCACTCTATTCAGATTTTGATAGGTCTTAATATGGGTCATAGAAAGATTTAAAATTATATCTAGAAGTGTTAACGGTCATCGATTAATAATCCTGATATCCTCCATAATATTTAACCGGAGACCAATCGGGTATTACTGCTGGTAATTTAGGATTTAATTGCTCGAATTCCTCAGCGGCATATACAATTTTCCCACCTACAACGGTCAATACAGATTTTATAGTTCTAATTTGATCTTCAGGAACTTCAAAATAATCAGCAGATAATAGGGTGAAATCGGCATATCTACTATTTTCCAGAGTCCCTTTTAACATTTCCTCCTTAGAAACCCATGCACTTCCTTTTGTATATAGACTTAAGGCCTCTACTCGAGTTAATAAATTGGCATCTTCACTTAGCTTCAAATCGCCGACTGTTTTACCTGAAATCAACCAATACAGGGCATGCCAAGGATTATAACTCGCTACCCTGGTACCATCTGTTCCTGCACCCAACGGAATACCTAAGTCCATAATCTTTTTTACGGGAGGTGCATGTTTCGCCTTTTCTGCTCCATACCGCTCTACAAAAAACTCCCCAGCATAGGCCATTCGAGCTTGAATTGCAATACCACCATTTAATGCTTTAATCCTTAATAATTCCTTTTCAGTAACCGTTTCAGCATGATCAAACAACCATCTTTCAGCTTGTAGTTTACCGTTGGTTTCTTTATTGACTTCCTCGATTACATCTAGAATTTTAGCAATACTTTCACCATAGGTTGCATGAATTCTAAATGGCCAGCCATTATCTACATGAAGACGAATTACTCTTTTAATATCTTCTCTCCAGGTTGGTCTATCTTCTAACAGAGGTTGAGGTGCTAAGAAATTCTCAAAATCTCCAGCACTCCACGCTAAAAATTCACCACCTCCTTCTAATTCATAACCATGATCCATTCCTAATGCACCATTGTGTCCCACTTTATTGTTGGACATCCATTCTTGAAATTCGGCATACTCAGCCCCTTTATTCTGAGGGAATAAATAATAGGAAAGTCGTATGGGCATTTCTCCAGCATCCGCAAGTAATTTTGTTCCGGTATAGTCTTTTGGAAATTTATGTCCACCTCCACCGGCATCAATGCCACTGGTAATCCCCAATTTATTCAGCTCTCTATAAAATTGTTTAGTAGAATTGATTATTTCAAGTTCCGAAAGAGGTGGTAACGCACCTATTCGAGCATATAAAATGGTAGGATTTGGTTCTGCCAGCAAGACGCCAGTAAGCTTACCATCCGTCCCCTTTTCAAAGGAACTTCCTTTTGGGGCCATTGTATTTTCGTCTATTCCTAATTCCTCCAATCCTGCGTTATTTAACCAGGCCCGACTGTATAAAAACAAAATAAAGGTGGGAACATTTCCGGTAGCATCATTGATTTCTTCTGGAGTAGGAAAACGCTTTTCTTCGAACTGAAAAGGACTCCATCCACCTATCACTCTCACCCATTGACCCTCGGGCGTTCTTTCGGCTTGTTCCTTTAACATTTTGAGTGCCCTGGTTAAAGTCTTTACCCCATCCCAACGCAACTCAGCATTAAAAAATCGACCTCCTCTGGTTAGATGAAGATGAGAATCATTCAATCCTGGAATAAGGGTTCTTCCTTTGGCATCAATCACCTGTGTCTTTGTATCAATAAAAGGATTGATCTCCTCCAATTTTCCAGATGCTAAAACAACGCCATCCTTTATAGCTATGGCCTCCTCAAAACGAAAAGATTCGTCCATGATGGCTATTTTGGAATTCTTCACCACCAAATTAGCCCTTTGAGATGTATTATTTCCAAATTCACAAGCCCCCAAAATGAATAGGGGTACAAAAATGAATAGTAGCTTTTTCATAACATTCGTCTTTATCAGTTAAATACAAATCAGAGCCTATACCCCAACAGCCACTTGCCACTACACTCTGTTCTTTTGCCTTGATGCAAAATGAACCAAAAGATCAAGACTTCTTTTAACCAGTAATCAGTAACGAGTAACCAGTAACCAGTAATCAGTAACCATTTGCTACTTGCTACTTTCCACTTGCTACTTGCCACTTGCCACTTGCCACTTTCCACTATGCTTTCTCTTTATTAATCCACTTGAAATTCCAGGAATAAAACTTCCCCTTCCCTTTTATGTTTAAGTGTACCTATCTTATGGTCAAACAATCCATTGAGATTATTACCGGAAGGATCTTCCAGCCTTGAATTTACCAGAAGTTGATACCCTCCTTTGTTCCAATTATCCTTAGGATAAAAGGCCCAACTCCTTTGTTGAGCACCTAATATTCTATTGCCTTCAACGCTACCTCCATTTTCATCTATCAATTGAATCCTATTGAATAGAGACATCCTATCCAACACATCAGGAAACTGTACAGTTAATGGATTAGCCGAGTTTCCATCAGGTATCGTTAACATCCAATCATTGATATTGGGGGCTATTATATCTTCATTTTTGACATAGAATTCTTTACTATAGGAGCTTTGCATGCTTCTATTATCAACAGACTCGAAACCATTTATGATCAATTTATAATTTCCACCTTCCACCAAAGATCTACCCAGTTCCTTATTGGCAATTAGATCTGTTTTCACCCTTGATGGATCTAGTATAATCGTTAAGGTTTTTTGTTCCTTATCCCATAACTCCTGAACATTATTGAAAATAGCACCCGATACCTCTACCCCTTCATTATCTACAAGTTGTATACGCTGAATATTATCCAAGGTCTTCATAGGATGAGAAAAGGAAATATAAAATCTCAACAGATTTTCTGGTAAGCTATCTTCAGAAGGATAGATGGCTACAACTTCTGGAAACCCTTTACGCTCACTTTCAAAGGATAGTATTTTCTCCTGATGTACGCCAGAATATTCTAGTGTTACCCTATACTGGTTTCCTATCATAAATGGGAATTCCGGAATAAAGGTCAGCACTCCATTTTCATCGATATCCGATATTCCTACTATGGGTGAGGCAATCGCTTTATTCTCTTTTGCATCCCATAAGGAAACTGAAAGCACATCGAAACTATTCACCGGCATATCTTCCACTGGAAGGTTGTTTACTATAATTGCCTTTTCGCGAATAGCAAAATCCAGCTCTGTTAACTTAGGATTACAGGCAAGGATTAAAAGTCCAAGCAGTATGTTTAACATTAACTTCATATCGGAATGAAAATTAAATGAGTAAAAGACAAATGGGATTTTCAACTATCCCACTTGTCTAAGAGAGTTTTTATTTTTTCGCCTTCATTTCTGAAGTTAATTCAGGATAGCCTTCCAATGGTTTTATCATGTCGTGAAAACCTTTCCAGATTTTACCGCCTTCAGTATATTCATAATCATCAAAATCGTATTCATTGACAAAATCACTTAATCTGAAATAGGCACCTTTCAATTCCGATATCATATCTACACCACCTGTTTCAATATTCCTTCTCAACATGGCTAGCATCATTTGGTTTTGCTCATCTATGTGCATAACACCTGAAAGTGGAACAGGAAATATCTCTACTCCTTCAGGACCTTGCGTAAATCCGGAAAGTCCATTGCCTTTATTGGCTTCTGCCAGATCTCTTAGGGAGATTAAACTAGCACTTCTTTGTTTATTGGTTATTAACAATTTCTTATCAAAAGATCCATCCATTTCCTGAGCCATAAATGTTATCATGTCGATAGGTACGTTACCAAAACCTAGTTCGGCAATCGTTTTTCCCTTCACATGATTACCTTCGTTTATTTCCTTCGTTGGAATAGTAACTAACGGTGTACAAGTATAACTTGCTATTAAGGTAGATTCCCCATCTATATCTTCGAAAAGCATACATCTAATTGGAGCTCTGGTTTCCATTTGGGTATGTACAGCATGATACATTTCAATACTAGCCACGGCCTTTTGAGTACCATTGAATGGGTAGGCAATTTTTCTCAATGTAGAAGCAAATTCCCCATTAGTAAGCCCTGCGACATATACAATACCATTGTGGTAGTCCATATCTGTAATGGTTAATGAATTTGCTGGTATATCTCTCCAAAAGTTCGGTGTTTCCGTAACTGGATTTTGGATAGATACCTTGGTATGATTGGCTTTGGAAATATCCAAAAACCGAATATCCATATTTCCCGGATTGGCAATTGCAATTAATGATTTAGCATCAGCTGCATGTCCTCTCTTTACAGCAATATAAGCCTCCTGACTTACAGGATGAATTTTCATGTCATAGATCATGATATCTGAAGGTCTCACTCCAAGTTTATCGGCAATTACCTTATCTACCGCCATGAAATTATAAGACACAGGATCTTTCAATTCGGTAGCTTCAGTAGAAATTGCATGAATCATGGCATTTCTACTGTCCCCTACAAACAATACGTTGTCCGGTCCGAAAGCTAGTGTTGTAGCACCTGGCAATGTGCTGTTCTCTAAACTCAATGTAACCGGCTTTTTCTTAACATCCGTTTTCACTTTAGATTCACATCCGATTATCGAAACAATTAAGACTGCGAATAACATTTGGGTGATTGTTTTTGTTTTCATGATCTTTGTTTTTAGTGCTATATATGGTCAGCTCTTGTAGCTTGTTAAAATCTATAATTCATGGTAGGTACTATATGGAAAATGTCTTCGGATTCACCGCTCTCCTTTATAAATTCACCAGCAATGAAATAACTCATGTCCAACGTAAATGTCATATGCCTATCCAGCTCATATTCCACTTTTAACCCAAACTGGTTTCCGATAGCTCTATCAGAACCATCACTTGCTTTCCGGTTGACAAATCTGGGCGGCTTATATAAACCATCCATTACCGATTCTCTCCAGAAAAATGCCCACTCCAAATAGACCGACAAATCTTCACAGGGTTCAACCTGGATGGATGGATGAATAGAAATTAAATTGATAGGTGTAATGGTCAAGGCCAGACTGTAGTAAGCAGGATTCACAAACATGGGATTGAAGGTGTTGATTTCACCATCTCCAGGTTTATCATCACCCGTAGTATAATCTACTTTTAAACCTATGTTTGGTGTCCAATGGGTATTGATCAGTTTATAATGCCAGTCCGCTTCATAACTATAGGCGCGGATATCCTGATTATCCAGATCACCGAACTGATAGATTATTTCCGTATTATAATACCAACGTTCACCCATTTTCCCATATCTTCTTAATCCTACACTGTGTCTTCTTTCTTCTCCTATAACATCATTAAAATGTGACCTGTCGGATTGAAAACCCAAATAATAAATCTCGTTCATTCCGAACACTCCATGAATTTTGAATTGACTGTACAATCCCCAGAGTTCTGGATTGGCTACCTCATTATCAAACAAGGTAAATTCGTTATCAAAGACCTCAAAAAGGGGCTTTACTTCCTTTCCATAAAATGTTTGGATTTTTGTTCTATTGTGTTTTAAAATAAGCCTTGCTGCATCGAATGCCCTTCTTATATTTGGTCCCTCTCGTAGACCTATCAATCTGGCGGCACCAAATGGCATCTCTTGCCTACCCAATAAAAAGGACAAGCTCTTCTCCTCTTTCTCTTTTAGATCCATTCGATACTCCAAAAAGGCCTGATGATAATCCAACACATCGTATTCTACAATTTCCTTTTCGTGGCTGGTATAACCGTGGTATAGTTCACCAAAAAAGCGAAATTTCTCGTTGAAAACAACATTTGTATGAAGGGCAATTCTTTGTGAGTAGAAACTCATATCCTCCTCTTCTTCCCACAGCCTATTGGTATAGTGCGCAAATCGGGGTCTAAACTGACCTCCAAAAGAAAGATAGGCTGTTCCAGCCTCATTTAAAGGGATAAACTTTAGGACATCGAATGTGTCTTCTTCATAGGGATTCTTTTCGGTATCCCTCAAATAGGTATAGTCTTCCTCCGCTCTAAAGATATTAAATGCAGGAGGTTCCGATTTTTCACTCGTATCTTCTTGAGCAAAAAGTCCCAGACTTATTGAAAAAAATAGGCTACTATAAATTATTGAATTCTTCATAACGACACCTTTTTTTTTTACCTTTTAGAGTCTCATTTTATATGTTGCTCTATCCGACGATCAGGAATTATCCACATCACAGCAACTATTAGATAACAACTAATTGCCAGCCAGCTATTGAAAAAGCTTAATGCTATTCCTACAGTATAGATGATTACGGAGAGTTTACCCTTATAATCCTTTCCAATGGCTTTACTTAATATAAAATCATCTCCATGATACCATATAATGGAATATTGTAATACAAAATAGGCGATGGCACACATGAGTAGGATAAAGCCATATAAGGCCACAGGAATCGTTTGGAGATAATGATCTCCTACCCAAGCGGTAGTGAATGGTATGAGGGACAACCAAAAAAGCAGATGCAAATTCGCCCACAATATTTTCCCATTTACCTTTTCTGTGATTTGCAATAAATGATGGTGATTGTTCCAATATATTCCCAGATAGGCGAAACTTACCATATAACTGATGAAATGGGGTACTATGGGTATCAACATTTCCAGTGAAACTTGCTCCGGTTTTTTAAGTTCCAATACCATGATAGTAATGATAATGGCTAATACTCCGTCACTAAATGCTTCTAACCTATTTGATTTCATAATTTAGTATTCGTTAGACTTCAATATATCAACGACTCTTATTAGTTATTAATAATATAAAAAACTAAATTTCAGAGCATTAGCTAATTTACAAAAAGAGGATTCCGTATACAAATCAAAGTTGACTTATAAATGATCAATAGGAAACCGTTACGCTTTTGATCTTGGAATAAAAAGCTAGGAAATTATTGATATTATTTTCTTGCATTTTCATAGACTATTTTACCGTTTATAAAAGTCATTTCTGCCTGAATTGATTTTAACTCTTCATCAGAGACCTTTAGAAAATCCTTGTTTAAGATAACCATATCGGCCAATTTCCCTTGCTCTAATGAACCCAATTGTTGTTCGTCAAAAGAAAACCATGCGCTTCCTAATGTGTACATTTTTAATGCATCCAACCGACTAATTGTTTCATTAGGATTTACCAAAACTCCACTAACATCTTTTCCTGTTACCATATAGTAAATAGCATACCAAGGATTTAATGGTACAACCAAACAAGCATCTGAACCTGCTCCTAACGGAATTCCTGTTTGAAGTAATGTTTTGTACAGTGGCCCAGCATTATCGCTTTTAAATGTTTTCCCTAATGGAAAGCGATCTGTTCGAGTGACATAACCATGGTTTTGAAGTTTTAAGCCCATATTCATATTCTTTAATGCCTCGACAATAAATTCAGTCGTATCAGTACCCAATTCAAAAGTATGTGCTAAAGACCATCTTAAATCACTAATAGGATATTGCTCATTAATATTCTTGATGGCTTGAATATGTTGTATATTTTCATCGAAGGAAACACTATGCTGTTCGTGTGGCCACCCTGCTTTTGCAGCCTTCTGAGCTTTGCTTTCATAAGCGGAGTTAACCTTACCATCTATCGGAAAACTTACAATATGTTCTCCTACTGCTGAATATTTAAGCATTTCATCTCCGAATCCTTGCCAAGTATGGTTGATTTTATCTTCTAAATCTCCTTCTTGCTTTGTTTTGTCATAGACTACGTGTTGTATTCTGTATCGTATACTTAAATCATTATTCTTCCACAGTGTTGTCAAGGCATCATAATCATTCATGTGATCAAAGTAACCTCCTCCTGGAAAGTTAACTCCCCCTTCATCATGTACTGCCGTCAATCCTAAAGAATTTGCATATTCCATTAGTCTTTTTAACCCTTCTCTTTTGTCTATTGGTTTAGTGGTAGATTTTAAAGCAGCAAAAGCTTGATTGCTTTCTTTTCCCATTTTAAACCACCCATCTTTTTTCACAGGAATTCCTTTAGACTTGAAAAATTCCAAAGCTTTATCATTTGCTATGGCAGGCCCCGAAAAACCCATTTGAATGTAAACTGCTCGATTAGGTAATGCCTCACTCAATTCTTCATTGCTAGGTAATCGCTTTTCTTTAAATTGTTTTGCAGAGATTCCCCCCATAACAGTTAGTACTTTATCTTCAGGATACTTATGCTTTTCTTTCTTCAATAAGTCAAGTAATTCCTTAATAGAATGCGTGTTTTCTGCGGCTAACACATCAATGCCAGGCATATTGCCTTGACGAACAAAATGAACATGAGAATCGATCAATCCAGGAATCATTGTTTTTCCTTTAAGGTCAATTGTCTGAGTACACTTATTTCCTGATATAGCAGCCTCTCCAATTGCGATGATTTTATTGCCTCGAATTCGTATAGCGTCTACAATATCATTATTGGCATTGAGGGTAATTATAGTACCATTGATAAATAAAGTGTCTTCAATTAAACAATTTTCCTGTGGTGTTTTATCTGTAGAACATGCCTGAAGAAAAAATGCAATTAAAATGAGTATAGAAATTTGTTTTAAGTTCATAATGTTAAAATTTATAAGTCAGTGTTTCATTCTCTGAATTACACTTAAATTCAAGCGATACCTCTTCTGGCGCCTCCAATTCCAAGACCATGATGGTAATGGCTAATACTCCGTCACTAAATGCTTATAACCTATTTGATTTCATAATTTAGTATTCGTTAGACTTGAATATATCAACGACTCTTATTAGTTAATGAAAATATAAAAAACTAATTTTCAGAGCATTATCTAATTTACAAAAAGAGGGTTCCGTATACAAATCAATTGAGATTATAAATGATCTATGGGGTATTGGGTGCGATTTTGATCTTAGAATAAAGAGGTGGGAAAATATTGGAATTGTTTTGTTGAAGTAAGATTTAGCTGTTGGTGTAGATAGTATTTATAGTATGCTACTTTGTTGAATTTTAGTATTCATACCGTCCATAATTCTATCATTTAACCAATTTGAAAAGCACAAAAAAAGGGGAAAGAAATAGTCCTTTCACCCTTGGATGGTTATTTAATTTTTGATGGAGTCTGTTTCTATTTTTCAAAATTTGAGGGGTGTTTCATCCCGATACAGAAAGTACAGCGCGCCTTCTTAATAATTCACTATCAACTATTTACGACTTAACCAAACTCAACAAGAGACAAATATGGTACAAAAACTAAGCAATTAAAGGATATTTAAAGGTCAACTATTATCAACTTATATTAAGGCATCTAAATTATTTCCTTATCAAATCATACGAAAAAGGATATAGTTATTAGTTTATAGTTTGATCAATTTATGCTGATAGGAACTACCTGCATTCACAATGTCTAAAAAGTAAACACCACTGGAAATAACCAAGTCCAGATCATAAATAGCTTGCTGAATACCCGATTCCTGATAAATTAAATTCCCTTCCAAATTGTACATTCTAATGGAATATTCAGATGAGCTATTTAAATCAATCTTCCACCCTTCAGATGATGGATTCGGGTATATTTCATAATGCATGATATCATTGTTATCCAAATCCAAGGCATGTTGATTCAATTTAATTAGAAAGCCATCCGCGTTACCATGATTTTCAATTGTGAACATACCATCTTCTCCACTCACTTCCAACTCAGACAAAAATTCACCAGACAGGTAGATCTCTCCCCATTGGCTCATGGCGACTCCATAACATTGATCCGATCCAATTGATCCAATTGATTCACCATTGATAAAGTTACCATTATCATCCAGTAGTAATAAGAAAATATCATTAGAACCATTGGAAACCACATTAAATACCCCAACACCAGGATCAAGATCAAATGTACCCTGAAACCATCCTGTTATAATTAATTTGTCATCCTGCCAAATGATATCAGTTGCTTTTTCTGTATTCACTGAACCTAAGCATTTGACCCAAGCAAAATCACCATTAGCGGATACTTTTTGCACAAATATATCCCAAGATCCCTCCGCTGTACTGGTATAAGTTCCTTGATCTGTTTGAAAATCTACCGTATTTGAATAATAACCAATTAAAAATAGATTATCATTAATATCTAACGTCAATCCAATCCCTCGATCGATTGAATTTCCACCAATACTTTTGGCCCACTGAAAATTTCCATTTTCATCCAACTTCATCAAATAAATATCATCTCCATTGATCGAAGTCATATTAAATACTCCAGCACTTTGATCAAAATCTGATGTTCCTGCAAAACTACCCGTAACATATACGGATTTGTCTGTCCCAACTACCAAATCATAAGCGTAATTAAGTCCGGCCCCTGCAACCGTACTTACCCAATTAAAATCACCATTTTCATCCAACTTAAGTACAAAAGCATCTGCGGAGTTATTGGTTGAACCAATTATAGTGGTACCTACTCCCGGATCAAAGTCAATAGAATTAGAAAACCTTCCCGCAACATAAACATTGTTATCATCATCCGTTTGTATACTATAGGTGGGACCATTTCCATCTGTAGTTTCTAAATTCTTTGCCCATATAAACGCACCGTCTGAATTTAACTTCAAAACAAACATCCGATTATACCCTCCTCCTACTAATTCAAAAGTATCAGGTCCGGGATCAAAATCAACCGTATTGGCAAAAACTCCAGTGATAAGTAAATCCCCTGAGTTATCGACAGTGATATCCATAGGGTGCTCACTACCATCTCCCCCTATTGATTTGATCCAAATTAAATTCCCTTCAGCATCTAATTTTTGAATATACATATCAGTGGACTCCCAACCAGCAGTCAACATAAGACTATCTGTACCAGGGTCGAAATCAACTTCACCTTTATAACTCCCGACTGTATAAACATAGCCATCATTATCTACTGCAACTGACTCAGAATAATCATAATAAATTCCACCAACCGAAGTTCCCCATTCAATATTCATATTTTGAGCAAAGCCCAAAACACCAAGAAAGACTAAAAGGAAAAAACCAATTTTTTTCAAATGTTTCATAACTGTTAAATATCTAAATTCTCCTCCACTGAGATGTTAAATTAGTACACATAAAAAATCAATCACAATGTACATATATATATATTCAAAATCAATTCCTTAAATAAATAGATTTAATCAAAAAAGCACC
>MAAC01019226.1_pt1 | contig 63892 bp, 56 predicted proteins | sample 1115981 | NCBI WGS metagenome assembly MAAC01 (sample SAMN04961126, study PRJNA320927) | seawater metagenome | isolation source: sample BD02T64 sea water enriched with oil for 64 days | place: USA:Gulf of Mexico | collected 2013-07-27 | reverse complement strand
GACCTGTTGCTGCATCTCCATCGGCTGCCTCATCCCAACAATTTGGAATAATTGTAGCAAACCCTTCTAAATAATCTGGAACAAATACATCACAAGCCGATAGAAAATTAACTGGACCTGTCCAGCTACTGAATTCTCCGCCGCCGCAATCTGCACGCACATAAACTTCATAATCTGTTACCGCTGTTAAACCAACGGCTGTATATGGATTGTTAGTTGTTGACGTTCCAGCTCCTACAGGAACACCTGTTCCGATAGGTTGTACCGAGACTTCCCATGTGGTTTCTGTACCAGAAGCTGTCCAACTAACATCCGCTGTTGTTGAGGTAATACCTGCCACTGCCAAACCTACTGGTTCAGGACATGACACATCAAATACATTTATTAAATCAAAACCAATACCGTCATCTTGTACAGAACCATCTGAACCAAAAGCAAATCTTAAAAATACACTTCCTTGACCTCCTAGTCCTACAAGTGCATGACGCGCAATAACCCATCCTTCAGATCCATTTGCAGCTCCTCTTCCAGACCAACCTTCTTGCTGACCTCCAGGGTTACCGTTTATTGTTCCGTCTGTATACCAATTATTAGGATCACCAACGGCACCTACATTTTGCCATGAGCCTCCATTATCTATTGATGATTGTAAAACCATCCCATCCCAACTAAATTCTGAATTCCACCAAATACTAAATTCTATTGATGGTGCAGCGAGTGCTGTAAAATCAAATTCCGGACTTGAAACGTTTGAAGTTTCGTTTGCATTGTATTGTCCTGCTAAACTTGTTACCCAGGCGTTAGCGCCAGAAGCGGCACTATTAATTACTGCACCAGTTGGGTTTCCAAGTGCCCAGGTTCCAGCTGCTGTATTATCAGCAATCCAACCTCCATCATTTACTTCAAAATCTTCCACATAAGGAAATGAAGTGATTTGAGCATTTACCTGCCATCCAAAAAACAATGTAAATACTGCTATTAATATTGTAATTTTTTTCATTTGTGTTGATTAGTTTAATTAGTTTTTCATTTCAAACAATTCATAAATCATTGATTATAAATGTTTTGAAATTTTAGTCAATTTTTTTAACAAGTTCATTACGTAAATAAGTAACATTTGGAGCGTTGTTATTAGCTTCCGAAGATAAAAAAAATGACAGTTAACATAGTATTAACATTGCTATAATAGATGAAGTGCATTTATTATCGATAAAAAGAAAACAGAATTAACAATGTCAAATTACTCCTACCATTTTAGAATGATAAAAACGGGGAAATGATCACTAAAACCACCTTTATATTTTTTACCTACATAGGTTCTATACGGATGTCCTTCAAATTTTCCGTTATACTGTGTTAAAAACTTATCTCCAAAAATATGAGCCTCATCAAATTTGCATGCATCTTTCTTGGTTTCAAAAAAATTAGTTGTAATCATAATTTGGTCAAAGAGGTTCCATTTAAACTTATGATTTAAACTGCCTTCTTCATAACTAAATAAAGTTTCCATTGGATTAAATAAGGACTGCTCATTAGTCAAGAACTTTACGCTTTCATCATTTGGATTGTCATTAAAATCTCCCATCACAATCACTTTTGGATCACTATGGTTGTCGTGAAGCTTAACCAGAACTTCATTTGCTTTTTTTGCGGATTCAAATCTCTTAGGAGCTGATTCTTTTTCGCCTTCACGTCTTGAAGGCCAATGATTCACGACAACATGTATATCTTCGCCATTTAAACTCCCTGAAACCAACAAAATGTCTCTTGTAAAATCTCGATTGCCATCATCATCTTCTAGAAGTACAGTAAATATTTCTGATGACAGTACTTTGAACAGATCGTCATTATATAATAGTGCGACATCGATTCCTCTTTCATCATTTGAATCGAAATGCACATATTTATAGTGATACTCTTTTAGATCCTCACTTTCTAATAAATCTTGGATTACCTTTTTATTTTCAACTTCTGCAAGACCAATAATAGCAGGTGGTTGTCCAGTAACATTGAAGCCTATTTTAGAAATAACCGCCCCTAATTTATATATTTTTCTATCATATCTTTTTTGCGTCCAGCGTTTGTCTGAAGTTGGCAAAAAATCATTGTCATTCGTACGCTTATCATCATAAATGTCAAATAAATTTTCAATATTATAAAAGGCAATAGTCAAAGACTCAAAATTAGATGTTCCTGTAGTCACGCTTCTGAGATTTAAGTTTTAAAAATAGTAAATCGCAAGCATTCATTTGCTTAACTTTGCATAATATTTATATGCAATGATAGAGAAGAAAGATACTACTTTAGAAAAAGCCGTCTTAATAGGAATAATTACTAAAGCTCAGGATGAGGTGAAGTCCAAAGAGTACATGGACGAACTCGAGTTTCTTACTTACACGGCTGGAGGAGAAGTCATTAAGCGGTTCTCTCAAAAAATGGAAATGCCTAACCCTAAAACATTTATTGGGACTGGTAAAATAGAAGATGTACGTGTCTTTATAGAAGAAAACGGCATTGGGACAGCCATCTTTGATGATGAACTTTCATCAGCACAGGAACGAAATATTAGCGCCATATTAAATTGTAAGGTTCTGGATAGAACTAATTTAATACTTGATATTTTTGCACAACGCGCCCAAACCAGCTATGCCAGAACACAAGTAGAATTAGCACAATGTGAATATTTATTACCTAGATTAAGAGGGATGTGGACTCACCTTGAACGCCAAAAAGGTGGTATTGGAATGCGTGGTCCAGGTGAAACTGAAATTGAAACAGATAGACGTATTGTACGTGATAAAATTGCACTACTAAAAGCACGTATTAAAATTATAGATAAACAAATGAGTGTGCAGCGTGGAAATCGAGGTAAAATGGTTCGCGTAGCACTTGTTGGATATACCAATGTTGGGAAATCGACTTTAATGAATGTTGTTAGCAAGAGCAAAGTCTTTGCAGAAAACAAGCTTTTTGCAACTTTAGATACTACCGTTAGAAAGGTTGTCATTCAAAACCTTCCCTTTTTGTTAACTGATACTGTTGGGTTTATTAGAAAACTACCAACCCAACTGGTGGAGTCTTTCAAGAGTACCTTAGATGAGGTTAGAGAAGCCGACTTATTACTTCATGTTGTTGATATTTCACATCCAAATTTTGAAGAGCACATTGAATCTGTAAATCATATTTTAGACGAGATAGAGAGTGCTGGTAAGCCAACAATTATGGTATTCAATAAAATTGATGCTTATGAAGCAGAGCCTTTTGATGCTGATGATTTAATTAATGTCAGAACGGGAGCTAATTACTCATTAGAAGAATGGAAAAACACTTGGATGCATAAAGTTGGTAATAATGCGCTTTTTATTTCTGCTTTGAATAAACAAAATCTCGAAGTGTTTCGTAAACGTGTCTATGATGAAGTACGAGAAATACATGTGACACGATTTCCTTATAACCACTTCTTATATCCAGATTATACTGAAGAATAAATAAAAAACGCACCTAATAGGTGCGTTTTTTTATAACCATATATTGTCTACGTTAGAAATTGTAACTCAATCCTAAAGTCCAATATGTTTGTAAATCATTATCAACATTATCGAACGTTGGAATAGCACTCGTTCCCATAGGATCATACTGTCCTAAAGCATAGTTAAGCGCTTCTTGTTTGTTACTTCTCAATCCAAAATCAAATCCGACACCAATCATTTTCCAAAGTGTGTATCCAAATGAATTTGTCCAAGTCCAGTTTGACAAGTCACCATTCTTATAACTTTGAAACATTGATAAATTCGATTTAAAATTAATGGCTCCAATTTGTCGGGTATAATCAGCAACAATTTTTGCTCCTAGAGACGAGTCAAAAACAGTATCTCCATCACTAAATACAAAATTGTAGTTTAATGGATGAATTACTACAATTAAATCGGTAAGTGGCGTCCATGTCAAACCAATACCAAAATCTAAATACCCTGGATCATTAAAATTATCTAACAATGTGGTTCTATATTCAGTTAATGCTGATACCGCCCATTTATCACTTAATTTTCTTCCATATAAAGAACTAAGGCTAAACACATCTGTTGTTGGCTTGAAATCATCATCATCTAAATCGGTGTCCTTATTATCCAACTTCACCCAATTAAAATTTGTAGTTAGAGAATTTCTCCAAAAGAATTTATCTTGAATTAAATTAGCATATCCATTTACAGTAAATCCGATATTTCCAGATGAATTATTCGGCGTGCCTTGAGAATACCAATTGTTGAAATTTGATAAACTCCCCCCAATAGTCCCAAAAGCTCCAACTCTCCAACCTGGCAGCGTATCTATTTGCCCTTGAATTGCATCAGCGCGTCCTTGAATTGCGCTTATAGAATCTTTCTTGATTTTTAATACATCTTCTAACTCTTCTTTAGTTTGTGAAAAACCAAAAGATATAGATAACACTAATAGCGTTGTAAAAAGTAATTTTTTGTTCATAGTTTTTAATTAAAAATTTCTTAATAAAAGGAATTACAAATATAGGGCATCATCAATTCAACTCAAATTAAGGTATCCTTATATGTCTTAATGTTGGACACCTAACTCAAATTAAAAGTCACTTATAAATGAAATTATTTTTTCTTGAAAAGCGGCACAGAAGAACAGGCCTCACCATACATAATAGATTTTGCAATTGGTTTTAATTTTTGAGACAATAAAACATATGCATTATCGGGAACGGGTTTATGAGAACATCCCTTTATAATAATAGGTTTGTTTTTATAGGCAGAAACATCGAGATTAAATATGATATCTTGATAAATACTAAGTTCTAAGGTTTCCAGAGTACCAATCAAACTCTTCTTTACGTACGGCTCCAATTGAATACTTAGCAGCATAAAAGCCCAGGCAGGAACAATAGCATCAGTTGAACACATAAGGGCAACGTATGTGTCTTGATATTGCTTCCAATTATGATTCTTAACCTGATCTCTAAACTCCTTTTCTCTTAAAACAAGACCTTTATAAAGCCATTCTTTTATATCAAATAAAATGCGCTCTCCATCAGGATAATAGTCTTCTAAATCAAAAACTACTAAGCTACTACTGGCGACTCTATTTATAATTTCATCTGACATTGTTAGAGCATTCCTAATTCTAATTTTGCCTCTTCACTCATTAAATCTTGACTCCAAGGGGGGTCAAAAGTTATTTCTACTTCTGCGCTTTTAACGTCGTTAAGTGATTTTACTTTTTCTTCAACTTCAAGCGGGAGCGTTTCAGCAACCGGACAATTAGGTGTCGTTAAAGTCATCAATATTTTTACGTCTAAATCTTCATTTACAAATACATCGTAAATTAAACCAAGTTCATAAATATCAACAGGGATTTCTGGATCGTAAATTGTTTTTATGACTTTTACGATTTTCTCTCCAAGGGCATTGGTATCTATTGTAGTTTCCATTTTAATTCAATTGTGTTTGATATGCAATAGCATATATTTTTAGTTGCTTTATCATACTCACCAAACCATTTGCTCGTGTTGGAGACAAATGTTCTTTAAGTCCTATTTCATCTATAAAGCCTGTATTCGCTTCAATGATATCATTTGGTTGCTGATTAGAAAACGTACGAATTAAAATAGCTATGATTCCTTTTGTAATTATAGCATCGCTATCAGCAGTAAAAACTACTCTCCCGTTTTGCATCTCAGCATGCACCCAAACTTTACTTTGACAGCCTTTGATGATATTATCTTTCGTTTTAAATTGAGCATCAATAAGCGGTAAATCCTTACCTAAATCAATCATATACTGGTAACGTTCTTCCCAGTCTTCAAACATTGAAAACTCATCAATAAGTTCGTTTTGTATCTCTTTTATTGTCATCAAAACAGTTTTAAGCAAAAATACAATTTATCTATTCCTTTAGCATCATCTTTTTCATGGATAACAGTTTATTAACAAGTTCCTCTATAGATTTAGGAGGACGACCATGATCGAAAATTTTAGTTTTATAATTATCGCTGTCAATATCTATTTCTACGGTTGCCATTGCAGCAGCATCAAATTGGAATGTTTTGCTTGGAGGTTCCAACTCGCTTATTGTATTAACATCAATGTTTTTATATAATGACATAAGTAATTCCCAATCTTCTTCATTACAAACCGCAGCTTTAGTATCTATTAAATCTCTATCATTACTAATCGTAATAGAATCCTTTGTAACCCATATTTTTTCAAAAAACCCCCGAGTGGTTTGTTGATATGTAAATACAGTTTTTGATTTCCTTTTATTTGCGTGTAAAGTGTCTTTATTGTCCCGTATCAAAATCAATTCATCGTTTACAATTTTATAAGAACTAGCGTTTGTTAAATATTCCAGAAATTTTCGTTCAAATTGATTAATTTTAGGTTTACAAAAGGCTTGCGTAGTAATTAATTGTGAAACAGAAATATGACTCCCATCAATTGAATATGTTCCCGTAAAATTATTGCATCCTGAGAATCCTGACACTTTATTCGTTTTCGAATCAAATTCCAAAGAAAGTTCTACTGGAAAGATGTCGTCTGCACCAATTTTAGCAATTTCATAAGCTCCAGAAACTACTTCCATGTTTTGAATGCTTTTGTTGTTTTGCGTACTCGCAATTTCTTTAGTATTCCCACAAGATTTAAGAAAGAACACCGTTAATATAAGTGTTATAAGTTTCATAGTCTTCATGATATTAAGGTTTAAAATTTAATATACAAAAAAGGAGCCAAACTGTTAAAACCATTATATAATAAACACTAATCGATTGATTTTCAGGTTTTTAAAATTATTATGTTTATCTAAAGCTAAGACAACATCATTTTCGCTTTTTTCAATCCTTCGATAAACATATCAATCTCTTCCTTAGTATTGTAAAATGCAAAAGATGCTCGAATGGTTCCTGGAATATTATAAAATTCCATGATGGGTTGCGCACAATGATGACCCGTTCGTACAGCGATTCCTAATTTGTCCAAAATTGCACCTATGTCATACGGATGGATTCCTTCCAAATTAAAGGATATCAAAGAAGTCTTATGTTGAGAAGTCCCATATATTTTCACGCCTTCAATTGATAATAACTGATTTGTGGCATAATCCAGAAGTTCCAGTTCATATTGAGCAATATTATGAAACCCAATGGAATTCATATATTCGATGGCGGCACCAAAAGCAATACCTCCACAAATGTTGGGTGTGCCAGCTTCGAATTTGTGTGGAAGATCTGCGTAAGAGGTTTTTTCAAAGGTCACCTCAGCAATCATTTCCCCTCCACCTTGATAAGGAGGTAGCTTTTTAAGCCATGACTCTTTACCATATAACATGCCTACGCCAGTAGGACCACACATTTTATGAGCAGAAGCCACATAGAAATCTACATCTAGAGCTTGAACATCAGGAATTAAATGTGGACAAGCTTGCGCTCCATCTATTAATACAGCAGCACCAACCTCATGTGCTTTACTTATTATATCTTCAATAGGGTTGATTGTTCCTAATGCGTTTGATATATGGTTTACAAATACCAATTTCGTTTTGTTGGAGAGCAAATTTTCATATTCGGACATGATTAATTCACCTTCCTGATTCATTGGAATCACTTTTAATACAGCACCTGTTTGTTCACATAGCATTTGCCAAGGCACAATATTACTATGATGTTCTAAGGCTGAAACAATTACTTCATCGCTCTTTTTCAATAAATCCTTAAACCCATTGGCGACCAAATTGATACTGTGCGTTGTACCTGATGTTAGTATAATTTCGTGTGCAAACTCAGCATTAAAATGTTCTTGAATTTTTACTCTAGCATTTTCATATAGATCAGTAGCTTCTTGACTTAAGGTATGAACCCCTCTATGAATATTTGCGTTGTAATTACTATAATAATCTACAATAGTATCTATAACGACTTGAGGTGTTTGAGACGTTGCTGCATTATCAAAATACACTAAGGGCTTACCATTTACTTTACGCGAAAGAATTGGAAAATCATGTCTTAAATCTTCTACTTTAAACATTTTGGTTATTGAAAGAAATTAGATGAATTCAATTACAAATCAAATCCAATATTTACATTGAGCTTTTTCGCAATTAACTTATTAATTCGTTGTTTCATTTCTGGAATTTTCACAGAACTTAATACGTTATTAGTAAAGGCATACATCATTAACGCCTTAGCTTCTTTTACAGGAATTCCGCGTGAGCGCATATAAAACAGAGCACTTTCATCCAATTGCCCTATTGTACAACCATGTGAACATTTAACGTCATCAGCAAAAATTTCCAATTGAGGCTTCGTGTTTATTGAAGCTTTATCACTAACCAAAATATTATTATTAGCTTGAAATGCATTTGTTTTTTGTGCCTCCTTATCAACAACAACTTTACCATTAAAAACACCTGTTGCATTGTCGTCATAAACACCTTTATAATCTTGATGACTTTCACAATTTGGCTCGATATGATGAACTAGAGTATTATGGTCGACATGTTGCTTTTTACCAATAATTGTAATCCCTTTTAAGGTAGAATCGATACGCTCTCCATGTTGATAAAAGTTAAGGTTATTTCGCGTTAATTTTCCTCCAAAAGAAAATGTATGAACCGAACAATGACTCTCTTGCTTTTGTTTTATAAATGTATTATCTATTAAGGATGCATTTAGATTGTCATTTTGAACCTTATAATAATCTACTATGGCACGTTTATTAGCAAATATTTCGGTGACGCTGTTCGTTAAAATTGGGTTATCCGTTAAACTTTGATGGCGTTCAATTATTTGCACATGTGAGTTTTCGTCTACCACAATTAGATTGCGAGGCTGTAACATCATAGCGGACTCATTACCCGTTGAGAAATGTATAATTTGAATTGGCTTCTCTACCAATTTATTTTTTGGAATGTGAATGTAAGCACCTTCACTTGAAAACGCAGTATTTAGAGATGTTAAGCCGTCTTTAGCTGCCGTTTTATTAAAATAGTTTTCAATAAGAATGCGATATTTTGTTTTGGTCAATGCCGCAGACATTAAACAGACATCAATCCCATCATGAGTTGTTTGTGACAAATGTGAAGAATATTTACCATCAATAAATATAATTTTATAGGTATCAATATCATGAATAAAATATTGCTTAACATCCTTATATTCTAACGCGTTTTCTTGATTAGGAAAGATACTATAATCATGTTTGAGTATACTATTTAACGAGGTGTACTTCCAATCTTCTTCTTTTTTAGACGGAAATCCATTCTGTTCAAAAGTTTTAATGGCCTCACTTCTAATGTCATGCACTGGAGTATCAATTTCTGTTCGATTTTCGAATACTAAAAATGATGATAAGAGTTTTTCTTTTAAATCCATTTGCTTTTTATTAAGCGTTCACTTCTTCTTTAATCCAGTCATATCCCTTTTCTTCAAGTTCATGAGCCAATTCTTTTGTGCCAGATTTTACAATTCGTCCATTATATAATACGTGAACAAAATCTGGAACGATATGTTCCAATAATCTTTGGTAATGTGTAATGACTATAACAGCGTTGTTTTTACTTTTCAACTTATTTACACCATTGGCAACTATGCGAAGTGCATCAATATCAAGTCCTGAATCCGTTTCATCTAGAATAGCCAATTTAGGTTCTAACATGGCCATTTGAAAAATTTCATTACGTTTCTTTTCCCCTCCTGAAAACCCTTCATTTAAAGAGCGAGACAAAAACTTTCTATCAATTTCTAAAAGCTCAGATTTTTCTCGAATAAGCTTCAACATGTCTTTTGCTGGCATATCTGCTAGACCTTTCGCTTTTCGAGTTTCATTAATTGCAGTTTTCATGAAGTTTGTTACGCTAACACCTGGGATTTCAACAGGATATTGAAACGATAAAAACACGCCCTTATGAGCACGTTCTTCAGCAGCTAGCTCATCAATATTTTCGTTTTCAAAAAGAATTTCACCTTTCGTAACTTCATATTCTTCTTTTCCTGCTACAACCGAAGCCAAGGTGCTTTTTCCAGATCCATTAGGCCCCATTATAGCATGTACTTCTCCTGCTTTTACCTCTAAATTAATGCCTCTTAAGATTCCTTTATCTTCGACACTAGCGTGTAAATTATTTATCTTTAACATATTACTTTGTTCCTAGTTTTATAACATCATTTTCATTAGGATTAGGCTTAGATACCTTTAAAATTTCAACAATTTCAATTCTATTATCCCAACCTTCTTCGCCTTCCGGCTTTTTTGATAGTTTCCCTCTGACAACCACAGGAATCATATCGGTATCTTCTAATTTAAAAGGAGCAACCTGAGCATTTAAATCATGCATTTTATCATTAATTACTACCCCAAACATTTCTTTAGGTGTCTGTATTACTGCAGCATCAGCATAATAAATAAATTGGCCTTGCAATAAGGTTAATCCGTCGTTCTGTTTTGCTGTTTTATCAGCAGTTGCTCCATTTTCAGTACCTGAATCTGTTTCTACTTTTTTATCAGTTTTACAACTTGTAAAAACTGAGAGACATACTAATAAGATTAATACTTTTTTCATGTGTTTCTATTTATTGTTTTTCAAAGGTCACATGCTGTTCGCTATTAATCATTCCCTCGGGCGATAAAGCTTTTAACACGCTCGTTTCATGTTATTTTAATTTTATCCGACACTTCCTTCTAAACTAATTTCTAATAATTTTTGAGCTTCAACCGCAAACTCCATAGGAAGCTTATTCAAAACATCTTTACTAAAGCCATTTACAATAAGAGCAATTGCCTTTTCGGTATCTATACCACGTTGATTGCAATAAAAGATTTGATCCTCACCAATTTTACTTGTGGTGGCTTCATGTTCAATTTGTGCCGTTTTATTTTTCGCTTCAATATAAGGGAAGGTATGCGCCCCACATTCATTCCCCATTAATAAACTATCACATTGAGAAAAATTTCTTGCATTATCAGCTCTTGAACTAATTTGAACTAAGCCTCGATATGAATTTTGAGATTTTCCTGCAGATATTCCTTTTGAAATAATTGTAGATTTCGTGTTTTTACCTAGATGAATCATTTTCGTTCCAGTATCTGCTTGCTGATAATTATTAGTCACAGCAATCGAATAAAATTCACCTACCGAATTATCACCTTTCAATATACATGAAGGGTACTTCCATGTTACAGCAGAGCCAGTTTCAACTTGAGTCCAAGATATTTTTGCGTTTTTCTCACACAAGCCTCTTTTGGTCACAAAGTTAAATACACCACCAATCCCTTCCGCATTTCCTGGATACCAATTTTGAACCGTAGAATATTTTATTTCAGCATCATCTAAAGCAATTAATTCTACAACTGCAGCGTGCAATTGATTTTCATCTCTACTTGGTGCTGTACAGCCTTCGAGATAACTAACGTAACTCCCTTCATCGGCAATAACTAAAGTTCTTTCAAACTGACCTGTTCCGGCTTGATTAATTCTAAAATAAGTAGATAATTCCATAGGACAACGAACGCCTTTTGGAATATAACAAAACGATCCATCACTAAATACAGCACTATTTAATGCCGCATAAAAATTGTCTTTTTGAGGAACCACAGTTCCTAAATATTTTTTTACAAGTTCAGGATGTTCTTTAATAGCTTCAGAAATACTCATGAAAATGATACCTTTTTCACCAAGTGTTTTCTTAAAAGTAGTAGCAACAGAAACAGAATCTACAACAATATCCATAGCGATATTATTCATTTTTTTCTGTTCATCGACTGAAATTCCTAGCTTTTTATACATCGCCAATAGATCTGGATCAACATCATCTAAAGATTTATTTGGATCTACCGCTGTTGGTGCTGAATAATAAGCAATGGATTGAAAGTCTGGTTTTTTATAATTAACATTAGCCCAATCTGGTTCAATCATTTCCTTCCAAATTCGAAAAGACTCTAATCTCCAGTCTGTCATCCATTGTGGTTCCTCTTTCTTTTTGGAAATTGCACGAACTATATCCTCATTTAACCCAATAGGGAATGTGTCAGAATCTAAATCGGTATAAAACCCATATTCATACTCCTTAGTTTTTAATTCTTCACGAAGATCATCTTCCGTATATTTCGACATAATTCTTCTTATTTATAATGAGAATGATTCACCACAACCACAGGTACGGTTTGCATTTGGATTATTAAATACAAATCCAGCGCCATTCAATCCTCCTGAATATTCAAGTGTGGTTCCAATGAGGTATAAAAAACTTTTTTTATCTACAATTATTTTAACGCCATTGTCTTCAAATACTTTGTCTTCTTCTTGTTGTTCTTTATCAAACTTCAAATCATAAGACAAGCCAGAGCATCCACCGCTTTTTACACCAACACGCACATAGTCTGTAGACGCATCAAATCCATCATCAGTCATTAATTCAATGACTTTACTTTTGGCTGTTTCAGAAACTTTAATCATAAGTTATATAGATTTCTTCTAAATAGTGAGGCAAATATACAATATAAGTCCATTTTTTCAATCAATCCTAACATTATATTAGCAAATAGACACATAGGTTTTTTAGATGCTGTTTGGAATCAATTTATTACTGAAAATAGTCGGGATTTCATTGCTTTATTAATAAATTTGCAGCATGATAGAAGATAAGAATCAACAACGTACCCCTTTAAGTGAATTAGGAGAATTCAAATTAATTGAACATCTCACTAAGCATTTAGATATTAAATTAAAATCGACAGTAAAAGGTATTGGTGATGATGCCGCAGTTATTGATATAAAAGAAAAGAATATAGTCGTCACAACCGATTTACTTGTTGAGAATGTACATTTTGACTTAAGCTATATGCCGATTAAACATTTGGGGTACAAAGCTATTGTTGTCAATTTATCTGATGTCTATGCCATGAACGCACAGGCAACTCAAGTTACAGTTTCTATTGCTGTTTCAAATCGTTTTCCTTTAGAAGCGCTTGAAGAATTATACGCAGGAATTGAAACTGCAGCTAAAGTTTACAATGTAGATGTTGTTGGTGGTGATACGACCTCATCGACTACTGGATTAATTATTTCTGTAACTGCTATTGGAGAGGTTGAACAAAATGATGTGGTTTATAGAAATGGTGCAAAGCCAAATGATTTATTGGTGGTATCGGGTGATTTAGGAGCGGCATATATGGGACTTCAGGTTTTAGAGAGAGAAAAAGAAGTATTTAAAGTAAACCCAAATAATCAACCAGACTTAGATGCTTATACATATATCATTGAACGTCAATTAAAACCAGAAGCTCGCAAAGACATTGTTTCCTTATTGAAGGATTTGGAGGTGAAGCCTACTTCAATGATTGATATTAGCGACGGATTGTCTTCTGAGATCATTCATTTATGTACGCAAAGTAATGTTGGGTGTGATTTATATGAAAACAAAATTCCGTTAGATCCACAGGTTATTTCTACCTGCGAGGAATTTAAAATTGACAGCACAACAATTGCTCTAAATGGCGGAGAAGATTATGAATTATTAATGACTGTTCCTCAGGAAGATTTTCCAAAAATTAAGGCCAATCCTAATCTTAGTATAATTGGTTTTATTACAGAAGAAAGTAGAGGCATGCATCTTGTAACTCGTGGCGAGTCAAGAATTCCTATAATTGCGAAAGGCTGGAATGCGCTTAACGATTAAAAGCCAAACTTTGTTGTTTTCTCATTGAACGTCTACTATGTATACGTTCTAAAACCGAATTGATTTCTTTATATGTTGGTGTTAATGGAGAAATTCCACCTTTTCCATTGGTTGTCATTTGTGCATCACAGTGTTTACACTTATATTCTTTAACGTGAGAGGTGATTTTTTTTGATACCGAATAGTTGTGTCCAAAAAATGAACAGTAGAGACTTTTCATTTTGCTATCGTTTTAGTTATTAATTTTAGAGGATAACTAAATATATGAAAATCAGCAAATAAGAGCTGTTTTAGTGCAAATATATCGATGAACTGAACGTTTTTCGCTTTAAACGCATCATCCGACGTGTGTAAATCCGCTCTAAAATGGTATTAATCTCCTTATACTTAGGGGTTAATACTGTGAGATTGCCATTACTATTTGTTGTTAATTGTTTCTTACAACATTTACAAGTATACTCTTTTACATGTGAAGTCACTTTTTTTGAAACCTCGTATTTATGACCAAAAAGATCACATCTTAAATTATAAGATTTCGAAGCGTTGGTAGTTTTTTTCATGCTGGTAAAATTTGGGAAGACTAACTTAGGGAAAAAACTGTTTAAAACGTCAAAAAGCACTTATTTTTCGATAAATTGCATTATTTTGTACGTTAATTCCTTCTTGTTTTCAATATGACTCATATGTCCATCAGGAAATTCGACAATTTCAGTATTCGTATTTTTCGTTTGTTCTATTAACGTATCATATTCTAAGACAGGATCTTTACGTCCAATTATCATCATCTTTTTAAATTCTGATGATTTTAACAAAAAAGTTCTGTTTTTACGAATTTTCATGCCTTCTAAAGCGGCAATAATTCCTTGTAAAGGCATTCGTAATGCTTCATCTTTTACCGAATTTATTTCCATTTCTAATTTGACACGATTGATATCAGCAAATAAATTGGTTATGGCTAGTTTCACAAATATCCTATGATTTTGTTTTACAGCTGCTATTGCTCGATCTCTATTCACTTGTTTTTCGTCTGAATCATTTAAGGCACTAGAATTCATTAAACACAATCTAGAAACTGAATTCATATACTTCTCAACTATAGCTAGTGCTACATATCCGCCCATAGAATGCCCTACAATAGCATATTTCTTAATTTCCAAATGGCCGATAACAGCTATTACTGCTTCCGCCATGTCTTCCATAGTGTGTATATATCCAATACAACCCGATTTACCATGACCCAATAAATCTATACAGATCACCCTGTTTTTAATTGATATCTGTGACGTAAGATCATGCCACATCGTGTTGTTTTCAAGAAAACCATGTAAAAGTATCACAGCATCTCCCATGCCTTGGTCTGTGTAAAAAACATCTATGCCTTTGTATTCCAGTATCATTTTTAAACTATATTAGACAAAGATAATTTTGTAAAATGAATAAAACTAAACAAACCTTTATCTTTGGGTTTGCCATTTTTGCCGGTTTTTTTGGAGCTGGAAACTTGATACTGCCTCCATTGCTCGGTTTTAATTCTGGTCCAGATTGGTGGATTGTTACCATTGGATTTTTAATCTCCGCAACTATATTCCCTTTATTAGCATTATTTGGTCATGCCAAATTACAAGGTACTATGCTAGACTTTGGGAATAAAGTTTCACCTGTATTCAGTTTGATTTTCTGTCTTTTGATATATACTATAGCCATTGCCCTTCCTTGTCCGAGAACTGCTGCTGTTACTCATGAAATGGCGATAGCGCCATTTTTTGGAACACCCCCGATTTTAACTAGCCTTATTTATTTTAGTCTGGCCTTTTTGTTTGTCATGAATAGGAATACCGTTTTAGATCTTTTAGGAAAATATTTAACTCCAATAATTGTTTTAATCCTACTTGTAATTATAAGTATTGGACTATTTTCTCCATCAACAGGAATGAATCTATCTAATTTTGAGACCCCATTTGTTAGTGGTTTTCTTGAAGGATATCAAACTTATGACGCTATGGCCGGACTAATGATGGGTGCTGTAGTTGTGATTTCTGTAAACAATCTTAAAGGAGATATGTCTTCTGCTGAAAAAAAATCAATGCTAACAAAATCAAGCATTATTGCAATGTTTGGATTGTTTATTATTTATGCCGGTCTTATCGCCATTGGTGCTTATTATAATACAGAATTTGAGAATACTATTTCTAGAACTGAGCTTTTATTAGGCTTATCTACAAAAACTCTAGGAGGTATTGGATCAGCGTTTTTGAGTGTTTTAGTCGGGCTCGCTTGTTTTTCTACCGCAGTTGCTATTATTGTCGGAACAGCAGATTTTTTTAAAGGATTATTCAAGAACTCAAAAAAAGCGTATTTAATTACGGCAATTATATCCTGTGTCCTCGGTGTTCTGGTTGGGCAATTTGACGTTCACTATATTATAATTATTGCATTACCAGCTTTAATGTTCATGTACCCAATCATTATTGCTCTCATTTTATTGAATCTATTACCCAATAAGTTCGCAACTAAATTGGTATTTAGAAGTGTTGTGATTATCACTTTTATTTTTAGTATCCCTGATTTTCTTGGGTTTTTACTAGCTCCTGAACAGCTGGAAGGAATTACATCTGTTATCCCATATGCGCAGCATAATCTAGGATGGGTATTGCCTGCCTTACTTACTTTTATTTTAACCAATCTCTCTATAAAAATTAAAGCTCAATACGTTTAAATGTATTGAGCTTTAATTAATTTTTAATTTATGGATTGAATTAAGAATTCATCAAATTCTCAATGTCTTCAACTTCAATTGGAATGTTTCGCATTAAATTAAAAGGTGCTCCTGAGTCTTGAATAACGACATCATCTTCTAAACGAATCCCAAATCCTTCATCTGGAATATAAATCCCAGGTTCAACAGTAAATACCATATTAGCCTTCATTGGCTCGGTTAAAATACCATAATCATGAGTGTCTAAGCCCATATGGTGACTCGTGCCATGCATAAAATACTTTTTATAAGCTGGCCAATCAGGATTTTCGTTCTTTACATCTGACTTATCTAATAATCCCAATCCTAATAATTCTGAAGTCATAAGCTTACCAACTTCAACATGATATTGTTCCCATATTATTCCTGGAACCAATAATTTAGTTGCTTCATTTTTAACTCTATTAACTGCATTATAAACGTCTTTCTGTCTATCTGTGAATCGTCCTGAAACTGGAATTGTTCGCGTCATATCACTAGAATAATTTGCATACTCGGCACCAACATCAATGAGTATTAAATCGCCTGCTTTACATTGCTGATTGTTTTCAATATAATGTAATACATTGGCGTTATTTCCAGAAGCGACAATTGGTGTGTATGAAAATCCTTTTGATCGGTTATTCAAAAACTCATGCATAAACTCAGCTTCAATATTAAATTCTGAAACACCAGGTTTTACAAATTTTAATACACGTCTAAAACCTTTTTCAGTAATATTACTTGCCGTTTGCAAGAGTTCCAATTCGATAGGATCTTTAACGGAACGCTGACGTTGCAAAATTGGATTACTTTTCGCCACATTATGAGCTGGATATTTTTCACGAAGCCATTTGGTGAACCTATCTTCACGGGTTTCTGTTTCTACAGATGCTCTATAATGTTCATTGGTATTTATATAAACCGTTTCACACTGGGTCATTAACTCAAACATAATTTTCTCCATGTCTTGTAACCAATACACAGTTTTTATTCCACTGGTACCATATGCCGCTTCTTTCGTTAATTTTTCACCTTCCCAAACTGCTATATGCTCATTAGTCTCTTTTAAAAATAAGATTTCACGGTGCTTTTCTTTTGGACAGTCTGGAAAAAGAACAAGAATACTTTCTTCTTGATCAACCCCACTTAGATAAAATATATCTCGATGTTGCTCAAAAGGCATTGTACTATCTGCACTAATTGGATAGGTATCATTGGAATTAAAAACGGCCAAACTATTTGACTTCATCTGAGAACAGAAGTTTTTACGATTTTTAATAAAAAGATTGGAATCTATTTTATGGTATTTCATTGGAAATTATTTTTACTCCCATAAGGAAGGTTGATCACTAATATTTAATCAAAAATAAAGAAAGAAAGATATAACTAGGAAGCCAAATGGCGTTAATTTACATTTTTACGAATACGACTCATATGTCGAGATGAAATTCCTAAAAATGATGCTAGATAATGCAAAGGAACTTGTTGCAATATTTTTGAGTCATTTAGCAAAAGTTTTCTATAACGCTCTTCCGGCGTAAGCGTCAGTAAATCAATCCTATAATCATCAATTAGGAATATTTGATTTTCAATTAGGTTGTAGTAAAAACGACTAAACGCTTCATTTTCTTTTATTAAATGATTAAATGCTTCTAAATTTATTACCCAAAGCTTGCAATCACTTATCACTTTTATATTTTTTCTAGAGGGAATTCCATACATAAAACTTTTCAAAGCAGAAGTACAAGTGTTTTTTAAAGCCAAATACGTCGTTTTTTCCTCCCCAAGAACATCAATAGAATGTTGTAGAATTCCACTTTCAACAAAACAAAAATATTGACATACTGATCCTTCTTTTACGAAATAAGCATTCTTTTTAAGTCGAATATATTGAAATGAACTTGTGATTTCTGAGAGGAATTCTTCAAGTTGAACATCATTAATAACACATTTTAAATAGCTTACAAACTTCTCTTGAGATTCTTCCATTTAAATTTATTGTATTTAAAATAGTAGAAGTTATAATACACAATAAATGTAGTTAGATTTAATTTTTGATGCAATTTATCGATATATTGTTATATTTGAACGATGAAACACCTAAAATCGTAATATTAATCTTTATCCCAAATCATGAAAAAAATTACTTTTAAGCACGTAATTCTATTTGTATTGTGCACGTCTTTAACTTCCACAATTTCTTTAGCACAAGAGTTTTTAAAAGAAATTTCTTTAAACGAACAAGTTTTATCGTCAACTCAAATTATTGAAGGTAAAGTAATCTCAAGAACCTCTTTTTGGGATGCAAATCACCATAATATTTATACGGCTAACACTGTAGAGGTTTATAAAGTGTTCAAAGGTCAATCTACTTTAGAAACCATTGAGGTTATAACTAGCGGAGGAACTGTTGGGTTAGATAATGAAGAAGTGACCCCTAGTCTAGAATTACGAGATAATGATATGGGTGTGTTTTTGCTTCAAGATAGTACGATACTATTATCATCAAACTCGCAATTATCTCGTTTTAAATCTAATAGTTCAGTTCAAGGATTTTTTAAATATAACTTAATCAATAATTCAGTTTCAAATCCTTTTGTAAAACATTTTGGAATTACCTCGGAGTTTTATAATGAATTAATGACGTTGACAAATTCTGGGTTTATTAATGTTAATTCTATTTCAGTAGATAATTTAATTTCTCAAAACCAAGCTTTTAGAGGGGGTTCTGTGATTAATAATTTCACGCCGAGCTCGATCACTGCTGGAACAAAAAGCATTTTAACGATAAATGGCGCTGGTTTTGGTGCAACTAATGGAACTGTAGGTTTTAGAGATTCAAATGATGGAGGTACTAGTTACTTTGTAGCATTAGATTCTCAAATCATTAGTTGGTCTAATACTCAAATTCAGATTGAGGTTCCAGATAGAGCAGGGTCAGGAACTATCCAGGTTAACGGATTTATAACTTCAGGCTCATCTCTAGCAGTTCCTTACGCTGAAACTAATGTAGAATCAGATGCTGTGAGCTCTGGAACATTCGTTGCATATCAAAATCGACATGTAAATGATAATGCCTCAGGCGGTTATACCTGGCAAATGCAGACCGATTTTGACGCAAATGCTTCAGCAAAAGCTTCATTTTTAAGAGCCTTTGACTCTTGGATTTGTGAAACCGGAATTAATTGGATTAATGGCGCGGTTACAACAACAGATGTTGTAGCTTCAGATGGTATTAATATTATTCGATTTGATAATGGTGCCGAATTACCGGTTGGTGTTTTGGGACGATGTACCACAAGATCTTCCGGTTGTTTTATAAATGGAGGGACCTCCTTAGCTTGGTATGTTTCAGAATTAGACATACAGTTTAACGATACAACCAATTGGAATTACGGCCCTAGTACGCCTACATTTACTCAATATGATTTTGAAAGTGTCGCAGTCCATGAGCTTGGACATGGTCATCAATTGGTTCATGTAATAGATTCGAATGCTATTATGCATTATTCCATTTCCAATGGAGATTCTAACAGAGTATTGGGAGCAAATGATATCGCAGGTGCAGAAGATGTTCAAACTAGAAGTAACTCGTCTTCTGTTTGTTCACAAACAGCTATGACTGATTTTGACTGTAATCCTTTAAGTGTTTCCGATGCTATTTTAGAAGAAAACATCTCCATGTATCCTATCCCAGCAAAATCGAGCCTTTTTATAAAAAACGCATCTAACACCATTCTGAAAAACGCCATTATTTATGACGTTAGAGGGCAATTAATTTCTAAAATTGATTTGAGCGAATCTGCTTCTTTAACTGAAATTAATGTTAGTCAATTTGCTTCTGGAGTATATTTCATAAATATCAAATCAGAGACTGCTTCTGTTACAAAGAAATTTATAATTGAATAAACGTATTATAATTATAAAAAAGGGTGTTCATCAATATGAACACCCTTTTTATTTTTGCAGAATCTAGATTGAAACATATCGCTATAAAATGGTTTTTTTATAAATTATTTGCATGCTCCAGTTTCCTCTTAAAATCTCTAAACAAGGATTTTGATGCTACTATTAGAATGGTTAATTTTCGATGCATAAAATGCAACCTTATGAAATTTCAATCACTCTTTTTTATTAGTCTTCTTCTATGTGCACATATTGGGCACAGTCAACAAGCTTCAACTACGGTAGAAACAGCAGAAAAGGCCTTAAAGGACAAAGAACAGTTGATCGAAAATTCTATCGTTAAGAACGTGCCTTTCAATAATATTGGGCCTACAATTATGAGTGGAAGAGTTACGGACTTAGCTGTTAATCCTGATAACTCTGCAGAATTTTATGTGGCATATGCTTCTGGAGGTGTTTGGCATACGACTAATAATGGAACTACATTTGAGCCAATCTTAGATACTTCAAACACTCAAAATGTCGGCGATATTGCGGTTGACTGGAGTACAAGAACCATTTGGGTTGGTACTGGTGAAAATAATGCATCAAGGTCGTCATATGCTGGAATTGGCATTCTTAAATCTAAAGACAACGGTCTCACATGGGAGCATGTTGGTCTTTCCGATTCACATCATATTGGGCGTATCTTAATCAATCCTAAAAATTCAGATGAGCTAGTCGTAGGTGTTACTGGCCATTTATATTCTCCTAACAGTGAACGCGGAATATATAAAACAACTGATGGAGGTAAAACTTGGAATCACACCCTTTTTGTGGATGATATGAGTGGTATTATCGATCTGCAACATTCGCCAAATGATTATAATATTATGTTCGCTTCATCTTGGACAAAAGATAGAAAATCTTGGAATTTCGAAGGCAATGGTAGCAATTCTGGAATCTACAAAAGCATTGATGCAGGTAATTCTTGGACTAAAGTGTCTACTGCCAAAAGCGGATTCCCAACTGGAACCGGTGTTGGTAGAATAGGTTTGGCAATATATGACGCCTCCACGATTTATGCGATTCATGACAGTCAATTTAGAAGACCCAATGATTCAGAATCTGAATCATCATCTGATGAATTAACAAAGAATAATTTCAAAACAATGAGTACATCTGAGTTTTTAGCTTTAGATAACAAAAAACTCAATTCGTATCTTAAAACTAATGATTTTCAAGAAAAATATCGTGCTGAAAATGTTAAACAAATGGTACGAAGTGGTAATGTTAAACCAGCCGATTTAGCCCATTATCTAGAAAATGCAAATTCCTTATTATTTGACACTCCTGTTGTTGGTGCTGAAGTCTATAAAAGTACTGATGGCGGAAAAACTTGGTCCAAAACTCATGAAGGGTATTTAGATGATATTTATTACAGCTACGGATATTATTTTGGGCATGTGTATGTCGCTCCTCAAAATCAGGATCATATATATATTTACGGTGTTCCAATTTTAAAATCTAAAGATGGTGGAAAAACATTTTCCTCAATTAGTGCCGACAATGTACATGCCGATCATCATGCGTTATGGATTAACCCAAAAGATCCGAATCATTTGATTAATGGTAACGATGGTGGTGTGAACATTACCTATGATGATGGTGAAAACTGGATTAAAAATAATTCACCTTCTGTGGGACAATTCTATGCCATAAATATTGATCATGAAACACCTTATAACGTTTATGGAGGTCTACAAGACAATGGTGTTTGGGTAGGTGCACATAATGCTCGAGAAAATAAACGCTGGCACCAAAGAGGAAATTATCCTTGGGAAGGAATAATGGGCGGAGATGGGATGCAAATTGAAATAGACAATAGAAATTCCAGCATCGTTTATACAGGTTATCAGTTTGGAAACTATTTCAGAATTAATAGAGACACCGATGAGACTACATACATCCAACCAAAACATGAATTAGGTGAAAACCCTTATCGTTTCAATTGGCAAACTCCAATTTTATTATCAGCACACAATCAAGACATTTTGTATTTAGGCGGTAATAAATTAATGCGTTCTATGAATCAAGGAAATGATTGGGAGTCTATAAGTGATGATTTAACTCAAGGAGGAAAAAAAGGAAATGTTGCCTATGGTACATTGTCCACACTTAGCGAATCTGCATTTCAATTTGGATTAATCTATACTGGAAGTGATGATGGGTTAATTCATGTCACTAAAAATGCCGGCGGCTCATGGAGTACTATTTCTTCATCATTACCAAAAGACCTTTGGGCGTCTAGAGTTATCGCTTCAAAACACAAAAAAGAACGTGTATATGTATCGCTTAATGGCTACCGCTGGGATGATTTCTCAGTGTATGTATATATGAGTGACGACTATGGTAACACCTGGAAAAATATCAGCTCAAATATACCAGCATCTCCAGTTAATGTTATCAAAGAAGATCCAGAAAGTGAAAATATCTTATACTTAGGTACAGATAATGGTGCTTATGTTTCTTTTAATAATGGGACTAGTTGGGAAGCGTTTAGCAATGGATTAACAAGTGTTGCCGTTCATGATATCGTAATTCAACCTGAGTCTAAAGATTTACTTATCGGAACTCATGGAAGAAGCATTTATAAAACCAACATAGCGCCTTTACAAATGATGAATGCTTCTAATATGACCTCCTCAATTGTGATGTTTGATATAGAAGACACCAGGCATACATCGAGATGGGGAAGTTCTTATGGAATGTGGTCAGAGGCTTATACGCCAACTTTAACGATTCCGTTTTACTCTAATTCAAAAGGTGAATTTGTCGTTAAAATTAAATCCGAAGGAGGTGCACTCTTAAATAAAATTAATGTTCAAGCTGATAAAGGATTCAACTATACCGAGTACGATTTATCTTTAACTTCTACTGGAAAAACTTCACTTCTAAATGAAAATTCAAGTATTGATATTGAAAAAGCTGAAAATGGAAAATACTATTTGCCAAGTGGAAATTACACGATTCAAATAGGTGATACTGAAACGTCTTTTATTATTAAATAAGATACTACAGCACTGATTTTTGAGTTATAAAATAAAATTGAAATCATGAAACCAATAGTAGTCACAGTATTAGTCTCTCTTCTACTATTTTGTTCATGTAGCGAAGATAATGATGATACTATTCAACCCTCTGAGCCAAACTTGATTATTAAATTAAAGTTTGATCCAATGCAAGAACGTCTGAATAATCAAGGGCAGCCTTCAACAGTTCCAGATGGAAATGCAGCCCAATCTCCAATTATGAGTAGAATGAGTGCCAATTATATTGAATTAGCTCCGGAAGCTTTTACGGCTTTGGGAACTGGCGAAATTCTATTTGAAGGACCGGAAACTAATATAGGAGGAGCAACAGCAATAGATTTTCAAAATGCAGTTTTTGCTGGTAATAATGAGACTTTTTTAAGCATTCCTTTGAGCGATGTTACTCCAGGAACTTATAATTGGGTTCGCGTGTCTTTAGCATATCAAGAAGGTGATATCGATTTACTAGTGGATGGCAATGATATTAATGGAACTCTGGCAAGTTTTGTAGGTTATAACTCTTTTATATCATCTTTTGATCTTAATGGAAGTTCAATTGATGTCAACGATAATAGGCTACAAGGGTTTTGGGCTTTTGAAGCTCTCGGGTTCACGAGTCAAGGACAAGCACCAGAAGGTGCTACCACAGTTCCGAACCCCTTATTTGCATCGTCTCCAATTCCTCAAGGTTCTTGTGTGGTTACAGGTCAATTTGAAAATGGATTCACAATTACAGGTAATGAAACTCAATCCGTAGAAGTCACTTTATCCTTCTCTACAAATAACAGCTTTGAATGGATAGAGGTTAATGCTGATGGTAAATATGAGCCTGCAGCTGGCGAACAAGTTGTGGATATGGGACTACGTGGATTGATTCCTTTAGTCTCTAATTAAATACATTCTAAATTGAGATTAAAATAGCAGCTAAAATTTGTAGGGCTTCAGCATGAATCTTATCTTTGTTGGACAATTAATTAACTACAATTATAATGAGTGGATTTTTTAAATCTTCGATTGGAAGAAAGGTAGCCATGGCGCTTTCTGCTTTTTTCCTCATGTTTTTTTTACTTCAACATTTTGCAATTAATAGTTTATCAGTTTTTAGTGCTGATCTTTTTAATGAAGTTTCACACTTTATGGGAACCAATTGGCTCATACAGTTTGTAATGCAACCTATTTTAATTTTAGGCGTGGTGTTTCATTTTGTGATGGGATTCATTTTAGAGCTAAAAAACAAAAAGGCGAATGGCGTTTCATATGCAAAAAATAATGGTGCTGCGAATTCATCATGGATGAGCAGAAACATGATTTGGAGTGGTGTTGCGATTCTAGCCTTTATTATTTTACACTTTATTGATTTTTGGTTTCCAGAAATTAATACGAAGTTCATTCAAGGCGATTGGTCTGGAATGCATGATGGAGAACTTAGATATTTCCACGAATTACAGCATAAATTTTTAAGCCCAATTAGAGTTGGAGCTTATGTGTTAGCTTTCATATTTCTAGCCTTGCACTTATTACATGGATTTACTTCAGCATTTCAATCTATGGGAGCAACAGCTGGAAGAAAGAAAACATTACAAACTATCGGTAAAGCGTACTCCATTATAATTCCATTCGGATTTATAATTATTGCTGTATACCATCATCTTAACCACCATTAATCTTATATTATTATGGCTTTAGATTCAAAAGTACCAAAAGGTTCAATTAAAGATAAATGGACAGATTATAAAAATCACATTGATTTAGTAAATCCTGCAAACAAACGTCACATAGATGTTATTGTGGTTGGAACTGGTTTAGCTGGTGGTTCTGCCGCTGCTACATTAGCCGAACTAGGTTATAATGTAAAAGCATTTGCTTATCAAGATTCTCCAAGACGTGCGCACTCTATTGCAGCTCAAGGAGGAATTAATGCCGCTAAAAATTACCAAGGCGATGGTGATTCAACCTATAGATTATTTTATGACACTGTAAAAGGTGGTGATTATCGTTCGCGCGAAGCAAACGTATATCGTTTGGCCGAAGTATCAGCAAATATTATTGATCAATGTGTGGCGCAAGGTGTTCCTTTTGCCCGCGATTATGGCGGACTTTTAGATAACCGTTCCTTTGGTGGTGTATTAGTATCTCGAACATTTTATGCAAAAGGACAAACAGGACAACAATTGTTATTAGGGGCTTATTCAGCAATGAATAGACAAATTGCTCGTGGTAAAATTGAAATGTTCAATCGTCACGAAATGCTGGATGTTGTTAAAGTTGATGGTAAGGCGAGAGGTATTATTGCTCGTGATTTAATTACTGGTAAAATTGAACGTCATTCAGCGCATGCTGTGGTTATCGCTACAGGAGGTTATGGAAATGTTTATTTTTTATCTACCAATGCAATGGGTTCAAATGCAACTGCTGCATGGAAGATTCATAAAAAAGGAGCGTTTTTTGCGAATCCTTGTTATACACAAATTCACCCAACATGTATTCCTCGTTCTGGAGATTACCAGTCTAAACTAACCTTGATGTCTGAATCACTACGTAATGATGGTCGTATTTGGGTCCCTAAACATATGGACGATGTCATGGCAATTCGTGAAGGACGTAAAAAGCCTACCGATTTGACTGAAGAAGAACGCGATTACTATTTAGAACGTCGTTATCCTGCCTTTGGAAATTTGGTGCCACGTGATGTAGCTTCAAGAGCTGCAAAAGAAAGATGTGATGCTGGTTATGGTGTAAATGCAACAGGAGAAGCAGTGTATCTCGATTTTAAATCGGCAATTAATCGCTACGGAAAAGAACAAGCAAAGATTCATAATATTACAAATGCTTCTGAAGAAAAAATATACGAACTAGGTCAAGCTATCGTTGAAGCCAAATATGGAAATCTTTTCCAAATGTATGAGAAGATTGTAGATGAAAATCCATACAAAACACCAATGATGATCTATCCAGCAACACATTATACAATGGGTGGCATTTGGGTAGATTACAACCTAATGACTACTGTTCCTGGATTATACTGTATTGGAGAAGCCAATTTCTCTGATCATGGTGCTAACCGTCTCGGTGCTTCAGCATTAATGCAAGGACTGGCAGATGGATATTTTGTATTGCCTTATACGATTGGTGATTATTTATCTGACGATATCAGAACTGGTGAAATTCCTACGAATACTCCTGAGTTTGATGCCGTAGAAAAAGAAGTGACTGATAGAATTGACTTCTTTATGAATAACAAAGGATCTAAATCTGTTGACCACTTCCATAAAAGACTTGGTAATGTAATGTGGGATAAAGTAGGAATGGCTAGAAACGAAAAAGGTTTAAAAGAAGCCATGGCCGAAATTAAAGCGATTCGTGAAGAATTCTGGAAAGAAGTTAAAGTTCCAGGTACTGCTAACGAAATGAATCTAGAGTTAGAAAAAGCTGGCCGTGTTGCCGATTTCTTGGAGTTAGGTGAATTATTCGCAAAAGATGCTTTAGAGCGTAACGAATCTTGCGGCGGACACTTTAGAGAAGAGTCTGTTGAATTAGATGGCGAACAGAAAGGAGAAGCGAAACGTAATGATACCGATTTTGCTTTTGTTTCAGCTTGGGAATATAAGGGAGAACCTGCAGATGCAGTATTACATAAAGAAGAATTAGAGTTTAAAGATATTGAACTAAAACAACGTTCATACAAATAAAAGGCATTATGAATTTAACACTTAAAATTTGGAGACAAAAAGACGCTTCTTCTAAGGGTCAAATGGTCGATTATAAAGTCACTGATATTTCAGAGCACATGTCTTTTTTAGAAATGATGGATGTTTTGAACGAACAACTCGTGAATTCAGGTGATGAGCCTGTCGCTTTCGACCATGATTGTCGTGAAGGTATTTGCGGTATGTGTTCGATGTATATTAATGGAGAAGCTCATGGTCCTGATAGAGGCGTAACAACCTGTCAGTTACACATGCGTATGTTTAAAGATGGAGACACAATTACAATAGAACCATTTAGAGCAGCTGCATTTCCAGTGATTAAAGATTTGGTAGTTGATAGAATGGCTTTTGAACGTATTCAACAAGCTGGAGGATATATTTCTGTAAATACCTCAGGAAATACACAAGATGCAAATGCATTACCTATTTCTAAACATGCAGCCGACGAGGCCATGGATGCTGCAACTTGTATCGGTTGTGGTGCATGTGTCGCTTCTTGTAAAAATTCGTCTGCCATGTTATTTGTTGGTGCAAAAGTATCACAATATGCATTGTTACCTCAAGGTCAAGTAGAAGCCGTAGATCGTGTTCAGAATATGGTTGCTCAAATGGATTTAGAGGGCTTTGGTAACTGTACCAATACGGGAGCATGTGAAATTGAATGCCCAAAAGGCATTTCATTAGAAAACATTGCTCGTATGAATAGAGAACTTATGAAGGCTTCGCTTAAATAAGAGACTTGAATAATATAAATAAAAAACCCTAACATGATTTGTTAGGGTTTTTTTAGGCTTTAAATTTATCCTCTATTACTTTCTCCAGGACGTCTTGTTTTTGACTTCCCGGTTTGGTTAAAACGATACGTAAATGTTAAACTGTATTTAGGTCCTAGTAATTTTCGGTACGATTCATAACTAAAATCATCTCCTGTTCTGGTTGAAACCTGTTCTCTTGAATCTAACATATTCCTAATATTAAAAGTAACTGTTGCTTTATTCTTAAGAAAGTTTTTGTTTATTCCGAAATCTAAGCTGTGAGTTGATTTCGAAATTGTTTGAGCGCTTTCATTTCTTCCGTTATAGTTAAAGCTCGTTTGTAATGTAATATCTGAAGGAAGTTTAAATCTTGAATTCACTCTTGTAAACCAACGGCTATCTTCAAAATCGAAATTTACTGTACTATAGACTCCTTTTTGTTCAAATCTAAAATAATTTAATTCCCCTGACAATTGCATCCACTTATATGGATTATAGCTCATTGAAATTTCAATACCAATTCTATTTTCGGTGTCAATATTTATAGGTTTTGTTACTAAGACATCTTCTGCATTGCTTTCTGTAATGAATTGAAATGGATCATCAGTATTTTGAAAATATATTGAAGGATTTATCCTAAGTTTCCCCATACGTGTTAAAAACCCAAGTTCCAAAACATTCGTTAATGCAGGATCCATATCAGGGTTTCCTTGACGTATCGAATTTAGTTGCGCTAAACCTCCGAAAGGATTTAAATGCCAAAAACTTGGTCTGTTGATGCGTCTACTATAACTTAACTGTATGCTTGTTTTGTCTGAAAACGCATACGTAAAATGAGCCGTTGGAAATAACTTAGTGTAATTTTTCGTGTTGCTAAATTCACTATTTCTATCTGAAATGTCAATTTTGGTCAACTCAGTTCTAAGCCCAAACTGATAACTAAATTTATTTATCTTACTCGAAAACTGTGCGTAAACACCGCCAATTTTCTCATTGTAATCTAACTCATTTTCAATGCCATTAAGAATATTCCAATTAGTCCCATCAAAACTTTCAGCCTTATAATCACTGGTGATAATTCTTGTTTCGCCACGTAGTCCAGTTTCAAAAGTTGATTTTTCATTAATAGGATTCACAAAATCTATTTGTAATAAGTAATCTTTACTACTTTCAATATCGCGCGTTCTAGATAGTTGCTTCTCTAATAGAATAGGTGCTGTTTTTTGAGTTACGAAAGTCTCATTTTCATCATCATCCCAAAAATCATATTGAAAATCTACACTTAACTTTTTACCTTCTTTTTCAAAGGTTTTTGCATAATTAATTTCCAATTGGTTATGATCCATCGGCTCGTTATAAGTTTCATTTCTTGTAATAATACTATCTAAAACCTGTTGCTCATCAAAATAATTGTAATTATAGTTTGCCCTATTATTTCTATCAATTAACACCTTGTAATACGATGCGGTAATAGTATTTTGTTCGTTTAAATAGTAATCCATTCCAAAGTACAGATTCGCCATTTTAGTATTTCTGTATGAGTCTATTGTTTGATCTAAAATAACGGTATTGCCATTCACCAAAGAATTTTGAGTTACGCGCTCGATAATTTTTGAATCTACAAATCTATAGCCTATAGTAGAAAATACATTAAGCTTATTGGTTTTATAATTTAAACTCGCATTAGTATTAAAATCAGCTCTTATAGAATTACTCATGCTTAAAGAACCACTAAACCCTTCGCTTTTGTTTTTTTTCAGAATCACATTAATAATGCCGGCTGTACCAGCAGCTTGATATCTAGAAGACGGATTTGATATAACTTCAATGCGATCAATTTGTTGTGCAGGTATTTGATCTAAGCCATTGTTAGCAGTCAAAACAGATGGTTTTCCATTAATCAGCACAGTAACGTTAGTATTTCCTCTAAAGCTAACGACTCCGTCAAGATCTACAGCTACTGATGGAACATTTTCTAAGACTTGACTTAAAGAACCGTTCTGAGATAGAATATCCTTTCCAACATTGAATACTTTTTTATCTAACTTTAATTCTAGTGTGGATTTTTCTGCAATAATTTCTACTTCGCCTAAAGCTTCGACATCTATACTAAGTGAAATTACACCTAAATCTAAATCTTGTTTTAACTCAATTTGAGTTTCATAAGTGACATAAGAAATGTACTCAACTCTCAACAAATAGCTTCCGCGTTTTGCTGCAATAGAAAAATTACCGTTTTCATCACTGATGATCCCGTCAATAAGGGCGTCATCGTTATATATTGATATCGTGGCAAATTCTAAAGGTTGATTGGTTTCTTCATCAAGAATGGTTCCTGTGATGTTTTTTGCTAACTCCTCCGTATTTCCAACACATAAAATGGAAATAAAACAAAGGATCGTTGTAAATAATACTCGAGACATAAAAGTTGTTTTTTGATTGATGCAGCAAAAGTCCATAATTATTAAAGCTGATAATTATGTAACGGATGAATAGTCTTTTGCAACATATAAATGTGGCTTTGCATTGGCTTTTTTGCATTTATAAGTAGATTACTAGAATTCATAAGTAGGAACTGATAATTCGTCGATCTTTAGAGAAATGCTCTTAGATTCTCTTTATTTTTGAAGCATGAAAGATTATTTTTCAAAAGCTATAGATTATATACAACAGCGTGTATGGCTGAGTCACATGCTTTTTTGGGTTGTTTTATTTTTAATTCAAATCCTAGGGGTGGAATACCAACAAAATCAACAAGCTGTGGTGGTTCATAAATCTATTATGTTACTCCCAAAAATATTAGCTGCATACGCGCTATTATATTTTCAATTGCCAAAGCTACTCTACAAAAAAAAATATCTGCTATTTGCGTTGTCTTTAATAATAACCAGCTATGTTTTTTCTGTACTAGCTCGCCTTTTAGTGGTCCATCTCGTAGAAGAGCTCGTACGAGAAAGACCCTTCGAGCAAGAATCTGTAACAGAGATATTGACCGATTTAAAAGCGCTATACTCTCGTTATTCTTTAGTTGTCTATTTTCCAGCATTTATAATGCTAATGTATTCCCTAATAATAGAAAAATTCAGCAGAAAAAATCAGATGGAACAGTTACAAAAAGAGAAGTTTTCGGCAGAGCTCAACTTCTTTAAAGCCCAAATTCATCCACACTTTTTATTCAATACGCTCAACAATTTATATGCTTTAACCTTGCAAAAATCTGACAAGGCATCTGATACGGTTCTTAAGCTTTCTGAAATTTTAGATTACATGCTTTATCAATGTAATGACAGCCGAGTTCCTGTTGTCAAAGAGCTTAAGCTAATTCAAAATTATATCGCTCTCGAACAACTGCGCTATGGCGATAGATTGGAGCTTAATTTTAATCACGAAATCGATAATTTAAATACTCAAATTGCACCTCTAATATTGATGTCCTTAATTGAAAATGCGTTCAAGCATGGTGCCAGTGGTTCCATCAACAAACCAATCATTAAAATTGATATACAAGTAGCAAACGGCCTTCTTCAATTCTCAATTTACAACACTAAGAACACGATAAATCAAGAAGACCTAACCAACTATAAAAAAGGAATTGGAATGAGTAACACTAAAAAACAATTAGAATTGCTTTACCCTGATAAGCATTTGTTAACTATTAATGAAGAATCTTCGTCGTACGAAGTGAAACTTCATGTAGATTTGAACGAATGAAGAAAAAGTGTCTAATAATTGATGACGAACCTTTAGCAATTGAAATTATTAAAGCGCATGTCTCTAAGATTCCAAACTTGGAGGTTGTGGCCACTTGTCATAACGCTTTAGAAGGCTTTGAAGTGCTTAAAACACAAGAGGTAGATCTCCTCTTTTTAGACATTCAAATGCCGCTACTTACCGGAATCGAGTTTATAAAATCACTCAGCAATCCCCCGAAAGTGATTTTCACGACAGCCTATAGAGAATATGCTATTGAAAGTTATGAACTTGAAGCTGTAGACTACCTCTTAAAACCAATTTCATTTGATCGCTTTTTCAAAGCCGTAAATAATTATTTCAAACGTATTGAAACTAAAACGATTGTCGTTTCTAAGGAAACCTCGTCAGATGACAGTTCAGGTCACATCTTTGTTAATGTGAACAAAAAGCATCATAAAATATTATTTAATGAGATCGTATATGCTGAAAGCTTAAAAGATTATGTTTGTATTCACACCTTGAATGGCTCAATCACAACGAAGGACAAGATCAGTGATTTTGAAGATAAGTTACCCTCTTGTTTTTTACGTTCTCATCGTTCGTATATTGTCAATTTAAATATGGTAACCGCGTTTACGTCCCAAGATATAGAGCTTGGAAATATTGAAATTCCTATTGGTGTTAGTTATAAGAAATCGGTGATGGAGTCTTTAAAATAGCTAAACTTTTGAAGGTCTAAACTCCCAATTATAGCGTATTTTTGCTTCTTTATAGTTTCAAAACTTCATCATGGAAAAATCCAGTTCATATTATAAAATACATTCTGAAAAATATCATTCAGAAGCCCGGAGTCTCTATAAAAGAATGACTCTTCTTAGCTCCTTGAGACTACTCGTGTTTTTAATTACTGGAATAGGTATTTATATTACATTTTCAAAATGGGAGATTGCAGTAGTCATTGGTGTATTAGGTGTTATCCTTTTCATTTATTTACTTTCCAAGCATTCAGATACAAAATCTAGAAGAGATTTGTTTCTTGCTTTGGTTAAGATTAACACTGAAGAAATTGACATTGCATCTGGTAAATTTCATGATAGAGATAGCGGAACACAATTTCAAGATCCGACGCATTTTTATAGTCTAGATATTGATCTTTATGGTAGAGGTTCCTTTTTTCAATTCATTAACAGAACAACAATAAGTGAAGGAACTCAAAAGCTTGCCAATGAATTAATGGCCAATAATATTGAGGGTATTGTTCAACGACAAGAAGCAATTAAAGAATTGAGTTCAAAATCAAAATGGAGGCAGTACTATTCGGCAACCTCAAGTTTAATATCGGTCGAAACGAAAGCGCAAAAAATTATAGATTGGCTCCACTCTCATCAACCATTTATTTCTAAACAATTGGTATGGATTCCTGCACTTTTCTCAGCAATATCAGGACTTCTATTTCTATTGGTTATAAGTCAGTCTATCTCCCCTGAGTATTTAGGGTATTGGCTTCTTCTTGGATTGGGTATTACAGCATTTTTTGTAAAACGAATCAATGTACTCTCACACAACACTGAAAAAGTTAAGGACACATTTAAACAGTATGCCTTATTATTAAATCAAATAGAATCAGAAACTTTTTCATCTGCTTTGCTGCAAAAGAAACAACAAGACATTGAAGCAGAGCACAAAAAAGCATCCGTTATTTTTTCACAATTTTCAAAACATCTTGATAGTCTTGACAATAGAAATAACATGATTTCAGCCATTTTTGGCAATGGGTTGTTCCTATCAGACATTAAAAACGCAATGCAAATAGAAAAGTGGATCTCCCGTTATAATACGACTGTGGAACACTGGTTCGAAATCGTGTCTTTTTTCGATGCTTATAACTCTTTAGGGAATTATGCGTTTAATCATTCCGATTATGTTTATCCTGAAATACAATCTCAAGCAACAGCTATTAATTCAACTGAACTTGGTCATCCATTATTAAATGACGCCAAACGCATCGACAATGATTTTAAGATCGATCATCAACAATTCTATATTATTACAGGCGCAAATATGGCTGGAAAAAGCACATTTTTGCGAACCGTTTCTTTACAAATAATTATGGCTAATATTGGTCTGCCTGTTTGTGCTCAGTCTAGCATCTATTCACCTGTTAAATTAATAACAAGTATGCGTACTAGTGATTCGTTAACAGATGATAGTTCGTATTTCTTTTCAGAATTAACACGGTTAAAATTCATCGTGGACGCTATACAAAATGACTCCTACTTCATTGTTTTAGATGAAATCTTAAAAGGTACAAATAGCACAGATAAAGCTATTGGCTCTAAAAAATTCGTTGAAAAATTAGTAGCATCAAATGCAACTGGGATAATTGCGACTCACGATTTAAGTTTATGTGAAATTGAAAGTAAACTACCAGAAGTCAAAAATTACTTTTTCGATGCGGAAATTATTAATGATGAACTTCATTTTGATTATACCTTTAAGAAGGGTATTTGTCAAAATATGAATGCTAGCTTCTTATTGAAGAAAATGAATATTGTTTAAAAAAAAAACTCTTACTATTTCTAGCAAGAGTTTTTATATATTAAAGAATTGTTTCTTAAGCTTCAAAAGGCTCAATAGAAACATAAGATCTGTTATCTTTTTTCTTTGTGAATTTTACAAGACCATCAACTTTAGCGTGTAAAGTATGATCTTTTCCTTGGTATACATTCTCACCTGGATGGTGTGTATTACCACGTTGTCTTATGATGATATTACCAGCTATTGCAGCTTGTCCACCAAAAATCTTAACACCTAAGCGTTTCGATTCTGATTCTCTACCATTTTTCGAACTACCGACTCCTTTTTTATGTGCCATTTTATTTCGATTTTATGATTTATAATTAACTTAATGCAGCAATTAAATCAGCTTTCTTCATAGAAGAGATACCTTCAATTCCTTTAGACTTAGCCATCTCTTTCAATTCAGCAACGGTTAGTTTACTTAAATCAGTTGATGCTTTTGCTTCTGCCTTTGGAGCAGCAGCTTTAGTCTCTGCCTTAGGTGCAGCTTTTTCTGCTTTAGCAGGCGCAGCTTTCGCAGCTGGTTTTGCTCCCGAAGCAACAATGCTTTCTATTACGATTTCAGAAAGAGCTTGACGGTGACCATTTTTTACTCTATAGCCTTTACGTCTTTTCTTTTTGAAAACAATAACTTTATCACCTTGAAGGTGCTTAATGACTTTTGCACTTACTTGTGCTCCGTCTATAGCTGGGGCGCCTAAAGTTACATTGTTACCATCGCTAACAAGAAGTACATTATCGAAAGACACTTTCTTTCCTTCTTCTGTTGCTAAACGGTTAACAAAAACTTTTTGGTCTTTTTCAACTTTAAATTGATGCCCTGCTATCTCTACAATTGCGTACATAGCGTAACGTTTTTATTAATTAATTTTGTTCAAAAATGAGTGCAAATATAAAGCTAATTAATTAAACTACAAACGATTTATGTGTTTTAAGAAATATTGCGGCTTTTTTTGAAAAGCTGCATAAAGGCTAGTGTAAGTACTACTGCAGATGCCAACCCTTCTATTAAAATAATAAAAACTAACATTCCAGCGCCATTATTGTAGTTAGAAAACCAATCTCCAAGCAACCTTTCTGTGAATTTCGGATCCAAATGAAACATATAAATCGCCATAAAAACAGTAAATATTAAAGTTGCAATAAAGCCGGTAATTAGGCCCGTTTTAAATCCATCAATATATGTGAATTCATCAGAAAGTAAGTTCTTAAAATACTTAATAGCATAGTATATCCCTCCAGCCATAACAATGCCATTAAATAATCTTAGCAAAGGGTTTTGATGTAAATTAAATATTCTTAATAGAAGAAAATATGCAATTAGAATGAACGCAATAAGGAGCCCAAATTTTAAAGAAACTGAAATAGAAGTTTTCATAATATATCATGTTTGAAATCCATGCTCATTAAATTTCGTGAAAATTTGCGAAATAATATAATTTTAAGCTTCTTTTTTCCAAATAGGTAACAATAAAAGCTTTATGATTTCTTATTTTTGTGTGCATTTGTAACAAATTGCAATGCCCATAGACTTACTTTAAATAAAAACTAATTTTTAAAACAAACTCACAATGAAAAAATGCTTATTTACTTTAGCTGCTTTTGTACTTGCTATTACAGCAACAACAGCACAAGAAGTTAAATTTGAAGAATTTGATCTAGACAATGGATTACATGTTATTCTTCATCAAGACAATACGGCTCCTGTAGTGATTACTTCGGTTATGTATGATGTCGGAGGTAAAGATATAGGAGGAAGCCCAGAGGCACCTCGGACTGGTTTTGCACACTTTTTTGAACACCTCTTATTTGAAGGCTCAGAAAATATCGAACGTGGAGAGTTTATGAAAATCATTCCGGCGAACGGTGGAACCTTTAATGCCAACACTTCTCAGGATAGAACTTATTATTATGAAATCTTCCCTTCAAATAAATTAGAATTAGGGCTTTGGCTAGAATCTGAACGTATGTTACACCCCGTAATTGATCAAATTGGTGTGGATACTCAAAATGAAGTTGTCAAAGAAGAAAAGCGCCAACGTTATGATGCGCCTTATGGAAAAATTATTGAAGCCATTGGTTTAAACCTTTTTAACGCACACCCTTATAAGGATCCTAACATTGGCTATATGGAACATTTAGATGCTGCAACTTTAGAAGAGTTCACTGCCTATTTCAAAACTTTTTATGGCCCAAATAATGCTGTTTTAGTAGTTGCCGGTGATATAGACGTTACTAAAACTAAAAAATTAATTGGTGATTATTTCAATGAAGTTAAAAGAGGTCCAGACGTAGTTAGAAACTTCCCGAAAGAAACACCAATTACTGAAACTATTAAAGCAAAAGCATACGATAAAAACATTCAAGTCCCTGCCATCGTAGCCACCTATAGAACGCCTGGTTATGGCACAAGAGATTCTTATGTATTAGATATGATTTCATCTTATTTAAGTGGTGGAAAAAGTTCCGTTTTATATAAAAAATTAGTTGATGAACAAAAGCAAGCTTTAGCGGCGCAAGCTGTAAATATTAGCCAAATGGACTATAGTATATTTGCTTTCTTTTCAATTCCAATTGGAGATGTGACCTTAGACACTTTGTTAACTGAAATTGATGAAGAAGTTGCTAAAATGCAGAATGAATTAATTTCAGAACGCAATCATCAAAAACTGATCAATCAGTTTGAAAATCAATTTGTAAATGCAAATGCAAGTATTGCTGGAGTTGCTGAATCATTAGCAACGTACTACTTATTATATGGTGATGTGAATCTAATCAATAAAGAAATTGACATTTACAGATCGATTACAAGAGAAGAAATTCAAGCTGTGGCCAAAAAATATTTAAGTCCGAATCAACGTGTAGAATTAGAATATTTACCAAAAAAAGATGATCAATAAGATGAAAACAATATATAATATGAAAACTAAATTTGCAGCCTGTATTGTACTGTTCTTAATGACAGCTGGGGTTACTGCACAAATTGACAGATCAAAACAGCCAAAAGCTGGTCCTGAGCCACAAATTTCATTAGAAGTTCCTGGAGAATTCGAATTAAAAAATGGATTGAAAGTTTTAGTGGTTGAAAATCACAAACTTCCAAGAGTATCTTACTCTTTACGTATAGACAACAAACCTATTGCTACTGGAAAAAAAGCCGGTGTTGAAAGCATTCTAGGAAGCATGTTAGGCAATGGAACAACGAGCATTTCTAAAGACGAATTTAATGAAGAAATCGATTTTTTAGGCGCAAGTTTAAATTTTGGATTTAGTGGAGGATTTGCAAGTTCATTGTCAAAATATTCTAATCGTATTTTAGAACTAATGGCCGATGCTGCAATCAATCCATTATTGACTGAAGAAGAGTTTGAAAAAGAAAAAGTAAAACTCATCGAAAGTTTAAAACAAAATGAAAAAAGTATCGATGCTATAAGTGGCCGTGTTCGAAATGCCTTAGCTTATGGAACAAATCACGCTTATGGAGAGTATACAACAGAAGAAACCATTCATAATGTAACCTATGGTGATGCCGTAGCATTTTACGAAAAATACTTCAATCCTAACAATACTTATTTAGTGGTAATTGGTGATGTAGATTTTAAAAAGGTAAAAAAACAAATTAAAAAACATTTTGGAGAATGGAAAAAGTCGGTGGATGTATCTACCACTGTAAGTCCAGCTGCACCAAACGCGCAATACACACAAATTAATTTTGTTGACTTCCCGACGGCAACGCAATCAAGTATCTCAATCACTAATAATGTAGATTTAAAGATGAATGATGAAGACTATCATGCTGCATTAATTACGAATAACATCCTAGGTGGTGGTGGTGAAGGGTATTTGTTTAAAAACCTTCGTGAAGCTCATGGATATACATATGGTGCATACTCTAGTCTTGGTGCTAGTAGATATGGTTTAGGACGTTTTAATGCGTCTGCGAAAGTGAGAAATATGGTAACTGATAGTGCTGTAGTTGAAGCCTTAAAAGAGATTAACCGTATTAAAACGGAGCCAGTAGATCCACAAACTTTGAGAGATGCTAAAGCAAAGTATGTTGGACGTTTTATTATGGGATTAGAGCGACCTCAAACCGTGGCTAACTATGCCTTAAATATTAAACAACAAAATTTACCTAAAGACTTTTATACAACATACTTACAAAAAATCAATAATGTAAGTGCTGAGGACGTTAAAAGAGTTGCAAATAAATACATGAAGTCAGAAAATGCTAGAGTTGTAGTGATTGGAAAAGGGTCTGAGGTTTTAGAGAATCTTGAAAAAACAGGAATTCCAATTAAATATTATGACACCTATGCGAATGCTGTAGAGAAGCCATCTTATGACATTCCTATGCCAGCAGATATGAACGTTATTAAAGTGCTTAATGCATATATTAACGCCATTGGTGGTAAAGAAAAATTAGATGCTGTAAACTCTGTATTTATTACTGCTGAAGCAGAATTACAACCTGGTGTAATGATGAATTTATCAATGAAAAAGACTGTGAAAAATCAGGCGTTTCAAGAAATCACTGCCATGGGACAATCTATTATGAAATCGGTAGTTGATGGAGAGGCTGGTTATATGGTTATGCAAGGACAACGTAAAGATTTAAGCAACGACGAATTGAAAGAAGCACAAGCAGAATCGTCTCCGTTTCCTGAAGTTAACTATTTGAATGGAGGCGTAACTCTTGAGAAAATTGAAAAAATCGAAGGAGAAAATGCATACAAAATAAATGTAGGTGATGATACCTCTATTTATTATAGTGTTGAGACTGGTTTGAAAATTATGGAAGTTAAATCAGCTCCAACTGGATCTGTTTCTACTTCTTATTCGGAATACCAAGAAGTGTCAGGCGTGAAATTCCCATTCAAAATTGGACAATCATTCGGACCTCGTAAATTTGATTTTATTGTAAAAGAAATTAAAGTTAACGAAGGTGTTGCTGACGTCGATTTTGACTAATACAACTTTATAATTACTAATCAAACCGAAGTCTTTAGGCTTCGGTTTTTTTATTGAGTTTTTTTATGAGAAAGATAAACGCCAACTAGAATTACGATAGTTGCAAGACCTTGTAAAAAACTAAATCCTTCTCCATCAATAACCCCCCAAATTAATGCCACTATTGGCATTAAATACGTTACTGAAGATGCAAACACCGGTGTGGAAATTTGCACGAGTTTATTAAATAACACTTTAGCCAAGGCCGTTCCAAATAATGATAGTAGCACTACATAAAATAATGCCAATTTAAAATTAGGATTACGATACGTGGATTCGCTAAAAAAATCTGAATATACCAAAATGATAAACGCCGGAATCATAAGCGGTATAAAATTTCCGACAGCTATGGTCAAGGGTTTTATTTCCTGTAAATAGCGTTTTATAATATTCACGTTTACTGCATACAACACCGTGGAAGCGATGACATAACCTGCATACATGTAATTTTGATCTGGATTTAATTCAGCTCCTTTTAAAATCAAAAGACTGGTGCCAATAAAACCAATAATGACACCGAGAATTTGACGTTTAGTTGATGCGATCTTAAATACGGCAAACCCCAATAATATAGTATTTAACGGCACTAAAGAATTCAGGATTGATGCCACAGAACTATCAATTTCAGTTTCAGCGATAGCGAAAAAAAATGCCGGAAAAAAAGACCCACATAATCCTGATATGATCAGCCATTTCCATTTCGACTTATCAATTGATTTTATGCTCTTTAATCCAGCTGCAAATAAAAACAACCCAGTAATTATTATTCTTAACGCTCCCAATTGAAAAGGTGTTAAGCCTAAAAGCGATTTTTTAATTAAAATAAACGAGCTCCCCCAGATTATGGCAAGCGCTATCAGATACAACCATTTTTTGTTGATGCCCTTCATAGTTAACAGCTAATAAGTCACAAAATTCGTTAATTTTAATGCAAGAAACGCCAATATTTATTATGTTTGTTTCAAATTCTATATTTAAAACCTATGAAGACATTTAAAAACTTACTAGTAGTAGCTATTGTGGCGGTTACAGTAATGGCTTGTAAAAATGAAGCAAAACCAGACGTAAAAACAGTTGAAACTGAAACTGCTGCAATCGCTTCAAATGAATTAGACCCAAACGCTAATTATGCAAAAGCAGAATTTAGCATCGATGGAATGACTTGTGCAATAGGATGTGCAAAAACTATCGAAAAGAAAATGGCTAAAATGGAAGGTGTAAAATCTGCAACTGTAGATTTTGACAAACAATTAGCAATGGTAGAATACGATGAGGCCAAGGTAACGCATGCTTCTTTAGAAGAAGCGGTTGCTAAAGCTGGTGAAACTTACAAAGTAACTAATATGAAAACGGTTGAAGCGTTTTCAACAGAAGAAGGTCACGCTGCTAAAATGGGTGATAAAAAAGCCTGTAAAGCCGATTGCACTAAAGCATGTTGTGCTGAGAAAACAGATGCTGAGAAAAAAGCATGTAAGGCAGATTGTAAAAAAGAATGCTGTTCTAAAAAAGATAAAGCTTAGTCTCTTATAAATTAAATTATATCGCAGCCACTCCTAGGAGTGGCTTTTTTTTTATCGTAACGGGAATCCCTTTGCAGCCCACCAAGGATGTATTTCAATTTCTAAGCGACCCGCTTTAACCATTGGGTCCGAATTGGCTAAACTATCGGCCATTTCTATTGTAGCTGTGTTATAAATGGTAATTCCTCTAATGATACCATCGTCTCCAAAAGGTCCTGATATATCTGCATAACCCAAGTCGTACATTTTACCCAAATGCGCCAAATGTGCAGTTTGTAAGGCATTGGCTTCTTCTTCATTTTGGTTTCTTATTGGTCCTCGTTTTAAAAACGCTATAAAATACTGCTGCATAATTACTGTATCTTGTGTATTCTCATCCACATAATCAAAAATTTTAAACCCCTTTGAAGTCAAATTATCTTTGATTTGTTTTATGGTTTCAACGGTTTCTACAGAGTTATTTTCAGAATCTGATGGTGCTACATTATTCCCTTTTTTACAAGCAGAAAAGAGCATCATAATAACAAGTACTCGAATAGTGTTTTTCATTTTTTTGATTTTTAAAGTCTCAAATTACTAGTCCCATGTTTTATAGGGTTGTTTGCTCAATTGTGAATTATAATATTTTATATCACCAGTTACCTCTTTACCAAACCAGCTAGGCTTGACTAATATTTCATCTTCATTTTCAAGTTCAACTTCAGCAACAATTAATCCTTCGTTTTCTCCAAAAAATACGTCTATTTCAACTACATGAGAACCCGATTTCACTTCATATCGAATTTTATCAATAATCCCTTTTTCGCAAATTTTCAAAAGCGCTTCTGCTTCCGACTTACTAATACTAGTTTCCCATTCAAAACGTGTCAACCCATCATTTGTAGACTGTCCTTTTACAGTTAAAAAGCCAACTTGATCCTTTAGTCTAACTCTTACCGTACGTTCCTTATCTGTATTTAAAAACCCTTGAATAATCCGAAAGGAAGTAAAAGATTCTTCTATAAAGGCTTTTGAAGTCACCAGAAATTTTCGTTCTATTTCTATCATGAAATTGTGCTGTGTTAATTTTATATAATTTTAATTCCTTCAATCATAAATTTAATGATTAAAGGCATTTAATGTAAATTTACGCTATGCCAAACAATTTACCAATACGAAAGATTATTCATGTTGATATGGATGCATTTTATGCATCTGTAGAGCAAATGGATCGTCCTGAGTTAAAGGGTAAACCTGTTGCAGTTGGAGGCAGTGGCAAACGAGGTGTTGTGAGTGCTGCTAGCTATGAAGCTCGAAAATTTGGCGTTCGAAGTGCTATGAGTGGTGTAATGGCTCGACGGAACTGCCCCGAGCTCATTTTTGTCAAACCTAATTTTGAACGTTACCAAGACATCTCAAATCAGATTCGAAAAATTTTTCATGACTATACCGATTTGGTAGAACCGCTTTCTTTGGACGAAGCCTATTTGGATGTTACCGAGAATAAATTAGGAAACCCTAGTGCGTCTCTTATTGCACAAGACATACGAGCCCGAATTTTTAAAGAAGTTGGATTAACCGCTTCAGCAGGAATTTCAATTAATAAGTTTATTGCTAAAGTTGCTAGTGATTACAACAAACCTAATGGACAAAAAACCGTAAATCCAGAAGATGTATTAGAATTCCTTGAAGCGCTAGACATAAGAAAATTTTATGGTGTTGGGAAAGTGACTGCTGAGAAAATGTACCAAAAAGGAATTTTTACTGGAAAGGATTTAAAGTCGAAATCTATTGAGTATTTAGATCAACACTTTGGAAAGTCTGGACGCTATTATTATCATATTGTAAGAGGTCAGCAACACAGTGAAGTGAAGCCTAATCGCATTCGAAAATCGCTCGCTGCCGAACGCACATTTAATGAAAACCTGTCTTCTGAAATATTTATGTTAGAAAAATTAGAACATATCGCGGAGGAAGTCTCAAAACGATTAAACAAGAGCAAGATTGCTGGAAAAACGGTAACTCTTAAAATAAAGTACAGCGATTTTTCTCTTCAAACACGTAGTAAAACCTTGCCTTATTACATTCATGATAAGGACATTCTACTTGAAACAACTAAAGATCTTTTATATCAAGAAAAATTAAGTGATTCTGTAAGGTTATTAGGAATCTCACTTTCGAATTTAAATACAGAAACCCCTAAAAAAACAGTTCAAAACAAAACCGAACAACAATCAGTAAGTGTACAATTAAAATTTGAGTTTTAACTGCGTTAGTGATTGAGCAATTGTTGGAGCTCCTTGTAAAGAGCGACTTGCGAAAGCACGACGGTTTTAAAAAAACCGAAACGCCCAGAATTTAAAAACTTCGCTTCGTAATTTCAGAGACTCGTAAGGTGTTCACCATACCTTTATCTTGAATTGGCATCGCAGCCAAACTTATGAGCATATCTCCAACATCTAAATAGCCTTTTTTACAGGCAATTGTGTTGACATCTTCTATAGTTTCATCTGTACTGACATACTTGTCATAATAAAATGCTTTTACGCCCCAAAGTAAATTTAGTTGTGTTAAAATCCGTTTATTCGAAGTAAACACTAAAATATGTGCTGAAGGTCTCCAAGCTGAAATTTGAAATGCTGTATAGCCACTATTTGTCAATGTAGAAATAGCTCTAGCATTGATTTCATTAGCCATATTTGAAGCGTGATAACAAATTGATTTTGTGATATAGCGTTTTGTTCGAATATGAGGTGGAATTTGTGGCACTTGAATTAATGGTGAATCCTCAACGCTTTTAATAATATTAGACATTTGTCGAATAACCTGAACAGGATAGCTTCCAACCGATGTTTCTCCAGAAAGCATTACTGCATCTGCGCCATCCATAACTGAATTAGCAACATCATTAACTTCGGCTCTTGTTGGTGTGAGACTAGAAATCATAGTTTCCATCATTTGGGTAGCGATAATTACCGGAATTCTCGCACGTTTTGCTCTAAGGACCAATTGCTTTTGAATTAACGGAACTTCTTCTGCCGGAATTTCAACCCCTAGATCACCTCGCGCTACCATTAAGCCATCACAATAGGCAACTATTTTATCAATGTTTTCTACAGCTTCAGGCTTTTCAATTTTCGCAATAATTGGAATTTTATGATCAGAATTTTGTCGAATAAGCTCTTCTAACTGCATTAAATCTTCAGCATGACGCACAAAAGATAATGCCATCCAATCTACTTTTTGTTCAATAGCAAATAGGGCATCTTCAATATCCTTTTCAGTTAATGCTGGTTGTGAAATATTTGTATTAGGAAGGTTCACTCCTTTCTTTGAACGTAGTGGTCCACCTTGAATTACACGCGCTTTCACTTCACTCTTATTATCTGTAGAAACGACTTCAAAAATAAGTTTACCATCATCCAAAAGGATTTGTTCTCCTGCTCTTGCATCTTGTGGAAACCTATCATAGGTCATATAAACCCTGTTTTTGTCACCTTCAAATCGCTCACCAGTAGCAAAGATGATTTCATCACCTTCATTAACAAAGACTTCCCCTTTCATGACTCCAACACGAAGTTTTGGGCCTTGTAAATCTGCCAACACAGCTACATTATATCCAAATTCTTCGTTGAGATCTCGAATCATTTTTATGCGTTCTTCAACATCTTTATAATCGGCATGAGAAAAGTTAATTCTGAATACATCAACACCTTCATCAAGCATGCCTTTCAGCACTGCTTTAGTACTTGTTGCAGGACCTAAAGTGGCTACTATTTTTGTTTTTTTTCTTTTCAACATGGATTAAAAAATTAAATTGTCTTTCGCTTTTAATTGTTCAGTATTAATACTGTAAGCGGTAATAATTTGAGGAATTGATTGTATTTTGTCTAAAATGATTTTCTCATTAAAATGCAGTGCTTCATTGGTTATTTTTATAAGGTAATCTACATTTTTCAACTCTGGCATTAAATGGTATGTTTTTAATACTTTATGTTGAGTTGTAAACAACGAACCTGTGCTTTGTAGACTATCTTCTTCTTTTCTACATACATTTGAAACTAAATTCCAAATGGTGTCTTGCTCTAAATTATCCCATTCATAAATCGAATATGAAGACGCAAAATATTTGTAATCTAAATCTTGCGGCTTTCGCTCTAGTTTTAGATCTAAATACATATTCAAAAGATACACTAATCTGTAATCTTCTAGTCTACAATGAATAGCTAAAAGTGAAAAAGAAGCATCATAAAAATCGTCAACAAGTAATTTATGTAAAGCCATATTAAACTCCCACTAACTGTAAATATAGTACTTTATCCCAATTTTAGTAATAAGATTTTGTTATTCTTAACAAGTAATTATTACGGAAACGTTATCGTTATTAAAATGATCTAGAAATTCTATTTTGAAATGCAAAAAATGCTCGTTTTGACGCTTTCTCTTCTGCTTTTTTCTTTGAAGTCGCTCTTGCTTTAGCAATTACTTTATTGTTTATTGACAATTTAACTGAAAAGTGTTTTAAATTATCATTCCCAGTATCTTCATAAACGTTGTAGTCGAACGTTTTCTTTTCTTTCTGACACCATTCAATTAATAGGCTTTTATAACTTATTACTTTCCCTTCCAAAGTCTCAATATCAATATGTGGTTTAATGACTGTTTTTTGAATGAAACGTTCACAATACCCATAACCTCGATCTAAAAAAATGGCGCCTACTAGGGCTTCATAAAGATTACCATGAATATTATTTCCAAAATTAGATTTTGGTATTTTACTTTCAACCAAATCAATCAAATTAAGTTCTTTTCCAAGTTCATTTAAATGTTCTCTACTTACAACCTTTGATCGCATTTTAGTTAAATATCCTTCATCTCCATGAGGTACTTCACCAAACAAATACGAAGCGATAACTGCACTTAGCATAGCATCACCAACAAATTCAAGACGTTCATAATTTAAAGCATTCCCAAGACTGTCTTTAATATTCATTGAACGGTGCGTAAATGCTTTTAAATATAAGCTCTTCTTTTTAGGTTTAAATCCTAAAATTGCTTTAAGGAGCAAAAAAAAATCCCCGTCTGAATCAGAACGGGAATTTAATATGTTGCGAATGTAGCTCATTCGATATTTAATCTAGTTTTTTGAACAGCACACAAGCGTTGTGACCTCCAAAACCAAAAGTATTGCTCATAGCGACTTTAACGTCTCTTTTTTGCGCTTTATTTAATGTCAAATTTAATTCAGAATCAATATTTTCATCAACGGTTGTATGATTAATTGTAGGAGGAACAATACCATGTTCCATTGCCAAAATTGAGGCAATCGATTCAATAGCTCCTGCAGCTCCTAACAAGTGACCAGTCATAGACTTTGTTGAATTAATACTAATGTTTTTAGCGTGGCTACCAAACACCTCTGAAATCGCTTTTAGTTCAGCAACATCTCCAAGAGGCGTTGATGTTCCATGCGTGTTGATATGATCAACTTCTTCAGGTTTTACACCCGCATTTTCTAAACAATTTTTCATTACAGCAATGACACCAATTCCTTCAGGGTGAGGTGCCGTCATATGATGTGCATCAGAAGATAATCCACCTCCTAATAACTCAGCATAAATTTTGGCTCCTCTAGCTTTTGCATGTTCATAATCTTCAAGAACAATAGCTCCGGCGCCTTCTCCTAATACAAAACCATCTCTGGTAGCATCAAAAGGCCTAGATGCCGTTTTTGGGCTTTCATTTCTAGTTGATAAGGCATGCATAGCATTAAAACCTCCCATACCAGCAATAGTAACTGCTGCTTCGCTTCCTCCTGTAACAATAACATCACAATGCCCTAAACGTATCATGTTTAAAGCATCAAACATAGCGTTAGCAGAAGAAGCACAGGCAGATACCGTTGTATAATTTGGGCCCATAAAACCATGTTTTATGGAAATATTTGCTGGTGCAATATCTGCAATCATTTTAGGGATAAAGAACGGGTTAAATCTTGGAGTACCATCGCCTTCAGAAAAGTTTAATACTTCGTTCTGAAACGTTTCTAATCCTCCTATTCCTGCTCCCCAAATAACACCAACTCGTAATTTATTTACTTTATCTAGATCTAGTTTGGCATCTATGATCGCTTCATCAGAAGCCACCATAGCGTATTGCGCAAATCTGTCCATTTTTCGAGACAATTTTCTATCTAGAAAATCAGTAGGATTAAAGTTTTTTAATTCGCAAGCGAACTTTGTTTTGAACTTTTCAGTATCAAAATATGTTATAGGCGCGGCACCACTTTTACCACTAATAAGTGCATCCCAATATTCATCTTTGGTATTGCCTATAGGTGTTAAAGCGCCAAGACCTGTAACTACAACTCGCTTAAGTTCCATAAATTTTAATGCTTATTTTGCAGATTCTATATATGATATAGCTTGACCAACTGTTGCTATATTTTCAGCTTGATCGTCTGGAATTTGGATATCGAATTCTTTTTCGAATTCCATTATTAATTCTACAGTGTCTAATGAATCTGCTCCTAAATCGTTTGTGAAGCTAGCTTCAATAACAACTTCGTTTTCATCAACTCCCAATTTGTCTACGATAATCGCTTTTACTCTTGATGCAATGTCTGACATAATCTTTTAATTTTAAGTTTTAATTAGTTGGCAAAAATAAAAAACTTTATTTTTAAAACACACCTTTAGTCTAAAAATGTGATTGTAAAATACAAAAATTGAATTGAAGTATTTCTATTTTACCTTCTAATTGTTAATATTTATTCTTTTTTTTGTTCGAACAATCTTAACATTATAATCTGTAAATGAAACGTATTGTAATTTTTGCGTCCGGAAGTGGTACTAATGCTGAAAATTTAATTGAGTTTTTTCACAACAGAGATAATGCTTCTGTTATTCAGGTTCTTAGTAACAATTCCCATGCCAAAGTTTTGGATCGTGCCAAAAAACTTGAAGTTAGTGCGCTGTCATTCAATAAAATAGCGTTTTCAAAAAATGAAGATGTTCTAAATATTCTAAAAGCATCGGCACCCGATCTCATTATACTCGCAGGATTTTTATGGAAAATTCCTGAATCTATTATAAATGAATTCCCTAATAAGATCATTAATATTCACCCCGCTTTATTACCAAAATATGGCGGCAAAGGCATGTATGGTAAATTTGTGCATGAGGCTGTTGTGGCTAATCATGAAACCGAAACTGGTATTACAATTCATTATGTCAATTCACATTATGACGAAGGAGCTATTATTTTTCAAGCAAAATGTGAAGTAAATAGATTAGATACTGCAGATGATGTCGCAATCAAAATTCATGATTTGGAAATGACCCATTTCCCTGAAGTCGTTAATAAATTATTAAATGGCTAGAAAAAAGAAAAAATACTATACAGTGTGGAAAGGTCATCATTCGGGTATATTTGAGTCTTGGGACGATTGTAAGGCACAAATAAAAGATTTTCAAGGTGCTCAATATAAGTCCTTTTCAACTTTTGAAGCCGCAAAAAAAGCGCTTCAAGGGAATTACAAAGACTATATAGGTAAAAACAAAAAATTTAAAAGTGACCTTTCAGAAGTACAACTAAAAAAAATAGGACAACCAAATTACAAATCCATTTCAGTTGATGCCGCATCAAGTGGTAATCCTGGCAAAATGGAATATAGAGGTGTTGACACAAAAACCAAAAAACAACTTTTTATACAAGGTCCTTTTGAAGAAGGCACTAATAATATTGGAGAATTTTTGGCCATTGTACATGGATTGGCTTTATTAAAAAAGAAGAAAAGCAATCTTTTCATCTATACAGACTCAAGAACGGCCATGAGTTGGGTAAAAAAGAAAACTTGCAACACCAAACTTGAGCGAAATGAGAAAAACAAAGCGGTCTTTGATTTAATAGATCGCGCTGTAGCTTGGTTGAAAGAAAACACATTCACTACGACAATAGTAAAATGGGAAACAAAAGCTTGGGGAGAAATTCCTGCAGATTTTGGCAGAAAATAAATTCGCTTTTAACTACTTAAAAATATTATATTTGCACCAAATTTTGAACCCGTTATATGAAGAAATTAGTCATTGTTGGAACGGTAGCTTTTGATGCCATCGAAACTCCATTCGGAAAAACAGATAAAATTCTAGGAGGTGCAGCCACCTTTATTGGATTATCCGCTTCACATTTTAATGTAGATTCTTCTATTGTTTCTATTGTTGGAGATGACTTCCCTCAAGAATATTTAGATTTATTATCTGATAAAAATATTGATATTTCTGGTATTGAAATTGTAAAAGACGGAAAAACGTTCTTTTGGAGTGGACGCTATCACAATGATATGAATACACGTGACACGTTGGTAACAGAGCTGAATACGCTTGCTGATTTTAATCCAGTAGTTCCTCACAAATATAAAGACGCTGATGTTGTAATGCTTGGGAACCTACATCCAATGGTTCAAATGAGTGTGCTTGATCAAATGGAGAATAAACCAAAACTTGTGATTTTGGATACCATGAATTTTTGGATGGATAGCGCTTTAGATGATCTTCATAAAGTTATTAAACGCGTTGACGTAATTACCATAAATGACGAAGAGGCACGACAACTAACAGGCGAGTATTCATTAGTGGTTGCTGCAAGAAAAATTCACGCTATGGGTCCTAAATACGTTGTGATTAAGAAAGGGGAACATGGTGCATTGTTATTTCATGATGACAATGTGTTTTATGCACCAGCGCTGCCTTTAGAAGAGGTTTATGATCCTACAGGAGCAGGTGATACATTTGCTGGAGGGTTCGCAGGATATCTTGCCAATTCTGAAGATGTCAGCTTCGAAAATATGAAAAATGCCGTTATTTTTGGTTCAACTCTTGCTTCCTTTTGTGTCGAAAAATTTGGCACTGAACGCATGCAAAATTTATCAAGCGATGAAGTTTTCAAACGCTTACAACAATTTAAACAACTAACTCAATTTGAAATTGAATTAACATAAACGAACGCGCTCTAAATAGAGCGCGTTTTTATTTATAATACACAACACAACTAACAATGAGCGATGCTTTAAAACATGAATGCGGAATAGCACTCATCAGACTTTTAAAACCATTAGAATATTATAAAGAAAAATATGGTAGTGCATTTTATGGTGTAAATAAGATGTACCTCATGATGGAAAAACAGCATAATCGTGGTCAAGATGGTGCTGGTTTTGCAAGCATAAAATTGGATACTAATCCTGGCGATCGTTATATTAGTAGAGTACGTTCAATTGCGCAGCAACCTATTCAGGATATTTTTGCACAAATCAACGAGCGCATCAACAAAGAACTTTCAGAACACCCAGAGTACAATGATGACGTTGCTCTACAAAAGGAAAACATCCCTTATATAGGAGAGTTACTTTTAGGACATGTTCGCTATGGAACTTTTGGAAAAAACAGCGTAGAAAGTGTACATCCTTTTTTAAGACAAAACAATTGGATGCACAGAAACCTTATAGTTGCTGGAAATTTCAATATGACCAATGTGAATCAATTATTTGACGGCTTAGTTGAACTTGGTCAACATCCGAAAGAAAAGGCTGACACCATTACTATCATGGAAAAAATTGGTCACTTTTTGGATGATGCTGTTGCCAAAAAATATAAACAATTAAAGAAAGAAGGGTATAATAAAGTAGAATGCACACCTCTAATTGCCGAGCGTTTAAATGTTGCTAAGATATTAAAGAGAGCGGCTAAAAATTGGGATGGAGGTTATGCTATTGCTGGATTACTCGGTCATGGTGATTCTTTCGTTTTAAGAGATCCTTCTGGAATTCGTCCTACATATTATTATAAGGATGATGAAATTGTAGTAGTTGCTTCAGAGCGACCTGTTATTCAAACTGTATTTAATGTTGCTTTTGACGATGTTAAGGAACTCGATCCTGGACACGCTCTTATAACAAAAAAATCTGGTGAAACATCAATTCAAAAAATATTAGAACCCTTAGAGCGTAAAGCGTGCTCATTTGAACGTATCTATTTTTCAAGGGGAAGTGATGCTGAAATTTATCAAGAGCGAAAAGAATTAGGGAAATTATTGATGCCCAAAGTACTTGAGGCTATTGATCATGACACAAAGAATACGGTGTTTTCATTTATCCCAAATACTGCTGAGACTTCATTTTTCGGGATGATAGAAACAGTTGAAGATCATCTTAATGAAAAGAAAACCGAAGCCATTTTAAATGGACAACGTGGTTTATCTGCTGAAAAAGTAACTGAAATACTGTCTGAGCGTCCTAGAATTGAAAAGATTGCTATAAAGGATGTTAAGCTCAGAACTTTTATTACAGAAGATAGCAGTAGAGACGATTTAGTGGCTCATGTCTATGACGTAACTTATGGTGTGATAAAACCAACCGATAACCTTGTAATAATTGATGACAGTATCGTTCGAGGTACTACATTAAAAAAGAGTATTATAAAAATGATGGATCGGCTTAATCCAAAAAAGATTGTCGTTGTATCTTCTGCTCCACAAATTAGATATCCAGATTGTTATGGAATTGACATGGCTAACCTAGAGGGTTTGATTGCATTTAGAGCGATGCTTGAATTGCTTAAGGAAACTAATAAATACCATTTAATTGAAGACGTTTATATAAAATGTAAAGCACAGGTTTCGCTTAAAGATACTGAGGTAAAGAATTATGTAAAAGATTTATATAAAGAATTCTCAGCTGAAGAGATTTCAGCAAAAATCTCTGAACTTATTTGCGATACTACTATTAAAGCAACTGTACAGACTATATTTCAACCCGTTGAAAATTTACATAAAGCGTGTCCGAAAAATTTAGGAGATTGGTATTTTACAGGTAACTATCCAACGCCTGGTGGAAATCGTGTTGTTAATCGTGCATTTATTAACTTTTACGAAGGAAATAAGGAAAGAGCATATTAGATAAAACACTAGCAGAAGGCACTTTATCCGAAAAAAATGTTGTTAATCTGAAAAAAACGCATTTCATCTAATATATGTAAAGTTTTAATCAAAATACGCATACATTGGTATCACCATAACATAAGTAGGTTAAGTTCATGGTAGATTTGGGGCAAAAAAAGGTGAACTTCTGTTCACCTTTTTTTATTGCCCTTACTTTTACTTTTAAAGTATTGACTTTCAAATTTTTGTAAGTATTCCCTTTCGGCACATAAATAGTAAGAATAAAACCCAAAACCCTTTAAATTTTCCGTTTAAGCTAATTTATAAGTCGTTTATCTAAAAAATTAAAAAAAACCAATAAAGTGCTTATATATTTGTTTCACCATAACATAAGTAGGTTAAGTTTATGGTAGATTTGGGGCAAAAAAGGTGGACTCTCTGTTCACCTTTTTTCATTTTAATAATTTACTATAGATGGTCATAAAAAAAAGCAAACCTCTCGATTTGCTTTTTGTAATATATATGTACTACTATTATTTAGCTTCGGAGTAGCGTCGTTCAACTTCATTCCAGTTAATAACATTAAAAAATGCATTGATATAATCTGGTCTTCTATTTTGATAATTTAAATAATACGCGTGCTCCCAAACATCCAAGCCTAATATTGGAATTCCCTCACAACCAACACCAGACATTAACGGATTATCTTGATTTGGTGTAGAGCACACTTCAACCTTTCCTCCTTTATGAACACATAACCATGCCCAACCTGAGCCAAAACGTGTTGCAGCAGCCTTACTAAATGCATCCTTAAATGTATCTACTGAGCCATATGCAGCTTCTATTGCTTCTTTTAACTCGCCTGACAAATACCCTTTGCCTTCAGGATTCATTACATTCCAAAATAACGAATGATTATAAAAACCACCACCATTATTTCTAACAGCGCCGTTATTCATGTCTAGATTTGTAAGAATTTCTTCAATTGGTTTCCCTTCTAAAGCAGTTCCGGAAATAGCATTATTTAAATTATTGGTATATCCTTGATGGTGTTTAGAATGATGAATTTCCATAGTGCGAGCATCGATATGAGGCTCGAGAGCATCATAAGCATATTGTAATTTTGGTAGTTCGAATGCCATAATATTAAGTTTTATAATGTTAATAATTAATTCATCCAAATTTACATATAATACAGCGTAATTAAAAATATTAAATTGTTATGAAACCATTGATTATTTCTATCTTTCATTAATTTTAATGCTATGAATCCATCCAATCCTTTTATAATATATAATGCCTCAGCTGGAAGTGGAAAAACCTTTACCCTTGTAAAAGATTATCTCAAGATTTTATTACAATCAAATAATAGTCTTGCCTTCAGAAACATCTTGGCACTTACATTTACTAATAAGGCCGTTGGAGAAATGAAAGAACGGATTATAGAAACCTTACAACAATTCGCAAATCCTGAAATTATTGAGTTTCCAAATAACATGTTTAATATGTTATCTGAGGAATTAACCATGACGCCCGAAACGCTTCATAATAAATCAAAAACCATTTTAAATACAATGGTTCATAATTATGCGGCTTTTGATATTTCTACCATCGATAAGTTTAACCATAGACTCATTAGAACTTTTGCTCACGATTTAAAACTCCCTCCGAACTTTGAAGTAGAATTAGATACCACAAGTATCCTTGCGAAGGCAGTTGATAAGCTCATAGATAAAGCTGGTACAGACAAAACGCTAACCAAAGTCTTGGTCGATTTTGCCATTGAAAAAGCCGATGACGATAAAAGCTGGGACATCGCTTATGATTTTAATGCAATTGCCAAACTACTAGTAAATGAAAATGAAATCCCTTTTATTGACACAATTAAAGATAAAACACTAGATGATTTTAAATCCTTAACTATAAATCTTAAAGGGAAAATGTCACAACATGAGCTTTCTATAATTGAAGCATCAGAGCGCATATTAACTTTAATTGATGAATCTGGATTACAATTTGATGATTTTTCTGGTAGTTATTTACCCAAGCATTTTCAGAAACTCGTAGCGAAAAATTTCAATATCGGTTTCGAATCTAAATGGCAGGAAGATCTTGAAAATAAGACCTTATATCCAAAACGAGTAACCTCCGATATCGCCTCTATTATAGATAGCATTCAACCAGATATTTCAAATGCATTTGCTGAAACCAAAGATCAAGTCTTTCAATATAAGTTTTTAAAAAACTGTTTAAAAAACCTTACGCCACTATCCATTTTAAATGCAATCAACCTTGCGCTAAAAGGAATTAAAGAGGAAGAAGATTTAGTTCTAATCTCTGAGTTCAATTCTATCATAAGTAACGAAGTTAATCAACAGCCAGCGCCTTATATTTATGAGCGTATTGGCGAGAAGTTTAAGCATTATTTTATAGATGAATTTCAAGACACATCTCAGTTGCAATGGAAAAACTTAAGTCCGCTAATTGAAAATGCGCTTTCTGCTGAAAATTTAAGTGGAGAAACTGGGTCTGCCATGATTGTTGGTGATGCAAAACAGGCTATTTATAGATGGCGAGGAGGAAAAGCGGAACAATTTATTGACCTGCACAATAAAATCGAACACCCTTTTGTATTTGAACAAGAAGTAAAGAATCTCCCTGTTAATTATAGAAGTAAAAATACGATCGTTGCTTTTAACAATGCGTTTTTTTCTGGCCTTTCAGGCTATGCTTTTACCAATGAAGAGCACCAAAACATTTACCAAGCGAGTACCCAAGATTCATTCTTAAAAGAGGAGGGCTATGTCGAACTCTTATTTTTAGAGGTTAAGAGAGAAGATAAAAATAGCCATCATTGTGAACAGGTTTTAAAAACCGTTAATAAAGCCGTAGCAAATGGTTTTGATTTAAGCGACATCTGTATCATAACTAGGAAAACTAAAGAAGGAATTTCGGTTGCCGAATTCTTAAGCGACCATGATATTCCTATAGTGTCTTCAGAAACACTATTGCTTCAAAACTCTCCTGAAGTAAATTTTATATCAAGTATTATTAATCTCGCGAATCAGCCAAAAAATAGTGCTTATAAAATCGAAATATTATATTACTTGGCAGAATATAAGCTAAAACTGGAAAACAGACATTTTTTTTATAGTGAATTGGTGCATTTAGAGCCCAGTTCACTATTTAAAGCCTTAGAAAAATACGGTTATAATTTTGACTTTAATAGTTTCTTACATCAACCTTTATATGAAGCAGTTGAAACTATAATTAGAACGTTTGAACTCAATGAAAACTCCAATGCATATATTCAATTCTATTTAGAAGAAGTATTGTCATACTCTCAAAAATACAATGCAAGTTGGGCTGGGTTTACTTCTTATTGGGAGCTTAAAAAAGAGAAACTTTGTATTGTTTCTCCACAAGGTATTGAAGCTATACAAATAATGACTATTCATAAATCTAAAGGTTTAGAATTTCCAGTTGTTATATTTCCATTTGCAAATCAAGATATCTATTTTGACATGTCTCCTAAAGTTTGGTTTCCGGTAGAAAAACAAAATTTCAATGGCTTTTCCCATCTCTACATTAACTTAAATAAGGATCTCGAAAATTACAGTACAGAAGGCGCCGAACTCTATGCGGATTATCAGGCAGAATTAGAATTAGATGCTATAAATTTATTGTATGTTGTGCTTACCAGAGCTGTCGAACAGCTTTTTGTGATTTCAGAATTAGACCTTGATAAAAATCAAAATGAAAAACTAAAAGTATATTCAGGGTTATTTATTAATTATCTAAAATCGTCAAATCTTTGGAGCAACGATCAACATGAATATCAATTTGGAAACGCTAAAAGAATAAGTTCAAAACGTTCAAAGCAAGTGGCAAAATCACAAACACAATTTATTTCTACAGCAAAAGAAGATCATAATTTAAAGATAATCACAAATTCTGGTTACTTATGGGATTCTGCACAAGTACTTGCAATTGAAAAAGGAAATTTAGTACATTATATTATGTCATTTATTAAATCTAAAAATGATATAGACTCTGTTTTTGACCGTTTGAAATCTCTTGGAAAATTAAATGAATCTCAAAGCAATCATCTTAAGCCATTAATTCAGAATCTCATTAATCATAAATTGTTAGCGCCATATTTCAATCAAGATTTAATTATTCACAATGAAAGAGATATCATCACTGCCCAAGGTCAAATTCTTAGGCCAGATAGAGTTGTAATCAACTCAAAAGGTGAAGCTGTAATAATTGATTATAAAACTGGCTTAGAAAACCCAAAACATAAAGAGCAATTGTATCAATATCAAGACGTTTTGGAAGAGATGAATTTCAAAATTGTAAAAAAAATTCTTGTGTACATAAATGATGCTATTAAAATAAAAGAATTTTAAATTTGCACTAAACAATAATTATTATGTACGGAAACTTAAAACAACACCTACGAAACGAATTAAAGGATATAAAAGAAGCAGGGCTCTATAAAGAGGAACGAATTATAACGTCTCCACAGGGCGCCGAAATCAAATTAAATACTGGTGAAACGGTTCTCAACTTTTGTGCGAACAACTATCTTGGATTGTCGTCTCATCCTGATGTCATTCAAGCGGCTAAAGACGCTATGGACACACATGGTTTTGGAATGTCATCAGTTAGATTTATTTGTGGTACTCAAGATATTCATAAAGAATTGGAAGAGAAAATTGCGAATTATTACAAATCCGAAGACACCATTTTATATGCTGCAGCATTCGACGCAAACGGTGGCGTATTTGAGCCTTTGTTAGGTCCTGAAGATGCTATTATCTCAGATTCATTAAATCACGCTTCTATAATAGATGGCGTAAGATTATGTAAGGCTGCAAGATATCGTTATGCTAATAGTGATATGGCCGATTTAGAACAACAATTAATTACGGCTAATGAAAAAGGAGCTCGTCATAAAATTATTGTTACAGATGGTGTGTTTTCCATGGATGGCATTGTTGCGCCACTTGATGAAATTTGTGATTTGGCGGATAAGTACGACGCATTAGTGATGATTGACGAATGTCATGCTGCTGGTTTTATTGGAGAAACAGGACGTGGCACATTAGAAGATAAGAATGTATTAGATCGAATCGATATCATAACAGGTACTTTGGGTAAAGCTCTTGGTGGTGCTATGGGTGGATATACAACTGGTAAAAAAGAAATTATTGAAATCTTACGTCAGCGTTCTCGACCGTATTTATTCTCAAATTCTTTGGCCCCTGCAATAGTTGGTGCCTCAATAAAAGTTTTTGAAATGCTCGATAGTGATACCTCATTAAGAGATAAATTAGAATGGAATACAGACTACTTTAAAAGGGGTTTAAAAGATGCTGGTTTTGATATAGTTAAAGGCGATTCTGCCATCGTTCCAGTGATGCTTTATGATGCAAAATTATCACAAACTATGGCAAAAATGCTCTTAAAAGAAGGGATTTATGTCATTGGATTCTTTTTTCCCGTTGTCCCAAAAGGAAAAGCAAGAATCCGTGTTCAACTCTCTGCAGCGCACGAAAAAGAACATTTAGATAAGGCAATTTCATCTTTTATATCTGTTGGGAAAACTCTAAATATTATTTAAATTCAATCCAAACACCTCTATTTTAGGGCAAATAATCAATATTTTTATATATTTGTCTTTGTTAATAAACTTTAACAACTTACTTTTGCTTACAATTAACACTTAAAATTAAAATTATTAGAATATGAAAAACCTTAGCAGATTATTTTTCGCTATGTTGCTTTTATTAAGCTTCAACGCTAATGCACAGGACGAAAACAATCCTTGGGCAATTGGGATTGGTGTAAACGCAGTAGACTTTTATCCAACAGGAGAAAACCCACCATTAGGTGATACTTTTGATGAATTATTTAACGTCACTGACCACTGGAATTATTTACCTTCTGTTTCAATGCTTACAGTTTCTAGATACCTAAGCGATGGCTTTACTTTAAGCGCTGCAGGTACTATTAACAGAATCAGCAAATGGGGAGATTCATCAGCTGATGATTTATCATATTATGGTTTTGATGGAACAGTAAAATATAGCTTTGCTGATTTAATTAACTCTGAAAAGTTTGAGCCTTACCTAGGAGTAGGTGGTGGTTACACTTGGGTTGATGAAATCGGAGCAGGAACTGTAAACGGAACTTTAGGATTTAACTATTGGTTTACTGAAAATGTTGGAGTTACATTCCAATCGTCTTACAAACATGCTTTCGAAGATTATTTATCTACACACTTACAACATTCTATTGGATTAGCGGTTAAGTTTGGTGGAAAAGATACTGATAATGATGGTATTTACGATAAAGATGATGCGTGTCCAGATGTACCTGGTTTAGAAGCTTTCAATGGTTGTCCAGATTCTGACAACGATGGTATCCAAGATTCTAAAGATGACTGTCCAAATGAAGCTGGTTTAGCTGAATTTAATGGTTGTCCTGATGCTGATGGTGATGGTGTTGCTGATAAAGATGATGACTGTCCTACTGTTGCTGGATTAAAAGCGTTAAACGGTTGTCCTGATGCTGATGGTGATGGTGTTGCTGATAAAGATGATGCTTGTCCAAACGAAGCTGGACCTTCTGCTAACAAAGGATGTCCTTGGGCAGATACTGATGGAGACGGTGTTTTAGATAAAGATGATAAATGTCCTAACGATGCTGGTGAAGTTGCCTTAGACGGGTGCCCAAGACAGGCTCCATCTGAAGCTGTAATGAAAACGCTAAATGATTATGCTAGAACGATCTTATTTGATAGTGGAAAATCTTCAATTAAATCTAGTTCTGAAACTGTATTACAAAACATCACTGCAATATTAAAGGAATATCCTAATTCTAATTTCTCTCTAGAGGGTCATACGGATAGCCAAGGTGCTAAGACTTCTAACCAATTATTATCAGAAAGAAGATCAAGTGCTGTTAGAGATTTCTTAATTGCAAGCGGAATTAATGCTGACAGATTAACTTCAGCAGGTTTTGGTGAAGATTATCCAATCGACAACAACAAAACTGCTTCTGGTAGAAGAAACAACAGACGTGTAGAAGTAAAACTTAAAAAATAAGTTTTAATAATCCACATAAAATAAGTTTTAAAAACGCTCCGAAATTCGGAGCGTTTTTTATTTTTATACTATGACAAGTTTTATAAAGGATGTTATAGTAGATCTACAAAATAAAGAACAGGATTTTTCTCAATTAATATTTGTACTTCCGAGTAAGAGAGCTGGTGTCTTTTTGAAACAAGCTGTATCCGAAAATTTAAAAAAAACCATTTTTGCGCCAGAAATACTTTCTATAGAAGAATTCATTGAATCGCTCTCAGATGTCCAATATGCCACCAATACAGAGCTGCTTTTTGAATTCTATCAAGTCTATTTAAGCAATACTCCTAAAGACCAACAGGACGGTTTTGATACATTCAGTAAATGGGCTCAAATACTAATTCAAGACTTCAACGAAATTGATCGTTATTTAATTCCTCCAAATTCCATTTTCGAATATCTAAGTGCCATTAAACATATTGAATCTAACCATTGGTCATTGGAAGAAAACCAAACTCAATATGTAAAAAATTATCTTTTATTTTGGAATCGCATTAAAACATATTACACCTTTTTTAAAGCGCAATTATTATCCAAAAGAAAAGGATATCAAGGCTTAGTTTATAGAGAAGCTGTTGAAAATATAGAGCAATACACCTCTTCTTTCAACCCGAACAAAACGCACGTTTTTGTTGGGTTTAATGCATTAAATAAAGCCGAAGAAACAATTATACAAGAACTACTTCAGCAAGATTTAGCTTTAATCTATTGGGATATTGATAGTGCATTTATAGACAATCCAATCCATGATGCCGGACTTTTTACAAGAACACATAAAGCGAAATGGACATACTATAAAAATAATCCGTTCAATTGGATCAATACGCATTATGCTCACAAAAAAAACATAGACATAATTGGAACACCAAAGAATATTGGACAAACAAAATATATAGGTGAAATTCTAGGTGACCTACAACAAAAAAATAAAACCTTAAAAAGTACAGCTGTAATACTAAGCGATGAATCCTTACTTCTGCCACTACTTAATTCTTTACCTGAGCAAATTGATGCAATTAATATAACAATGGGACTGCCTTTAAACATCATTCCATTGACCTCGTTATTTGAATCTCTTTTTCATATACATAAGACAACAACGCCTTCACTGTATTATAAAGATGTAAAAGAAGTATTGTCACATCAATTCATTCTACCATTACTCAAAACAGAAGAATCTGAATATTCCAACATCATAATTGATCACATCCAAAATCACAATCTTGTTTATTTAAATCTTGATAAATTAAAAGAATTGGCCAAAGAGAAATCGGTAATCATAGATTTACTTTTTGGTTCTTGGGAAAATAAACCTCTAAAGGCCATCAAAATATGTATTCAGCTTATTTTAAGAATTAAAGAACATCTTGATCTTGAAAAGGCCAAAAACCTATTGGCTTTAGAATACTTATATCGCTTTAATGAAGTGTTTAATGAACTTTATAACTTAAATCAAACTTATGAGCACATTCAGACCATTCAAACGTTATATGGTCTCTATAAAGAGCTTTTAAAAAGTGAAACCTTAGATTTTAAAGGAGAACCTCTTGAAGGATTACAGGTTATGGGAATGTTAGAATCTCGCGTTTTAGATTTTGAAACTGTAATTATTTCATCGGTAAATGAGGGTATTCTTCCTGCTGGAAAAAGTAACAACTCTTTCATTCCTTTCGATGTAAAAATTGAAAATCAGCTTCCCACTTATAAAGAAAAAGACGCTGTGTACACCTATCACTTTTACAGATTATTGCAACGTGCTAAAAATGTGTATATCCTATACAATACAGAACCTGACGTGTTAAATGGTGGTGAAAAAAGCAGGTTTATAAGTCAAATGGAAATTGAAAAAGTCCATTCATTAAATAAATATATTATTGCACCTGTTGTGCCATTAATTACAAGAAAAATGAAATCGATTTCTAAAACAGCTGATGTTTTGGATCGTTTAGAATCCATTTCCAAAAATGGATTTTCCCCTTCATCTTTAACAAACTATATTCGAAATCCAATCGATTTTTATAACCAAAAGATTTTAAAATTAAAAGACCTTGATACCGTCGAAGAAACTATTGCAGCAAATACCCTCGGAACCATTGTCCATAATAGTTTAGAGGATTTATATAAGCCATTTGAAGGTGAATTCTTGAGTGAAAAAATTATAAACGGCATGATGTCGCAAATAGATAAGCTCGTAAGGAAACACTTTAAATCTGAATATAAAGACGGTGAAATTTCAAAAGGTAAAAATCTAATTATTTTTGAAATTGCCAAACGCTATGTCTCCAATTTTTTAAACTATGAGATTACCGAAATAAAAAAAGGGAATCAAATAAAACTCATTGCTGTTGAAATTGAAAATAAGGTTTCAATCGAAATCCCAGAATTAGACTTTCCTGTTTTTTTAACTGGTAAGGTGGATCGCGTAGATGAATTTAATGGAACTACAAGGATTATAGATTATAAAACTGGGAGAGTAGAACAATCCAAGGTAGAAATTGTTAATTGGGAAGACCTGACAACAGATTACGAGCAATACAGCAAAAGTTTTCAGATTCTCACCTATGCATATACCATGAAATTAAATAACCAAATCTCATTGCCAATTGTAGCAGGTATAATTTCATTCAAAAATTTGAGTAAGGGCGTATTAACTTTTGCTAAGAAAGACAGAGCAGGTGCTTATGCTAAAAAAGAAACTGCTATAGCTCATGAAACTTTGGACACATTTGAGCTAGAACTAAAAAAATTGATTTTAGAAATTTGCAATCCAGAAATCCCCTTTGTTGAAAAAGAAATAAAATGATTGAAAAGAATCTTGTTTTAAATAGAAGTGAGAAAAAACCAATAGTCTGGGATGCCTTTTTTAATTCAAATAAAAAACCGAAGCCTTTGGTTATTTTTTGTCATGGTTATAAAGGATTCAAAGATTGGGGAAGTTGGGATTTAGTTGCTGAAACATTTTTGGAGGAAAATGTATTCTTCATGAAGTTTAATTTCTCCCATAATGGTGGAACCGTTGAACATCCAATAGATTTTCCGGATTTGGAGGCATTCGCGGAAAATAATTACACGAAAGAACTTGAAGATTTAGAAGATCTAATAAATTTTCTGTTATCAAAGGGTAATCCATTTAACCACGAAATAGATCCAACTAACATTACACTCTTAGGACATTCTCGAGGTGGTGGGATCTCAATTTTAAAGGCTTCAGAAGACCAAAGAATCACTAAACTAATTACCTGGGCAAGTGTTTGTGCTTTTGGGAAACGAACTGCAACAACAGGTAATTTAGAGCAATGGAAAAAAGAAGGCGTGAAATATGTTTTAAATAGTAGAACGAAACAGCAAATGCCTCATAATTATCAATTTCATGAAAATTATATGACAAATAAAAAACGTTTAAATATAGAAAATGCCACCAAAAATATTGCAATTCCACAATTGATAATTCATGGAAAAGAGGATCCTTCTGTTAAATTTTCAGAAGCTGAAAGTATATATTCTTGGAACTTAGATAGTGAATTGTATCCCGTTTATAATTCAAACCATGTATTCAATTCTAAACATCCATGGGAAGATAATGATCTGCCTCTCGCATTAAAACAAGTCGTAGAAAAAAGTATTGCCTTCATTAAAGAAACCAATTGACCAATTACTCAAAGTAAACTACTCTAAACAATGTGTTTAGTTAATTACTTCTGAATTTCCTCATCGGAAATCCCTCAGAATTAATTAACTTAGTCCTTCATCGGAAAATCATTGTGAAAAACGTTATTACTCTTATACTTACCACTATCTACCTGATAAGTCCGATATTAATGCAATCACAAAATAGCCAAATTGCAAAATCAATTTCTTTTATTGATTATGGACCTATCGCTTTTGATAGTTTTTGGCGTCTTCCTGATGATGAATTCAAAGAATATCCTCTCGTACTTTTTACTTCTCGAGTAAGCACTAACAACCAACAAAGTATTTATTATACACAATATCTCAGAACAGATATTCCAATTGGAGGTAATCATACATTAACGTTCCGAATACCTTACCACTATTTTCAAGTTAAACCAGACATAGCCCAGAATCTTGACATGGCCAATGATTCAGGAACAGAATTTGGTGATATTGATATAATTTTCAATATTAGTTTTCTGAAAAATGTCTTGAACAAAAACACTAAGAATCGCTTATCGATATATCTTACAGCTGAAATGCATACTGCTCCAACTGGTCGTGAAAACCGACAATTTACAGATGTACTTAAACTACTAGGCACTGCAAATGCAGTCTATTCAATAGTGAAAAATAAAAAGCACTCACTAAATAGTGTTTTATGTATTGGAGCCGGAGGCTGGGATGATCCTGCCCCACAAAATCAGAACCATGCAATAAAAATAAGCAGTAAACTTAATTACAACCTGAACCTCAACAATAACAATGGAATAGGAGTTTTCTTAGGCGAAACATTTATTTCTGCGGAGGGAGATAACAATAAAGGTATATATTGGAAAGCAGGATTCAACTATTGGAAATTTAATGGAATTCAATTTGGATTAAACTTAGGTCTATTAAAATATCTCAACGAATCGAATGTCTTTGTCCGTCAATATGGATTTAGTGCATCCGTACCCATAAAATGGCATAAAAAATTATAAGGTGCTTTTTATTGATACTTAGATTTTACCCTCGGAGCTCCGAATAATTTGATTATAAGTACTCGGAATTTTTGTTCATTCAAAGATTGAGAAAGAAGATTGGTTATCAGAAGTTGAAAAAAGAGCAATTATAGAGGTTTGTGAAAGAAATGGTGCAAATAAAATAATCATAAACGATTCACAAAATGCATTATCAAAATCACAAGCTAAAAAGTTATTGAATTAAAAACTACACACAACAACGTGTATAATTCATGCTAGCGCATGAACTTCCAATAAAAATTATATCTTTAAACTAACGATTTACAACGACTAAAAATCCTTCAGCATTCGATTTGAAGGCCCAACAACGTCGTTTAAATAAGTTTGTAAAAGAATATAATCACATTAGACCTCATGAAGCTTTAGAAATGAAAACCCCTGCAGATTGCCATGATTTTTCTAATAGACCATACCCTGAAAAAATATCGAAATATGACTACCCATCAAAAATGAAAGTCATC
>MAAC01018424.1_pt1 | contig 63894 bp, 54 predicted proteins | sample 1115981 | NCBI WGS metagenome assembly MAAC01 (sample SAMN04961126, study PRJNA320927) | seawater metagenome | isolation source: sample BD02T64 sea water enriched with oil for 64 days | place: USA:Gulf of Mexico | collected 2013-07-27 | reverse complement strand
TCTCGATCTTGCGCCTTTCCTCCAGGCTCAGCTGCTTGTAGGGTCTTTTCATGATATGTCCTTTTGAGTGCCAACAGTTTGTTATCACTCAAAAGTCGCAAGTCAGGATAGCGCGCACCAACTACTGTTTTCTAACAAGAGTCGCAGTTGAGGGTAGCGCGCACCCCGGCCACAGATGAAGGACTTGTAATGCAGATTATGTTAAAACTTCGGATGCAAGTGGAGGTCCGTATTCAACCCTCTTTGGTTCAAGTCGGACCAGTTGCCCTACGGGGTCAATAGCCGGTTGGCCAACCGTTCGGCTTCGGGCGGCTATGGGTGACAAACAAAGTCGCCGGGCGGTGTTCGGCAATCAGTGTTTCAGGCAGGCCCAACATTCTGCCAGCCATGTCTGGCTCCAGTGACACAAGCGGATCATCCATGATCAGCAGATCCGGAGCGTCGGCAAAGGCGCGCGCCAGCGACAGACTCCGTTGTTGGCACAGCGACAACAGGCAGGAAAAACATCAGCATTTTTCACCAGCCCTACCCGGTCTAGAATCTGTGTGGCACGGGTCGTGTTCAACGTGGGATACGCAATTAGCAGATTGTCCAAAGCGCTGTGCCAAGGCTGCAATTTCGGATCCTGAAGCGCCATAGCCAGCGAATGAGCGTCGAAGCCTTGCCGTCAAACGATGTATCTATCCCGGCCACGAAGCGCATCAAAGTAGATTTGCCAACACCCGACGGACCAATGATTGCAGCCACCATACCAGAGCGGGCCGCGGCGCCGATAAACGGGGCAAGTTGTGGCAGAAAGCTATCCTTGAAGGAATACGCCCACAGCGGCGTGTTGGTATCCGGTCCCAACGCTTGTCCGGCGTCCTGAACCAAAATCAGCTGATCATACCCGAGGCTTTCATTTTGGCCGCAAAATGCCAGAAGATAATTACTCCGGTATAATCGCCCTTGAGCCCAGTCTTAAAGATCAACGGCGGAGAGCCAAACATCTGTTCGTTTTCGCCCTTCAAATCCAATCCATATTCCTGCTGAGCATAGGCACGCAGGATCAATCAGGATTTGTCCAGTGGTCCGCCCGCAATGCCAACCTCGCCGCCCATCCGATCTTATAACGTGGTGGCGTCCTCTCGAGCAAGCAGTCGTCTAGGCAGAGTCGTTCGGCGCGAAAATACACCCTATTGTATTATGCATTAAACCGGCAGCCATCGCAGTGGCCACCGGTTCAGAGAGGTCAGAGTTTGCACAATACCCCATACTGCCGTGAAGGTTCTTGCCCTATCAATTGCCGGCGCTTTCCATTTTGCGATGCTCCAGCACGTCTTCCAGCCAACCGATCCGCATCTCGGGCACCGAGGACAACAACAAGTCGGTGTAATCGTCAAAGGGTGGCGCAAGCACTTCGCTTTTGGAGCCGTAGCGCACCAGTGAGCCTTGATACATGACCGCGATGCTGTCTGCGATGGCCCGCACGGTGGCTAGATCGTGGGTGATGAACAGGAACGCCACGTCTTCGATTTTTTGCAGACGTAACAAGAGCTTGAGAATGCCATCCGCAACCAGTGGATCAAGCGCACTGGTGACTTCGTCACAAATGATCAGCTTGGGCTTGGCGGCAAGTGCGCGGGCGATGCAAACGCGCTGTTTTTGGCCACCGGAAAGCTCGGCTGGATAGCGATCCAGGAACTCTTCGCCCATTTCGATCTCTTCCAGCAGCTCAAGAATACGCTTCTTCTTTTCTGCTCCCTTTAAATCGAAATAGAACTCCAGCGGGCGCCCAATAATCGTGGCCACGGTTTGGCGCGGGTTCATCGCGGTATCAGCCATCTGATAAATCATTTGCAGCTGACGCAGGTCGTCCTTGCTGCGATCTCCGAATGCTTTGCTCAGGACCTCTCCGTCAAACACCGTTTCGCCTGCGATTGGTGGCAATAACCCAGTGATCACTCGTGCAAGTGTGGATTTTCCCGAGCCACTTTCGCCCACCACCGCCAGTGTCTGACCGGGGTGCACCTGAATTGTCACATCCTGCAATACGCGCACAGAATTACCATAGGCTGCAGTAATGCCTTTGCACTCAAGGATTGGGGTCGAGGTTGGCTTTTGCTCTTCGTGCTCGATCGAGCGGACAGAAACCAGTGCTTTAGTGTAGTCTTCGACCGGGTTGTTTATGATGTTGTCTGTGGTGTTGCGCTCTACCAAGGCACCGTGTCGCAGCACCATAATTTCGTCGCTTACCTGTGCCACAACCGCGAGGTCATGAGTGATATACAGGGCAGCAACGCCAGTGTTGCGAATGGCCTTTTTGATCGCCGCCAGCACGTCGATTTGTGTAGTAACATCTAGGGCTGTCGTTGGTTCGTCAAACACAATCAAATCGGGTTCTGGCACCAGCGCCATCACCGTCATTGCCCGTTGCAACTGACCACCGGACACCTGATGAGGGAAGCGATTACCGATGTTTTCCGGATCAGGCAGGCTTAGTTCCCTAAACAACTGAATGGCCCGCTTTTGCGCTTCTGCGCGATTTGCCACACCGTGTTCAAGGGCCGCCTCAATGATTTGCTCCATCAGGCGTTTTGCCGGGTTGAACGATGCGGCAGCAGATTGAGACACATAAGTGACTTCTTTGCCGCGCAGTTTGCGTTGCTCAATTAATCCGCCCGCCAGAATATCGCGGCCGTTGACAGTGACTTCACCGCCGACTGTCACCGATCCGCGGCCATAGCCCATCGACGCCAAGCCAATGGTGGACTTGCCCGCACCGGACTCTCCGATCAACCCAAGCACCTTGCCCTTTTCCAGGGTCAGGTCGATGCTTTCAACAATCACCAGTTCTTTGGCCGGTTCGTTGGGTGGATAGATCGTCGCTGCAATCCGCAGGTTCTTGATATCGAGTATAAGATCAGCCACCACGGCCCCCTTTCAAGTCAGAGGTTTTGTTGAGGACCCAGTCAGCGACCAAGTTTACCGAGATTGCCAAAATGGCAATGGCTGCAGCAGGCACCAGAGCCGCCCCAATACCAAAGACGATACCCTCTTTGTTTTCCTTCACCATTCCGCCCCAATCGGACGCTGGCGGTTGCACACCAAGACCAAGAAAAGACAGTGTGGACAGGAACAAAACCGCAAAGATAAATCGCAGGCCAAGCTCAGCAACTAGCGGCGACAAGGCGTTTGGCAGGATTTCGCGAAAGATGATCCAGCTGAGTTTTTCACCGCGCAGTTTGGCGGCCTCAACAAAATCCATAACGTTGATATCCACCGCAACTGCACGGGACAGTCGATACACGCGGGTCGAATCCAGCAGCCCCATCACCAAGATCAGGACGGGCACTGTCACCGGCATAACCGACAGAATAACCAAGGCGAAAATCAGCGATGGAATCGACATCAGCAAATCGACAAGGCGCGAGATCACTTGGTCAACCCAGCCACCCAGGACAGCCGCTGACAGGCCCAGAATACTTCCCAACGTGAAAGATAAAGCCGTAGCCAGAGTGGCGATAAATATTGTCGTCTGCCCGCCATAGATCAAGCGGGTCAACAGGTCACGGCCAATATTGTCGGTCCCCAACAGATGTTCAGCCGATCGAGGCTCCCAGACATCGCCGACCACTTCGGCCATGCCATAAGGCGCAATGAAATCCGCAAAGATCGCGACTAGAAAAAATCCGCCGGTTAGAATCAGCCCCATGAGGGCAGATATAGGTATCCTCATTTTGGGTGCCTCAATCTTGGGTTACTTAAGATGGCAACGATGTCAGCAATCAGATTGAGCACGACATAGACGGTAGCAAAGATCAGGCCACAGGCCTGCACAACTGGCACATCCCGTTTGGAAACGTGGTCCACCAGATACTGACCCATGCCGGGATAGACAAAAATCACTTCGACGACGACAACACCAACCACCAGATAGGCCAGGTTAATCGTCACCACATTCACAATCGGAGAGATTGAGTTTGGAAAGGCATGGCGCGCGATGACTTTAAAGGCGGACAGTCCCTTGAGTTCTGCCGTCTCGATATATGCGGACTGCATCACATTCAGGATAGCGGCGCGCGTCATACGCATCATATGCGCCAGAACAACAAGGGTCAGGACTATCACCGGCAGGGCAATCGCATTTAGCTTTTCAAGAAAGCTCATGCTGTCATAAACCGTCGCGACCGACGGGAAGACGCGCCATTTCACGGCAAAGAAATAGATCAGCACATAGCCGATAAAGAATTCTGGCAACGAGATCGAGGCGAGTGTGGCTCCGGAAATCAGCTTGTCGGGCCAGCGATTGCGGTATCGTACGGCAACCAGACCAAGGAAAATCGCCAGCGGCACGGCGATAACAGCTGCAGTGGCGGCCAGAAACAGGGTGTTGCCAAGGCGTTTGCCGATTTGCGGGCCGATATCCTGACCATTGGACAGGGCGGTGCCCAAATCCCCTTGCAGCAGTCCTCCAAGCCATTGGAAATATCGGATAAAGGCCGGGTCATTCAATCCAAGCTCTGCCCGAATATTGGCCAGGGCCTCGGGGGTTGCTGACTGACCCAGAATGCTCTCGGCTAAATCCCCGGGCAACATCTCTGTGCCAGCAAATATGAGGATGGAAACAGCCAATAGCAAAAGTATTCCCAGCGCAATGCGCTGGGAAATTAGCTTAAACATGGGTCCCATATTATGCGGTGACCCACATTTTCAATGGAGCGTAGTTGTTCATCAGGTCAAAGCCCTTGGTTGTGCGCCAACCTTCTACGCCCTCGGACACCGCATCGATGAAGTTGTTGAACATCGGACAGATCAATCCACCCTCATCGCTCACGATTGTGCTCATGTCGCTATAGATTGCCTTGCGCTTGCCTTCGTCCAATTCCGCGCGCGCTGCCAGAAGCATCTTGTCGAAGCCTTCGTTAAAGAAGCGGGTGTCATTCCAATCCGCCGAAGACAGGTAAGCCGTCGAGAACATGGCATCCTGAGTCGGACGACCGCCCCAGTAGCTGGTGCAGAACGGCTGCTTGTTCCAAACTTCTGACCAGTAGCCATCGTTTGGCTCACGCTTGATGTCCAACGTGATGCCAGCCGCACCGGCACTCTGTTGGAACAGCTGGGCCGCATCTGGAGCACCTGGGAAGGAATTGTCTGATGTGCGCAGCAGAACCGAACCATCGTGACCAGATGCCTTGAAATGGAACGCGGCTTTTTCTGGGTCATAAGTGCGCTGCTCTCTTTCGGAGAACAACGGATAGCTGGCATTGATCGGCGAGTCGTTGCCGGCAGTGCCGTTACCAAACAAGATCTTGTCGACCATTTCTTCGCGATTGATCGCGTATTTTAGCGCCAAACGAAGGTCTTTGTTGTCGAAAGGTGCGGTATCGGCGTGCATGATGAAGACATAATGCCCGGCACTTGGTGTCGAATGCACCTTTACGCCGCCCATGCGACCGACCAGTGATGCCACTTTTGGTGGAACCCGGTTGACCATGTGAACCTGACCAGACTGCAACGCCGCGACGCGGGCTGTGTCGTCATTGATGACCAGCAGCTCAACTGTTTCGGCATGGCCGAGATCGTCGTTCCAATAGTTGGGGTTCTTTTCAAAGACATGACGAACACCCGGTTCATGTGACTTCAGGATATATGGACCTGAACCAATTGCCGCTGTCGGATCGTCCTTACCGCCGTTTGGTTGAATAACCAGGTGATAATCGGCCAGCAGATACGGCAAGTCAGCGTTGGGAGTATCAAGCTCCAGAATGAATCTGTCGCCATCGGTAGACATCGAGACGATGCCCCGTAGCAAACCAAGCGCGCCGGATTTGGACTCTTCACCAGCATGACGCTCGATAGTCGCTTTCACATCCTCAGCAGTCACGGATTTACCGTTGCTGTAAGTGACACCCGAACGCATTTTGAACGTCCAGGTTTTTGCGTCTGCCGAAGCTTCGTATTCTGATGCGAGACGAGGATCGATGCCACCGTCTTCAGCAAGCTCCAGCAGTGGTTCGCCCCACATCCGGAGAATTTGGAGTGAAGTCGCGTTTGTCGAGAGACCCGGGTCTAGTGAATCGGTAGACGATCCGCCCTGAATGCCCACGCGCAATGTGCCACCTTTGACAGGTCCAGCGGCCATAACAGCCGATGCAAGCATGGTGCTAGCGAAAGTTGTAGTTGCACCCAGCGCCGCAGCGCGACCCATAAACGAGCGGCGATTCAACAATCCGCGCGCTGCACGCTCGGATAGATACTTCAGTTCATTTGACATTGTGTTCTCCCTGTGAATTCGTTGCCTTTGTGGCAATCGATTATTCTGTGTTGTTTCTTCGTTATTTTGTGACCCACTAGGCCAATCATTTGGCTGTCAGTCAATCGGTTCCTTTAATCCTTATCAATGCGGCCGCAGGTCTCGCGGGGCCACACCAAATTCATCACGGAACGCCCGAGTCATCGCGCTGGGGTTATGATACCCACAACGCAAAGAGATTTCGGCGACCGAAAGTTTGGTTTGTTCAGCGTAGCGCTTTGCCGCAGTCAGGCGGATGCGCCGGTAAATTGTCTTGGGCGGTGCGCCCAATTCTTCGTTGAACGCACGTTCCAAATTTTGCCGTCGGCAACTGAGTGTTTCGCAAATATCAAAAATTGAAACGGGCTCTTCCAGTTGCTCGCGCATCATCGAGACTGCTCTTTTGCACAAGTTGGATTGCGGCAGGACCTCCGCTGTACTGTGTCCATTGCCACCCTCGCCGACCATAAACATAGAGGCAACTTCCAGCCTCATTGTCTCGCCGTGAGTTTGCCCAACCATGTGCTGCAGCAAATCAAATGCGGCCATTGCGCCAGCAGACGTCCAGCGATCGCCATCAATTGTGAAAGTAACACGCTCGGCGTTTACTTCAGGAAACTGCTCGGAAAAAGCGCTGAGTTCATCCCAATGCACTGTGGCACGGCGATTTTGCAAAAGACCGGCCGAGGCAAGCAACCAGCTGCCCATGTCCAACCCTGCCAAAACGTCATATTTTTCAGAAGCCGCCTGAAGCGAACGATTGCACGCATCCGTGGCGTAGGTTTGGTAGGCGTAGCTGGGCATAACAAACAGTACCTGACCACCAGGCGATTGCGACAAAGAACGCTCCGGGGTCACAGGCATACCTGCAGATGATTTCACGGGTTGACCGTCCAGCGTCAGCAACGACCATTCATAAGCCTCGCGGCCCAGAAACCGATTGACCACCCGCATCGGCTCAACGGCATTTGCAAGACAATAATTCGAAAATTCATCGAACAGTAGAATGTCGATCTTTTCTGTATGTTCTGATGGTAGTGCCCAGTTCCGCATGATTTTCAGTCGATCATGTATGATTTTCAAAATCAAGAAAAATTGTATCGCCATACAAGATTTATTTTTTGGCGAAGTCTGCCCCGGGCTCCGGCCCTAATCGAACAGCCGCATAATTACAGGTCATTCGCGGATCAGAGGCAATGCTCGCCACGCCCATACTTGTGCATTTTCGTTATCTCAACAGCAGTGTTGGATCGCCGGTCTGCAGGTGTCCTGCGCAAACAACACTAAACCCCTACCTCCTGGCGTCGGTAGGGGTTTTGATATGCGTCTCCAAGTACTGAAGTACGATGTCTTCGGTGATTGCCCCGTTGGTGGTTGAAAAACACCCTCGGTCGCAATGGGGCTGTTTCGATTGATCTACTGGCGACGGCGGGCAGGCCTTTCTTCGGCCTGCCCCTGCCCGGTCAGCACTTTACCCGTTCCATTTTGGGATCATACAAAGGCCGCAGCTGAACCTTGCAGGGCACCCTCTTGCTCGCCACCTCCAACTCATATGAGCCGGACAATACATAAGCCGCGTCAATCACTTCATCTGAGCGAACATAGCCATAGCCAATCGATTTATTGACCGTATAGCCAAACCCGCCGCTGGACAGCCAGCCCACCCGCTTGCCATCGCGGTAGATCGTCTCACGTCCCGACAGCACCACATCCGGGTCCGCCGTAAAACAGGCCATGATCTTTTTCACTCCGGTATCACGCTGCGCCTCGGCTGCCTTACGGCCTTTGAACTCGATGTTTTTCTTTAGCTTGATCGCCCAGCCCAACCCAGCCTCTGCCGGAGTATGATCCGGCCCGATATCCGCCCCCCAGGCGCGATAGCCTTTTTCCAGCCGCATGCTTTCAATTGCCCGATACCCTGCATCCCTAAGGCCAAACTCAGCGCCTGCCTTCGACAGCGCCGCATATACAGTTGTGGCGTATTCCACCGGCAGGTGAAGCTCCCAGCCCAACTCGCCCACATAGGTCACCCGCAGCGCGTTCACCGGACAGCCAGCAATACCAATGGTCTTGGCAGTGCCAAATTTGAACGCCGCGTTAGAGACATCGCTATTGGTCACCTTCTGCAGAATGTCACGCGCCCTGGGGCCCATCAGTGACAGTACCGAATAAGCCGACGTGACATCGACCAGCTGCGCGTTCATCCCTTCGGGGATATTGCGCGAGATCCAGTCAAAATCATGAGTGGCAAAGCCGGTGCCGGTAACAATGTAAAATTCATCCCGCGCCACCCGCACAGCGGTCAGGTCACATTCAATGCCTCCCTTGTCGTTCAGCATCTGGGTGTAGATCAGCGAGCCCACAGGTTTCTGCACATCATTGGCCGCAATCCAGCTTAGCGCGGCCTCAGCGTCCGGGCCTTTTAGGGTGAACTTGGCAAACGAGGTTTGATCAAACAAAACTGCCGCTTCTCGGCCCGCCTTGTGCTCGCCGCCAACAGTCTCAAACCAGTTCTGCCGCCCAAAGCTATAAACGTCCTTGGCCTCCATCCCGGCCGTGGCAAACCAGTTTGGGCGCTCCCACCCCAGTTTTTCACCAAAGCACGCCCCCTTGCCTTTCAGGGTATCATACAGCGGAGATTTGCGGCACGGACGGCCCGAGCTATGCTCCTCAAACGGCCAGGCCATAGTGTAATGCTTGCCATAAGCCTCCACCGTACGGGTCCGGATCCAATCTGTGTCAAAATGCGGACGACCAAAACGGCGAATATCTGCGGACCACAGATCAAACGGTGGTTCACCGTTCTTGACCCATTCCGCCAACGCCATGCCTGCCCCGCCTCCGGCGGCAATGCCAAAGGCGTTAAAGCCCGCGCCAATAAACAGGTTTTTCAGCTCAGGCGCTTCACCAATGATGAAGTTTCCATCCGGCGTGAAACTTTCCGGGCCATTGGTCAGCGTCTTGATGCCCGCCGTTTCCAGCGCCGGAACCCGCCCCAGCGCCAGCTCCATCAGCGGCTCAAAATGGTCAAAATTGCTGTCCAGCAGGGTATAGTGGAACCCCTTGGGAATGCCCTTGGTGGCCCAGGGGATCGGGTTGGCCTCGTAGCCGCCCATCACCAAACCGCCGACTTCTTCCTTGTAGTAAGTCAGACGATCCGGGTCGCGCAGGGTTGGCATATCCGGGGTCACGCCATCGATCCGTTCTGTGACCATATACTGATGCTCCATCGGCACCAGCGGCACGTTCACACCAACAGTGGCGGCAAAATCACGAGTCCATTGCCCGGCGCAGACAATGACCTTTTCACACTCGATAAAGCCCTTCTCGGTCATCACGCCTTTGATGACGCCGTCCTCCAGCACAATATTGGTGACCTTGGTGTCTTCCAGAATGGTGGCACCGGCCATCCGGGCCCCTTTGGCCAGAGACAGAGTGATATCCGACGGATTGGCCTGCCCATCGGTGGGCATGAAGGCCGCTCCAACCACATCATCGATGTTCATTAATGGCCAAAGTTCCTTGGCCTCGGATGGGGTCAACAGCTCCATTTCCAAGCCAAAACTATGCGCGGTGGTGGCCTGCCGCTTGACCTCGGTCCAGCGTTCCTGATTACAGGCCAGCCGCAATCCACCGTTCATTTTCCACCCCGTCGCCTGACCGGTTTCCTGCTCCAGTGTTTTATACAGATCGACGGAATACCCCAGCAACTGGGTGATATTGGCGTTTGAGCGCAGCTGCCCCACCAGTCCCGCTGCGTGAAAAGTGGTGCCGGATGTCAGTTTCTTGCGTTCCAGCAGAACCACATCGGTCCAGCCAAGCTTGGCCAGATGGTACGCCGTTGAACAGCCCACGATACCGCCGCCAATAACGACAGCTTTTGCACTTGTTGGAAAGGAGCTCATAGTAAGCCTCACATAGATTGAAAGTCGGAAAGGGCTGCTTTGAAACGCGTCAGGTTTTTCTCGGTGTAAACCGCGTAGTCAAAGTCGATTTCAGAGTGTATTTCAGACACCATGCTCCACATGGTCTCGCGCAGCAGCGAGGCACATTTCATGGCGTGATATTGGTGCGCAAGCTGTTGTGTCAGCTGGGTCTCAAAATAGCTTTCCAGCATCGCACATTCCTGCGCTTCGCTCAGCTCGTTGTTGGATGCCAACCCAGCCAGATCAAACAGAGGCGAGTTAAAGCCGCCATATTCCCAATCCAGTAACCACAGCCGAGTGCCATCATCCAGAACATTGGCGGCCAGCAGATCATTGTGACCCAGCACCAGTTGCACCGGCCCCACGGCCTGTTCCAACTGGCTCGCCGTCTGCAAAAGCGGCTCTAACATTGGCTGATATGTAGATCCTCCCTCACGCAGTGACGCCGCATAGTTGCGCAAAACATGAAACACCCAGAAGGTCAGTACCGGGCCACGCAGTGCTTGCATTCCTTCGGAATGGCATCGCTTTACCATCGGGATGATGCGAGCCAGCATATCATCGTTGCGCACCGCCGACTCGTCCAACGACCCACCGTCGACAAACTCCAGCACCAGAATACCCGGCTCTGCGTGAACCACCGCCGGGGCAACGCCAATCTCCTGCGCTGCCCGGTGAACGGCCAACTCGTTGAATCGCATGATCTGATGCAGCGGTATATCCTGCCCCACCCGCACCACATACCGCTTGCCTTGATCGGTCAGCATGACATTGAAATTGGTAATCCCACCGCCCAGCAGGGCCGCCTGATGCGGCGCCTGCCAGATCGACAAGGACATGGCTTTCTCGATAGCGGCTTGTGCTGCTGCATTCATGACATCAGTCCCAATCTTTGCTTTGCGCGTTTCGCCGACGCAGACAGGATGCGGTCCGCGATGATGGCGATAAAGGCCACCGACAGACCGGCCACAATGCCCAGCCCTGAATCGGCCTTGGTCAATGCGATATAGACCTGCTGACCCAAATCCCGTGTCCCCACCAGCGCGGTGATCACCAGCATCGACAGGGCTAGCATGATGGTTTGGTTCAATCCCAACAGAAGCTCGGGCAGCGCCATCGGCAATTTGATCCGCCACAACAACTGGCGCGGCGTGCAGCCGGACACCAGCCCGGCCTCGATCAGTTGCGGATCGACATTGCGAATGCCATGCGCCGCATAACGCACCGCTGGCGCCAGCGCATAGAGCACCACCGCAATCATCGCTGAAAAGTCCCCCACCCGAAACAGCATCACCACTGGGATCAGATAGACAAAGCTCGGCAGGGTTTGCAGCGTGTCGATCAACGAATTGATCACTCGGTTCGCCCGATCATTCTGCGCCGCCAGAATACCCATAGGAATGCCGATGGCCGAGGCCACCAGGACCGAAACCCCACAAAGATACACTGTCACCATCGCCTTGTCCCACAGCCCGCTGGCGGCAATGAATGCGGTGAACAGACCGGCCATACCCGACAGGCGGATTCCGCCCACGCGCCAACCGATCAACGTCATTGCAATAATGCCCCAGGCCCACGGGATTCCAACGAAAAACCGTTTCACCGGCAGCAGAAGATAAGACAGAAAGGCGGTCTTGATCGCCTCAAATGTGTCAAAGTAATTCACGTTGATATAGCCAATGACATCGGACCAGAAAGTGCCCGTCGAAAGGGTCGCGGCCTCGGGGTAGGACTGGATGCCCGGCAGCAGCCGCGCCAACAGGAACGTCCCAACAGCAACCACCAGAACCGTCACCGTCCACGGGTGGCGTTTCACTAGCGGCAGATCCGGGTCCAGTTGATGATCGGCCGCAACACGGCTGGCAAAGGCCTGGCTCAGTCGATCCAGGGCAATCGCCATCACTACGATGGCAACACCTGCCTCGATCCCGCCGCCGATATCCAGCCGCCGCAGGGCCGTCAAAACATCAAAACCCAGCCCCCCTGCCCCAATCATCGAAGCAATGATCACCATGTTCAGTGTCAGCATGATGACCTGATTGACCCCAACCATCAGCATCGGCGCGGCCGAAGGCACCATGACCTTCCACATCAGTTGATGTTTGGTACAGCCCACCATGACGCCGACATCTTTGACTTCACCCGGCACGGCCCTCAACGCAAGGATCGTCACCCGCACCATCGGCGGCATCGCGTAGATGATCGTCGCCACCAGCGCCGCAACCGGGCCAAAGCCAAACAAGAACAGGATCGGAACCAGATAGGCAAAAACCGGCACCGTCTGCATCAGGTCCAACAGCGGGCGGATCACTTGCTCAAATACCGGCCAGCGATAGGCGAAGATACCCAGCATCAACCCGCCAATGGCGCCAATTGGCACCGCTATCAGCACCGACGCCAGGGTGACCATCGCACTGTCCCACTGGCCAAACACCGCCAGATACAGAAAACACCCGCCCATCAGGGCCGCCAACTTCCAATCGCGCGCATAGTGACCCATGGCGGCAAGCGTCACGATGATGGCAATCCAGCTGAGCGAGGGCGCAATCTCAACCGCCTCGTTACCCAAGCCCACCGAGAACCCCTCGATCAACAGGTCACGGGCAAAATCGTAAGGCGCTTCGATCAGCGAGGCGATGAACCGGGTCATGTCACGAAACGAGAACAACCCAAAGCTGGCGTCTTCGACCAACCACTGCATGAAAGCACTGATCTTGTCTTCCAACGGCAGTCGCGCCGCGGCTGGGTATTTGATGATCCAGCGCGCATCCAGCGTCTTGTACAGATCCCACGAATACCGGGACAACAGCCAAGTCACTGTAAACAGGATAGTCCAGAACTGTACTGTTGAGTTTTGGATTATTTGGCGTAAGCGGATCACAACGAGACCTTTCGGCCGATCAGAATGTCCACCACTATTTGCCGCCCGATAGAGCCGACAACAGTGCCGCCTTCCGACAACACTCGAAACGGCAGATCGCTGGCCTCGATCTGGTCTGCACAATCCTCGATACGTTGCGTTGCCTGCAAGTCACCGGCCGCTTCGCCTGCCACCGCACCTGGCGACATCACCGACCCCAGCGTCAGAACCTTGGAGCGCGGTATATGTCGGGTGAATTCCTCAACATACTCCGTTGCCGGATTCAGAATCAGCTCTTCAGGCGTGGCGATTTGCACAATCTCGCCGTCTTTCATCACGGCAATGCGGTCGGCCAGCCGAATGGCCTCGTCAAAATCATGGGTGATAAATACGATGGTCTTGTGCAACAGGTTCTGCAGCCGCAAAAATTCATCCTGCATCTCGCGGCGGATCAACGGATCCAGCGCCGAAAACGGCTCATCCAGAAACCACAGGTCAGGTTCCACCGCCAAGGAGCGCGCAATGCCGACCCGCTGCTGCTGACCGCCAGACAGTTGACGGGGATAATAGTCCTCGCGCCCTTTCAGCCCAACCAGCTCAACCACTTCTCGGGCGCGGGCTTCACGCTCAGCCTTGCCCATGCCTTGAATTTCCAACGGAAACGCCGCATTTTGCAGCACGGTCAAATGCGGCAGCAAGGCAAAATGTTGAAACACCATGCCCATCTTCTTGCGACGTATCTCGATGAGTTCCTTATCTCTCATCGTCAATAGATCTTGGCCCTCGAACAGGATCTCGCCACCGGTGGGTTCAATCAATCGTGACAGACACCGCACCAAGGTCGATTTCCCCGACCCCGACAACCCCATGATGACAAAGATCTCTCCTTGTCGGATTTGAACGCTGGCATTGCGAACGGCCCCTATTAGACCCTGATTTTTGAGTGTCTCGGCACTGGGGTTGCCCCTGTGTTCGGCGTGAACCCGGCCGGCCTGTGCCCCGTAGATTTTCCAGACATTGCGACAGTCCAGCAAAATTGGTTTTTTCATGTAGTCCTCAGGCACGACAAAACAGTCCAGAACGCGCTGGCACAGCAGGCGTCAATAGCGGGTATTAACAGGGCGGCCATTCGACCGCCCTGATAGGTCACCTTACTTCGTGACCCAACCGGACCAAGTGGCTTCATTGGCGGCCAGCCAAGCTTCGCTAACCTCGTCAACACTACCGCCGCCCAGATCTACAGCTGTCACCATGGCACCCATGTCATCATTGCTGATGGTAAAGGCCTCAACAGCCGACGCGGCACCAGGCCATTTGTCAGCCAGACCAGACCAGGCAACTTTCCAGATTGGTCCGGTGGGTTTCCCGCAATCATAAGCCATCGACGGGTTCATCCCCACCGATGGATCCGAATAACATTCGCTGGAATAAGCTGGGAACTTAACAAAGCTCCCGTCGTATTTGGACGGTGCCCAATGCGGCGCATAAACCCACAGCACAATCGGGGCTTTACGCTGATAGGCGCTTTCCAATTCAGCAAACAGCGCGGCGTCGGTGCCCGCGTGCACAACTTCGAAATCCATCTCCAATGCTTCGACGCGTTCATCGTCGAAGCCACCCCAAGTCACCGGGCCACCCAAATACCGGCCCATCGGGGCCGTTTCAGGGGTCGAGAACTCCTGCGCACAATCGTTCAGCGCTTTCCAATCCGGCAGACCGGGGCAGAGCTCTTCCATATAAGCCGGATACCACCATTCCTCGATGGCCATCATTCCGGACTCGCCCATGTTTACGACTTTGCCAGTATCTGTGGCCTCATCCATGGCCTCGCGTCCGGTGGTTTCCCAGATTTCCATGGCAACATGCAGGTCACCGGTTTTAAGCCCGGCAAACTGAGCAATATAATCCGCCTGCACATATTCAACGTTGTAGCCCGCATTGGCCAGAACTTTGCCCATGATTGTTGTGGTCAGCAACTGCCCCGTCCAGTCATGCATTGTCAGCTTGATCGGCTCTTGAGATTCAGCCTCGGCCAAAACGCCGCTTGCAAGGCTAAGCCCCGCAGCAGCAGCCGCTAGAAGAGTGGTAAAAGTACGCATTTTCAAACCCCCTGTGGTTTTTCTAAGGCGACCAGAGACCTATTGGCTGATCTGACGAGTCGCAGATGTAATCAGTCCATGCTCAATATTTCTCAACACATTTCAACAAAAATCACCACTCAATGTGGAAATTTGTGGCTTTTACTGCAATTTGGCAGGCATCACGCCTCATCAACCGCGCGAACTGCAGCCATGTGGCCCGCAAAGGCAGGATCCGTCATCAACAACTGACAGCGCTCAAACCGCGTGAGCGCATAGGCCCAGAAATCCTCGGCTGGGTTACCATCGGCATGCTGAATCAATCCCCACAGGGTCCACAGCAGGTCACACATCGCCTTGTAAATCACCATGCGCCCGATCTTCGCCGCCGACGGGGCGGCACCAAAATAGGCGGTCAGCATTTCAAGATCTTGCGCCTCTGTCAGGCCAGCCTCAACCGACAGATCCCCCAGATCCCACAGCGGGTCATTCATCCCGGAATACTCATAGTCAACGATCCACATACGGACCCCGTCATCCAGAAAATTCTCGCACAACGGATCACAATGGCTGGGCGCCAGATCCCCCGGCTTGTCAGCCAATAACTGCTTCACTGGGGCCGCTTCTGCGACCACGTCCTGATATCCATCCGGCAGGGTGGTCTGCTTCTTGGACAGAATTTCCAGATAGCTGTCGATCATCGTGAACAGCTCAAACCGGAACTCAAACGGCACCGGCGCCTGATGCAATTGGCGCAACGCCGCCCCTGCCCGCGCAGGTGACCCATCGCGACTGTGGAACAAGGTCGGCGTCATGGTTTCAATGTTTTCAATGCAATCGCTGATCATGACGCCAGTTGCAGGATCAGCCCATAACACTTTGGCCGCGATCCCGACGTCTGCCGCCACCCGAGTGTTGTGGATTTCCACTGCGCGATCAATATATGCCTCGGTGCCCGCACCGGGGATACGCACAATTACACTTTGTCCCTCAAATTCCACCCGGTAGACCAGATTGGTCAGCCCACCCAACCTTTGGATGCTACAGTTTTCGGCGAAAACCCCCTCATACCCGGCCAGTTTTCGCAAAGCCTGCAACACGTCGGCTGTATTTTCGTCTGCCATTCCTGAATACTCCCTTGTGATCTATGACTTCAGTCGCGTGTTGGTCGGATCATAAAGCGGACCATCCAACCGGCGGATCGCATGGCGCTCGCCAAATACCTCTAGTTCAAATTCGTCTTGGGTGGCCAAGTCCACCGGAAGATAGCCAAATATGATGGTCCGACCAACCGTGTGGCCATATCCGGCGCTACAGGCCAGCGAGACAGCCTCGCCCGACTTCAAGATGGTTTCCCCACCTGTCACCGGCAGCGAGGCCTCGCTGACAAAGGAGCAAAGTCGCCGATCTGCCCCGGCGGCCTTTTGCGGCTCTAACACAGGCCGTCCGGCAAATTCCCCTTTGCTCTTCAAATGCACCCGAAATCCAAGCCCGGCCTCAATCGGCGTGTAATCCGGGGTGATATCGGCGCTCCAGTACAGGTATCCCTTTTCCAGCCGCAGCGATTCAATGGCACGATAGCCAACATCCCGGATGCCAAAGGCCTGACCTGCCTGCCATAAGCTATCATAGACATGGCGGGCAAATTCAGCGGGCACATGCAATTCCCAGCCCAGCTCCCCAACATAGCCGATCCGCACCGCCCGCACCGTTGCAGCGCCGATGACAATCTCTTGCGCCGTTCCAAACGGAAAGGCGGCGTTGGAGACATCCCCCTCACAGACCTGTTGCAACACCTCACGCGCTTTGGGGCCGCAAATGTTCACCACCGCCCTGGCCGAGGTCATCTCGATCAAATGCACCGATCCATCTTCGGGCAGCGAACGGCGGATCCAATCACTATCGCGCACCCCAAACCCGGCGCCGGTGACGATGTAAAAACACTCCAAGCTAGTCCGGGTCACCGTGATGTCTGCCTCGATCCCACCACGGGCATTGCACAGCTGCGTATAGATGACGCTGCCAACAGGCTTGTCCATGTTCGACACTGAAAGGCGCTGTAACACCTCCAGCGCCCCTGCCCCGATAAGGTCGAATTTTGAGAAACTGGACTGGTCGATCAGCGCCACACCGTTACGCACCGCCCTATGCTCTTCAGCGGCATATTTCTTCCAACCCGGATCGACAAAAGCCAGCTGATCCACCGGCTCTACTCCGTCCGGAGCAAACCATAATGGCCGCTCCCAACCATTCTTTGCCCCATAAACCGCACCGTGCTGTTTCAGACGGTCATACAGCGGGCTCAGCCGTAATTTCCGTGCAGTTTCAGCCTCTTGTCCCGGATATCGCATCTTATAGTGATGCGCGTAATGCTCCACCGCACGCGGATACATGAATGCCTTGGTGGCGTGGTGCGGGCTGAACCGGCGCACATCTAGAGGCCATAGGTCCAGACTAGGGTTGCCGTCCAAAATCCACTCGGCAATCATCTCCCCTGCCCCGCCGCCAGCGGCAATGCCATAGAGAAACCCGGTCGACAGCATCAGGTTTTTCAGGTTCGGCGCCCAGCCCATGACAAAATCGCCATCCGCAGAATAGGGGATTGGTCCGTTGATCACCTGTCGGATGCCAACCTGATTGACCACCGGTGTCACCAGCCCCGCCATTTCGGCCAGCGGCGCAAAGCGGTCCAGATTGTCGGGCAATAGCTGCCGCACAAACTCGCCGGGTATTCCCTTGTCACCAAACGGCAATGTGCCCTCTTCATAGCCGCCAATGACCAAACGTCCACCCGCATCAGGCTTGTAATACACCAGCCGCTCCGGATCACGCAGGGTCGGCAGGTCCCGCACCAGTTCAGGATCAGGCAAGGGTTCGGTCACCACATACTGATGCTCAACCGCGCAGGCAGGAACGGTCACCCCCAGTTTTGCCGCCAGCTCACGACTCCACATGCCCGCGGCCAGAACCACAACCTCAGCCTCATAGTCCCCGTCCGAGGTCATCACCTTCGTGATCCGGCCTTTGGTGATTTCAAAATCCGTTACCTTGACGCCCTGACGGATCACTGCGCCATGTTTGCGTGCGCCGGCAGCAATTGCCAGACACAGACCCGCCGGATCCACATGGCCATCTGACGGAATAAACGCTGCGCCCTCCAGCCCATCTGCATCGATATACGGAAACAGCGCCTTGGCTTCCGCCGGAGTGATCATCTCCATGTCGAGATCAAAGCTGCGCGCCATCGTGGTCAGGCGCTTGGCCTCCAGCAGACGTTCCTTGGTCGCCGCCAGCCGCAAGCTGCCGACTTTCTTCCAGTCAAACGCCATGCCGGTTTCCGCTTCCAACCGATCATACATCGCCACTGATCGCTTCAGCATCCGCGTGGTATTGCGCGACGAGCGCAACTGCCCGACCAATCCCGCCGCATGCCATGTCGCGCCTTCGGTCAGCGATGCTTTCTCCAACAAAACCACGTCCCGTTCACCCGATTTCGCCAGGTGATAGGCAATCGAGCAGCCAATGATGCCGCCGCCAATAATCAGGTGCTTTACCGCCTGTTGTGTCATTTCACTCGCCCTCTTGCGCAAATCTCCTGTCTGTATCTGCAATCATTATATCAACATAAATCAACAATTATTTTCATTTATGTTGATTTATCACCTTGAGACGCTCGCAAAACTGTCATATTTTGGGACAACGAAACGTCAAACAAGCCAGATATGTCCAAACACGAGCAAGAAATTCTCAGTACCGTGAACCTGCGCGGCACCGTCACCGTGACCGAACTGGCACAGATCCTTGATGTTTCAGATCAAACTGTGCGTCGGATTGTCATTCCAATGGTTGAACGGGGCGATCTGAAGAAGGTTCACGGTGCGCTGGTCAGCACCCAGAACCTGATGGACCCACCTTTTCTGGCGCGTATGAACAAAAACCGGACGGCAAAAGTGGCCATTGCCAATTGCATTGCCGATCTGATCAACGACGGGGCATCTCTGGCTATCGACACGGGTTCGACGTCGGGGTTTGTGGCCCAGGCGCTGCGCCGCAAGAAAAATCTGACCATCGTGACCAACTCGGCCTTCACCGCCAGCACCCTGTCCATGGTCGAAGGCAACCGGGTCTTTATGGCAGGCACCCAGCTACGCACCCATGACGGTGCCGCCTTTGATCGTGCCGCTTTTGAGGTGATCGCCCGGTCTTCGGTTGATTATGCGATTCTATCGTCGTCGCAGGTGCACCCCAAACTTGGTTTTCTGGCTTATGACCAATGCGAGGTCGACATCTCCCGCGCCATGATGGAAATCGCAGGCCACACGATCATGGCTGTGGATGGCTCAAAATTCATCAGCGACGGCGTAAAGCCATCGCTGCGGCTGCCAGCGCTACAGTCAGAGGATCTGATTGTCTGCGACCAACAACCCGGCACGGTGTTTTCAGATTTGCTGAGCGGCTCAAAACTGGTGATCGCTAAAGCCGACTAATAATCGCCCTTTGCAACCATCAGCTAGATGTCGCTCCGTTGAGCGCTATCTAGCAAAGGTGGACCAGCAGGGAGATCATTTTGACCACGTTTGCATATGCCGAACCGCCCAGAACCATTCGCGACACGGGTCTTAGCCCCAGCTTTTTAATTTCTCTGGTTTGCAAGATTATGTACGAAAGCGGCGTCCTGACGCCGCAGGAAATTTCCAACCAGATCAAACTACAAAAACTGGTTTGTCGCCAGCTGATCAAAGAAATGACCGAGCAGATGTTGGTCGAAGCACAGGGGCTAGCCGGCCCCGATATCAAATCCGACATCCGTTATGCGCTGACCGATCTGGGCCGCAAATGGGCGCTCGAGGCGATGCTGGTGTCACAATACGTCGGCCCTGCGCCGGTGACCCTCGACATGTTCGAGGCACAAATCCGCGAACAATCGATCAGCCGCGAACAGATCCACCGCACCGAACTAGAGGCCGCCATGTCACATCTGGTGCTGCCAGACGGGCTGATGTCGCAACTCGGGCCTGCTGCCAATTCCGGGCGTTCGGTGCTGCTGTACGGCGAGCCGGGCAATGGCAAGACCTCGCTGGCCGAGGCACTGGGGGCGTCGTTCAATGACGCGGTGTATTTCCCACACGCCCTGCTGGTGGGAAATCAAATTATCAAGTTTTATGACGAAACCCTGCACACCACCGCTGAAATGCCCGCCGATGCCGCGCCGCTGGATGGCCGCTGGGTGGCCTGCAAACGCCCTGTGGTGATGGCAGGCGGTGAACTGACCCTGGCGATGCTGGATCTGTCTTTTGACCTCACAGCACGCTTTTACGAGGCGCCCATGCATCTCAAGGCGTTGGGGGGTATCTTTGTGCTGGATGACTTTGGTCGCCAAACCCACAGCCCGCAGGAATTCCTCAACCGCTGGATTGTGCCGCTAGAAAAGGGGTTCGATATTATGGCGCTGCACACCGGCAAGAAATTCACTGTGCCGTTTGACCAGCTGGTTGTGTTCTCATCGAACCTGATGCCCGAGCAACTGGGCGATGGGGCGTCACTGCGGCGGATCTATTTCAAGATCCATGTGCCCAGCCCCACCCGCGATGATTACATCCAGATCTTTCGAGATGCCTGTGCTGAGCATGATTTGGATTGGAACCCGTCCGTGGTCGAACAGTTCTTTGAACGCGAGTATGTCGCCAAGGATCACGTGACGTCCGGCGCGCATCCCGGCTTTCTGATCCGCCACATCATTTCTGCCTGCCGCTATCTGGATCGCCCGGTGGAGCTGAACATGGAACTGTTGGACCTGGCCAGCCGCAACATCGCGGCGGCCAAGCGCAGTCATTAGGGTTTCGCGACGAAACCTGCCTATCCGATCTGGCGGGCAATCAGTTGCAGGATCCGCTCGGCTGTATCAGCATTCAGCACCCTGCCCTTTAGTTCGATCCGCACGCCATCGGCTGTCACCTCAGCCCGCAACACGCCGCCCTTGGGCAATACCCTCTCTGGCACCTTGGTGATCTGCTGCGGACGCCCCCCGCGAGAGGCATCTTTTGGCACCTCGGCCGTACCTTTCAGTGCTTTATGTAATAGCGCCCATTCTGCCTTGGCATCGCCTGCATCGGCCCCATCCATCGCCGCCCGCAATTGCGCCTGCGCCCCAGCCCGAAGCCCCGATGCCAAGGCCAAACCGGCCTTCTCAGTCAGAGCCGTGGGGAAACGTAGCAGATCGCCCAAAGCTTCGTGCACAACAGCGAAGCTGCGGACTTTGGATCGTTTCGCCTTGGAGGCTGCTGAAAACAGCTTGTCCACCGCCACTTCGACCGAGGGGAATACACCCTGACCCGTTGCCAGAACTGCAATCCGGCCCCGTTCATAGTGGCTCAGATTGGCGCGGATCTCGTTTTCCTCGACCATCGAGACATAGGCCGTCTCGCTGGAGGTGGCCGGGCGGACAAAGGCTGGAATTTCATTGAAACCCTGGTCGGTCGCTGTCAGTTGGCGAAAGGCGAGCAAGCGTCGAAACCCAGAGATCAATCCATAGCCATCTTCGGTTTTCACCACTTCGATGGGTGACCGTAACCCATGGGTTACGATAGAACTGACCAGCTCCTCCATCGCTTCGGCGTCTTCTGCCAGACGGTCGCGGCGAATGAAATCCTGATCAATCTCGCTGATCTGCAATTCCAGCACCAACAAACCGGCCTCTTCAGCCTGCCGCAGGCGTACAGCATCACTTTGATCGCGCGCCAAGGCCACGCGGTCAGTGACATTGGCCATACCGCTTAGCGCCGCCGCTTCACCGGCAACCTGAGCAATTGGCGGCACCACCGATTTTGTCTCCAGTGGTCCCAGCGCAGGTTTCGCGGCGAAACCTTCCTCCAGCTCCTGCAGGGTCGATGCGTCCGGGGCGATCAGTCGTCTGCGTTTAGCCATCTTGCTCATCTCCCATATGGGCATCACGCCACCAGCAGCCGATCAACAGTTCCTTGAACTCGGCATAGGTGCGGTCAAAAGTTTCGCGTCCCCGCACATATGTGTCGCGGTTGAAATCACGGTAATCGGCCTCGTAGATACCGTTCACCTGCTCGCCAGCCTGTCCCACCAATGCGGTGAAATCCTGCCGATGGGCGTTCATGAAGTCACCAAAATAGGCCTGGATTACATTGGCCATGTCGGTTTGCTGGCTGGCGTCAAAGCGGGTGACGATGGCGCGTACTACATCCCATTCGAACTTAATTTCAGGTAAACCAGCCGCGCGTTGCGCCGCGTTTTCGCCGTCTTCGATGCTGGCAAAAGTCGTGTAGAGCATATCAAAGAACCGGCCGGTTGAGTCGAACTCAAGGAACGAGGCCCCGAGTGGCACCAGCAGAATATCCGCAGCGGCAAGTGCGTTAATGGTCAGATAGCCCAGGGCAGGGGGGGTATCTAGGAACACCACATCGTATTGATCCAGAATACCCTCATCCTCGAGGAAATTGGTCAAGCCGTCCCACAGTGGCCAGCTGCGCAACCCCATGCGCCAGACCGGGATCTGGAACTCGGCCCAATAGAGGTTCAGTTGCGCGCCTATCAGGTCAATGTTGGGCCAGTGGGTATTCTGAATGACGTCCTGCGGCGTGGTCTTCAGCGCCTCTTGCAAGGTTTCATCCAGCGGGATATCCGGCTGACCAGCCGCAGCGCGCACCTCGTTCTCGGCCAGCACCGCCTTGGCATAATCCTTGGCCACCAAGGGGAACACAGTCTGCCATTCATCAGCGACTTTACCACCCATGATCGATGTCATCGAGCCCTGCGAGTCTAGGTCGATAACCAGAACTTTGTAGCCATCCAAGGCCGCCGACATCGCCAGATGCGCGGCGGTCGAAGTCTTGCCAACGCCGCCTTTGAAATTGGCCACCGCAACGACTTTTGCAGGTAGGCCTTCGGGACGGTAGGGCTGGTATTCTTTGGTGCTCACACCTTCGCTGGCAAAATGCTGTCGCAGGGCGAGCACCTCTTCCAGTGTGAACCATTTTGAGCCACCCTCACCATCGCCCTGAGGCAGATCTGGGTTGGCCTTGAGAACACGGCGCAGATGGGCAGGGGCGATGGGAATCAGGTACTTGGTGATTTCCCAGGTCGAGAACTTTCGCAGCTTCTTTTCGCCGTTGGGGGCATAGCCGCGTTTGGCTAGGTCTTCACGTCCCTTGGCACAAAAAGCAGCGGCTTTTGCGAATCGGCTGGTGCCAATAGGATCCGGTAACCGCTTGGCCGCGGCCTCGGGATCCAGATTCAGATAGGGCGGCAGGTTAGGGGAGGTGGGTTTGCTCACTTGCGTGCCTCAAGTTATGTTCGCCTTTTTGGCGTATATTCGGCAAACTAACGAACATCCCAGGTTCAATCCAGCATCGATGCCAAATTTCTGCAATGTTGCGACGAAAAGGACTCGGTTTCGTCACGAAACCTGAAGAAAGGAATAGGAAAAAGCACAACAAAGAGTTTATTTAGTTTTAGGACTTTAAAGACTTTGCGCTGACTTAACCGTTCACCTTCAAAGCGTTATAAGGCACTGGGGACCCGAATACAGGTTGATAGGTACCCGGCATCGGTGTCTAGGGGACCCGGATACAGGATCATAGGGACCCAGATACAGGATTAAGGGTCCCGATTCGCAGGTGCCCGATATGGGGTTTCGATAGGCTCTAAAACCGCGAAATTAGAGCCAAAAAGACCACTTGCGACTCACGATAAAGGTGAATTACAGGGTTATCCACAGGCGGTTTTGTCGGGCCGCGACTAAAGGTACCTGTCTACGGGACCCGGTTGCTTTGGAGTTTGGGCACTAAAACAAATTGATCTGCGGGTACCTTTCGTGGCACACTTTATAGAAAGCCCGAGCAGAACATAGACCCCATGTACGATACCCAGATTGATAAAGATCAGCTGACAGGTGCCCTGCGGCGTGAGACGGTTAAAAAGAATGTCGCAGCGATTCATATCAGCGGCAAATTGAGCCTGTTGCAGCGCAAACTGTCCAACGTTCTTTTGCTCAATGCTTATGATGCGCTGACCACGGCGCAGACCCATTCGATTGATGCCCGCACCCTGGCGGCGATTGTGGGCTACAACTCCAACGATTTTGACACTCTGCGCGCCAGCTTGCGGGCACTGGCTGAAACCGTCGCCGAATGGGATATGCTGGATGAACAGGGACGGCAGGAATGGGGGGTGTCATCGCTGCTGTCCTTTGCCACGCTCAAGAATGGTGTCTGTGAATACGCCTATTCGCCGGTGTTGGCGCAGAAATTACATGACCCCAAGATCTATGCGCTGATCAATGTGCATATTCAGCGCAATTTCAGTTCGGGCCACGGGTTGGCGCTGTATGAAAACTGCTATCGCTTTGTGCGCACAGGATCGACCGGCTGGTGGAGTCTTGAGACGTTTCGCAAGCTGATGGGCGTGCAGGGGTCAAACTACTACGAGAGTTTTAAGCACCTGAACGCTAAGATCATCAAACCGGCGGTGAATGAGGTGAATAAGAACTCAGATATCGAGATTACCGCGGAGTTTCGTAAAAAGGGCAGATCGGTCACGGACATTCGCTTTGTGATCCGCGAAAACCCGCAGTTGGCGATGTTCCAGATTGATGACAGCGACGGTGTGCGTAATCAGGAGGTCTATAAAGCGCTGCGCGGGCAGGGGGTATCGGATCGGTTGGCGCGACAGTGGATCGCGGAACATGGTGAGGACTATGTGATGCAGAAGCTGACCTATATGATTGGGCAGGGCGAGGTGAAATCTTCGGTAGGCTACCTTTCAGCGGCTTTACGCGATGACTATCAGGCTAAGACAGAGCCTAAGCCCAGCGAACCCAGCCCAGAAGCGGTTGAAGCGGCCCGTCAGCAAAGGTCTGAGCGGGACCGTGAAGATGCGGCCTATCATGAACGCGCAGCGGAGCGGGCCGGGCGGGCGCAGAAACTGGAAATCGTGCAGGATCTGGTTTCGCGACGAAACCCGACCCAGCGCAACGCCGATAAGCAGTTGTTTATGGCCAGCCTTACCGGGGATCTGGAGCGCGAGAATTTCAGCGTTCATGGCTGGCGTTCGGGGTTGAATACCAGCGCCATTATAGATTTTTGGCTGGATTTGGAGCCCGAGGCTTTTGGCACCTAGGGGCTTTCAGGCCGAATGGGACGAGAGTTTTGTTCCTGTGGGTCAGTGCGTTAACCTTTGTTGCCTGTAACCAAAACAACGCAATTTTATAATTTCTGCATAACCCCTTTGCCTGCACAGGCCTAGTCTAGGCATTCTGTGCTTGTGCAGTAAGAGGTATGACAATGAGAAATGTGCTATTTTTGCTATTAACAGTTGGCCTCGCCGGCTGTGATCTGTCGTCCTTCAGCGACAGCCAGCAATCCGTGAAAGATACCTCTAACCGCAGCTATTACCCGGATGATGATCCCTTGGTGGCGGCCAAAACGCAGTTCGTCGAAGGCAATTATGGCCGCGCCTATACTCTGTTTGACAAAGCTCTGGACGTGGTGCCAAACGATCCTGCTGCATTGCTGGGGTTTGCGGCCTCGTCCGATATGTTGCGCCGGTTTGACAAATCCGATGTCGCCTATCGCAAACTGCAACCGATTATCGGCAACCGCATAGAGTATCATAACAACCGAGGCTATTCGTTGCTGCTGCGCGGAGAGCTGAAAGGTGCACGTACACATTTCATCAAGGCCTATGAGATTGACCCCGCAAACGAGCGGGCAGCAAACAATCTGGAAATGCTGCGCAACTCGGTCAATTATCCAAAACGGGCCAATGGCGATCTGACCTCTCTCTGATAGGCGGTTTTGATGCTCATGGCTGATATTGTTGCGGATGCTGTGCTGCTCTTGGCGGTGGGGCTACTGCTGCATATTGCCTGGTTTGATTTTTGGCACCTTACAATTCGCAATATTTCGGTTTTGATCTTGCTGGGGCTTTACGTCGTTTGGACGCTATTGGGCGGCTTTCAAACCTTGGCGGGTGATCTGGGGGCTGGGCTTATTCTGTTCTTGATCGGGTTGGTGATGTGGCTCGCCAAGATGATGGGTGGGGGCGATGTAAAACTGTATTTCGCGCTTGGTCTGTTGATGGGGTTTGCCAACATTGGGCTGTTTGCATTTACGCTGCTGGCGGCAACCTTGTTGTTCCTGGCAGCGCTGGTTGTTTCCGCTCGGCTGAAACATGGTGGCGCTATCCTGTTGCGTTTGCGCGAAATCCATACCAGCGGTCGGGCACCTTATGCCGTACCGATGTGCCTGGCTGCGGCCCCTGTCATTGTGTTGCGGATCATCACCAGCGTCTAGCGCGCTACAGCCTGAACTTGCTCTGGCCCGGCTCAACGTTATTTAGAATGGGCAGGGGTGTATGCAATAAGCGGCTGCTTTGGCAGCATTACGGCGACAACAAACCCAGCATCGTATCCACCATTGATGTCGACATCACCGGATTCGGTGGAAATGGGGCCTTAGAGAACCTTATCCGCGTCGAAGCTATTTTGGTTCGCTGAAACTAGGCAAGGACAGGGCAGGGGGGCTAGCAAGGCCAGCTGCGGGCTATTACTGGATCCAAGTGACGGCGGTTGCAATACTCGCTTGCAATAGTAACGGCACAAATTGTGGATCACAATCCCAGAAGGAAAACACTAAATTTACCATTACCTATAGGTGTGTAGCGCTGACGTCGAAGTCAACAATGGTTGGAGAAAACGTGTATTGTTGACTCATCTTTGCAAGTATTTCAAATCACGCCCTGATTGTTTGGCCGGAATTTTTTTGTGGCGAACAGTTGAATGCAGCCTAGATGAATATTGAGACGAATTCGATAAATCAAATTATGTACGAGGCGGCCCATATAGCGGGGCATTCAGGCGAAGGTCAATTGTGGTAGGAGAATTGCCATTTCGGCATCAGTAATAATTTGGGAGATACACATGTTAATGATGGTTAATGCTTACGCACGTGACCTTATTGTCCGGTTTCAACATGACGAAGAAGGTCTTGCTCTGACCGAATACTTGCTGCTTTTGGGCTTGCTAACGGGAGCTGTGATTACAGCTGTTACCCTTTTTGGTACTAATCTTACTGCCGTTTGGAACGGCTGGGCTGTATGGATCGGCACTCTTAGTACTACTGGACCGAGCTCCTGATTACTTAAGTGTCACAAAAGTAACAGCGAGGCTCGGTTATACCGAGCCTCGCCCACCTCTTAGTGGTTTTCGGCTTTTGGGATGATGCGATTGACAGAAGCAGATGTGCTAACCCGAGATAGATCGACTGGCAGATACTTTCTCTTCATCAGCAGCTACGCAGAAGAGGGAAGAGCCATGGAGGAGCTTCACAATGCGCTTTTCGACACTAGCAAGTTTTTTGATGGCGGCCGTTCTGGCCGGGATTGCGGTGTTTGGTGCCCGCAACTGGTTGGCCTCAGAACGGCTAAGTTTTGCGACACAGTTGCGCCAGGAGGTGCAGCAAGTCGAGACAACACCGAAGAATACCATCGTGGTCGCCACCGAGACAGTCAGTTTTGGCGAGCGGTTGGATTCAACTAAGGTGCGTGAAATTGAATGGGCCAGCAAAATTGTACCCGAAGGTTCGTTTGAAAAGATCGAAGACTTGGTCGTAGGCGATACCGACGATACTGCCCGATTTGCCTTGACTAGCATCGCAGTTGGCGAACCTATTTTGAGCACCAGGGTCACTACTCCGGGACAGCGAGCCAAGATGTCTACAGCACTGTCCCCTGGCATGAAGGCGATTTCAATTAGAGTGAATGATGTGCTGGGCGTGGCCGGGTTTGTGCTGCCGGGTGATCGCGTTGATGTCTTGTTGACCCGTGGCGGTCGTGGTGTCGATAACTATGTAGATGTGCTGCTGCAGGGGGTCAAAGTCCTTGCCATCGATCAAATTGCCGACGGTAATAAAGATCAGCCCAGCGTGGTGCGCACAGTGACCTTTGAGGTCAACACAATCGAGGCGCAGAAACTGGTTCTTGGGGCTAATGTCGGTACTTTGTCGCTTGCTCTGCGCAATCTGGCCTCGAATGAGATCGAAATGAATGAGCGGGTAACGCTGGAGGATCTGAATGATATGGATGTTGCAGAAGACCTGATTCCAGAGCTGCAAGAGGTCGCGGTTGTTGAACCTGACCCGTCAATTGCCCAATTTGCGATGCTCGAACAGTTGCTAAATAACCTCTATACGGATACATCTGAGCAGATGCAGGTACTTGAGGATAAGCTAAACGCGCAAGAGCCTGTTATCGTCGAGAGAGAAGTTATCGTCGAACGGTTCGTTGAGCGCGAGCCGGTGATCCCTCAAAGGCGGACTGTTGCGGTTATTCGCAATGGGAAGCGTGATGAATATAAAGTGGAAGAGGGAAATACCAGGATCCTGCAAGCTGGGATTCAGGTTGAACCGGACAGCTAGCGGACCTTTTGTGAACGGCGGACATGTCGGCATAAGGTCTTTTAAATTGACACTGAGTAGAAAATCAAACTGCCTAATCCAAGCGCTGGCCTCCATTTTTTTATTGGTGACTATGGCCGCATCAGCGCAAGCGCAGGCCCACCGGATCACGATCGATGACGGAACCATCAGTCGAATTGCGATGGCAGCCGGGTTTACGCAAACAATCGAAACCGACCGGCCGTTTGCGGATATTGTGATTGGTGATGTCAACATTGTTGACGTGTTCCCGCTGACGGATTCGTCGCTTTATATTCAGGCCAAGGGCTATGGCACCACTAGCGTTGCCCTGTATTCGGCTGACAAGCGTTTGCTTGAGGTGCTTGAAGTCAAGGTCAAGGTGGATTTCTCGGATCTGAGCGAGGCATTGCAGGGTGCGGTCCCCAGCGCACGGGTGAGGGTGAGCAATGCAAACAACCGAATTCGGCTGTCTGGTAAGGTCAAAAATAACGTCGATTTGCAACGTGTGCTGGAAATTGCAGCCCAGTATTCTTCTGATCCGATTATCAACGCCATCCGGGTCGAAGGCGCGCAGCAAGTTGAACTGGATGTTCGCATTATCGAAGTAGAGCGTAGTTCAGGCCGTGAGCTTGGCGTTGAATTGACCGGGTCAAATACCAGCGGGTCGAGTGGATTTACAACTGGATCAAACCCGCGGTCTGCTCCGTTTGGAGTTGCCGTCGGCGAGTTGTTGGAAATTTCAGGCTTCCAGATTGATTTTGTTATCAACGCACTTGAGGAAAAAGGCTTGGCGCGACGATTGGCCAATCCAAAGTTGGTCGCGACCAGCGGCCAAGAGGCGAATTTTGTCGTCGGTGGTGAAGTTCCAATTTCGGTTTCCACCGAAAGCGCCAGCGGTGCGGTCACGACAAGCACCGAGTATCGTGAATTTGGTGTTCGGTTGAACTTTCTTCCCGTTGTTCTGGATGACGAGTTGATCCGCTTGCGGATCAGTCCTGAAGTGAGTGACATTGATCCGACAATCGATGTGAACGGCCAGCCGGGCTTTATCTCACGCAAGGCTGAAACAACAGTGTCGTTGCGCAATGGTCAGAGTTTCGCCATTGCGGGTCTGCTGCAGGCGAATAATGCCCGCAGCGTTGATCAGGTGCCTTGGTTGGGGCAGGTGCCAATTCTGGGTGCCTTGTTCAAATCGTCGGGGTTCCAGAAAAGCGAAACCGATCTGGTGATTTTGGTCACCCCGCGTTTGGTGCGTCCGGTTGCACCGGGTACACCTTTGGTTACGCCGCTGGATGGCACCCGGTCGTCAAATGATCTGGAGCTGTTCTTTCTGGGCATGCTGGAAGTGGACAAAAAACTGCTGCGTCGGTTCCGTGATGGGGCTGGGGTGGTTGGACCCTACGGGCACATGATTGATCTGGAGTTCGAAGATGGTGTTATTGAAAAGAACTAAGACTGCTGTGGCAGCTCTGAGTGCCGCGCTGCTGCTTGGCGGCTGTGCCGACTATATGAATAATTGGGACCGGGTTTCGACCCGGGCCGGAAACGCACCTGAGGCCAATACTGCGATCCAAGAAGTTACAGCCTGGCCTGAGCACGTCGAAGATACAGATATCGAGTTTGGCGGCTGACTTTAGTCTTGGACTAACCGAGGTGTTTTCTACGCAGTCTTTGGCTGTGGCTATAGAGTTGCGAATTGACACTGGTAACAAGTATGGGGGCAATTACAAAATGCTGTCCCAGTCAGCCAAAAATCTGCTGCGGGATCAGAACGGTTTTGTTCTGATTGAGACCCTGCTTGCGGTGCTGGTACTCCCTTTGTTGAGCTTTGGTATTCCTGAGTTTGCCCAGCGGGTCACTGTCGATGATGGACATGTGTGACCTTGCCCCGTTCATCTTTGCCGAGAATGTGAGGGTGACTTATTATCGTTCAGGGCTAGGTTATGATGGGCGGCCATTTAGACCCGTGTCGACCATTGCGGTTGAGCTGAGAAACCTATCGTTTGACTATTTAATTGCTGATGAGTTGATCCCCGGGCTGACCTCGCTGACGATCCCAGCGCAGCCGGTCAGCATCATCAGCAAAGACGTAAACAATTGCCGAGATACTTGCCCCTGAACAATCATGAGCTGCCGAGAATGCCAGAAACACCTAGAACACGAATTTTGATGATCACAGCGGATGGGGCGGATCAAGATGAAGTGACGGTGGCACTGCGAGGCTCTTCAGAGTTTTTTGTCAAAACCATCAATCCCAGTAAATTGCCCAAAAAACTGACCGCGCAGAATGCGGATCTGGTGCTGGTTGACCTACAGGGTCTTGAGGCCGAGGAAGTGCAAATTCTGACCTCCGTACGGGCTCAGGCGCCAATCGTGCCGCTGATTGTCATGTCGTCAGAATTACCGCCTGACGCCATGCGCCAGCTGTTCAAGTTCAACGTGCAGGACTGGCTGAACAAGCCGGTCACTGCGGATCAGTTGATGATGTCGGTGATGGCCTCGGTGCGCAAAATTAAGGTCAAGAAAAACCGGGTGCACGCCATCGTGTCGTCGGTTGGTGGGGCAGGGGCAACCACCACGGCGATCAATATGGCCGATCTAGTTGCCACCAAATTCTTTCGCAAAAGTGCCAATGTGGCTTTGTTTGATCTGGATTTCTCAACGGGCAATTGCGGTTATGTTTTGAACATGGTGAACCGGTTTAATCTGGGGTCGGTGATCGAAACGCCGCAGCGGATTGATACAGAATTCATTCGGACCATCCAGCAACGGCATAAACGTGGCTTTTACTTGTATTCCTTCAAGCGCCCCGAGATGAGCACAGACTTGAACGGCTATGAACTGGTTTTGCGGCTGCTGGATGCGGTTAGCTTGGAGCATGGTCAGACTTTTCTGGACCTGCCTTATTACGAGACCGAATGGAAAGAGGACGTGCTGGCGGCCGTCAACACCTGCACTTTGCTGACCGAATTGAACTTGCCGTCGATCAAACACACGATTGATATGATCGAGCGTATTCGCCGCTTGCGGGGCGAGTCCTTTCCGGTTCGGGTTATCGTCAACAAAAGGGTTCCCAGCCTGTTTGGTCAGCGTATCAGCAAGCGGAAGCTGCGCGAGCTGTTCGACGGGGTTCCGTTTTTCTTTCTCCCGTTAGAGCCCAACCTGATTGGGGAAGCAGTTGATCGCGGCATGTTGCCGAGCGAGATTTCTAGCCGCAATACCTTCATCAGATCGCTGACCAAATACCTGAAAACCATCGAATTGACCTCGGAGACTATTTTATGACGGACCGTTTTTATCAGTCTCGCAATCTGCATCGCCGGGGGGTGATGTTGGGTCTGCTTTGTGCCGTGATCACTCCAGCTGCTGGTCAGGCCGGGGTCAAGAAAATACCGCGCAGTCACGGGCCGCGCAGTATGAAAATCGTGGCCTATTCTGGCCCGGAAAGTCCCGGTACAATTCTCATTTCGAACCAAAACAGAACCCTGCATCGGGTGCTGTCAGGGGGCAAGGCCGAGCAGTACCAGATCTCGGTTGGGCGGGATGGCTTTACCTGGACCGGCACCACTTATGTTGGACGCAAAACTGAGTGGCCCGGTTGGCGTCCACCTGGCGCGATGCGGGGCAGGGATCCGTCATTGCCGGAATATGTGCCACCGGGGCCTTACAACCCGTTGGGGGCGCGGGCGCTCTATTTGTATTCGGGAAACCGCGACACATTATACCGGATCCACGGCACCAACAGCGCTGGCACAATTGGTGGGTTTGAAACTTCAGGCTGCTTTCGGATGACCAACAGTGATGTGATGGATCTGTTCAAGAAAGTGCGAAACGGAACCAAGGTGATTGTGCATTAACCGTTAAGGGAGGAACTGCTGCATGGCTGGTCGATTTTTCAGAAAGGCCAAATCAAAAGGCGCCGCACTGGAAAAGAAAGATGTGCTGGTTTTGAAGGCAGACGGGGCGGGCGATGGCGCCGCTTTGGTAAATGGGACTGCCACCGTTAAGACTCCGGCACAGGTTGAAACCGTCGCGCCCCCGGATTTTGTCAATGAGCGGGTTTTGTTGCATCGATTTTTGCTGGACAAGATCAACCTGTCGATCCTCGATACCATGGAAGAAGTTGAAATCCATGATGAGCTGCGCCCATTGGTGCGGGACTATGCCAAATCCAATAACTTTCCGCTGAATTCGTCAGAGCTGGAAACCTTGATCCAAGACATTGGCGACGAGATGCTGGGGCTTGGGCCAATTGAGCCGCTGCTGATGGATGATACAATTTCGGACATTCTGATAGTTGGTGCGGGAACGGTGTTTATCGAACGCTTTGGCATCGTTGAACCCACTAAGGTGCGGTTCAAGGACGAAGAGCACCTGATGCGGATCATCAATAAAATCGTGGCCTCGGTGGGCCGACGGGTTGATGAAAGTTCGCCTTTGGTGGACGCGCGTTTGGCGGATGGCAGTCGGGTCAATGTCGCGGTGCGCCCGGTGGCGGTGGACGGGCCACAGGTGTCGATCCGAAAGTTTTCCAAAAAACCCTATTCACTGGACCGGTTGGTGGATAACGGAGCCTTGGCACGTGGCATGGCAGACCTGCTGGCGGCGGCTGTTGAGGGCAAGGTGTCGATCGTGATTTCCGGCGGCACCGGTTCGGGCAAGACTACAATGCTGAACGCGTTGTCGGCTTTTATACCCAATCGTGAGCGGCTGGTCACCATCGAGGACGCGGCAGAATTGCAATTGCAGCAGTCCCATGTGGTCAGGTTGGAAACCCGGCCACCCACGGTGGATGGGCGCAACGAGATCCTGCAACGCGATTTGGTGAAAAATGCGCTGCGCATGCGGCCTGACAGGATGATCATCGGTGAGGTGCGCGGGGCCGAGGCCTTTGACATGTTGCAGGCGATGAACACCGGCCACGAGGGCTCGATGTCGACGGTGCACGCCAATACGCCGCGCGATGCCATTGGCCGGATCGAGCAGATGGTGGGAATGGCCGAAATGCCGATGAGTCAGGGCGCCATACGGGCGCAGATCAGCTCGGCGGTGAATGTGTTTATCCAGCTGTCGCGACTGCGGGACGGCACCCGGCGGATGACTTCGATTTCTGAAATTACGGGTATGGAGGGCGATACCATTCAGTTGCAAGAAATCATGAATTTCAGACGCCGTGGTGTGGACGACGATGGCAACATTCTTGGGGATTTCCACGCCACGGGTATCCGTCCACGGTTCCTAGAGGATCTGGAAGCCATGGGGCTGCACCTGAACCCTGATTATTTTGACCCTTCCAAGGTGTTATAGCCGATGCTGAATAATCCCTATGTTTTCTATGGTCTGATCTTTGTGGCGTCCCTTGTGCTGATTGACACCCTGTTGCGGGCCTTGTTTTCAAAACACCGCGCCAACGAGGATGTCGCCAACCGCCTGCAGGCGCTAAAGCAGAGCTCGGGTGCTGAGCAGGCCTATACCGAACTGTTGAACCTGCGCGGGGTGCGCGAGCGCGATGGGCTTCAGGATATCGGTAACCGCATCAACAAATACATCGCTCAATCCGGGCTGGAAATTAGCATGTTTCGCCGAGTGCTGTTTTTACTGGGACTGTATGTGGCTGGGGTATTATTCGCAGTTGCGGTGCTGAACCTTAGCGGCGTGGCGAGGTATGTCTTTGCTTTTGCTTTTGCCAGTGTTGGCGTTGTCCTGATCCTTCGGTTTGTTCGCAACCGTCGGATTAAGCAGTTCACGTCTCAGTTGCCCCCGGCGATCGATATCATAGTGCGCAGTCTGAAGGCCGGGCACCCGGTGGTGGCGGCGATTGCGCTGGTGGCGCGGGAAATGCCCGATCCGATTGGGTCCGAGTTTGGTATTCTGAATGATCAGATGACCTTTGGCTCGGATCTGGAGCAGGCGATGCTGAACATGTATAACCGAGTCGGAGCGCCCGAATTGAACCTGCTGACAGTCACCGTCAGTGTACAGCGCGGCACCGGCGGCAACCTGTCCGAGATCCTTGAAAACTTGGGCCAGATGATCCGCGACCGAATGATGATCCGGGCCAAAATCAAGGCGATATCAGCTGAGGGTCGTATCACCGCCTGGATCATGCTGCTGTTCCCATTTGGCCTGTATTACATGATCTTGTTCATGGTGCCGACCTATTTTGATCTGCTGTGGGACAGCGGCTACGGCAGCTATTTTGTGATTGGCTGTCTGAGCATGATCTTCCTCGGCATGCTGGTAATCCGAAAACTAATCAATTTTGATTTCTGACAGATCAACCTGAGACAGGAGGGGCTATTTTGACCGAAACGATGATCCTTGCCGCTGTATTTGTCGCAACACTGATTGTCTCGTTAGGGGTCATTCTGTACGTGCAAAAACGCCGGGACATTGCCCGCAACATCGGCACGGCCACCTCGCGCCGACAACAGGTTGACGACGATATCGACAAGATGCTGGGGTCCGGCAATGAGCAGATCCGCTATTATCTGGATGTTGTGCAGAACGAGTCCGTCAATTCGCTGCGGATGCGTCTAGTTCGGGCCGGGTTCTTTACCAAACGGGCGCTGTTCAATTTCAACATTATCCGAACTGCGATTGCTGCGGCTACTTTTGTACTGACCCAAATTGCCTTGACTGTCTCATTGCCTCAATTCAGTTCTGCTATTTTGTCAGTTTGGGCGATGACAGCAGCCGGTGTGGTTTTCATTCTGAGCTCGGCGGTGCTGGAACATCTGGGCCGACGGCGGAGCCGTGAGTTCCGCAAGCTTTTCCCGGATTTTATGGACCTATTGCTGGTCTGCGCTGATGCCGGGTTGAGCATCAATGCCTCGATTGATCGGGTTACCCGGGAGTTTCTGCTGACCACGCCGGATTTTGGCATTCAGCTGAGCATCATCAATCTGGAAATCCGCGCCGGGCGGCCATTGCATGAGGCGCTAAAGAACTTCTCAAAACGTATTGGCGTAGAAGAAGCCAACACGCTGGCGGTTCTGTTCCGCCAATCCGAAGAATTGGGCAGTAGTGTCAGTAAAACCTTGCGGGTTTTTGCCCGCGAGATGCGGCAAATGCGACTGGTGCGGGCCGAGGAAAAGGCCAATGCACTGCCGGTCAAGATGCTGTTCCCGATGGCCTTGTTCATGTTCCCGGTTAATCTGGTGATTGTGCTAGTGCCGATCCTTATGATCATTATGCGCATGATGATGAGCATCGGGCCAACCTGACACCCGAAATCGTGATTGAGCCTATCGGTACAACAAAGATTGCCCGTTGTGAAAAAGGTGAACCTTAGCTGGTGTCGCCGTCAGACGAACCGATTGGCCGCGCAAACCATTGTGGATGCCTGGTAGTTTTGCAATCCATGGGGCCTGGCCTTCGAGAGAGTCAAAATAGAGCACCGTGACATCACCTAAGGCTTCAATGATGTTGACTGTGCACTCCATCACCCAATTTTCGACTTCAGTAATCAACATGTCCTCGGGGCGCACACCAACATTGACCGTTAGCCCCATGTCTTCATCCGTGGTTGGGACATCTGATGTGATAAGACCGCCGCCATCTAAGCGCAGGCTGGTGACATCTCCGGTGCCGATGACTTTGCCAGGAAACAGGTTCATGGCGGGTGAGCCAATGAACTGGGCGACAAACTCGTTTTGTGGACTTTCATATAATTCCAGAGGTGTACCGACTTGGGCAATGCCCTTGTTAGCTAGAACGACAATGCGGTCAGCCAGAGTCATGGCTTCGACCTGATCGTGGGTGACATAGACCATGGTGCTGTCCGGCATGGACTCTTTCAGTTGCGCAATTTCAAGGCGGGTGGCCACGCGCAATGCGGCATCAAGGTTCGAGAGCGGTTCGTCAAATAGATAGACTTTGGGGTTGCGGACAATGGACCGGCCAATGGCAACGCGCTGGCGCTGGCCACCTGACAATGCTTTGGGCAGCCGGTCGAGCAGTTCACCCAGTTGCAATGTCTTTGCGACCCGTTCGATGGTGGCGTCGATTTCAGCCTTGGGTTTGCCAGCGATTTTCAGGGCAAAGCTCATGTTGTCGCGCACGGTCATATGCGGGTACAGCGCGTAAGACTGGAACACCATGGCGATACCACGCTGCGCGGGCGGGATGTCGTTCACCACTTGGCCGTCGATCTCTAGCGTGCCGGCAGAGATCTTTTCCAGACCGGCAATCATCCGCAGCAATGTAGACTTGCCGCAGCCCGAGGGACCGACAAAGACCACCAGCTCGCCGGTCTGAATGTCGAGGTTGATATTATTGAGAACATTGACAGTGCCCCCATAGGTTTTGGCAATATCGGTCAATTTCAAATTGGCCATGTGGTGTTGTCTCCCTTTACCCGTTCAGACCCGGCGCGCCAGGCAGGGCTGCCATGGCTGTAAATCCACGATGTTATCTGTTGATATCACCGCGCTGCCCAAATCCTCGCCGATCTGCACCCAATCGCCTTTTGGAAGGGTCAGGCTGTTTGGATCATTGCCGAGGTTGAAGGCACAAAATATCTCTTCCGAGCCCAAAGTTCTGACAAAGCTCAAAACCTCGCCCGAGGCCTGCATTCCGTTTAGATCCCCCTTGGCCAGCATGGGGCTGGCGCTGCGAAACGCGATGGATCGGCGGTAGTGATGCAAAATCGCTGTTGGATCTTCATCCTGTAAGGCGACGGCGCGGCTCAAATGTTCAGCGCCCACCGGCAACCAAGGCTTACCGGTTGAGAAGCCGCCACTGCTGTTTGACTGTTTCCAGACCATGGGGGTGCGGCAGCCATCTCGGCCTTTGAACTGGGGCCAAAATTCGATGCCATAGGGATCTTGCAGATCCTCAAATGCGATGTCGGCCTCGGGCAGGCCCAACTCCTCGCCTTGGTACAGGCAAACGGTGCCGCGCAGGCACATCATCATTGTGGTGAAAGCGCGCAGCGCTGCCGGTGACAGGTTCCAACGCGAGGCGTGGCGCACCACGTCGTGATTGGAAAAGGCCCAGCAGGCCCAGCCATCTGCGGCGACTTTGTCTAGGCGATCAAAGACTTCGACCACGCGGGAGGCTGTCAGCGGTGATTTTTCCAGAAATTCAAAGGCATAACACATATGCACAAAGTCATCACCGGCAGTGTACTGACCCATAATTTCCAGCCCTAGTTGGGCATCGCCCACTTCGCCTACGGCTGATTTGTCCGGGTATTCGTTCAGCAGGCTGCGGAAACTGCGCAGGAAGTCCAGGTTCTCGGGCTGGTTTTTCGAGTACAGATGTTGCTGATGATTATAGGGGTTCACCGAGGGCGCGATGGTGGAATTGCGCTGTTCGGGCGGTAGGGCAGGGTTATCGCGCAGCAGTTTGTCGTGGGTGTAGAAATTGATGGTGTCCAGGCGGTAACCGTCCACGCCGCGGTCCAGCCAGAACCGGGTTGCCTCCAGCAGGGCGTCTTGCACTGCGGGGCAATGGAAATTCAGATCAGGTTGCGTTGTTAGGAAGTTGTGCAGGTAATACTGCTCGCGCCGAGTGTCCCATTGCCAGGCCGATCCGCCAAAGATCGACAGCCAGTTGTTGGGCGGCGTTCCATCCGGTTTTGGGTCGGACCAGACGTACCAATCGGATTTGGCACTGTCGCGATTAGCCCGTGATTCGGCGAACCAAGGGTGTTGGTCAGAGGTATGTGACAGCACCAGATCAATCATCACCCGCACGCCCAGTTTGTGGGCAGTTTTAACGACGACATCGAAATCAGCCAGCGTTCCGAACATCGGATCGACGTCACAATAATTGCTGACGTCGTAGCCGAAGTCTTTCATCGGCGAGGTGAAGAACGGCGAGATCCAGATCGCATCGACCCCCAGCGAGGCGATGTATGGCAGGCGCTGAGCTATGCCCAACAGATCGCCGATGCCATCGCCCGTGCTGTCTTGAAAGCTGCGCGGGTAGATCTGGTAGATTACCGCGCCGCGCCACCAGTCAGGATCGGCGGCCAGTATGTTCTTTGGCGTGATTTGAGCGTCATTCGTCATAGTCTTAGTCCGTAGGAAGGAGTGAGTTATTTAACCGAGCCAGCCAGCAGGCCGCGCACCAGGTATTTTTGCATTGCGAAGAAAACCACCAGCGGCACCGAGATGGAGACAAAGGCCGAGGTTGCCAGGATCTCCCAGTTGCCCCCACGGGTGCCCAGCATCTCGACGATTTGTTTGGTCATCACTGTGGTTTCACCGGTCGAGTCGATCAGGAAAACCAGGGCCACCAGCAGGTCGTTCCATGTCCACAGGAATTGGAAAATGGCAAAACTGGCCAGAGCCGGGAAGCTGAGCGGTAGGACGATCCGGATGAAGATCTGGAAATCGGTGGCGCCGTCAACGCGGGCGTTCTCGATAATGTCGCGGGGGATGCCGATCATGTAGTTGCGCAGCAGGTAAATGGCCAGCGGCAGGCCAAACCCAGTATGAGCCATCCAAGCGCCCAAGTACCCTTTTCCAATGCCAATTTCGTTGTGAACCTTCAGCAATGGGATCAGCGCCAGTTGCAGCGGCACCACCAACAACCCGACGATGGCTGCGATCAGCAGGGCGCGACCGGGGAATTCCATCCAGGCCAGCGCATAAGCGGCAAAGGCGGCGATCAGGATCGGGATGATCGTCGCCGGGATCGTCACTGTCAGAGTGTTGATAAAGGCCTTTGCCATATTGTCGGTGGCATTGCCGCTGATCAGGATGGTTTCATAGTTCTTTAGGGTGAATTCTGGCGGCACAACAGCCGTGACAAACACCCGGGGACCGCGCTTTCCGCTTATTTCTGTGTCACTCTCCAACCGATAGCTGCCGTCGGACTGGACCGTCAACAGACCACCCTTGCGCAACTCGGCCTGATCTCCGGACTTGTAGGCATCTATCTCGCGGGAGGTAACGCCCCAGGCTGAAATCGCGGCACTCTTGCCTGCCTTGACCTCGAACAGGTTGCCTTCGATTACGTAAAGATCGCCTATTTTCACCTGTGTGTCTGGGGTTGCCGTGCGCAGGGTCAGGTTTTGTTCGGTGGGGAACATGGCCCGCCACCAGCCGCTGGACGAGATTTGATCGGCAGTGCGGAACGAGGACACCAGTAGCCCCACGGTTGGGAATATCCAAAGTCCCACCAACAGCAGTACCGAGATATGCACCGCCCAGGTCAGACCCGATTTATGTCCGGCAATCGAATTCATATCAGGCCTCCTTAGCGCATTTCTTTGCGGGCGTTGTAGACGTTCCAGATCAGGATCGGCGACACCAGCAGCATGATCACCATGGCGCTGGCCGAGCCAACCCCCCAGTCATTGGCGCGGAACAATTTGTCGAACATGTAATTGGCCAGAACCTGTGTCTGCCATTGGCCGTTGGTCATGGCGAACACGATGTCGAACACCTTGAGCACAACAATGGTGATGGTGGTCCAGACCACGACGATGGTGCCCATGATCTGCGGCATCTTGATGCGAAAGAAGATCTGAAATGGATTGGCGCCGTCGACAATGGCGGCTTCGATGGTGTCTTCCGGCACGCCGCGCAGGGCGGCTGACAGGATCACCATGGCAAAGCCGGTTTGAATCCAGATCAGCACCGCCATCAGGAAGAAGCTGTTCCAAAACGGGATGGTCAACCATTGCTGGGCCTCATCGCCGCCATAATAGATATAGATCGCGTTTAGCACGCCGATTTGTTCGGCTCCGGGCGGGCGGGCGTCGTAGACCAGTTTCCAGATTACTGCCGCGCCGACAAAAGAAATGGCCATCGGCATGAAGATCAGCGATTTGGCAAGGTTGCCCCAGGCGATCCGGTCAGTCAGTTGCGCCGCCAGCAGGCCAAATGCCGTTGCCCCTGCGGGCACAACCAGCAGCCAGAGGAAGTTGTTCTGTAACGCTTCCCAAAACTTATCCTCGCCCAGCATCTGTTTGTAATTGTCCAAGCCGACAAAGACCGACCCGCCGCCCGGGACTCGTTCTGTTAGCGACAGCCGCAGTGTCTCAAAAACCGGGTAGGCGAGATACAGTCCCAAGGCCAGAAGGGCAGGTAGCAAGAACAGCCAGGGCCGCACGATATTTGCACGGCGGATGTTGCGAGCGATATGGGTGCCGCGGGCCGGGAAAATGGCATGATCCAGGATGATATTGGATAGGTAGAAGTAACCAACGCAGCCACCAACACCAAAGGCGATGGTCAGTATTCCTTGGAGAGCTGGATGCATTTCAAAGTCCACGCAATGAGTAGATTTGGATAAGGCCGCCCCGCAGTGTAGGGCGACCTTTGTGTCTTGGTTAGGGGCTTACTTCAAAGCGTCCCAGGACTTTTGGATGTCAGAGGCTGCGTCTTCAGCAGATTTACCGCCAGAATAGTCAACCATACCGGTCCAGAACGAGCCTGCACCAACACCACCGGGCATCAGGTCTGATGCGTCAAAGCGGAATGTGTCGGCAGACAGCAGGATCTCACCCATTTTCTTGAGCGTGTCCGTTGCGTAGGTTTCGGTGTTCACACCTTTATGCGGTGTCAGGAAACCTTGCTGTGCCATCCACACTTCGTGCGCGATGGGTGACTTCAGGAATTCCATCAAAGCACGCGCACCTTTGGAATCGTTGGTGATCGACCACAATGTGCCAGCACCCAGAACCGGGGCGCCGAGATCTTTTTCAGCATAGGCAGGGAAGTAGAAGAAGTCAGCGTCTTCACCCACTTCGGTGCCTTCTGGGAAGAAGGCCGGGATGAACGAAGCCTGACGATGCATGAAACACTGCGATGGGCTGGAGAACAGACCTTTGGGGCTGTCGCGGAAATCGGTTGAGGCAACAGCGCCGGCGCCACCGGAGACATATTTGTCGTTGCGTGCAAAGTAGCCAAACTCTTCGATTGCTGCGACGACACGCGCGTCAGTGAACGGGATTTCGTTGGAAACCCATTGGTCATAGACGGCAGGTTCCTGGGTGCGCAGCATCAGGTCTTCGACCCAGTCGGTTGCAGGCCAGCCCGTTGCGCCACCGGAACCCAGACCAATACACCAAGGGGTGTTTCCGTCTGCAACCATCTGGTCGGTCAGGGCCTTCAGGTCTTCCATCGACTCGGGCACGTCATAGCCAAAGTCTTCGAAGTTTTCCGGCACATACCAAACCAGCGATTTCACGTCGATTTTGAAGAACATGCCATACAGATCGTCGGCGCCATCTGGACCCGCAAAGGTGCTGAGATCCACCCAAGAACTGCCAGCCGCATAGTTGTCGCGGACCCAATCTGCGGTCTCGCTGCCAAGCGGCGCGAGAAAGCCGCGCGATGCCATATCTGCGGCAAGGCCGGGCTGCGGAAAGATTGCAACGTTGGGGGCTGAACCGGCTTCGGCATCGACCATGATCTGCTGCTCAAAGCTGTCAGAGCCGACGTAGCGAACATCAGCGCCTGTAGCCTCAGCAAAATAGGCAAGAACATTTTCTGCCAATTCCTGATCCGGGCCCAGCCAGGGGCCAAAGACCGTAACCTGTTCACCGTCCAGTTGCAGCGATTTCAGGGCTTCGTAGCTTTCCCAGTTGAAATCACCTTCGCCGACGGGGAATGGCATTTTCCCTTCGGCGTAAGACAGTCCCGATGACAGTGCTAAAATACCCGCTGCAGCGAGAAGCTTGGTCTTCATGATTAATCCTCCCTTATCGCGCCTAATCAGCGCTTGGTCCTTGGCGACTTTGAAAATCGTCCAAAGCGATTTGGTAATGGAAAAATTCAGGATTCTTGCCGTTGTGTCAATGGCGAATGTGAGATTGACCCATATAACTAAAGATGCACGCGGGTTGCTCTATATGAATAAAGACCTTTGACCTTAGATAATCAGCGCGCTAGATTGTCAAAATTGATAGCGCTTTGGATGGATTATATGAATCTCAAGGATCTGGCTGCCCGACTCGGATTGTCGCAAACCACGGTTAGCCGTGCGCTGAATGGCTACCCTGAGGTCAGTGAAGCAACCCGGCAACGTGTTGCGGCAGCAGCGGAAAAATACAGCTATCGGCCAAACACTCGTGCCAAGGGGTTGGCCACGGGGCGGTCCATGGCGATTGGTCATGTGATCCCGATCTCGGCGCAGCATGAAATGGTGAACCCGGTTTTTGGCGACTTCATTGCGGGGGCAGGCGAAACCTATGCGGCGGCCGGGTATGATATGGTGTTGTCCCTGGTACAGGATAGTCAGGAAGAGCGGGTTTACCGCGAAATGTTTGCCAAGGGGAACGTTGACGGCATTGTTGTCCACGCGCCCGAGATGCAGGATCCGCGCATTTCACTGTTGCAGGATATTGGTCTGCCGTTTGCCGTTCATGGCCGTGCCTCGGATGTGCAAATTCCCTACAACTGGCTGGACATGAACAATAAGAACGCCTTTCTGCGGGCAACGGATTTCCTGCTTGATCTGGGGCACAGGCGCATTGGCTTGCTCAACGGTCTTGAGAAAATGGATTTTGCCCATAGGCGTCGCACCGGCTACGTCGAAGCATTGCTCAACCGAGGTATCGCCGTTGATCCGCAGCTGATGCGATCAGAAGAGATGACCGAGAACTACGGCTACCAGGCGGTTCGTCAGATGATGGAGCTGCCCGATCCGCCAACAGCCTATCTGGTGTCTTCGATGATCCCAGCTATTGGTATTCGGCGCGCCATCCACGATGCCGGATTGGTCATGGGGCGCGATATTTCGGTGATAACCCATGACGATGATCTGTCATATCTCAGAAACGGTGATGATGTGCCGCTGTTTACGGCGACCCGCTCGTCTGTGCGCGAGGCGGGGCAACAGCTGGCTCGGATTCTGATCGAGCAGATCTCGAATCCCCAGCAGGCCCCAAAAACAAAATTGCTGGAGGCCGAGCTGACTGTTGGGCGGTCCACTGGCCCGAACTTGGAGGGCCGATGATGTTGACCCTGAACCGAAGCGATTTTCCCAAAGATTTCATGTTTGGAACCGCGACCTCAAGCTATCAGATCGAAGGTCATGGATTTGGCGGCGCGGGCCCAACCCATTGGGACAGCTTTGCCGCAACACCGGGCAATGTGACCCGCGCCGAAAACGGGCTGCGCGCCTGCGACCACTATCATCGCTTTGAGGAAGATCTGGACCTTGTCGCAGCGGCTGGGTTCGATAGTTACCGCTTTTCCACCAGTTGGGGACGGGTAATGCCCGAAGGTCGCGGAGCGCCAAACCCCGAGGGTTTGGATTTCTATGATCGGCTCACCGATGCGATGCTGGAGCGCGGGCTAAAGCCCTGTGCCACTTTGTATCATTGGGAACTGCCGCAGCCGCTAGCGGATCTGGGTGGTTGGAGAAACCGCGATATTGCAGGTTGGTTTGCTGATTTCACCGAGGTGATCATGGGGCGGATTGGTGACCGGATGCACTCTGTCGCGCCTATCAACGAGCCCTGGTGTGTCACCTGGTTGTCGCATTTTCTGGGTCATCACGCGCCGGGTATGCGCGACATTCGCGCCACTGCGCGCGCGATGCATCATGTGCTGTTGTCGCACGGACGATCCATACAGGCGATGCGCGGTTTGGGGATGTCAAATCTTGGCGCCGTGTTTAACTTTGAATGGGCGCAGCCAGTAGATGACACGCCCGAGGCCATCGCCGCCGCCGATCTATACGATGATATCTACAACCGGTTTTTCCTGAGCGGCGTATTCAAGGGGGAATACCCAGAGCGGATCATCGACGGGCTGGGCGAGCATCTCCCCAAAGGCTGGCAAGATGACTTCGGCACCATCACCGCGCCAGTGGATTGGTGCGGCTTGAACTATTACACCCGCAAGATCATTGCTCCATGCGACGGCCCGTGGCCTGCCCACACCGAAGTGGATGGACCTTTGCCCAAGACACAGATGGGCTGGGAGATCTATCCCGATGGCTTGTATAAATTCCTGAAACGCACGGTTGCTGACTATACCGGGGATTTACCATTGTTCGTGACCGAGAATGGCATGGCGGCGGCGGATACCGTTGTTGATGGCGCGTGTTTCGATCCGGATCGCATTGATTATATTAACCAGCACTTGCAACGCGTAAAGCAGGCGGCGGACGAAGGTGTTCCGGTTCAGGGTTATTTCCTGTGGTCCTTGATGGACAATTTCGAGTGGGCCTTGGGTTATGAAAAACGCTTTGGTCTGGTGCACGTGGATTTTGACAGCCTGAAACGAACGCCAAAAGCCTCGTACGAGGCGATCAAGCGGGCATTATCAAAGTAGACCGTTTTGGGTAACTGGTGGCGAAGGTGCTGGCGTATGTAATGTTGACGGGTACAATGGTGTTTGCTGATGACAGTTTGATCAGGAGACGCCCCAAATGTTTCGTGCCATTATTCTTTTTGCCACTTTGTTTCTGTTTTCTGGGCCGCTCGTTGCTCAGGATCGTGCGGCGGTGGAGCGGCAGTTTCAAACCTGGCTAAAGCAGACTGTCTGGCCAAGGGCCAAGGCCAAAGGCGTATCTCGCAAGACGTTCAAGGCGGCTTTTTCTGGTGTGTCGCTGAACTGGAAATTGCCGGATTTGGTGCCGCCGGGCAGCAAGCCGCAAACGCCCAAGCGGCAACGGCAGGCTGAATTTGGCTCGCCGGGCAAGTATTTTAACCGGGGTTCGATCGATGGCGCGACTTTGGTGGGTCGTCAAATGGCCACGCGCCATGCAGCAACGCTGGCTGCTGTTGAACAGAAAACCGGGGTTCCGGGGCGGATCATTCTGGCGATTTGGGGCCGCGAAAGTGGTTATGGCCGGGTGAAGATCCCACATGATGTCTTTCAGGTTCTGGGCACCAAAGGCTTCATGAGCACGCGGGCGGGCTATTTCACGGATGAACTGCTTGCAGCGCTGCAGATTGCGCAGGCAGGTCATGCTCCAAAAAGTGCGATGAAAAGCAGTTGGGCCGGGGCGCTTGGTCAACCGCAGTTCATGCCGACAAGTTTTCTGGACTACGCGGTGGATGCCGATGGTGATGGACGCGCTGACATTTGGGGGTCCGAGGCGGACACCATTGCCTCCATCGGCAACTACCTAGCCAAGCACGGTTGGGTGAGGGGCCGAGATTGGGGGTTTGAGGTCACCGTGCCACCCGCTGTTTCCTGCAGCCTGGAAGGCCCTGATCAAGGGCAAGCCATCGCCAGATGGGAAGCTTTGGGGATTACACGCGTGTCAGGCCGACCTTTTCCTGCGCATGAAAGGCAGGGCGAGGGGTATCTGTTGATGCCGGCTGGTCGCAGTGGGCCGGCGTTTATCGTGACGCCGAATTTCTATGTGCTGAAGGATTACAACATGAGCGATCTTTATGCGTTGTTCGTGGGCCATGTGGGCGACCGCATCCAGTATGGCGTCGGCGATTTTTCAGAACGATGGGGGGCAGTTGGCGGGCTTTTCCGTTCAGATGTTGCCGCCATGCAGCGCGCGCTTGAGGCGCAGGGCCATGATGTTGGCGGTGCCGATGGGTTGCCGGGTTTTAGGACCCGCCGTTCCATTGGTCGCTGGCAATCTGATAACGGGCGCCCAGCAACTTGCTTTCCAGAGGCGGCAATGAAAGCCACGCTTGTGCCCTGATATCTCAAGCGAGTCTGCTTCCCCGAGCAGATTCAAATTCATCTGGCAAAAATATCCCGGGGGAAGCTGCAGGTCGGGGCTGAGGCCCAGATGATTGGCACTATGGCGTAACTTAAACAGCCGACAATCCGGCATTCACGTTCAAGAAAAACTGCGAATAGATCGGTGCGCTGGCGGCGCCGATGGCCCGGGCATTGCCGCCAATGCTTCCTGCTTCGATTCTTGGTGCTATCAACCCGCGGGTGTCTTGATTGACAAGATAGCGGCGGACCCGCTCTACCAACTCGTCGCGAACAGCAGGGGGGACGGCGCCATCAAACAGCACTGCCTCGAAATCAATAACCGAACAAATCGACAGCGCTGCTTTGGACAATTCTTGCGCCGTCTCGCCAATCCATGGATCAACATAACGCGACAGAGCGCTCCAATCTTGCGGCTGCGCCCACAGCAGTTGCGGATCTAGCCCTGCCTCAACAAGCCGCCCTTCAAGCACATGAAGCGACGCCACATCAATCAACTGTCGGCTTTCGCCCATAGGACCAGAACTGCGCATGGATCCAAACGCGCCGGCATTTCCCTTGTTGCCCTCGAACACCGTATCGTTCAGGACAACCCCGCCGCCGACAAACGAGCCGATAAAGAAATAGCCATAGTCGCGAAATTCCTTGCCGCGCCCATAGAGATGTTCGGCATGGCAGGCGGATGTGGAATCATTGACGACGCAGATCGGCAGGTCACTGAATTTAGCGACCTCTTCGGCAAAGTTTACGTCTTTCCAGGACTGAAATTTGCGAGCAGGGGCGCCCACCAATTCGTGCCACCTCCACAGCTCAAACGGGGCGGCGATGCCGATGCCGCAGATCCGGGAGATCATCCGCTCCGGAAGATCGGACAGGATTGTGTCCAGGCCATCTTTCAGAAAGCTAAAAACGGTTTCCGGCATCGGATAGCTGTAGTTGGTACTCACCTGTGCCCGAACCTTGCCGTGGAAATCTAGTAGCAAAAGGTCGGCGCGCCGACGGCCAACTTTCATGCCAATGGCATAGACCCCATCCTTGGCCAGGGTCATGGGGATGGATGGTTTACCAACTTTACCCCGTATAGGCGCGCCTCGTTCAACGATGCCGTCGCTTTCAAGTTTGCGCAAAATGACCGAAACAGTCTGCGGTGAAAGCCTGGCCTTTCGCGCAAGGTCGATTCCCGCTTGGGCACCGCTCCTCTGTAGCATCGTCAGCAATAGGCGCTCGTTATAGTTCCGCACCCCTCGCTGGTTCACACCACCGCTCAAGTCTCTGATTTTTTCTTCATCCATTGCATACCGTTGCTACCATTGATCATGTTCGGTGGGTAGCACAATTAATAAGTCATGTTTATTTATTAATTGACTGATGCGCAAGAATCGGGTTTCTTGTGGGCACTGGCAGTGGGAGGAATACTGTCAGGCTGGATTGGGCTCGCCCTGGTCCGTCAGAAATTTAGTTCCCAAGGGAGGACATCATGAAAAAACTTTTGGCCTGTACGGCACTGACAATGGCCGCGATGACCGGTAACGCATATGCCAGCGACGTCTCGGTGTGCCTGATTACAAAAACTGACACGAACCCATTTTTTGTTAAGATGCGTGAAGGCGCTGAAGCCAAAGCGGCAGAGCTTGGCATGGTGCTGAAGTCCTACGCTGGCAAAGTTGATGGCGATCACGAAACTCAGGTTGCTGCGATCGAAACCTGCATCGCGGATGGCGCTAGCGGCATTTTGCTGACGGCTTCGGATACCAGTTCAATTGTTCCGGCAGTCCAGCAAGCGCGTGACGCCGGCCTAGTGGTCATCGCTCTGGATACCCCGCTGAGCCCAATCGATGCCGCCGATGCAACATTTGCCACCGACAACTTCTTGGCCGGTGAGTTGATTGGCCAATGGGCTGCTGCGAAACTGGGTGATGGCGCTGCGACTGCAAAAATCGCCATGCTTGATCTTGGCATCAGCCAGCCGACCGTTGGCGTTCTGCGCGATCAGGGCTTCCTGCAAGGCTTTGGCATTGAGTTGGGCGACCCAAATAAATGGGGTGACGAAACCGACCCGCGTATTGTTGGCAATGATGTGACCGCCGGCAACGAAGAAGGTGGCCGCAAGGCGATGGAGAACCTGTTGGCAACGGATCCCGGTATCAACGTGGTCTATACCATCAACGAACCAGCAGCTGCCGGTGCTTACGAGGCGCTCAAGTCCTTTGGTCGTGAAAACGACGTGCTGATCGTGTCCGTAGATGGCGGTTGCCCCGGCGTTGAAAATATCAAAGACGGCGTTATCGGTGCGACATCGCAGCAATATCCGCTGCTGATGGCGTCGCTGGGTGTTGAAGCTATCTATGCTTGGGCGACTGACGGAGTTAAACCTGAACCAACTCCGGGCAAAGCCTTCTTTGACACTGGCGTTGCCCTTGTCACAGACGAACCTGTCGATGGTGTAACATCAATCAGCACCACCGAGGGTACCAACCTCTGCTGGGGTTGATCTAACCCCCTAGACTACCGCAACGTGAAGCGGGGCAGGCTTGCAGCCGGTCCCGCTTCTATTCCCAGTACGGGAAGTGCGAAGGAGTACAAATGTCTACTACCCCAAGTTTTGAAGCGGCCAGTGCAAACAGCCCTGAGACCGTTGCTGACTTCTCCAGTAATCACAACTCGGCGATCAATCGCATTCAGCACGCGCTGCATGTGACACCGTCGCTGGTGCCGTTGATTGTTCTGGTCTTGTCTGTTGCGATCTTTGGCCTGTTGCTGGGATCCAAGTTCTTTTCGCCCTTTGCGTTGACCCTGATCCTTCAGCAGGTCGCCATTGTTGGCATTGTTGGCGCCGCGCAGTCTTTGGTGATCCTGACCGCAGGTATCGACCTGTCGGTTGGTGCGATCATGGTGCTCAGCTCGGTGGTGATGGGGCAATGTACCTTTCGCTATGGCTTGCCGCCATCGGTCGCAGTGGTGCTGGGACTGGCCTGCGGTACATTTGTTGGCTTCATTAACGGCTGGCTGATTGCTAAGGTCAAATTGCCGCCGTTCATCGTGACATTGGGCATGTGGCAAATCGTTCTGGCGACCGTTTTTCTCTATTCCGCCAACGAGACCATTCGCAGCCAGGACATCGCCAAACACGCGCCGCTGTTGCAGTTCTTTGGTGAAAAGATCAGAATTGGCACCGCCAATTTCACCTTTGGAGTCATCTTTCTGGTGCTGCTGGTGATCTTGCTGAACTACGTCCTGCGCCATACTGCCTATGGACGGCATATATATGCGGTGGGCGACGATCCCGAAGCCGCAGAGCTGTCGGGTGTGAATGTGAAAGGCGTGTTGATCTCGGTTTATATGCTGGCTGGTTTGATTTGTGCCTTTGCCGGATGGGCCCTGATTGGCCGTATTGGCTCAATCTCGCCAACGTCAGGGCAATTGGCAAATATCGAAAGCATTACGGCTGTGGTGATCGGCGGTATCTCTCTGTTCGGTGGCCGAGGCTCGATTCTGGGCATGTTGTTTGGCGCGCTGATCGTGGGAGTGTTCACGCTGGGTCTGCGCCTGATGGGGGCGGATGCGCAGTGGACCTTCCTGCTGATTGGCGCCTTGATTATTGCCGCTGTTGCGGTGGACCAATGGATCAGAAAGGTATCGGTCTGATGGAACCTATTCTTAAAGGCCGCAATCTGGTCAAACGTTATGGTAAAGTCACCGCGTTGGATGGCTGCGATTTCGAACTGATGCCGGGGGAAATCCTTGCCGTTATTGGCGACAACGGCGCTGGTAAATCCACCCTGATCAAGGCTGTGTCCGGGGCAGTAATTCCCGACGAGGGCGAGGTTTATCTGGATGGTGAGCAGGTGCAGTTCAGCTCTCCCATCGAGGCCCGAAATGAGGGCATCGAGACGGTCTATCAGACCCTTGCGATGTCTCCGGCGCTGTCGATCACCGACAACCTTTTCATGGGGCGAGAGCTGCGCCGTCCGGGGTTTCGGGGTAAATGGCTGCGCCAGCTGGATCGCCCTGCAATGGAAAAATTCGCCCGTGATAAGTTGAACGAACTGGGCCTGATGACAATCCAGAATATCAATCAGGCGGTTGAGACCCTGTCGGGCGGCCAGCGCCAAGGCGTCGCTGTGGCCCGTGCTGCTGCCTTTGGCTCTAAGGTCATCATTCTGGACGAACCAACAGCCGCACTTGGCGTCAAAGAAAGCCGCCGGGTGCTGGAGATGATTTTGGATGTGAAATCACGTGGCATTCCGATCATTCTGATCAGCCACAACATGCCGCATGTGTTCGAAGTGGCAGATCGCATTCACGTGCATCGGCTGGGTAAGCGGCTCTGTGTTATTGATCCCAAAGATTACACCATGTCCGATGCAGTGGCCTTTATGACCGGGGCCAAAGAGGCGCCAGCCGAAGCGGCGTGACCTTTGAAAGTGCAGAACTTGAGGTGTTGGCGGGCAAAATTCTGTCAGCACCCCGTGCACGTCAGCGTCGACTGATCGCGCTGGCCGGGGCTCCGGCGAGTGGAAAGTCCACTTTGGCTGAAACGCTGGCAGTGGCTCTGACCAAAGCGGGCTGTGTGACCCAGGTGATCCCGATGGACGGCTTTCACCTGGACAATCGCATTTTGGCTGAGCGGGGAATTCTGGGCCGCAAAGGTGCTCCGGAAAGTTTTGATGCCGCAGGACTGGTGCAGTTGTGCAAACGGCTGGGCGACGAAGACGAAGTTGTTTTCCCGGTCTTTGATAGAAGCCGCGACATCGCCATTGCCGGTTGCGGACTCGTCACGGCACAGAGTGACACTATCATTGTCGAGGGGAACTACCTGCTATTTGACACACCGGCATGGCGGCCACTGATACAATACTGGGATATAGCAATACGATTGGAAGTTTCGCGCATAGAATTGCGGCAACGTTTGATCCGCCGTTGGCTTGAACATGGACAGACCATGGAAGAGGCTGTAGCGCGTGCCCAAGGCAATGATCTGCAAAACGCGGACATTATTGAACGTTATAGATTGGACGTTCCCGGACAGATTGTCCTGCGGAACAGCCAGAGTAAGGAAGACTAGGACGATGCTACTCTGCTGCGGCGAAGCACTAATCGACATGATCCCAACTCCAACGACCAACGGTGATATGGGGTTTGTGCCTCATTCGGGGGGCGCGATATTCAATACAGCAGTTGCATTGGGACGCCTTGGAGTGCCGGCAGGAATGCTAACCGGAATGTCCAGCGACCTGTTTGGTCAGCAATTGACGGAAGCCTTGCAGGCCAGCCGGGTTGACACCTCGCTGCTGATTGCTTGCGACCGCCCTACAACGCTGGCTTTTGTAAAACTTGTCAACGGCCATGCAAGTTATTCTTTCTTTGACGAAAATTCAGCCGGGCGCATGCTGGCTCCTGCGGATTTACCGGTTCTGCCCAATTCTGTCACGGCGTTGTACTTTGGCGGAATTTCTTTGGCTTGCGAGCCGGGTGCTGAAACCTACGCAACGCTGGCAGAGCGCGAGGCGTCCAACCGTGTGATCATGCTCGATCCCAATATTCGTCCCAGCTTTATCACCAATCCCACAGCCTATCGCGATCGATTGGACCGGATGATATCCCGCGCAGATATTGTTAAAGTGTCCGACGAAGATTTGGATTGGATTTTCCCAGGTCAGGCCTCGCTTGAAGACAAGGTTGAGCAGCTTCGCGTCGCAGGGCCATCCATTGTTATTTTGACCCGCGGTGCGGACGGGGCCAGTGGCTACTTTGGCAATGGCGCCAGAATTGATGTGCCTGTGCGCAAAGTCGATGTGGTGGACACGGTTGGCGCGGGCGACACCTTCAATGCAGGTGTTTTGGCCAAACTGTCTGAATTAGGCCTGCTCAGTAAATCAGCCTTGGCTGAAATTAGCGGGCAACCGCTTGGTGAGGCGTTGGAACACGGTGCAAAAGTCGCGGCGATCACCGTTTCGCGCGCTGGCGCCAACTCGCCCTGGCGTGATGAAATCACCAGCTGACCTCTGAAAACATGTCTGTGTGCGCCGATTATTTCATCAGGCGCAGCTATTGGTCGGAAGAATAAGGAGAATCCATTTCCACCAGCGCGCCAGGTGGCGTAGATGCAGTGATCACCAATAGTGACGTTAGCCGTATTTGAAACGCTGGCCCGTGACCGATAACACTGAAACACCTATTATAGGCTGGAGATTTTGAATGAATATTTTGTCGTCCTTTGATCTGACAGGCAAAACAGCCCTAGTGACCGGTTGCAAACGAGGCATTGGGCGCGGCATGGCCGAAGCTTTGGCCGAAGCAGGGGCTGATATCATCGGTGTTAGTGCCTCGCTGGAGGTCACAGGGTCAGATGTCGGCGCGGCCGTGACGGCCTTGGGGCGCAAGTTCACCGCCTATAAATGTGATTTTTCCGATCGAAAGGCCGTTCGGGGATTTGCTGAGCAGTTGGAAGCCGACGGTCACGCGCCGGACATCCTGATCAACAACGCGGGCACCATCAAGCGCAAACCGGCGGCCGAACACCCGGATGATTGGTGGGACGAAGTGATCGAGGTGAACCTCTCGGCGCAATTTGTGCTCTCTCGTGAAATAGGCCGTGGCATGGTCGAGCGTGGTTCGGGCAAAATCATTTTCATCGCGTCGCTGCTGACGTTTCAGGGCGGCATCACCGTGCCGGGTTATGCGGCGTCCAAGGGCGGCATTGGTCAGTTGACCAAGGCTCTGGCCAATGAATGGGCCGGAAAAGGCGTGAACGTGAATGCCATTGCGCCGGGCTATGTGGCAACGGACAACACCCAAGCGTTGCAAGACGATGCTGAGCGGTCCCAGTCCATTTTGGGGCGTATTCCACAGGGTCGCTGGGGCACTCCGCGTGATTTTGCCGGGCCGGCGGTCTTTCTGGCGTCGTCGGCGTCGGACTACGTCAATGGCGAGATTCTTGTCGTCGATGGTGGCTGGATGGGACGCTGAAGCCCGATAGGATGACTGACACGCGCGCGCAGCAATGTAGCGCGCGGCTGCCCTCTAACCTGTGACGCCCAGATAAATGGTATAGACCGATGTTGTCGCGGTGATCATCATCCGGTTCATTTTGGGGCCGCCGAAACACAGGTTTGATACCACCTCGGGGACCAAAATTTCGCCAAGCAATTCTCCATCTGGCGCGTAGCAACTGACGCCGCGCCCGGTGCTTGTCCAGATGTTGTCCAAGGTATCGACCCTGAAACCATCTGACAGACCATGCGGGATGTCGACAAAGACATCTCCGCCGCTGAGCGTGCTGTCTGAGACATCAAAAACACGGATGTGGTGCGGCCCATCTGGGTCGTGGCTTTGCCCGGTGTCAGAGACATAAAGCCTGCTTTCATCGCGTGAAAAGGCCAGCCCGTTGGGCTTGACCATGTCATCAGCAACAATGGTTGGTTCGGCGCCGGCAGACTCGACGCGGTAGACGAAACACCCAGCCTGTTCTTGTGGTGATTTCTTTCCCTCGTAGTCAGACAAGATGCCGTATGAAGGGTCTGTGAACCAGATTGAATCGTCCGATTTGACAACAAGATCATTGGGCGAGTTCAAACGTTTATCATCATGGCTATCGGCGATGATGGTTGTCGATCCATCATGCTCGCGCCGGGTGACGCGCCGGGTCAAGTGCTCGCAAGACAGCAGTCGCCCCTGAGTATCGGTGGTGTGGCCGTTGCTGTTGTTCGCTTCATAATCGAAGATGCGGCTGCCCATGCCTTCGGCCCATTGGTAGACCTTATTGTTGGGGATATCCGACCACAGGAAATAGTCGCCTTGGGCAAAATACACCGGCCCCTCGGTCCACAGCGCCCCACCGGCTATTTTGGTCAATTCCGAATTTGGAACGATCAAATCATAGAAACGGTTATTGTGGGCGAGAATGTGGTCGGACATTTGGACTTCTTTTTTGGTCGCTACATCCAACAGATAGCCAAAATAAATTTGATGATCACGGCCAGAATTCTCATGTTCGGGTACGTTTTTCTGCAGTTGTATTGCGGGAACCCGCAGATGGAATTGTGCGAACATGCAGTCAAATTACCAAGGCTCAACTTGGCCTATCAGATGTGATGCCGTAGCGTGATTCGAAACAAAGGTACTGGCATGGCAGCACGGTCAAAAATCCCTCTGGAGTATTATCTGGCGATCTCGCGTGCAGTGGCCGGTGAGCTGGATTTTCAGAATGTCCTGAACAAAATTGCCGAGGCCGTTCAGTCAAAATTGCTGCTCTACGATCATCTGGATGTGGCCATCGTTTCACCAGGCGACAGTTCGATGCATGTCGCCTTTGAGACCGGGGTTGAAACGCATTGGGGCAAAACCAGAGACACGCAGCCCAATGATCTAAGCCCAGTGCGCCATGTGTTGAATGGCAAGGTCTCCCATATTCTGACCGGTGATGCTTGGGAGGATGACAGGTTTCATTTTGAAGGGGCAAGTGATGCACCAATTTATGAGGCTAATCTACACAGCCGCATGCATGTTCCGCTGTATGTGCATGGCGAGGTTCTGGGGACGTTGAATGTTTCGTCACATCGCAAAAATGCTTATACCGACGAAGACTTGGCAATTACCCAAAATATTGCGGATCTGATTTCACCCTATGTCTATGCGTTGAATATGAGCGAACAGGCGCGTGTCTCGGCCTTGGCCGAGGGCGCGGCACGCGGGCGTGAACAATCGTTGCGGGTTGGGGCCTTGCGGTTGACCGAGGCAATGGAGGCAGAGCGTCAACGGCTGGGCATGGAGTTACATGACCAGACTTTGGCCGAGTTGTCTGCTGTGTACCATCAGGTCACCCGATTATCAGAACAACCCAAACCAAAGCCTGGTGAGTTGGGGCAAATCGCAGATAGTATTGCGCATAGTATTTCTGAACTGCGTGGGATCATTGAGAACGCCAAGCCGGGAGTATTGGAACTTTTTGGACTGACTCAGGCGATTGAAGCGCAGCTAGAGCGGGCAACGATTGGCATTGAACGCGCTGTGAAAGTATCGGTCACGGACGCAACCGATGATCTGTTGGACGGTGGGCCAGACCCGATCCGGACCGCCGTGTTCCGGATCGTGCAAGAGGCGGTCACCAACGCGATCAAACACTCGCGCTGTTCCTGGATTACCGTCAAACTGACGAGCACCGCGCAGCATATCCGCATAGTGGTGGCCAATGATGGTGACGAACCTGCCGAGGGATGGCGGCGGTCTTCTGGTGGGGTCGACAATATTCGTATTCGCGCGGCTCTGATTTCCTCCCACGTTGAATTTAGTCGCAATGCCAACGGGATTGGCAGCCAAACGGACCTGACGATTCCACTGTCGGCTCTAACCCGGAGTCCGGAAAGTGATGATCCTTCGACCACGCGTCTCCATAAATTTGCGCAGCTAGAAAGACAGATGCCATGAAGATCCTTATCGCTGAAGACGACCCGTTCCACCGCTCCTTCCTGTCCAGTACCGTGCAAAAATCGCTACCCGATTGCGACAAAGTGTTTGAGGCAACAAACGGTGAAGAGGCCATCGAAATTGCCGAGAACAACGCTATTGATGCGGTGGTGATGGATCTGCAGATGCCGAAAATGAGCGGCATTGCGGCGGCCTCGTCGATTTGGAAGACACATCCGTCCATGCGTATTCTGTTTTGGTCCAATTACTCGGACGAGGCCTATGTGCGTGGCATTTCTCGTATTGTCCCAACCGGGGCTGTCTATGGATACCTGCTAAAAACAGCATCGGAACATCGGCTGGGCCTTGCCCTGTTGGGGGTGTTTCAAGAGGATCAGTGCATCATCGACCGGGAAATCCGTGGCGTTCAGCAGCGGGCGCAGGACATCCACGCCGGCCTGTCCAATACCGAGTTTGAGGTGTTGACGGATATCTCACTGGGGATGACCGACAAGGCCATTGCGGCGCGGCGCAGTATCTCGACGCGAACGGTGCAAAGCCGGTTGAAGCACCTTTATGAGAAGCTGGGGATCGATCAGGACCTAATCAATGGTGAAATTGGCCCCGCGTTCAATTCCCGTACGCGTGCGGTGTCAATTGCATTGTCGCGGGGCCTGCTGAATCTGGAAGGAATGTCATTGGCAGAAGAACAGCTTAACGCCTGGCGGCTGAGCATAGAGGTATAGGCAAATTGGCAGTTTCAGTGGCCTTGCGGAAATCCGCAGTCTGACTGTTGAGATGCGCATGTAATTGGTCGCTACCGCTGGTTTCCCGCCACTGCCATGTTTTCTAATCTTCCAACCAAGATGTTTAAGGCCATTATGGCGGACATTTTTGATGGCGCTTAAAATTATGCGCCACGGCCCTGGGGATAGAGCAAGATACAGATCAATTGGTTTCGTAATGGGAGGTTACTATGAAACTCACAACACTAGGAAAACTCTGCTGTACGGTTGCGACCGTCGCGCTGGTTACTGGCAGCGGTGCATTTGCCGATACGTCGGGAAAGAAAATCGCACTGTCCAACAACTACGCGGGTAACTCATGGCGTCAGGCCATGTTGACCAGCTGGGAAAAAGTCACGGGTGAAGCTGTCACTGCCGGCGTTGTTGCCTCGGCAGATGCCTTTACCACTGCCGAGAACCAAGTAACTGAGCAGGCCGCGCAAATCCAGAACCTGATCCTGCAGGGCTATGATGCTATTGTCATCAATGCGGCCTCGCCTGAAGGACTGAATGGTGCGGTTAAAGAGGCCTGTGACGCGGGTGTAGTAGTGGTGTCTTTTGATGGCATCGTGACCGAACCCTGCGCCTATCGTATTGCGGTGGATTTCCATGCAATGGGCAAAGTTCAGGTTGAGTATCTGGCTGGACGCTTCCCGGATGGCGGCAATCTGCTGGAAATCCGCGGCCTTGCCGGGGTGTTTGTGGATGACGAGATCTCGGGTGGTATTCACGAAGGTGTTTCGGCAAACGACAAATTCAACATCCAGGGGTCGGTCCACGGTGACTGGGCGCAGGACGTGTCGCAAAAAGCTGTTGCTGGCATTCTGCCAAGCCTCCCGGATATCGCCGCTGTGGTGACCCAGGGTGGTGATGGCTATGGCGCTGCACAGGCGTTCAAAGCCGCTGGCCGGGACACGCCGATCATCGTTATGGGCAACCGTCACGACGAGCTAACCTGGTGGAAAGAACAGAAAGACGCCAACGGATACGAGACCATGTCGGTGTCGATTGCGCCGGGTGTTTCAACCCTGGCTTTCTGGGTTGCTCAGCAAGTTCTTGATGGTGCCGAGGTCCCACAGGATCTGTCGGTTCCCTTCCTGAGCATCACACAAGATACCCTTGAGGAAAGCCTGAAAACCACTCAGGCTGGCGGTGTTGCGAATGTCGAGTATTCTCTGGATGACTCCAAGGCTGTGATCTTCGGCAACTAAAGCCAACAGATCCCAGCTCTGCATGAATGATAAGAACAGAAAGACGACCACGTGCAAATGAATACTCCCTTGGTTGACATGGGCGGTGTCGAGAAAAGTTTCGGCGCCGCCCGCGCTCTGGCTGGTGTGGACTTCCAGCTGATGCGGGGCACCTGTGTCGGGCTGGTTGGCCACAACGGCGCGGGCAAATCGACCTTGATGAATGTGCTGTCCGGGCTTATCCGGCCCGATGCGGGCTCACTGCGTATAGACGGTGAAGATTTTGATCGGGGTTATGATCCTGCCACGGCCGTGGGCCACGGCATACGGTGTGTATTTCAAGAACTGTCGCTGTGCCCCAACCTTACGGTGGCGGAAAATCTGCGGATCTCACATCCATCAATCAAAGGATTTGGCTGGCGTAAGACAGCCGGCAAAGTGATCTTGGAGTCGCTTGACCAGATCTTTCCAGGGCACGGGATCAACCCGGATAGCGAAGTTGGCGACCTGACCATTGCTCGCCGTCAAATGGTGGAAATCGCGCGGGCCTTTTCCATCGTTGATAGTCAGGTTGATCTGGTCATCTTGGATGAACCAACGTCCTCGCTTGATCAAAATGCAGCGGCGCAACTTGTGACTTTCATCCGGGAGTTTGTATCCGGAAGCCGCAGTGTAGTGCTGATTTCCCACTTGCTAGGCGAAATTTTAACCGCCTCGGATACCGTGGTGGTGATGCGCGACGGGGTGGTGGTTGCTGTCGATGACACAACAAATTTTGATCGCGAAAGGCTGGTGCGCGATATGGGCGATGTGCTGGTAGACGACAGCGGTTTTGGCACTCGCATCAACACCAAAATTGTTAATAGTGATCCGGTGGTGACTGGCCCGCGTGAAAATGGCCACCAATTGATACTCTATCCTGGGGAAATCATCGGCTTTGCCGGTCTGAGCGGCCATGGGCAGACAAACGCGTTGGTCAAGATTTTTGAGGCTGCACAGGGCGCGCGGCGTGCGATCTCGGCAACGGAACCCGCCGTGTTTGTCGCCGGAGACAGACAATCAGATGGGATTTTTCCACTGTGGTCGATCACCCGAAATATTTCGGTCAGCTCCTTTGCGCGGCTGATGAACCGCTTCTCGCTCGATTTTGACCGTGAAGATGACGAAGCCGCCGGATGGCACAAAAAGCTGTCGATCCGGACAGCCGACATGAAAAACAACATCCTGTCCCTGTCTGGCGGCAATCAGCAAAAGGCGCTGTTTGCACGGGCCTTGGGATCGGACGCCAAAATCGTATTGATGGACGACCCAATGCGAGGCGTCGATGTCGGCACCAAGCAGGAAGTCTATGAAATCCTGACAGAAGAAGCCGCTTTAGGGCGCGCGTTAATCTGGTACACGACAGAAACGGATGAATTGAAACATTGTGACCGCGTTTATGTATTTCGCGAAGGCCACATCGTTGCCGAACTCAGTGGCGAGACCCTGACCGAAGCCAATATTCTAAGCAGTTCCTTTGAAGCGGAGGATGTTTAGATGTCCCGGTTATTAACTCCCGCGATGATGCGAACCCTGTTGCCTGGCCTGTCTCTGGCTGCCCTGCTAGCGGCCATCTTTTATCTGCAGCCCCGCACAATGAGCTATTTTGGGCTGAACCTGCTGCTGAATTTGGCGGTGCCAATTGCGCTGGCCACCATCGCGCAGATGTTCATTCTCTGCGTCAATGATCTGGACCTGTCGCTGGGTGCATTCATATCCTTAACGGCCTGCATCACGGCGACATGGCTAAATGATGCACCGTTGATTGGCATCCTGGCACTGGCCGCCTGTGTTGCTGCCTATGCCGCGCTTGGCGCATTGATACATCTGCGAAACTTGCCGTCTATTGTCGTCACACTGGGCATGTCTTTTGTCTGGACCGGCATTGCGGTGCTGGTTCTGCCAACACCCGGCGGATCCGCTCCGGGTTGGATCCGCACATTGATGACATTGAAACCCGCTCTGGTGCCGTTTCCGATCATTGCTGCGGTTGTGATTGCCCTGACCGTTCACTTTGGTCTGATGCGTTCAGCCGCTGGCGTGGTGTTGCGCGGGGCAGGTGGCAATCCAAAGTCGGTGGAGCGGGCGGGCTGGTCGATGTTGCGGGTCAAATGCACCATGTTTGCGCTGGCTGGCTTTTTCGGCGTGCTTTCCGGCATGGCGCTTGTCGGATTGACCACTTCGGCTGATGCCAACATTGCCCTGCGCTACACGCTGCTGTCGATTGCCGGCGGCATCTTGGGCGGCGGTGAATTTGTCGGCGGCCGGGTCTCCCCAATCGGCGCGGTGATTGGGGCCATTACCTTGGCCCTGGCCGGCTCTTTCCTCAGCTTTCTACGCCTAAACCCAGACTTTCAGATCGGCGCACAAGGAGTGATTCTGATCCTGGTGCTTGCCCTTCGCCTTTTGATCAATTCAAGGGGGACGCGCGCGTGAGTGCTCTCAGTCAACTCACCCAAAAACCCTGGATCTGGGCCTGGCTCGGCGCAGTGTCAATGTGGATGATAATTACCGGAATTTCGGGGATCAGCGCCGGAGGGCAGGTGCTGTCCGCCGCAGCCTCGTTTGGCACCTTCTTTGTTATCGTCGCCACCGGCCAGATGTTTGTCATCACTCTGGGGCCGGGCAATGTGGACCTGTCCATTCCGGCCTGCATGACGTTGTCGGCGACCCTGGCAATGAAATTCATGAATGGAGACGCCTCTTTGCTGGTGCCGGGATTGCTAATCTCTCTGACGGTTGGGCTGGCAATCGGAACCTTGAATTTCTTGCTGATCCTGCTGCTGCGCATCCCGCCGATTATCGCCACGTTGTCAGCGTCGTTTCTGTATCAATCCACCGCGATCTGGTCGAACCGAGGGCTGCGCGTCAAACCGCCCGAGATTTTGGGAGACTTTGCCGTCGCCAAAGTGCTCGGCCTGCCGGTCCTCACCATTGTTGTGCTGGTGCTGACGCTGGCGATGGCATTTATGCTGCACCGCACACCGTTTGGTCTGTCGGTCTCTGCCATCGGCCAGAACATCCGCGCGGCTAAGCTTGCTGGCATCAAAGTCGAGAAAACGCGATACCTCACCTATCTCATGTGCTCGGTGCTGGCTGCGGTCTGTGGCTTTGTGCTCGCAGGGTTTTCCGGCGGTGCCGCGTTAAACATGGGCGAACAATATCTGCTAATGTCGATCGCCGTGGTGGTCATTGGTGGCACCTCAGTTGCCGGAGGTTATGCCAATCTCACAGGCCTGTGGGGAGCGTCGCTGTTTATGTTCCTGCTGGTTTCGATGCTCAATACTGTGGGCCTGTCGGCTGGGTTTCGCCTAATCGTTACCGGGGCAATCATTGTCGGCGTTGTCGCTATTTCAGGCCGCAAGAGCTCGGTCTGAGTGGCCCCAACCATCCTGTGAACTTAGTCAGTGTCGGGGAACTTCAGGCTCTGTCAGGTCAGACTTAGGCTGTAAATCAGCTGCACCTATTCTACCGATTCCGGGGTTTTCGGGTGCCGTCTGGCAAATCAAGGCGGCGGTGGAAAGCATCATGACGCGGTGACTTTGTACCAGATGTCTGCCAGCGGGCGGTCTTGAACCCGGTCAAAGCTGAGATGCGGAATGGTTTGCGCCGCGTGACAAGGCAGAACCGATCCATCCGGCGCCACGTTCCGCCCGGTGCTGCCCCACCCGAGGAACTGGACAGTCGCCGCTTCGATCCGCCGCGCGACCATGGTTTCGGCCATCTTCAGCATGTCGGGCAGTTGATGAAGGTTGCTCCGGTGCAGCACCGCTTTCAGGATCAACGGGGAACCCGGTCTTGACTATCCAACCCGACGACATCGAGGCGTGTGAGCGATAGCTGACCTGCGACTTTTGAGCTGGGTTGAGTTTGGAGTATCATGCTACTTGATCCAAGACATTTTCGTTGAAGACTTCAGCGGGTGTTTTCCACCCAAAGCATTTGCGAGGGGTGGCGTTGAGACGAGCACAAATCACCTCCAGATGCTCACGTATGAGTTTCCTGGGATCTGTGTCTCGTGGCCGCCACCTGCGCGACCTGCGATTGGTGTTCTCCACGGCCCCTTTTGCTAGTGTGCGGAAGGGTCGCAGAACATGGGGTAATCGCGGGATGCTTCGCTCTGAGCCATGTGTGTTTGGGAAAGGGGCACTCACCGATATGATTGAGAACCGAACTCGCGAAAGGGTTGTGTCTAACCATTGGATGGAGATTAACCATGGGTCAGCATATAAGGCTTGATGTGTCTTTGAAGGATACTGCGCTTGCGATCCGGCAGGATGGCAAGCGGATTTGGCGGGGGAAGTGCCCGTCTGCCCCCCGAACGCTCGCGCGAACAATTCACAAGCTCGCCCCAAAGCCACAGCGCGTCGAATTCGAAACCGGCCCCCTCGATACGTGGTTTTCCATGCTTTTGCGGCAAATGGCTTACCCGCAGTCTGCATCGAAGCGCCATGCACAGAAAATACTGAGTGAGACGCTCAACAAGACTGATGCCAACGATGCAGATGGTTTAGCTCCGCTCGATGTCTGGCACGAAGTACGTGAGCGCGTGGCCGCACTTACGTGACAAGTGCTTGCAGCAGCACGGCAGAGTTCGGACACAAAACTGCTGATGACGATACCGGGTATTGGGGCCATCACGGCGATTTCCTATGTCGCTGCAATTGAAACACCGCAAAACTTCCGAAATTCGCGATCCGTCGATGCCTGGCTCGGCCTCACGACCCGCCGCTATCAATCCGGAGAGCTGCACTTTGGCGGCCATATTTCACGTAGAGGCGACACCCGTCTGTGCGGCCTGCTCTCCGAGGCGGCGACGGCGGTGCTCACGAGAACCAGCGCCAAAACCGAAAGCAATCTCGAAATCTGGGGCCTGCAACTGCGTGAACGGCTTGGCTTCAAACGCGCGGCCGTGGCTGTTGCTCGAAAGCTTGCAGTTATCATGTCCACCATGCTCAAGACCGGAGAACCCTTCAATTCATCGGCTGGGGTATTGCTTAAGCACACCTTCCAGCACACCGATCTCAACGCGTCATCAATCTGATGTGAGGAGGCGTCCCTGTCCTGGACGTAGGTCAGGTCATTCCGAAAGACTTGGCTGCAGCTCTCAGAGACTGCGTGCAGAACATAGGAAGTCCTTACTTGCGGAGACCATAATGCGGCGGTCATACGTCCGACCGCAAAGACAACCATGCTCCCGACATACGCAGACGATTCCTCCCGTCGAGACACCGAGATTGCGCCCCACCTTCGGACTTGTACCTTAACGCGCGTTGGCGCGATCCATGTTTTGTGCCCTCCAGGGCTTGACTGGCGCCGTGCGATTAGACAACCAAGTTTGCGCCCCCACTTCAGCTTGCAGATGTGGCCAGTCCATGAACTCAGAACCTCGATCGAAGGTGACGGATTTACGCGCCTTGAGAGGGAGGGTCCGCATCACATTCGCCAGCCGTCCCATGACCCTGGAAGTCGTCCGGTTCGCATTCACCAACAGTACAGTGAAGCGACTGACGCGCTCGCCCAGCCATGTTACGTTTGCGAGACCAAACTTCCGCCTGAACAGCATTAAGTCAGATTCCCTTTACGGCAGATTGCTTTGCAATCACCTACTGGGCAGTGAGTGCCCAAATTGACTCTTTATCCTATAATTTTAGGGCGATTGGCGATGCCTAGCTCAGGATGGGTTTTGGAATTTTTCGGCACACGCCCTTTGCGGAGGCGCGTTTTCGGCGGTGTTCTGGCAGATATCACCAGAGTTATTCTTTCATGCCTTCGGCTGAATAGACGAACCGGTAGATCGTTTCCTGACAGACCCGAACAGGCGCGTTCTCATAGCGAAGGCGACCTGCGATTTGCTCAGGCGTCCCATTGCCCGGCAGGCGGTTGAAAGTCAATCTGCCGAGAAGAGGCCGTCTTTGATCCGTTCAATAGTCAAGACACGCAGTTCGCTGTACCGCTTCAGTTTGCGGTCCTTTTGACGGCGCGCGAAGGCTTTCATCGAGGCCACAACACCAAAATATCCGCCGCGCTTTGGCATCTCGGCATCCTGATAACGGTTGCGTGGGAGTTCGCGGAATAATGTCGATCTTTTACGACCGAGACGATCTGCAATTACGTCGACGCTGACTTTGGCTCCGCGCCATTGCTCGAGAACTGGACCGTGTGATAGCTGAGCGCTGTGAGCGATACGTGAACTGCGACTTTTGAGCAGGTGTGAGTTTGGGGGTTCATGCGGCCCGATCCAAGACCTTTTCCTTGAAGACTTCAGCGGGTGTTTTCCATCCCAAACATTTGC